>OGFF01000671.1_pt1 | contig 45123 bp, 37 predicted proteins | sample 1570751 | NCBI WGS metagenome assembly OGFF01 (sample SAMEA2581951, study PRJEB24529) | metagenome | biome: Human gut stool | place: China | collected 2011 | reverse complement strand
TAGCGCTCCTGTTTTGGGAACAGGTGGTCGCAGGTTCGAATCCTGTCGCCCCGACACAAGAAAGCTAAGAAGAGTCAAATCTTCTTAGCTTTTTTGCTATATAAAACTCCCGCCCTGGATGGGCTGGAGGGGGATAACGCAACAGAGTAATTATTATATACGTTTTAATTTTATAGAATCATGATTATTACGATAGCGCGCCAGTGTGGATGTGGCGCTATTCGCGTGGGCAAGCTGCTCGCCGAAAAGTATGGTATTCCTTTTTATACCCGTAAAAATTTGATGGAAATGGCTGAACAGAGAGGAGTGCTCGACGAGATGGAGGCTTTCTTCGATGAGCGGCCGGTAGATGAACTGCTCTTCTCGATGTCGTCGCTTGGCGAAACGCAGAGGGCGCTGACAGAAAAACCGCTCCATACCCTTGCCGATATGATAGGCGATGAAGATTGTATCATCATCGGCCGTTGCGGCAACTATATCTTCCGCGAGCGCAAAGACCTGATTTCTGTTTTCCTGAGCGGCAATCTGGAGGCTCGCATCAAGGAGATTCAGGAGGAGAAGGGCTTTTCGTATGAGGAAGCTGAGGAGTTTGTAGAGCACACCGAGGATTGCAGAGTGGCTTTTCATAAGTATTATACAGGCCTTACCTGGGGAAATGCCGATGATTATGACATCTGCCTGGATACTGTGCGCCTGGGAGTAGAAGAGACTGCAAGCCTCATTGAGCAGTATGTTAGCTTGATATAAATTTAAAGTAGATCAACATGAAGTTTTTAATTCAATTTTTGATAATCATAGCTTTCTCCTTTGCAGGGGAATTGCTTCATTTTTTGCTGCCATTGCCTATTCCGGCAAGCATCTATGGCATCATTCTGCTCTTTCTGGCGCTGGAAACAAAACTGATCAAGGTGAAGCATATCCGTGAAACCAGCAGTTTCCTCATTGCCATCATGCCCGTGATGTTTATTCCGGCTGCCGTAGGACTGATTGATTCCTATCAGGATATCGGCAATGCATGGTTCCAGTATATCGTAGTTACGGTGGTCAGCACCTTCGTCGTGATGGGTGCTTCGGGCTGGATTACGCAGTTGGTAATCAGAAAAGGAAAGGAGGCGAAAAAATGAACCAGTTGTTCCAGGATTCGGTTTTCTTCGGCGTTCTCATCAGTCTGGCTGCCTACGGCATAGGCATGCTGCTGAAGCTGAAGACGGGATGGTCGCTGATGAACCCGCTGCTCATCTCCATCATCCTCGTTATCATCACACTCCTGCTGACGGGCGTGGATTACAAGACCTATTCGGCTGGCGCCAACAGCATTAGCTATCTGCTCACACCAGCCACCATCTGTCTGGCTGTGCCGCTTTATCAGCAGGTTGAGCTTCTGAAGAAGAATTATCGGGCTGTGCTGATAGGCATCGTTTCGGGCGTGCTGGCGAGTCTCTGCTCCGTGCTCATTCTCGCCCTCATCTTCCATTTCGACCATGCCTCCTACGTCACCTTCCTGCCTAAGAGCATCACTACCGCCATCGGTATCGGCGTTTCCGAGGAGTTGGGTGGTCATGTTTCGGTTTCGGTGGTTGTCATCATCGTGACGGGTGTGCTGGGCAACATCTTTGCCGAGAAGTTCCTGAAGCTTCTCTCCATCAAGGAACCTATTGCCAAAGGTATTGCCATCGGCTGTTCTGCCCATGCGCTGGGTACGGCAAAGGCGATGGAAATGGGTACCATAGAGGGAGCCATGAGCAGTCTGAGCATCGTGGTTTGCGGTGTGATGACGGTTGTTGGCTCATCCATCTTTGCTTTGTTTATGTAGAGATTGATACAATATTATTTCCCTTTTTCCGTTTTTATAGATATGAAACGGAAAAAGGGATTTTTGTATATAATGGGTGTAGGGATGGCGATGAGCGCCCTGCTTGCCAGTTGTGCCGACGATGAGAGTTTCTCAACGTCGAGGGGCGATGTGCTGTCGTTTTCGGTAGATACGCTGAAGATGGACACCACCTTCTCGAATGTGCCTACGCCTACCCGAAGCTTTTGGGTTTACAACCGTACGGGCAAGGGCCTGCGCTGCCAGTCGGTACGTCTGGAAAATGGTAACCAGAAGGGCTATAGGGTGAATGTTGACGGATCTTATCTGGGCAGCGAAGCGGGATTCCAGACGCAGAATGTGGAGATCAGAAAGGGTGACAGCATACGCGTGTTTGTAGAGCTGACTTCGGCGATGCAGAACAGCGAAGAGCCGCAGCTGGTAAGCGATAACCTGGTGTTTGCGCTGGAAAGCGGCGTGGAACAGAAAGTGAATCTGAGGGCGTTTTCATGGGATGCGATGAAACTCAATTCGCTTGAGGTGAAGGAAGACAAGCTTCTGGAGAGCACGCTGCCGGTAGTGGTTTATGGCGGCATCAGGGTTGATTCGGCGGCTACGCTGACCATTGCTCCGGGCACCAAACTCTATTTCCACGAGAATGCGGGCTTGCAGGTGTTCGGTTCGCTGAAGATTGAGGGCGAGAAGGACAGGGAAGTGGTGATGAGGGGCGACCGACTGGACCACATGTTCGATTATCTGCCTTACGACCGCACACCGGGACAATGGCAGGGCATCAGACTGATGTCTTCGGCTCATGACTGCAAGATTTCGTTTGCTGATATTCATAGTGCCTACAATGCCGTGATGATAGAACCGGGCGATGCTACGAAGCAGAAGCTGCTCATCGAGAATGCTACGGTTCATAACAGTCAGGGCTACGGAGTGAGGGTTGATTCTGCCAAAGTGCAGATTCTTAACTCACAGATAACCAATTGCTTGAAGCATCCGCTCTATGTAGAGGGTGGAGATGTTGAGGTAAACGGCTGCACCATTGCCCAGTTCTATCCGTTTGACGGGCGTAGGGAGTCGGCCATCGGTTTTGCCTCTCCGCTGCCTCGTTTCGAGGTGAGAAATTCGCTCGTAACGGGTTATCATGATGATGAGGTGGTCTGGGAGGCTCCGAAAGAGGAGGATGCCTTCAATTTCCTCTTCGACCATTGTGTGTTGCGCACGGAGAAGATGCAGACTGACGACAGTCTGAAGTTCACCCATGTGGTTTATGAGGACGTCAAAGATACGACGATGTATGCCGAGAAGCATTTCCGTCTTTTCGACACCGATAATCTGATGTATGATTTCCATCTGCGCAAGGAGTCGGCAGCAATAGGAAAGGCAGATGCAGAAACGCTGCCTGCAACCGACCGTGATGGTTTGCCGAGAAAGAAAGAGCAGCCTGCCGCAGGATGCTTTGAGTATAGGGAGGAATAATGAGTATAAGGAGGAATAAGAAGTATAGGAGGAGTAAGAAGTATAGGAGGAGTAAGAAGTATAGGAGGAATAATGATTATAAGGCGAAATAATGACTGAACTTTCGAATTTTTTCGCCACACGCCCTGAAAGGGCAGAAGCTCCTAGCCCAGGGCATCGCCCTGGGTAATTACGGACGCAAACCTGTCGCCCTGTAAGGGCAAAAGCTTTAAAACTCCAGACAAAACATAAAGCTTTTGCCCTTACAGGGCGTCTTGCTGATTGCCATCATACCCAGGGCGATGCCCTGGGCTAGGAGCTTCTGCCCTTTCAGGGCGTGCTGCTTCTAGAACTTTGGTTCTTTACCTTTCTTATTCCTTCATGTTCGAATCTACGAAGCTGAAGGGGAGAAGGTCTTTGATGCTGTCGAAGCAGTAGGTTCCGTTCTCGCCATAAAGCAGGATGCGTACGGGACGCTGGTAGCGGTCTTCCATCTCCAGAATCACCTGGCGGCAGGCTCCGCATGGCGAGATAGGCGACTTGAGGAAGCCGTTCCCGTTTCTCGCAGCAATGGCGAGCGTCAGTACAGGCTGGTCGGGATAATTGCTCTGGGCACCGAAGATGGCGCTGCGCTCGGCACAGAGCCCCGACGGGAAGGCGGCGTTCTCCTGATTAGCTCCAATCACTATTCTGCCGTCGCCCAGAAGCAGGGCTGCTCCCACGTAGAAGTGGCTGTAGTTAGCATACGCATTGTTGGTGGCAGCCTTTGCCTTGTTTACGAGCTCCTGCTCCTGCTGGCTCAACTCTGAGAGCTGAGCCACCATGTATCTGATGTTTAGGGTTTGCTCTTTCATAGATATAATGTTTTTATGATTTATTTATTTCGTATAGAAGTCGATGATATCCTGCAGCGCCTTCTTGCATACTGCGCAGAACTCCGGTGTTTCGTTGATGCGCATACGGCAGTCCTGTACACCGCGGTAAACGCCCTTCACGCTGTATCCGGCACCTTCGAAGACACCCACCTTGCTCACCGCCTCCTTCTCTTTCTTTGAGAGCGGAGTAGGAATCTTGGTCTTCTTGTCTATCATGTTCTCCCATTTTCCGTGGAAATCGGCAAGGGTGGTGATGTTCTTCTCCCAAGGCTCTACATCGTGAGGATACATCGGTATCTGCTCCTCCTCATAGGCATATTCATCGGCAAGTCCGGCGAAGGAATGGCCAAACTCATGCACCACTACCGGCTTGAACCATTTCTGGTGGCAGGTGGTGAGATTGTATGAATTGAGGATGCCGCCACCGCCATACTTATCCGAGTTTACCAGCACGATGATGTGCTCGTAAGGGGTACCTGCCAGCCAGTTGTGCAGGTCTTTGAGATGCAGGGTGGTAAGATACCGGTCGCTGTAGAAGGTGTCGAAATGAGAGCTGAGGGCGGTCTCGTGCCAGATGCCCTGGGCTGGGATGCTAGGTCCGCTCTGCTTGGATGGCGACTTTACGGCTACGATGTTGAAGCGGTCTCTCATGCTCTTGAAAGGTTCGTGGGCGAAGATGGCCTCTGTAGCCTCCTGCGCATCTTTCAGGAAGACAGGCATCTCTGCATCGGTATAGCCTTCAGCCACGTATGCGATGTGGATGCATCGGGTGGTGTCGGCAGCCTGCTGCAGGGTGACGTATGGTGTAGGCTTGTTGCCTTTCTGATGAATCAGAATGTCCTTCGGCGCTACCTGGTGGGTGAGCGTTGTGGTTATCTCGCGGCGGTTGTTGCGCAGGTCGAGGGTGATGTCTACGTTATCTTTCGGCATCGGAACGAGGAATACGTTCTCGAAACTCTGCGTGTTCTTCTCTGCCTCAGGATAGGAGAGCCATTCCTGGAAGAGGGTTGAGAAGGAGTTGCGGTAGATGATTTTGCCCGAGCGGTGGTCGCGTACGGTTATCTGTCCGTTGCCCTCTACCGGGAGTTCGGCCAGTCGCTGCCGCTTGCCGTACCAGCGTGGCATCACGTTGAGTTCGTCTACGGCTATCATCTGCTGCTTCTGGTTGCCGGCAAAGGTATAGTCTACTCTCAGCGTCTTGTCTGTGAAATAGTCGTCAAAGTTTTGCGCCTTTATTGTGCCGGGCGCCATCAGCATCGCCATGGCGGCGAGAGATAATATCATTCTCTTCATTGTATTTTCATTTAAAATTCACATTCACATTCACATTTTATTCACATTTCACTAATCAATTATCTCACTCTCAGTCGTGTTCCGATGCTTACCGGTATGTTAGGGTCGAGATGGTTCATCTTGTAGAGTTTCTCCAGGCGGATACCATACTTCTGCGAGATGACGTACATGCTTTCTCCCGGCTTTATTACGTGAGGGCGCCCCTTGTACTGCTTTGGTGCCTTAGAGCGTTTCTTCTTCAGATAGATGATGTCGCCCTTGCGCAGTATGGTGTGCTTGTCGCGCTCGTTGTAGCGAGCCAGTTTGCGCCAGCTGATGCCCACCTCCTTGCCTATGCTCTTGAAGGTATCGCCTTCGCGGGCATAGAGATAGTAATTCTTGTTGAAGATGTGGATAGGGTGCAGCAATCCTTCGGCGTTTACAGGCTGGTCGGTACCGCTGTGGGTAGCCATGAAGCGGTCGTAACGCTTGGCCTTGTCATACTCGTTGAGTTTGTAGAGTTCTATAATCTGTATCAGCTTGCTGGCATACTGCGGGTTGGTGGCATAGCCGCAGGCCTTCAGTCCGCGTGCCCATCCCTTGTAGTCGCGCTGCGAGAGCTGAAAGAGGCGTGCGTAGCGTGGCTGGCGTGCCAGAAATTTACTGTGGTCTTCATAACTGTCTCTTGCGTCCTGGTATACGCGGAAACATTCGCCCCGGGCATCATCGTCGTGATACTGGGTAGGTCCCGTCCAGTTGTGACATTTGATGCCGAAGTGATTGTTGCCCTGGCGTACGAGGTCGCTCCTTCCTGCCGCACTCTCAAACAGTCCCTGTGCTAGGGTAATGCTGGCTGGAATGCGGTAACGAAGCATCTGCTCGATGGCAAGATCCTTATACTGGTTGATGTATGTCTGATAGGTCTGGTTCCATCTCATCTGTGCGCCCATCGGGAGGCAGCAGAGCAGAGCGAGACCTAAAATGTTTGCTTTTAGTCGATTCATTCTGCAAATATATAAAAAAAAACGGATAAATCGCGGTTTATTATAAAATTTTTAATATCTTTGCACAAAATATTGCATACTGAACTTTCGCATGTGGTTCAAGAACGGGCTGAAGGCCCAAAAGCTCCAGAAGCAGCACGCCCTGAAAGGGCAGAAGCTCCTAGCCCAGGGCATCGCCCTGGGTATGATGGCAATCAGCAAGACGCCCTGTAAGGGCAAAAGCTTTATGTTTTGTCTGGAGTTTTAAAGCTTTTGCCCTTACAGGGCGACAGGTTTGCGTCCGTAATTACCCAGGGCGATGCCCTGGGCTAGGGGCTTCTGCCCTTTCAGGGCGTGTGGGGTAAAACTTGCGAAAGTTCAGTGACATACAAATGCAGAGGGCTATCTGTCTCTTCTGAGAGAAACTCACTTACAAAACTTGTATATATAAAAATTTTGATAATGAAAACTCGTACAAAAGTAATTATAGCTATCGGCTCTAACAGAAATCAGGAGGAGAATTTGTCGAAGGCGTATGAACATCTGAAATACATGTTCAAGAACAGCCTGTTCGGGCCGCGTATGTGGACTGAGCCTATCGGACTGGAAAATTCAGACAAGTTTCTGAATCAGGTGATGTTGGGGGAGACCATCTGTTCCAAGAAGTCTGTGCTTGCTGCGCTGCGAAGTGTGGAGCAGAGATGCGGACGCAGAATCCGTGGCCCCTACAGGAAGGTGGATGTTCCGCTGGATCTCGACCTTCTGCTCTATGGCGATGAGAAATTGCACGAGAACGAATGGGAGCGTAGTTACATCAAGAGTTCTATCAGCTACCTCGAAGAGCAGGATGCTAAGAGAGAATGATTTTGGCACGGAAAAATAAACGGGAAACCCGAATCTGGTATGTAGATTTACAATACCGGATTCGGGTTTTCTGTTGTAAGATTGAGTTCTATTACTCTTCCTTCTTTCAGCGACTTCTGTACGTTGATGAGGCGCTGGTTGCTGCTGCCCCTGAAGAAGAGGTCTTCATCGCGCAATGCCTGCACGAAGGGACCGTCTACCAATACATCGATTTGGCGGAGGAGTTCAAGCTGTTCCGGATTCTTCACCAGGTTTTCGAAGAGATAGCCCGTAAAGCACCAGATGTTCTTGCTGCTCTGCTCCCTGATGGCGCGCGCCAGCTCGGCAAAGCCCTTTGCCTGAAACATCGGGTCGCCGCCCGAGAAGGTTACGTTGGCGAAGGGGTCGCTCATGATTTCCTTCATCAGTTCCTCCGTAGAGGTCATCGTGCCGTGGCTGATGTCCCATGACTGCGGATTATGGCATCCCGGACAATGGTTGGGGCATCCCGCACAGTAAATGGATGTGCGGAAGCCCGGACCGTCTACCATCGTATCATGTACGATGCTTAAAACGCTAATCATTTTACTTTGTACCTCCGATATGGGTTACGCGGTCGTGGAGCTCGGCAAGCTTGCCGCTGTTCCAGCGGTCGGTGGTTCCTACCAGATAACCGGTGATGCGCTGCAGCTTGTCGATGTGGTGGCTGCCGCACTTAGGACAAACCTCGAGGTTGGCATCAGCATTCTCGTAGCCGCAGTCGAGACAGCGGTTGCGGTTGTGGTTTACTGAGCCGTAACCCATGTTGTACTTATCCATCATGTCTACCACGCTCTCTATTACAGAAGGGTTGTGGGTAGCATCGCCGTCAATCTCTACATAGAAGATGTGGCCGCCGCGGGTCAGGTCGTGGTATGGAGCCTCGATCTGTGCCTTCTTCAGGGCTGTACACTTATAGTATACAGGCACGTGGTTAGAGTTGGTATAATAGTCGCGGTCTGTAACGCCAGGGATGACGCCAAACTGCTTTCTGTCCTTCTTTGTAAACTTACCGCTCAATCCCTCGGCTGGAGTAGCCAGGATAGAGTAGTTGTGATGATACTGCTCGCTGAACTCGTTGGCACGGTCGCGCATGTAGGTAACAATCTTCAGTCCCAGCTCCTGTGCCTTCTCGCTCTCGCCGTGGTGCTTGCCGATGAGGGCCACCAGACATTCTGCCAGACCGATGAAACCGATACCCAGGGTTCCGTGGTTGATGACGCTCTCGATGGTTTCTTCCGGCTTCAGGTTTTCTGCGCCTACCCAGAGATACTTCATGAGCAGAGGGAACTGCTTGGCCATCGCCGTCTTCTGGAACTGGAAGCGCTCGTCGAGCTGCTTGGCTGTGATGTCGAGGATATTGTCGAGCTTGGCAAAGAACATGTCGATGCGCTGCTTTTCGTCTTCGATGCCCATGCACTCGATGGCGAGCTTCACGATGTTGATGGTAGAGAAGCTCAGGTTACCGCGGGCGATGCTGGTCTTCTCGCCCCAGCGGTCTTCGAACACGCGGGTGCGGCAGCCCATGGTTGCAATCTCCCACTTGTAGCGCTCCGGATCATCAGCACGCCACTTCTCGTTCTGGTTGAAGGTGGCGTCGAGGTTCAGGAAGTTAGGGAAGAAACGGCGGGCTGTTACCTTGCAGGCCAGCTTGTAGAGGTCGTAGTTTCTGTCCTCAGGCAGATAGTTTACGCCTCTCTTCTTCTTCCATATCTGGATAGGGAAGATGGCTGTCTCTCCGTTGCCTACGCCCTGATAGGTGCTCTGCAGGATTTCGCGCATGATGCAGCGGCCCTCGGCACTTGTATCGGTACCGTAGTTGATGCTTGAGAATACTACCTGGTTACCGCCGCGGCTGTGGATGGTGTTCATGTTGTGGATGAATGCCTCCATTGCCTGATGCACGCGGTTCACGGTCTTGTTGATGGCGTGCTGCTCCAGGCGCTCGCGGCCCTGCAGACCGTCGAGTGGCTTCTCGATGTAGTCATCGATTGGTGCATCGTAGAGGTTGCTCAGGTCTTCGCCTGTCAGCTTCTCCAGGTTCTTTACCTCTTCCTGGTACGACATGCGTACGTATGGAGCCAGATAGAAGTCGAAGGCTGGGATGGCCTGGCCGCCGTGCATCTCGTTCTGGCAGGTCTCGAGAGAGATACAAGCCAGCACGGCTGCGGTCTCGATGCGCTTGGCAGGACGGCTTGAACCGTGACCGGCTGTGAAACCGTGGTTCAGAATCACGTCGAGAGGGTGCTGCACGCAGGTGAGACTCTTGGTTGGGTAATAGTCCTTATCGTGAATATGTATATAGTTGTGCATGACGGCGTCGCGTACATCCTCAGAGAGGAGGTAGTCGTCGACGAATGGTTTAGTGGTTTCAGAAGCGAACTTCATCATCATGCCGGCTGGCGTGTCGGCATTCATATTGGCGTTTTCACGGGTGATGTCGTTGTTCTTGGCATTGACGATGCTCATGAACACGTCGCGTGTCTTCGCCTTGCGGGCGATGTTACGCTGGTTACGGTATGCGATGTACTTCTGGGCAACATCTTTGCGGGCACTCTTCATGAGTTCCATCTCGATGGCGTCCTGAATGGCCTCAACGCTCATCTGGCTCTTGCCGCGATAAGAGATGTGGTCGGCTATCTGCTCGATAAGAGTGGAATCTTCACCCTTGTCGGTGTGCAACATGGCCTTGCGAATGGCTGCCATGATTTTCTGTTCGTTGAATCCAACGATGCGTCCGTCACGCTTTACTACTGTCTGGATCATTTTAGTATTACTTTTACGATTAATGTTTAAATTACTTAGTATTAAGTCATTATGACTTGAAGAGGTAGATATGTACCTCCTTTTGACATTGCAAAGATATAAATAATTTCTGAAAGTAACTACTTTTGGACAACTTTTTTATGGTTAAAAAATATTAAGTCGCTGATAATCAGGTGATAACGAAAAAGTTTTGGAAAACTTTTACAAAATCCCGTTTCTCAAAACGTTTAAGTTGTTATCTATCAGCGTGTTGCGCATTTTGTGCTGCTGTGTGCGTTTCCAGCTTGTTGTCTGTGCTTTGTGACAGAATGGAGAAAGCAAATCGCCGCAACGCCCATGTATAGGGCATTGCGGCGATTTAGAGGGTATTATTTCGTTTGTCGCTTATAGTCGAGTGCTGCTCCGATGGCGGTGCAGAATTCCGAGTATTTCGGTATCCTGAACCTCACTCCGTAGAGTTTCTCCATGGCTGGGAACACCTCGCGGCATTGCGGCAGCAGGGTGAGGTTGCCTATGAGCACGAAATCCTTGATGCCCGATTCGAGCGATGAGAGGATGGTGGCGGAGCCTATCGACTGCAGCACCATCCAGATGAGTCCCATGGCGATGTCTTCGCGCGAAGCGTTTGCCTTGGCGTTGCTGAAGAGCGATGCGGTGGCGTTCATCGGGAGTCCAGGCAGAGGCTTGGCGCTGATGTCGCCTATCAGCAGGTTAATCTTGCTCACGTCGCCGTCCTTGGCGAGGTTGATAATCTGCTTGATGTCGTCGGTCTTGAGCATGATGCGGCTCAGTCCTGCCAGGGTTCCGCCGCCTATGCCTATGCCTCCGATGTGCCTTATCCCGTTGTCGTCGCATTTTACGAGCGATGTTCCGGTTCCCATGCTCACCACTATCATGCGGTCGAGCTTGCTCTCATATCGGGCGCCCAGTCCGTCGGCCACGAATTCCTCGCTCTTCGAGGTTGGCAGTCCGTAGATGGGCTCGTCGATGTAGGCAGATCCTACGCCTGTGAGCATTACCTGTTCTACATCGCTCAGCGCAATCTTGTTGTCGTGAAGATACTTGCCGAAGGCTCCGTAGAGCGAGGTGATAGGGTCAGTGGCCTTGATGCGGATGGGGCTTACCACCACGCCGCTTTCATCGATGCCCACAATCTTGGTCGTAGAGATACCTACGTCGATTCCTATAACAATCTTTTTCATTCCTTATATATATAATAATGTGTATTTTCGCAAGTTCATGCCCCTTTAGAGCACACCCATCTTGCAGAAGGTGATGAGCACGGCGTAGCCCACAATCATGCTCAGGATGCCCACCGTGAGTCCTGCCTTCACCATGTCGGTCTGCTGGATGAGTCCGGTAGAGTAGGCGATGGCGTTAGGAGGGGTTGAGATAGGCAGCGACATGGCGCAGCTGGCTGATACCGCTACTCCGATGAGGATGGTAGAGGTGCCGCCGATGGAGTTGAGCTTGTCGCCCATGCCGGCGCATACCACCGTGAGGATTGGGATGAGCAGGGCGGCGGTGGCGGTGTTCGAGATGAAGTTACTCAGGATGAAGCATACCAGTCCGGATACAATCATGATGACCAGCGGATTGAATTCTGCAAACGGAATGCTTTTTACGGCTGCCTCGGCAAGACCGGTGCCGTTCATAGCCAGACCGAGGGCGAATCCGCCTGCCACCATCCAGATGACAGCCCAGTCAATCTCCTTCAGGTCCTTGGCTGTAATCACTCCCGTAAGGGCGAATACGGCGATAGGGAGCATGGCCACGGTGTTGGCGTTGATGCCCAGCTGCTTGCCGAATACCCAGAGCACGATGGTTGCAAGGAAGGTGACGGCCACTACCGTGGTGCGCCAGTTGTGCTGCATGTTGCCCTCGATGTTGAGCTCGATGGTCTTGGCTGAGAACGGGAACATTTTGCGGATGATGACCCATGCCATGAGGAGCATGATGAGCACCATAGGGGCCATGATCAGCATCCAGTCGCCGAAGCTGATGCCCAGGTTCAGTCCTGCAGGGTCGTTCAGTACCTTGAAGGCGAAGGCATTAGGCGGTGTTCCGATAGGGGTACCCATACCGCCCAGGTTGGCTCCGATAGGAATGGCCATGGTGAGCGCCACGCGGCCCTTGCCCGAAGGCGGCAATGATTTGAACACCGGTGTGAGGAAGGTGAGCATCATGGCGGCGGTGGCTGTATTTGAGATGAACATCGAGAAGATGCCGGTGATGAGCATGAAGCCCAGCAGCACGTTCTCAGAACGCTTGCCGAATGGCGCAATCAGGGCCTTCGCCATCATCACGTCGAGTCCGCTCTTGGTAGCGGCTATGGCGAGTACGAAACCGCCCAGGAAGAGGATGATGGTAGGGTCGGCGAAGCACGCCATCACACCCTGATAGTCGAGCAGCTTGCCCATCTCTGCCTCCGAGCCTTGCATAATCTTGAAGGCGGAGTCGCTGACGAAGAACAGCAGCACGAAGATGATTACTACGCTGGTAGCCCATGCCGGTATGGCCTCGGTGAGCCAGAGCATCACGGCCATGACGAAGATGGCGATGACGCGCTGCTGCACGATGGTTAGCCCTTCGATGCCGAAGCTATCTATGGGCAGGTTCCAGACGATAACGGTAAGCAGAGCCGTTATGAGGAACAGCAATGCTTTCTTGCGATTAAAATCGCCATTCAATACTTTCTTTACAGTTTCTTGCATTATCTTTCTGTCTTAAGGGTTATTTTCTTGCAAAAATACGTGTTTTTTTTGTATTTAGCAAGTTTTTTTGCAGAAATAGTGAAAAAAATGCCGAAAAATATTGTTGTTTCAAGAAAAAATGCTATATTTGCAGTGGATTTACCGATAACAGCTATCGGTGATGCCAAAAACGTGGAGACCCCGGAAGGGTGATTCAGCGAACCTGGTATGTCTAATAAATAAATAAGGAGATAAAGAAATGAATAAGTCTGTAGTATTTATCATCATCCTGCTCGTGATAGTTCTGTCTATCATCGTATCGCAGTACTTCCACAAGCGTCACCATGAATATAAGATGGCGGACATCGAGAAGGCTATCCGCGGGGCTTATCCTAAGGGTATAGGCTCGATAAGCAAGGAAGAACTGGTAACGGCTGTGAAGAAATACTTCCACTGTTCGGCGAAGGAGGCTCATTATATAATAGGTGTAGCCCGCCGAAAGAAACTGGTGGATATTGCTGCAGACTATGTTACAATATTATTTTGATTTTAAGCAAAGTTTTTTAGATAGATGTAGCCGTGAGGCTATTGACTTTCTCGAAAAGATATTAGGATATAATTTGAGGCAAAAAAGATTGTAGAAAGATGTGCTATCCTGTAAAGTTAGCATGTCGTAGGAATGTTCTAGCGCCTCATCTAAAGAGCTAGACACGTTTTTCCCTCCCTGAGACGCAAGTCCCAGGGAGGGTTTTTCGTAGTATATATCCGGTAGGCTTCTGCCGGCATTATCCTGGTTCAGGCATCTGCCTTATCCCATGTTGCCGCCGCCATCGCTACCTTCGCTGCCGGTGCCTTCGCTACCGGTGCCCTGACTGCCGGAACCGCCTGCCGAATCGGAGCCGCCCGATGGATTGTCGCCGCCCGATGGAGTATTGCCGTCGGATGGAGTGGTAGGAGGCGTATCGGTAGAGGTTACCTGCTTCACCACCTTACCGTTGCGGTCGTAGCAGGTGATGTTGACGGAGGTCTCTTCGAGTTCCTTCTTGATTTCGGTGTTAGGCACGAAGATGATGTATCGGCGGGTGATGAGGTTGGCGCTCACCTTGTTTACATCCTCTACGGCGGTAGAGTTAAGACCGAATCGGAGGCTGCCCAGTCCTGGCACAGCCACGCTGTGGCCCTCGGTGGCCCAGGCAGCAATCACATCGCCGATGGCAGCCCATCCGGCGTTGATGACGGCCTTAGGCAATCCGCTGCGAACGGCAGCTTCTTCTATTACCTTGGTGGCGTTGAGCTGGCTGTAGAGATCAGCCTGCATCACGAATGCCCACTTTTGCTTACCTTTTTCGAACGCTACGTTGCGCTCAATCGCTTTTACTTTGATACTCATAATCTCAATCGTTTTTTTAAAATGGTTAAACAAATCAGTTTACATGCAGCTGGTAACGCCGAGCGTGGTGCCTACGGCAGTAAGTACGGCGATAATCACCTGCAAGATAGTTTTCCAAACTTCCTTTTTCATTTTCTTTTTCCTTTCTTTTTTTTAATGGTTCAACATTTAGAAAGAGATTGGGCAGGTGTGCACCCCTGTCGTTTTCCCTCCGTTTTCTAGTGGTTAATTTCCCATTTGCCGTTCTCAATGAATGACAGTGCAAAGATACAACATTTTTCTCTGAAAAACAATAGTTGTCCCGAATCACGTGCATTCCTCCCTCATATCCCATTCTCTTCCGCCTAATTTAACCGCCATTAATTTAATGGCCATTAAATTAAATGTTAAATTCCTTGGCGAATTCCCCGTTTCTTCGTATCTTTGCCCACGTGACGAATGAATGTTAACAGATAAAAGAAGATAACGATATGAAATTTTACGATAGAGAACAGGAGATTGGCATCCTGCGGAAAAACTGGGAGCTGTCTGCCAACAGATCACTCTTTACGGTGCTGATGGGCTGAAGACGAATTGGCAAAACGGCTTTGCTCATGAAGGTAGAGGCAGAGCAGAATATGCTGTACCTGTACGTTTCGAAAGACAATGAGCATGTGCTGGTAGAGAAGTTTCAGAAAGCTGCCGAACAGGTTCTGGGGCTGCATATTTATGGCAAACTTGAAAACTTTGCCCAGTTTTTTGAGCAGCTGTTGGATTTCGGTCGCACCCACCACTTCACCCTCGTTTTCGATGAGTTTCAGAATTTCCTGAAGGTGAATCCCGCCATTCCCAGCCATATCCAGTCTGTCTGGGACAGGTATCATGAAGAATCGAAAGTGAATCTTGTGGCATGTGGCAGTATCTACAGTATGATGCATCGCATCTTCGATCATGACGACGAGCCGCTTTACGGGCGCAAGGACTGCGAAATCAGGCTCAAGCCGTTCCGGGTGAGCGTGATGAAGGAAATTCTCCACGATTATAATCCCGACTATACCTCAGAAGACTTGCTCTGCCTGTATATGCTGACGGGTGGGGTGGCGAAGTATGTGGCGCAGCTGATGGATGCCGGAGCCACCACCCGTGACGGGATGCTGAAATGGGTGACCGGCATCGGCAGTCCATTCCTCTCGGAGGGGAGGGAGATGATCATGTCGGAATTCGGAAAAGACTATGCCAATTACCTCAGCATCCTGCAGCTGATAGCCGGTGGAATGACTACCCAAAACCAGATAGATACGATTATCGGCAAGAATACGGGTACGTATCTGAAGAACCTGGATGAAGACTACAGCTATGTGAGCAAGCTGCATCCTCTGTTCAGCAAGCCTGGTGGCAGAAACGTGAAATGGTGCATCGAGGACTGTTTCCTGCGTTTCTGGTTCCGCTTTGTCCTACCTAATCAGGCATTGGTAGAGATGGAGCGCAACGACCTGCTTCTGGAAATCGTTCTTCGTGATTATAACGATTATACGGGAGCCGTGCTGGAGCAGTATTTCCGTCAGAAGATAAGTGAGGAAGACCGTGTAACCCGGGTGGGCAGATATTGGGACCGGAAGGGTCTGAACGAGATAGATATCATTGCGTTGAACGAGATAGACAAGACGGCTCTTGTGGCAGAGGTGAAGCGCAATGCAGCCCGATATGATTCTCGCCTGCTTGAGCAGAAGTATCAATCTATCCAGTCTCATTTCGGTGGATACAAGGATGTGAAGCTCCTCGGCCTCTCGATGACGGATATGTAGCGTGGGGCCAGAAACTGCGTGGCGACGCAGCCAGGGCTGCGTCGCCACGTATCGCCCACTGCGTCGGGACGTGGCTGGCGGTGCGTCGGCATGCAGTTTTAGGAATGTAGGCTGGTAACAAAAATAACAAAAGTAACAAAAATAACAGGTAATTTTCACTGGAAAGTAGATGTTGATAGTATATTTTCACTATATATAATAAGGTACGCGCGCGTAGCTACTACTTCTTAATATTATTATTACTATAAAATAGGAAAACGTAAAAAGTTACTTGTTACTTTTGTTATTTTTGTTATTTTTTAAATCTTTGCAGCGAATGCAGAAATTGGATTGTATCTATAATTTGTAATATTTACCTAGATTTATTTTTTGATTTCATTTCTTTTTTGTACCTTTGTATTGTGAATTTTAATAATCTCAATTATAAATATTAAGAAATGGAAGAAACAACTAGCTATTATATCTATAGACTTACATTAAAGTCTTTTTTGAGCGAAATGTCGGGTCAGGTATCTGAATCTGTTCTCGAGCAGATAGGTGATTATATATTAAAGCATTTGCTGGATATTACGTTTGTTGATGGTAATGGTGAAAATACCACTACATTTGGTGATTTCGTATTTGGCAAAATGGGCTATGTCACTATAGAGAGAAAAGTGAGTCGCAAGCATGATAAAAAGGACTGTAAGGAGCAAGACCTGGTTGATGAATACCCAGATTTTAATCTGCTGGTAGATGTGCGCAACGTTAAGAAAGGAGATGTTGTTTTAGCCATAGAATATCAGAGAAAGTGTTTTGTGAACATAGATACGGTACGTAAGGGGCTTGAAAAACATTTTCAAAGTGTAATTGGTCAGCTGTTTGCTGTAGACGTTACATTGCGACAAATATCATCTTCAGAGAAATTTTGGAAGTGTTTGGAAGAAAAGGTGAATAAAGGTAAACCTTTGAAATCAATCCGCCTGGAAATCAATGAATTGCAGGAAGGTGAACTCTTGCAGGGCCTGGATGCTGAAAAAAGTACGGTTATTGCAGCTTTGTTAGATATGCTTATGGATATGGGAGCGGACGACGGAACTTTTGCATTCAATGCGAAACCAGACAAGGCGTTGAAATTGCAAAGAGCCAAGTATCATCTTGGTATGATAGTGGCCTTATCCTGTAAAAAGGGATTTGTTGTGAAGGCGAAATTTGCTGATGAGCATAATTGGGTAAGTTCTGAAGTATCGGCTCCTGTTATTTTCAAACTGGATAAGAAACTGGTATATAAACCTGATGATAATGATGATAAGAAAGTGGAAATCTGCAAGTGGCAAGTGAAGAATCTTACCGAATGGTTTGATAATATCGCCCAAGAACTTGATAAAATAGAAATGGAGAAAGAAAATGAACAAACTAGAAGTATCGCAAAGAGATAAAGTGAGGAGCTTGTATGGCGAAAACCCACTATATAGGATGATAGAACGGCTTGCGGATCAATACGCACTTCCACCTTATCACTTGAAAATGCATCCCGAAGATATATTTCAGGCTGTAATGGGGTGGATAGATAGCATCCGTACCGAGCCTGATAATGATAAAATGATACGCCTGATAGACCAGTCGTGGAATAGGCAATGGAGAACCTTGAGTGATATCGGTGAGAAATTAAGATGTGATTGTACAAACCAGGAGTTGGAAGAAACTACATGTATGATGTTACTCTGGTTACATAAATGTCTGGTCTTGCTATGTGATGAGCAGGTTCATGGTAATTTGTGGTATCATAAGTGTGCAGAGAAACTGGTTTTGCAGATGATGAGGCATTCTTATGTTTGGATGGATGTCAATAAAACAGTATTCAAGGGATGGAATCTTATGGAAACTGTTGATGAGCTGAAAGATTGGCTCATCCAATACGTAGACTCATCTGCTACTCCAATTACTACTGTAGAGGGGGAACTGGTATTACAGGATACGAGCTATTTTATCTTTCCTCCCAATGATGAGTATGACCTTAAAATGTATACACCTCAAGCTCAGAAAATATGGAGAAAGCTGGTAGAGAAAAAATGGTGTGAGAAACGGGATTCCATGCTTGTCTGGAAAAAAACGAATAAATCGTTTGGGTTCATGGTGAAAATTGTTGCTCATCATTTAAATATCTACGACCCTACTAAAAAAGGCGTAATAGCATGGAGTGCATTTCAGAAGGTATTTATGGGATTGGAAGACTCTACTTTTAGGCAAGTCAGGAATAGTGCAAGTAAACTAGACTTAACGACAAAGTCTTCTTCATGGCCTGAAGCTGCTCAAGATATCAGGTTGTTGGTGAAATCTGTTTGAGAAAGAGAGGGTGATATTGTGATAGCTGTATGACAGAATCATTTTTCTTATAATGATTTTGTGATGTAAAAAGTACTGATAATTAATAAGTTATAACAGAAAGAGAGGTGTGATATCGTGTGATATCCACCTCTCTTTCTGCGTATTTATTACTACCTTCGCATCATCAAAATAATAAAAATGAATATGAAAAAGAAAAATGATTCTCTGCAGCAATCGAAGTCACAGACATCTTTTGTTGCCCAGCCAGACGATGTAACCCAGGCTGGAAACCAATCAGAGGTTGCCTTGTTAAATAATGAGGAACAGGAAGAAAAGCCAGTTCCCCTTCATCCTCTCATCAATGACAAGGATTATCCGGCAGGAGTGAGAGAGTGGATGATGACGGCACCGGAGGAACTCAAGTTTCCTACTCTTTCCGTAGCTAGTTCTATGCTTGCTGTGTATGCTACTCGTGTGCGCTTGAATTATGTTTACGACAATTCTCTTTCTGCTATTTTGCTACATGTATTAATATGTGGTGAGCAAAGTTCGGGCAAATCATTCGCCCGCTATCTGATGCACTATCTGATGGAGCCGTTTATCAAGCGTGATAGCGAGCAGAGAGCTGAAGAGCAGAAGTATGCTGAACTGAAACGTAGGCAGGGCAAGAAAGATGGGAAATTGCCACCAGAGCCAAAAACGGATATCACGCTTTTGCATGAGAATCTGTCTCTCTCTATGCTGATTAAGCGTGCTGATGCGCCGATGAAACTGTTTGGCTGCCCAAAGACGCTCTTCCAGTATGGTGATGAGATTGGAGCTATTGTTCAGGCGAGTAAGCGCCAATTCTCTGATATCAAGCAGATTATCAAGACCGGGTATGACTTGGGATCAGAATTCGGTCAGGATTATTTGAGCGAATCGAGTTATTCTGCCGTTGTTGATCTGATGCTTTGTTATGTATATGCCGGTACACCTGCTGCCGTGAATCGCTATATGGACAAGGCGGCTATTGAGGGAGGAAATGTTACTCGAACCATATTATGTAATATTGATAATCAGTTGGGTGAGAATCCACTTATGTTTAAATCTCTTCAGGAAGATCAAATGGAAAGTATTCATGATATGCTTGAGAAACTGATGGCACTTTGTTATTCCGAAGATAGAAAGTCGCTTGCTAAGGAAACGCTTCTCGATACGAAATGGCTTGATAGTACGGTGAAAAACTGGTGTGATGCACAGCGACAGCAAGTGATAAAAACCATGTCAAAGGCGCTTGATGTATTCTATAAGCGAAGTAGTGTGAGCGCATTCCGCATAGCGGCACTTATGCAATACTTATATGAGGTAGAGGGTAAGAAGAATAAAAAAAAATACATCGGCTTGTAAAACAAATCTATTTGGGATGCGCTGATAGAATATTAGACGGTATGCTGGCTAAATGGGGAACTGTATTCGAGGAAATCAATGCAGATACTCAGGTACTGCCATATCAGACTACCAACTATTTTGATGAGTTGCCTAATGAGTTCTCTCGTGAGTTCTTGGCAGAATTTTTAAAAAGAAAAGGGCTTCGTACTCCAATAAACATGGTTATTTATAGGTGGAAACGAAAAGGTTGGATAATATGTAACGGAAAATCTATGATAAGAAAAAATAATTAGGGTATGATAGATAAAATGTATATTCAGAAGTTGCGCGATCTCGACATTATGAAGGTGGCTGATGCGCTAGGTATGGGCATCCGCAACAAGCGGGCCCTCTGCATTCATCATGATGATCATCATCCGAGCCTCGCTTTTAATCCGAGAAAGAACAGCTGTCATTGCTATTCCTGCGGATTTTCTGCCGATACTATAGGGCTGGTAATGGAGCGCTTTCAGATGAATTTTTTGGATGCCTGCAAATGGCTGGCTAATCAGTTTGATGTGTATATTGGTGATACAGAGCGTCATAAGGCTTATAGTCATCTCTCTCTGGCATCGCAAAGACGACTGGATAGTATTCGCTCTATTTGTGCACAGCGAATGGTAGAACATGAACATGTTGATGCTGCATGCTCCAAGGTGGATGTAGAGTATTTTGAACGGCTTTTTGCCCAGATGCATCTTACGCAGAGTGGAGAGCGGTTCCTGCTGGAAAAACGGATGCTCAGCCCAGAGGTGGTAGAGATGTGTCATATTGTGAGCACGGAAACTAAAGTTTGCATGGGCCGAGTGGGGCAGAGCACGTTTGATGCACCTTCGCTTATCTTTCCATATTTCAATGAAGAAGGAAAACTTGTCTCTGTGCAGAGCAGGTATCTGGGTGAGGAAAAGGAGAAGTCGAGATTCAAGTTTGCTCCAGGCAGTCATCGCATGGTGTACGGATTGGAGCGGCTCAAGGAGTATCCGAAGCTGGAACCTCTTCTTATAACCGAGGGACCGTCTGACTGTTGGACGGCTCTCACATTGGGCTTTCATGCCATCGCTATCCCTTCGGCTACTCTTTTTGACAGTCATTGCCAGCCGCTTCTGGAGGGACGAAATCTTCATATGTTTCCTGATCAGGATGAGGCTGGATTCAACCTTTATTTTGAGTTGAAAAAGTCTTTCCCACAGTTGAAGTATCATCAGTTGCCCGATGGATGTAAGGATTTGAGCGAGCATTATCTGCAGATCCGGCAGCATGGTAAGACGCTGGAGGAAGCTAGAACTTGCTTCATGAAAGAGGTTGAAGTTAAAAGTATAACAATTTAAACATCAGTATATTATGAAGTTAATTTTGCATCGTAGAATGTTGATGAACGGTGCCTTGACGGGTACCTTGAGTGTAGAACACCGCAATGAGTATGGCCGATTGTCGGGCATCGAGAAAATTTGCGATACGATAGAGCGGAAGAACGGGCAGTTGCCTACAGGCGAATACCGGGTGGTGATAGGAAAATGCAGCCGTTTTGCCCGCCAGATGATTTTTCTTGAACCGATAAAGGAGGAGGATGATTCTTCTTCTGCATCAGAAGCATTCGTATCTGAAGCATCATCATCTGAGGTTTCTTCATCAGAAACGGCTTCTTCATCTTCCTCTCTTCCTCTTCCCGAAACCTGCAAGCTTTGCCGCATGGAGCGCAAGAGTCATGAGTTCGGGTGTCTGGAAGAGCTTTATGCCCTTCCTTGTCCCATGATGCAGCCGGGCAATGGTCCGTTCCGTCTGCGCCAGGGTGGCATCCTCATCGGCGAGGCCCATGCGCCCGGGTTCGTACTCAAGAGTCAGGAACGCTTTCTCCAGCTCTACGACCGCATCAAGAAGGTCATCGCCCGTGGGGGCGAAGTGGTCATCAAGATAGAGTAGGTTGGGGAGAAGAGTGGCACTTATCAACAACTTGACTCTCTTTATGTAAGAATGCCAAATCAAGTGGATCACATTATGCTCTTTGCTTGATTTGGTATTCTATATGTGTTGAGGCGTATGTCATCTCGGGGAAGTTAGTGTGACTTGTGGAACGAAATAGAGGAAAGGATAGGTTTAGGGCAGTAGTGGTACCATATAAATAGGTACGCAAAGCGTATCGCCATCCTTCTTCAAATCTTTGGTATAAACTAGATATTTGTGGGCGATTCTCGAAGAATACTTTTCTGAGAATTTGTCCAAAGAGGTATGTATATTTGTCTAATTATTAGTTGATTATGCGTGCAAAGATACAACTTTTGCCGAAATCCGCAAAATGTTTTAACCTTATTTTGCCGAAATCCGCAAAATGTTTTTATCTGTTTTTGCCGAAATCCGCAAAATGTTGCATGGGTTCTCATGAATGTTATTTGATTTTTCCCCATCATCTTTTGGGGATTTGCCACTTTGCCATCTCTGGGATTCTTTATACTTTTGTAGCAGATGATCGCTAAGCGGTGACGTGACTCGCTCAGCAGCGTACTTCGGGCGCAGGCAAGGGCTTGATAGTCACCATCTTTACCGTTATTTATCTCGTCGGACTTTTGATAGCAGCCTGGGGAGTTATCATCGTGCTTCTGAAGATTATCCTTCAGGTGCTGATGGTCATAGCCGGTATTTTCGCCCTTTCTGTCTTGGCACAACGTACTTATTATAAAGGTAGTGATGGACATGTCTATGCCGAGAGTGGATTAGAAAGCCTTCATCGGGTAAAATAGCAAGGAGCGGATGATACGCAGGTGCTGTCTTGGGTAACACCTTGAGATTCACCTTGAGTTCCATCTTGAGACCCATCTTGAGTAACATCATGGTGTTCTTCCATCCATTTCATTATGATGTTGGGGAATGTGACAGTGAATTGAGTACGGAATGCAGTTCGCTTTTATGTTTTGAAACTGCATTTTATTTACTAAAAGAGACCTTTGTAATAAGTTCTTGAGCCCACTTGAAAAAGTAATTTTTGAGAAATTCTTCAAATGTAACCATCTGATAATCAAATGGCGTTTTGTAGGATAAAAAAACAAAAACTACTTATTAAAGTGGGCTCAGTAAATAATTATTGCCGTCCGGTAAAAATAAAGTGTAAGCATTCAGGCTCATATTGACAGAAATCAAAGCGAATAGCGCATAAAAGCGCTAAAAATTTTAGAAAATAGAGCTTTTTCTTATGCTAATTTTCATTTCTGAGTTATTACCGGACGGCAATAAAAAAACTCTCCAGCTCTCCTAAAGTGTACCCCACCACGTAGAGGGTTGACTTACTTGAGATAAAGAGCTGGAGAGGGGTAGTTTTACCTTTCTGTTTTTTTACTTTATTACCTTTTTACCTTTAACCACATACACTCCCTTCTGCGGCTCCACGTTGCCGAGGAATCGTCCGTTGAGGTCGTAGTAGTAGTTCTTGGTGGCAGGAGCGGCTGTGGTGGCGGTGATGCCTGTTGCGCCCTTGGCAGAGATGCGTATCACGCCATTGCCTTGTGTGAGGTCCACCTTTATGTTGTAGGTGCCTGGCTCGCCAGAGAAGAGCCAGGCGCCGGGCGAAAAGTCAGGCTCCATGGTGGCAGGAATATCGCTGTCAAGATCGGCGGGGTCACGGTCGGAGTAGGGAGAGAGACGTTTGGCGTTGACAAAGTCCCAATCTGCGCCGAGACGCTTTAACACGATGAAGTGAAGATCGCCCACTTCGCCCACGAATGTGATTTCGCCCTCATAGATGCCAGGCTTGTCGGTGGCAGGAATCACGTTTGCAGGTATGTTGGTGAACCACTTGCCGTCGCAGCCGAGAGTGTAGAGCTCTTTCGGGTAGCCTATTGGATATGACGCGTCGTTGCCGTAGAGCGTCAGACGGTTGTTGACAAGGTCTAATGTAACGTATGCGGTGAGTGGGTTATCTGTCGATGCTCCGATGATGAAGTCAGACACCTCGCCCTTCTTTAGACCTATGGTGAGGTTGGTCTCCACGTCAACAGTTGGTGCGACAGCGCCGATGCGCTTATCTTTAATCTCGTCCCAGCCATCATATGTAGAGGCGAGAGCGGTAGAGATGGTAAACTTGTTGCCATAGAAAGTCACATAGCCGGTGTAGATGCCGTCTACTTCGTCCCATGTAAGCTCTGCGCCCTGATCGGCGAAGTTGCTACCGTTGGCGCCGATGAGGTAGACATGGTCTTGATATTCGGGCACATAGGTGTCGCTGTGGAGGTTCATGGTCATGGTGCGGAGGTCTACAGTCACGTCGTAGGTGCCTGGTGTGGCGATGTGGAATGACTGCTCTGTGAGCGTCATGACCTTGTCGCGGTTGATAACCACCTTACCGCCACCGTAGCGGTAGGGCAGTATGGCTTCGTAGTCGTTGGGGTCGGTGCCGAGCTGGGTGAGAATGTTGAAATAGCATGAGGAGAACTCTACCGTTGCTTTATACACACCGTCGGTCTCGGTCTTGGGCAGTGTGGCAGCTGACAATGTGGGATCAAAGACACCGTCGCTGCCCCATACATACAGCTTGTCGGGAAAGTCGCCGAGCAAGGTGACGGTCTGGGCGTTGAAGTCGACGCGCATGCGGTAGGCTGTACCGGCGACTGGCACTTTGAAAGATGCGTCCCTACCCTTTACCATGGTCATAGGCTCATTAATAACGAGCATGGCGTCGAATACTGAAGGGGCGAAGCGGTTTTTGTTAAACTCTGTCCAATCGTCATTGTCTGTTGTCAGCTTTTGGGTAACGGCGAAATACTGCGCACCGTCAACGAAGGTGACATCACCCTCATACACTCCTGTAGTGGCGGTCTCTGCCAATTCTGCCGCAGCAGTGTTGGTTTTCCACTCATTGTCGCTGCCGACAATGTAGCACTGTGCGCTGGCAGCAACTGTTGCCAGCACTGTCAGCAATGCTGACATGATGATTCTGTGAAAATTTTTCTTCATGTGTCTTTAGTCTTAATTCCGCAACACTATTATAGATTAATCTTTTTAAGTGCCTGATCAACTAAAAGTTGCCCAGGATTTTGCCATGTCAAAATTTTCACTTATCTTAGTGTTGCGAAAAGAAAATAAGCAAAAATCTGATATGACGTGACAAATTTAGCAAAAATTTCCGAATTATAAGCCAGTATAATAAAAAAACTTCAATGATTTCCCTCGAATTGTGCGAAATTAGCCTTTTTTTTTCGAGAAATCAAGACCACAACTGCAAAAAATCCTACTAACGTGCTCTGAATCACAATAATATTTATTTTCAATTATCTTTAATCCTTATAATCTACCTTGATTACGATAACGCGGATGGTCTGGTCTTCGCCATCTGTTGCCACCTTGGCGATGTGCCAGTCGCGTGGAAAGAAGATGAAGAATTCGCCAGGATTGCTGTCGAAGAAACGGGCCTTATGATAGTGAGTTTAGTACATATGCTAAAAATGAATTTACGCGAGAAGATCAAAAACGATTGGCTACGTTTTTATTACATCATTGCCCGGCAAAGTGGATGATGATAATCAAAAATACAGATTTCATTTATCAACTATATAATAAGGAAGGCATCAATATTCGTACGTTTGATAAAGAATACTTGGTGAGCTTTATGAATAGGAATGATAAGAAAGTTACGCATTTGTTGATAACTAACTATTAACAGGTGGGTCGTACTTAGAATAAAAGTGTATTTAAGTATATAGATAAGAAAGATGGCTGCCTTATAACTGGTGAGCTATCTTTCTTTTTATATCTATAATCCGGTTAATTTCAGCCATTTCTGATATTTCATCCTCAAAAACTTTGCCGTTTCGCAGAAAACTCGTATCTTTGTAGCGGAAATATAATTATGGAGGAACAGAGATATGATTTACTATGTAGCTAATCCGATATACGATTCTGTGTTCAAATTCCTGATGGAAGACGAACGCATCGCCAAAACCGTGCTCGCCGCCCTGCTGAAAAAGGAAGTGGTGAGCGTGGAAATGAGAAGGCATGAGCATCCTAATATCACCCGCGACAATATCTCGATGTTTCGCATCGACTTTGCTGCCAGGGTGAGAGAAGAGGATGGAAGCGTAAGGCTCATCCTTATCGAACTTCAGAAGACATGGCTCGATACCGAGACGCTGCGGTTTCGCCGTTATCTGGCTGCCCAGTATAATGCTGAGGAGAATATGATAAAGGAAGGAGAGGGCAAGGGATATGCCGTGCCGATGGTGGCTGTGTATCTGCTGGGTCATAGAGTGGGAGATATTGACAAGGCTGTGGTATACGTGAACCACAAGGCGCTCGACTATGACGGGAAAGAGGTGGAGAACGGGATGGATGATCCTTTCATCAACAGTCTGACGCATGACAGTATTCTGGTGCAGATTCCTCTTTTGCATGGCAAGATAAACAATAGGCTCGACAAGGTGCTGAGCGTGTTCGACCAGTCGCAAAGGGATAAGAAGAACCAGCAGATGTTATGTCTGGAGGGTGATAAATATAAGGATGATTCGGATATGATGTATATCGTTCATCGTCTTGGGCTCGCCACAATGAGCGCTAATATCCGGCAGGAGATGAATGATGAGGATGAATACTATTCTGCCATAGAAGCTCGCGATACGCAGGTGATGAAACTTAATAAGATTATCAGTGAGCAGGCTAATCAGGTAAATGAGCAAGCTACTCAGATAAATGAGCAAGCAACTCAGATAAATGAGCAAGCTACTCAGATAAAAAGCATGGTGCAGGGCATGCTGGAGAATGGAATGCCCCTGGAGATGGTGGCTAAGATGATGAACAGAACGCCTGAGGAAGTTCGTGCTTTATTGGGTAAATGATATAGAAAACGCAGGGATGCCAGGGGAATCTCTGCGTTTTTTTAGTGTCATAGCGTAAAAAAGGCTGATTTTTACGCTATGACACTTTGTTTTTACCTTTTGAAACTCCGATTTCGAAGTAATTTGCTATCTTTGTCGGCAACAAATAGGATGTGTCCGGACGCTTGCCATGAAAACCGGGCTCTCTTTACTTTACTGACAAATAACAAATTTAATAAACATAAACTTATGAGAAAGACAAAAACTACTTTTCTGTTTCGGAGAATGATGCTCATCGTGCTCGCATTCTTGGACTATGCTGCCATGACTCAGGCTCAAGTTTACGTGGTTGATGATTTCGTCAACGACTCTACACCTTGTTTCGAATACCGCCTCAAGGAGGGTAAGTATCTGCTACCGGATGATGAGCCTACGCTCTATCTGCACAATGGGGATACTATCAATGTGTTTGAAATGAAACATAGAAGCAACGGCATGATATTCAGCAAGGATTACTGGTATTATCTCTTTAAGAAGGATGGTAAGAAGTATGCGGTTGATGTTAACTTTATTTATTGTAAGGCAGACGACCCGACGAGTTTACAGAAGAATGATAAAGTATATTATACCCAGAATATGAAGCATCAGGGAATGGGCAGATTCTTCTATACCTATACCCCTTATCTTATCATCATCGGTTTGCTGATAGCCATCTGGCTGCTGTCGCTCTTCGGTCCAGCCTATTCTAAAATGCGAAAGCCTGCTGAATATGGCATTCCGGCTATGATTCTTGCCATCACGTTCTTGGAATTCCTGGGACTCTATTTCATGGGAATGGATGTTTTCTGGTGGTGTGACCAGAATTATTATGGTTTCTTCGGTGCGCTCTTCCGTGTGATACCGGGCGTATTGGTTGTCATGACGCAGATTGGTAGCATCAAGCTCTACGAGAATGTGATTTTCGGAGAGAAAAGGCTGTCGGGCTTCTCTATCAAACCTACGCTCTATGGCATGCTGGGTATCCTGCCGGTATCTATCCTGATTCTTGTCTTGAGTCAGACTACTGAACTGACGGAAGAGGTGCTTACCGTATTTTGGGTAATAGGAGTGCTGCTCTCGCTGGTTATCGGTTTCTTCCTGTCTCTCAGGGAAAATTGCGAGATGGTAGGCAAACGTAAAGGTATCCTGATTACGGCTTTCATCGCTATTTATCTGATAGGTTGCATCGTGGCAGTCATCTGTTTGGGTGCGATGTTGCTGCGTCTCATCATCCAGGTAATTCTCGTTGTAGCAGGTGCTATCCTCATTCTTTTTGTTGCTGACCATTCCAACTCCGGTGGCGGAGGTGGCGGAGGAGCTGCAAGAATGGTCTATAGAGATGATCATGGTAATTGTTTTAACAGCCGTGCGGAAGCTAATAAATCGAACGAAAGAATTGCTGAGCGACGTGCTGAGAGCATGATATAAAATAGCTTGAGACCCATTTGAGTTCCATAAGAAAAATGCAGCCTCTCTTTTATATAATCGAGAGGCTGCATTTCTTTATTTTCAATTATTCTTAGTCCTTATAATCTACCTTGATCACGATAACGCGGATGGTCTGGTCTTCACCATCTGTTGCCACCTTGGCGATGTGCCAGTCCCTCGGGAAGAAGATGAAGAATTCGCCAGGATTGCTGTCATAGAAACGGGCCTTCTGAGGGGCGTAATCATAATGTATCACGTCTGGACGGTACTTGCAGTTGGGGGTGCTGGTGTAATGGTCGATGACGCCAAAACGCTCGGTTCCCTTCACTACAAACTGAAAATCGATGTGTTTGTTATGACTCTCGCTGCGGCGCTTTTCCAGCGGCTCATTCCTGCTGTCCTCTACACTTACCACGAGGTCGGAACCCGGAATCTTGTGCTTTCCCTTCGGAATGCTCAGCAGATCGGTCTTGGCAAGATAATCGAAGAGCGCCTGCCATTGCTGCGGATTCTTCTGATACTGCAGATAGAAATCTACGAGGTTTACGCTGGAATGTGGCTTCGCCTTATCGAAACCATTGCGCCAGATGCCGCTCTCTGCCCAAGCCTTTGCCTCTTTTATGAGTTCGGGCTTATCGCCGTAATACTGTGTGTAATAACCTCTCTTACAGCCGCTTTTCTGTGCAGAATTCTTACAGCCGTTCTGCGCATTTGCAGTCAGCGATGTACAGAATAAAAGGGCTATGCCCCAGATAATTTTCTTCATTTTGACTTATTAAATTGTAGCGTTAGTTAAATTTGAGGGCAAAAGTACAAAGAATATTCGAGAAAACAAACGGAAAATGGAGATTTCTTCGTATCTTTGCACACATATTTTATAACTGAACTTTCGCATGTGGGGAAGTTAAGTGAAGTTAGGGAAGTTAGAGGGAAGTTAAGGGACAAATGTCCTACGTTTTACGAAAGAAGACTATTGTCTCTTCACTTCCCGAACGACCGTAGGGAGTGATAACTTCTTTAACTTCAATCAATTCCCTTACTTGCGAAACTTGAATTTAGTAAGATTATGAAGAAACAGTATATTCTTTTGTGTGGGGCAACGGTGGCCCTGCTGATGGCGGCATGTCAGGGAGGAAAGACGGCTGCTGCTGATGCGGAGGCTGGCGATACCCTGGAGATGAAGTACGCCAAGTTGCTCACCATCGTGAAGCATGGCGATGGGGAAGAGACTTTCGATGCTGCAGAAGGCATTGATTATCAGTATGCTGAGGCTCTCGTTGCCAACCCCTGGAAGGCGGGAACGATGCTGCATCGTTATATTCTTATTCCGAAGGGAGAGGAGGGGGATAAGACGGTGGCGATGCTTGCCAAAAGGCGCAGCACGGGGGCGAGATGCACTACTGATACCGTGCGCACGCCGGTAGAGAGGAGTGCCGTTTTCATCGCTCCCCATTGTCAGCTGATGTACGAACTGGGCTGCCAGCAGGCCATCCGTGGTGTCTGCGACCTCGATTATATCAATATTCCGGATGTAAAGAAGAGGGCTGCTCTTTCCGGGAATACTTCTGCTCAGAATCCTATTGTGAATTGCGGTTCGAGCATGGCGCCGGACATCGAGCGCATCATCGCCCTGAAACCCGAAGCTATCCTCCTTTCGCCCTTCGAGAACAGCGGAGGATATGGCAAACTCGATAAACTGCATATCCCCATCATCGAAGCTGCCGACTATATGGAGTCTTCGCCACTGGGCAGGGCGGAATGGATGAAATTCTACGGCATGCTCTTTGGAAATGAAGAGGGAAAAAGTAGCGGAATATCGGGTTCTTGCGAACCAAAGGCAGATTCGCTCTTTGCGAAGATAGAAAAGGAATATCTTTCGCTTAAGGCGCAGGCAGCCGGGTATCGGAAGGGTCTCTCTATCCTGACCGAAAGAAAGACGGGCAACGTGTGGTATGTGCCTGGTGGCCAGAGCACTATCGGTATTCTGCTGAAGGATGCCAACGCCCGTTATATCTTCGAGGACGATCAGCACAGCGGAAGTCTGGCGATGAGTCCGGAGCAAATCTTGGCGAAGGGAAAGCAGGTGGATGTATGGGCATTCAAGTATTTCGGTGGTGCTCCTCTGTCGCAGGCTCAACTGCTTCAGGAATATGACGGCTACAAGGCTCTTGCTGCCTTCAACCGGGGTAATATCTATCAGGTGGATACCTCTACGGTACCTTATTTCGAGCTTACGAGTTTCCATCCCGAACTGCTGCTCAGAGAGTTCATCATCCTGGCTCATGGCGAGCGGTTCGGCAAATTGAGATTCTATAAGAAATAGGGCTTTAATCAGAGATTTTACAAGAAATAGTTTTAGTGAATGAAAACCATCGTTTTAGGGGCAATCGCCATTATCATACTGTTTTTCGCCAACCTGGCATGGGGGAGTGTAAACATCCCGTGGCAGGACGTGGGGGCGATTATTTCGGGTTCTCAGACTGACGAAACCTACCGCTATATTCTGTTGGAATCGCGACTGCCGGCGGCGATTACCGCTTTGCTTTCGGGCGCAGCCCTCGCCACGAGCGGCTTGCTCCTGCAGACAGCCTTTCGCAATCCTCTGGCGGGTCCTGACGTGTTCGGTATCAGCAGCGGAGCCGGACTGGCGGTAGCCATCGTGATGCTTGCCTTTGGCGGCAATATTGCCCTGGATGATTTAGGGGCAGGTTTTCTGGGCGATGCCGGCAACTATGCCATCGGCGGTTTCCTGGCTGTCCTCATTGCAGCCTTTATAGGGGCTATGGTGGTGATGGGTATCATCACCTTCTTTTCTGCTATTGTGCGCAGCCATACGGTACTGCTCATCATCGGACTGATGGTGGGTTATCTGGCAAGCAGCGCCATCTCATTGCTCAATTTCTTCAGCACGGCAGAGGGCGTGAAATCGTATATGGTTTGGGGCATGGGCAGTTTTGGCAATGTTTCGAGCCAGCAGATGATGTTCTTCATCCCGTTGGCCCTCATTGCACTGGCTGCATCTCTGCTCCTTGTAAAACCGCTGAACGCCATGCTGTTAGGCGAGCAGTATGCCGAGAATCTGGGCTTCAACATCAGGCGCCTGCGCATCGTTCTGCTCATCATCACCGGTCTTCTTACGGCAGTGGTTACCGCCTTCTGCGGTCCCATCGCCTTCATAGGTCTGGCAACGCCGCATATCGCCCGCCTCATCATCGGCACGGAGAATCATCGCCGACTGTTGCCCGTTACGATGCTGATGGGTGCATCCATTGCCCTTCTCTGCAATCTCTTCTGCACCCTTCCGTCGGATGGTGGCATCATCCCTCTGAATGCCGTCACCCCGCTGTTCGGGGCTCCCGTCATCATCTATGTTTTGGTGAAAAAGCGCATCTGATTGCATATAAAAAAACGTTTCTAGTTCGAAGAGATGAACCAGAAACGCTTTCTTTGTTATACTATGTTTTACTTGCGGAAGTTCTGTTACTTATTCACGACATTAATCGGATTGCCCTCGAGAAATGCCTTTACGTTGGCGGCTACCTGCTTGTTCAGGCGCTCGCGAGCCTCGTAGGTGGCCCAGGCAATATGAGGGGTGAGGTAAGCATTAGGCTCGCCAAAGAGCGGATTCTCCTTTGATGGTGGCTCCTGAGCCATCACATCGGCACAGTAGGCACCCAGACTGCCTTCGTGAAGGGCGGCAGCTACGGCCTCCTCATCTACCAGCTGACCGCGACCCGTATTTACCAGGATGGCGGTATCCTTCATCTTCTCCAGACTCTCCTTGTTGATGAAATGATAGGTGTCATCAGAGAGCGGACAATGGAGCGAGAGAATATCGCTCGTGGCAAGCAAACCCTCCTTGCTCACCTTCTGAATCCACTCAGGCAGATTGCTCGAATTCTTGCTGGTGCAGGCACAGATATTCATGCCAAACTGGCGGGCGATGTTGGCAACCTTCATGCCGATATTGCCCAGTCCCATGATACCGAAGGTCTTGCCGGCAAGCTCCATCAGTGGGGTATCCCAATAACAGAAATCCTTGTTGTAAGCCCAGCGCTCGTTGCGGTTCTCCTGGGTGTAATGCTCTACGCGGTTGGTTACGGCAAGGATGAGGGCGAAGGTCATCTGCGCCACGCTATCCGTGCTGTAGGCAGGAATATTGGTTACGATGATGCCCTGTTTCCTGGCAGCCTCGATGTCTACCACGTTGAAACCTGTAGCCTGTATACCGATGTATTTCAGTTTAGGAAGCTGCGCCAGCGTCTCTGCATCTATCTGCACCTTGTTCAGAAGGATGATGTCGGCATCCTTGGCACGTTCCACTTTCTCTGCATCTGATGTGCGAGGATAAACTACCACCTCGCCCAGTTTCTCCAGAAGATGATAATCCAAATCTCCCGGGTTTGCGGCATAGCCGTCTAAAATAACAATCTTCATAAATTTTTCCCGTTTTCTGTTGTTATAAAATCAAGACCAGTTTGTCCTGACAAATCTGAGCCTGAGTTATCTTAACAAGAAAAGCCTTCCCCCCTGAAAAAGAGAAAGGCTTTTCTGTATTTATGGTTTATTCGTTCATCAAGTAGTTCTTGAATGATGCGAAGTCCTTGGTCATCTGGATGCTCTTCTTCTCACCCTTCATGAATTCTGCGAGGCGTGCAGGAATCTCAATGTCGCTGTCAAGGATGCTGTCTACCTTCTCCTTGAACTTGGCTGGATGGGCGGTCTCGAGGAATACACCAACCTCGCCTGGTTTCAACTGCTCTTTCAGGGCGCGGTAGCCGCAAGCTCCGTGAGGGTCAAGCACATACTTGGTTTCATTGTAGCATTGCTTCATGGTTTCTGCAATCTGCTCGTCCTTGTATGTAGCACCGCCGATGTAGGCAGCGATGGCATCATGATCGCCCTTGTAGAGGTCGTAGATGCGGGCAAAGTTTGATGGGTCGCCTACGTCCATGGCGTTGGCGATGGTCTGCTTGCTAGGCTGTGGATTGTACTTGCCAGTCTGCAGATACTCGTAGAAGATGTCGTTGGCGTTGTTGGCTGCGATGAAGCGGTGGATAGGCAATCCCATCTCATGACCGAAGAGACCGGCTGTGATGTTGCCGAAGTTGCCGCTAGGCACGCAGATAACCAACTTGTCGGCGAGGCCCTTCTCCTTCATGCGGGCATAGGCATTGAAATAATAGAATGCCTGAGGCAGGAAGCGGGCTACGTTGATAGAGTTGGCTGAGGTAAGCTTCATGTGCTTGTTGAGCTCCTCATCCATGAACGCTGACTTTACCAGCGCCTGGCAGTCGTCGAACACGCCGTCTACCTCGAGGGCTGTGATGTTCTGGCCGAGGGTAGTGAACTGGTTCTCCTGAATCTTGCTCACCTTGCCCTTAGGATAGAGCACGTAGACATGGATTCCGTCAACGCCGAGGAAACCGTTGGCAACAGCCGAACCGGTATCGCCCGATGTAGCTACGAGCACATTCACCTCTTCCTTGCCTTCCTGACGTACGAAGTACTGCAGGAGACGGGCCATGAAGCGCGCACCCACATCCTTGAAGGCGAGGGTAGGACCATGGAACAGTTCGAGAGAGTAGATGTTTGGCTCTACCTCAACTACAGGGCAGTCGAATGCTAGAGTATCGTATACAATCTTCTTCAATGACTCGGCATCAACGTCCTCGCCAAAGAAGGCATCTGCTACCTTGTAGGCAATCTCCTGGAAACTCAGTTTCTCGATATTGTCGAAGAAATCCTGTGGCAACTTCTTGATGATTTCTGGCATATAGAGGCCACGGTCTTCTGCCAGACCTTTAACTACCGCCTTGTGAAGGTCGGCGATGGGTGCTTTCTTATTTGTTGAATAATATTTCATTTTTTACTTTGAACTTTGAGATTTGAATATTGAACTTTATGATTAGCTTTGGGGGCTATCATGAAGCCGTTGATTTTAATTGATCGCCATGAAGGCGTTCATGAATTCTTGCAGCTGCAGCATGCCGTAGCCGCCACTCACGCAGCTTACCTCATCATACTTCTCTACGCTATCCGGCTCAATGCCAGGGTAATAGATGATGAAAGGTACAGGCTCCTTTACGTGGGTACGAATCTCTACCGGAGTAGGATGGTCTGGGAGGACTGCGATGCATACCGGCTCGTCCCAGGTGCTTACCTCATCGAAGATAGGCTTGATGAGTCGCTGGTCGAGGTTCTCGATGGTCTTCAGCTTCAGCTCCAGATCGCCATCATGGCCTGCCTCATCGCTTGCCTCTACGTGAACATATACGAAGTCGTCTCCATCCTTCAATGCCTGGATAGCTGCAGCAGCCTTGCCCTCGTAGTTGGTATTGGCAAGACCTGTAGCGCCCTCAACGATGATGTTGCACAGACCGGCGTAATGGCCGATGCCTCGAATCAGGTCTACGGCAGAAATCACGGAACCCTTCTTGATCTGCGGATACATCTGGGAGAGGGTGAGCATGTGCGGACGGTAACCGCCGCCCCAAGGCCAGATGATGTTTGCCATGCGCTCGCCACGCTCCTTGCGCGCCACATTGAAAGGATGGTTCTCCAGAATCTCCTGACTCTTCAGAATCAGTTCGTTCAGAAGGTCGGCTGTCTGCTGGGCACTCATGCGATACTCATCGCTCAGGATACCGCCGTTTTCAGCCACATCCTCGGCAGGAGTCTTGTCGCTGTTGCCGGCAAGAAGAGCCTCGTCAACACCTTCCATCGGCTTCACCAGCAGCGGTTTCCACTCTTCGTTAGGATGATCGTGAGGAGGAGCGCAATCTACATACTTGTTTCCGCCCTTGATAATCAGAAGGTGGCGATACTGGATGCCGGTGATAAACTTCACGATGCCTGGATACTGGCTGGCAAGCTTCTCGTTGAGGTACTTGATGAGCACGTCGGCGTCTTCTGTCTCCAAGTTACCGCCATTATGTGTCACGATGATACCATCGTTCACGTTGATGATGTTGCAGCGCAGAGCAAAGTCGTTAGGACTCATCTCATAGCCTATGCTGGCAGCCTCCAGCGGTCCGCGTCCCTCGTAAACCTCGTTCTGGTCGTAGCCCATGATAGAGCTGTTGGCTACCTCAGAACCCGGATGGAATCCATCTGGCACGGTAACGAGTCTTCCTGTCTTGCCCTTCTTGGCAAGCATATCCATATAGGGTTTGTTGGCGTATTGCAGGAGTGTCTTTCCACCCAGTCTTTCTACCGGGTGGTCAGCCATTCCGTCGCCAAGAATGATAATATGTTTCATCTCTTGTTAAGTGTTAAATGTTAGCGATACTCATGATGTTGGCGAATACACCGGCAGCAGTTACGCTGGCTCCGGCACCATAGCCCTGAATCATCATAGGGTATTCTTTATAACGTTCGGTGGTGAGCAGCACGATGTTGTTGGAACCTTCCAGATTGTAGAATGGATGCTCAGGACCCACTGCCTGCAAACCTACGCTAGTCTTGCCGCCATCCAGGGTAGCAACAAAGCGCCAGCGTTTGTGCTCTACATCGAGCGCCTTGCGCTTAGCCTCGAAATCGGCATCGAGCTCAGGAAGTTTCTTCCAGAAGTTGTCGAGCGAACCCTTGAAGTATTTGTCTGGCACGAAGAGATTCTTCTCTACATCTTCCTGCTCTACGCGGTAACCTGCCTCGCGGGAGAGAATCACCAGCTTGCGAATCACGTCCATACCGCTCAGGTCGATACGTGGATCAGGTTCGCTGTAGCCCTTCTCCTTAGCCAGTCTCACGGTCTCAGAGAATGGAACAACACTGGAGATGGCGTTGAAGATAAAGTTGAGTGTACCTGAGAGAACTGCCTCAATCTTAAGGATTTTGTCGCCTGAGTTGCGGAGGTCGTTGATGGTTCCGATGATAGGAAGGCCGGCACCTACGTTGGTCTCGAAACGGAATACTACGCCACGCTGGATGGCTGTCTTCTTCAGTTTCTCGTAGTTCTCATATTCGCTTGATGCAGCAATCTTGTTGGCTGCGATAATGCTTACGTTGTGCTCCAGCAGACTCTGGTAGAGAGCGGCTACATCCTTGCTGGCAGTACAGTCTACAAACACGCTGTTGAAGATGTTCATCGCCAGGATGGTATCGCGCAGAACCTCTGGAGTGCTTGGGTCTGAAGACTTCAGTTCCTCGCTGTAGTTCTCGAGATCAATACCATCGCGGTTGAAGATGGCGTTCTTGGAAGAAGCGATACCCACCACGTTGAGCTTCAGTTTGCTGCGCTCCATGAGGTCGGCATACTGGTTCTTGATCTGCTCGATGAGCTTTCCGCCCACGGTACCCACACCGCAGATGAAGAGGTTCAGAACCTTGTATTCTGAAAGGAAGAAATTGTCGTGGAGCACGTTGAGTGACTTTCTCAGATAATCGCTCTTCACTACGAACGAGATGTTGGTCTCTGAAGCACCCTGTGCACAGGCGATGACGGAAATACCGCTACGGCCGAGGGTTCCGAAGAGCTTACCGGCGATACCGGCTGCATGCTTCATGTTTTCACCCACGATGGCGATAGTAGCCAAGCCCTTCTCTGCGTGCATTGGGAACATGGCACCATCGGCAATCTCGTTGTGGAACTCATTGTTCAATACCCTTACAGCCTCTTCTACATCCTGCTCGCGCACACCGATAGAGGTAGAGTTCTCTGATGATGCCTGTGACACCATGAACACAGAGATGCCCTCGTTGGCAAGAGCGGTGAAGATACGGCGGTTTACACCAATCACGCCGACCATGGAAAGACCGGTTACGGTGATGAGCGCTGTACCGTTGATAGAAGAGATACCCTTGATAGGCTTCTGGTCGCCATCTATCTTGTTCTTGATGATGGTGCCCGGAGCATCTGGGTTGAAGGTGTTCTTAACCTTGATAGGAATATTCTTGACACAAACCGGGTAGATGGTTGGAGGGTAGATGACCTTTGCACCAAAGTTGCAAAGCTCCATCGCCTCAACGTAACTCAGTTCGTTGATGGTATAAGCTGATTTGATGACACGTGGGTCGGCGGTCATGAAACCGTCTACATCAGTCCAGATTTCGAGCACTTCTGCATCGAGGGCAGCTGCTATGATGGCTGCTGTGTAGTCGCTACCGCCACGGCCAAGGTTGGTGGTGCGGTCTGTGTTCTTGTCACGGCTGATAAAACCCGGAACGAGAGATATGCGTGGAATTTCTGCAAAGGCTTCTTTTACCAGTTTGTTGGTCAGCTCGCTGTCGAGTACATGCTTGCCTTTGCCGTTCTTGCGCTCAGTCTTGATGAAGTTGCGGGAGTCGAACCATTTGGCTCCACGAATCAAAGTGGCAACAATCTTGGAACTGAGTCTTTCTCCATAACTCACGATGGCATCCTGCGTCTTCTCGCTGAGGTCGTGGATGAGGTACACACCAAAATAGATGCTCTTCAACTGCTCGAAGAGGGCATCAACCGATTTGAATAAGTTTTCTCTGTCTGTTGGGTCGGTGATGATGGTGTCTATCATCTTGTGGTGGCGATCAACCATGGCTTCGAATTCTACTTTCCACAGTTCATCACCCTTGAGGGCAAGTTGAGAGGTTTGCAAGAGTTTGTCCGTGATACCGCCAAGCGCGCTCACGACAACCACTACACTCTGTTTCTTTGCCTCGTTTTCAACGATACGTTTCAAGCTGAGGATGCTTTTTACGGAACCAACCGATGTTCCGCCGAATTTTAATACTTTCATATGTTCTTGAATTTTACGTTGGTAATGTAATGCCTCCCCCGAAACGACCGGGGCCGAAGCAGAACTTGAGGGCAAAAGTACGAATAATATGTCAAACTGCCAAGGATTTTAACAAAAAAGTAGCATATTGTAGATAAAAAAGCTATTTCAGTAGATAATTACAGGCTCTTCCTCTCCCTTATACCTTATTATATATATAAAAAACGTTGAAATGTTTGGGTGTTTCGGATTATTTGCTTAATTTTGCGCTTGCAATTCAATGCATAAAAGACAAAAGCATAACAAACATAAGAAGGAACGAATGAAATATCTTTTATTCTCAGATATCCACGGCTGTTTGCCAGCCCTGGAAAAGGTCCTCGATTTCTTCGAGGCTGAACATTGTGACATGATGTGTATCATGGGGGATATCATCAATTATGGTCCCCGTAACCGCATTCCGGAAGGAATCGATCCTAAGGGTATCGTAGAAAGATTGAATGCGCTGGCAGACAAGATTATCGCCGTGCGTGGCAACTGCGATGCGGAAGTAGACCAGATGCTCCTCGATTTCCCTATCATGGAGACCTATGCCTTGCTGGTAGACGGAGGAAAGCGCTATCTTCTGACCCATGGACATGTATACAATAAGGAAAACATGCCGAAGGGTCCTTACGAGGCTATGATCTATGGGCACTCCCATCTCTGGGAACTCTCTCATAACGAGAAGGGGCAGGCCATCGTAAATACCGGCAGCATCACCTTCCCGAAGGGTGGCAATCCGCCAACCTTTGCAACATTGGAAGATGGTAAGTTCACCATGTATCAGCTGGATACGCTCGAAGTGCTGGCTACAATGGAAGCATGAAAAAGTGAAAGTGAAAAGTGAATTGTGAATGTAATGCGAAATCCGTAATATGGAATCGGTCACTTGTCACTCGTCACTTTTATAAAACTAATCATAAAGTTCAAAGCTCAAAGTTCAAAGTATAAAGTATAATGATTCAAGAGTATCAGATAAGAATTCTGCCCGAACAGGCAGCAAGCGAGGAAGGCATCAAGCGTTATCTCGCCAAAGAAAAGGGATTGGATGTAAGAACGCTCAACCAGGTGAGGGTTTTGAAGAGAAGCATCGATGCCCGTCAGCGCACCATCTTCGTCAATCTGAAGGTGCGTGCTTATATCAACGAATTTCCGCAGGACGACCAGTATGTCCATACCGAATACCCGGATGTGAGCAGCAGACCTCGTGTTATCGTTGTGGGTGAGGGACCTGGCGGCCTCTTCGCTTCCCTGCGCCTGATAGAACTGGGTTACCGTCCTATCGTGCTGGAGCGAGGCAAGGATGTGCGCGAACGCAAGAAGGACCTCTCTAACATTACCAAGACTCAGAAGGTAGATGGGGAGAGCAACTACTGTTTCGGTGAAGGTGGAGCCGGTGCTTATAGTGACGGCAAACTCTATACCCGAAGCAAGAAAAGGGGAAGTGTAGATAAGATTCTGAACGTATTCTGCCAGCATGGTGCCAATACCAATATCCTGGCAGATGCCCATCCGCATATCGGTACCGACAAGTTGCCACGCGTCATTGAAAACATGCGCAACACCATCATCAAGTGTGGCGGCGAAGTGCATTTCCAGACCAAGATGATTCGTCTGATCCTTGAGAGTGAAGGTAAGCTGACGGCACCTGATGCTGCAGCTGGCGATAGGGTGATAGGCGTAGAAGCCGTGAATCTGGCTACGGGTGCTGAGGAAACTTATCGCGGATCGGTTATCTTGGCAACAGGTCATAGTGCCCGCGATGTATACCGCTATCTCGCTTCGGCAAAGATAGATATCGAGGCAAAAGGCATAGCCGTAGGTGTGCGTCTGGAACATCCTTCCCAACTCATCGACCAGATTCAGTATCACAATAAAAGTGGTAGAGGAAAATATCTGCCTGCTGCCGAATATAGCTTCGTTACTCAGGTAGATGGCAGAGGTGTCTATAGCTTCTGTATGTGTCCGGGCGGTTTTGTGATTCCGGCAGCCACCGGACCGGAACAGTTAGTGGTGAACGGTATGAGTCCGAGCAATCGCGGTACTGCCTGGAGCAATTCGGGCATGGTGGTGGAAACCCATTTCGAGGATGTGGCGCAGTTTGTGAAGGAGCATCAGGCTGTCATCGAACAGCAGGAAATGAAGGCGCAGGAGAATTCTTCACTCTTCACTCCTCACTCTTCACTCCAAATGATGTACTTCCAGGAAATTGTGGAAAAGCAATGCTGGCAGCAGGGCAACATGAAGCAGACTGCACCGGCACAGCGCATGGCAGACTTCGTGAACAATCGCTTGAGTTATGATCTGCCAAAGAGCAGCTATGCTCCAGGCTTGATTTCGAGTCCGTTGCATTTCTGGATGCCGTCTTTCGTGAGCAAACGTCTGCAGGAAGGCTTCAAGACCTTCGGCAAGAATGCCCATGGTTTCCTGACCAACGAGGCTACGCTGATAGCGATGGAGACGAGAACTTCGTCGCCTGTCCGCATCGTCCGTGACCGCGAAACCCTGCAGCATGTCCGCATCCAAGGACTCTTCCCATGCGGTGAAGGTGCTGGCTATGCAGGTGGAATCGTATCGGCTGGTGTGGACGGAGAAAGATGTGCAGAGATGTGTGCTGAGTATTTAAAACAACAATAAACGGATGCCAGGAATGATGAAATACAGGAAAACGGGAAAGTTTAAGCTTGGTTTCTTGGCTTTACTTCTGAGTGTGCTCTTCGTGGCGTGTGGCTCGGGGGCGTCAGATGCTGACAGGCTCATCAAGAGCAAGGCTGATCTGAAGGGAGCTTTGATTGGTGTGCAGCTCGGTACTACTAGCGACGGACTTGCTACGGAGCTGGAAAAGGAAGGTGGTGGTACCAAGGTAGAACGGTACAACAAGGGAGCCGATGCCATCCAGGCACTCCTGCAGGGTAAGATAGACTGCATGGTGACCGATGAGGCGCCAGCCAAGGCATTCCAACGGGTGAACCCATCGCTCCGTATCCTGCCCGAAACCTTCGATGCGTCTTCTTTTGCCATCTGCGTGGCTAAGGATCATGCTGAATTGCAGCAGTCTATCAATCGTGCCATCCGTATTCTGAAAGAGAATGGCGTCATCGATTCCATCGTCAACCGCCATCTGGAACGGGGCATAGCCGTGGCTTATACGCCAAAGACTTCTGACGTGAAGAAGGTGGGACAGGAAGCGCTGCAGAAACTCGGCTTGAAGACGAGTCTCCGCTTTGCCACCAACGCTACCTTCGAGCCTTTCGAATATTACCAGAATGGCAAGATTGTGGGCATCGACGTGGATGTGGCAAATGCCATCGGCGATGTGATGGGCGTGGATGTCGAGATTCTTGATATGGAGTTTGATGCCATCATCACCTCTGTACAGGCTGGTAAGGCGGATGCAGGTATTGCCGGCATCACGGTTACTCCTGAACGGGAGAAGAATATCGGATTTACGGATTCCTATGCCGATGTGCGACAGGTAATCATGGTGAATTCCGGCGATGTGAAAGCAACTGCTAATCAGCCGGGAGTGATAGATAAGTTTAAATCCTGCTTCATAGATGACAACCGTTATCAGTATCTGTTGCAGGGGTTGGGCAATACGCTCATCATCACCTTCTTCGCCATCATCCTTTCCGTGATACTCGGAACGCTGATAGCCATTGTCAGAGCACGTCATGAACGTAAGGGCGACTGGAAGATTCCGAACATGCTCTGCCAGCTGTACCTCACCGTCATGCGAGGCACGCCAACCATGGTGCAGTTGCTCATCATCTACTACGTGGTGTTTGCATCTGCGGATGTCAATAAGATATTGGTGGCTGTCATTGCCTTTGGCTTGAACTCGGCTGCCTATATTGCCGAGGTAATCCGGTCGGGCATCATGTCGGTGGATAATGGTCAGATGGAGGCGGGCAGAAGTCTCGGTCTTTCGTATGGCAAGACGATGCGCCTCATCATCCTTCCGCAAGCCTTCAAGAATGTGCTTCCGGCTATGGGTAACGAGCTTATCACCCTGCTCAAGGAGACCTCTATCAGCGGTTATATCGGACTGGTAGATTTGACCAAGGGTTCCGACATCATCCGAAGCATTACCTACGAAGCGATGATGCCTCTGGGCGTAGTTGCCTGCCTCTATCTCGTTCTTGTTCTCGGACTGAACGCAGGAGTGAGAAGGCTGGAGAAGAGACTGAGAAAGAGCGAAAGAAAATGAGGAATCCTGAAAGGGCAAAAGCTTTAAAACAATGGATAAAATGAACGAAATAATCAAGATAGAAGGACTTCGTAAACGCTTCGGCGACAACGAGGTGCTGAAAGGCATTACCACCTCAGTCAGACAGGGTGAGGTGGTTGCCATCATCGGTCCGTCGGGTTGTGGAAAGAGTACTTTCCTGCGTTCCATCAACCTTCTGGAAGAACCTACCGAGGGTAAAATCTATATCGACGGTATGGATATTACTTCCTGGGATGTTGACATCAACAAGATGCGCCAGAGGGTGGGTATGGTATTCCAGCAGTTCAATCTCTTCCCTAATATGACCATACGCCGCAACATCATGCTGGCTCCGGTAGAACTGGGTAAGATGACAAGGGAAGAGGCTGATGAGAAGGCAACGGAACTCCTGACCCGCATCGGATTGCTGGACAAGGCAGACAGTTATCCCGACAGTCTTTCGGGTGGACAGAAGCAGCGCGTAGCTATCGCCCGTGCCTTGGCGATGAATCCAGAGGTACTCCTCTTTGATGAGCCGACTTCGGCTCTCGACCCGGAGATGGTGGGCGAGGTGCTGCAGCTGATGAAAGATGTTGCTGCCGAAGGAATGACCATGGTGGTGGTGACCCACGAGATGGGATTTGCCAGAGAAGTGGCAAACCGTGTACTATTCTTCAGCGACGGCTATATCACGGAAGACGGAACTCCTGAGCAAATATTCAACCATCCAAAATCGCCAAGATTACAGGAGTTCCTGGGAAAAGTTTTGTAATAGTTGATAGTTAACAGTTTATAGTTAACAGTTACTTGATGACAATAAAAAAAAGATGCATTACTGGTATATTCAGCAATGCATCTTTTTTATTTGATGGTCTACAGCTTGTAAACTATTAACTATTAACAGTTTTCTTCTCAATAATCTCTTCAGCACGTTTCAGAGCCTTGCTGATGTGATCTGTGATATTATCCTTGCCAAGAATATTGTAGAAACCAGCCTTTTCCAGCTGGGCGTTAACCTTCTCGCAAACACCGGAGAGTACAACCTGAATGTCCTCCTTCTGGCTCATCTCGCAGAGGTTGGTGAGGTTGTGGATACCGGTTGAATCAACAAATGGAACCTTGCGCATACGGATGACGCGTACCAGTGGACGGTCACCGAAAGCTGCCATCACTTCCTCAAACTTGTTACCAGCTCCGAAGAAGAAAGGACCATTGATTTCGTATACCTCTACGCCCTTCGGAATCGTATAGTGCTCCAGGTTGGTAGAGAGGAAGTCAAACTCCTTGTTCAAGTCAATCTCATCATCGGTAATAGCTGTCACGTCGGTGGTTTCGCTCATTCGCTTCATGAAGAGCAGACAGGCGATAATCAGACCCACCTCGATGGCTACAGTCAAATCGAAGATGATGGTGAGGAAGAAGGTAATCAGAAGTACGGTTACATCGCTCTTCGGATTCTTCATCAATGCCAGGAAACTTCTCCATCCGCTCATTCCGTAAGATACTACTACCAATACACCGGCAAGGCATGCCATAGGAATGTACTGGGCAAGAGGCATCAGGAAGAGGAAGATGAGCAGCAGAACTATGGCGTGGATGATACCTGCAATAGGAGTCTTACCGCCATTATTGATATTGGTCATTGTGCGGGCAATGGCACCTGTTGCAGGAATACCGCCAAAGAGGGGAGAGGCGATATTGGCCAAACCTTGAGCTACCAACTCGGTGTTACTGTCGTGATGGTCGCTGATTACACCATCGGCAACAGTTGCTGAAAGCAAACTCTCAATGGCTCCCAGAATGGCGATGGTAATAGCTGGTGATACAAGACTCTTGATGGTCTCCCAATTCATGACTGGTACCTGAGCAGCAGGCAGTTCATTGCTGATAGAAAAGCGGTCACCAATGGTCTCGATACTCTCTACACCGGCAAACTGCTTGAGCAGTAAGGCTACAACGGTCATCAGGATGATGGCAATAAGAGAGCCCGGAATCTTCTTGCTGAACTTAGGGGTGATGGCGATAACCACTACGCTTACTACTCCGATAAGAGCACACCAAGGATCTATGGTGTCAAAGCTTTGGAAGTAGACGCCCCATTTCTCCAGAAAATCAGATGGGTTCGAAGTCAACGTCAATCCAAAGAGATCCTTGATTTGAGTGGTGAAGATGGTTACGGCGATACCACTGGTAAATCCCACAACGATAGGGTAAGGGATGTACTTGATGATGGTTCCGAGACGGAGAAGTCCGAAAAGAACCAGGAACAGACCAGCCATCAGTGTCGCTATCGTCAAACCTTCCATGCCATATTTCTGGATAATGCCATAGATGATAACGATGAATGCTCCCGTAGGACCACCAATCTGCACTTTGCTTCCACCGAAGATGGAGATGATGAGACCTGCTACAATGGCGGTGATGATACCCTTTTCAGGGGTCACGCCAGAAGCGATACCGAATGCGATGGCCAGAGGCAGGGCTACGATACCAACGATGATACCTGCCATGAGGTCAGACATGAATGTTTTCTTGTTGTATGTCTTCAAACAGGAAAACAAACTCGACTTAATTGCTAATGCCTTCATTTGAAAGTTTTAAAATATATGTAATTAATCTTGTTATCCGTTAAAACCTGTGCAAAGGTACTATATTTTTTTCAATTGACAAAATGTTTTTCTGAGTTTCTCCCTTTTCTTCGATAATATTCTTCTTCGTATAGTAATATTCTTCTTTGATAGATATACTCTCCGCATAATACTTATTGGTTGAATCCTGGCTTTTTCGGTCTTGGGATATGAGTACAATATTATTAATGCGCTTGTAGGTGTGCGCCCGCACACGCAGGCTTGGGTGGGCATGTATATAATAATGAGTTTATATGCTTGAAGTGACTTAAAATCTTTATATATGTTAAAATATGGCTAAAATCTCAACTTTTTTGCGAAAAGATTTGGTGGAATGGAAAATAGTTAGTACTTTTGCACTCGCTTTTGAGAAATACGGTTTCTCTTAGCGATTAAAGAAAGAGTTCTTTGAAAGATTTTACATAAACAGACAAGTAGTACAAGAAGCGGTTAACTTCTTAGAAATAAGAAAGTTGACTGGGTAAAAGAAACGAACCGTCAAGCAATTGACAAGTCAGGTTTACTAAGCTTCAATAAACGAAAAGGATATTCGTCCTAAGTACAGACAACAAACAAACCAAGCCGCAAGGCTAGGTAAAAATGATATTTTACAATGGAGAGTTTGATCCTGGCTCAGGATGAACGCTAG
>OGFF01000658.1_pt1 | contig 45689 bp, 40 predicted proteins | sample 1570751 | NCBI WGS metagenome assembly OGFF01 (sample SAMEA2581951, study PRJEB24529) | metagenome | biome: Human gut stool | place: China | collected 2011 | reverse complement strand
ATCTACTCATTCCCAACTGTTTACGTTCCAACCTCTCTTATTCTCCTTTGGCTGCGTTAGAGCTTTATGTTAAAAAGATTATTTTTTAGAAATATTCATATAAGAATAAAGTGTGTGCTTTGAAAGTTGCTAAGATTAACATTAAATAACTGAAAATGGGCTGTTGTGAACCATTATGAACTTGATTGGTTCGTTGGATTTACTTACCTTTGTCGGCTGAATCTTGCATCAAGTATTATGTAATAATGCTATGTCTTGTGAGGTAAACGTACAAATCAAATTGATGGAATAACAACTTAAATTCGCATATTATGATAGAAATATTTAGATATTCGATAGGAAGTATTGCTCAGGGACTTGTAATAGGTATAGTTTGTATTGCATTGTTCTTTGTTTTGATCAAAGGATGGTGGAAGGATGCTCGCTTTGTTTTTGCTTCCTATGTTATTGGTCTTGTTTTGGGAATAATCCTTATCTATCAAAGTATTTTGGTTTGTGGTTCTGTTGCAATTATCAAAGTTGCTAATTGCAGTGAACCAACTTTGGTGAAAATTGTAAACCAATATTCTGATAATACAGAAAGAGTCATGTCTCCAGAAGAGTCCGACAGAATTATCAAGGATTTTGCATTGAAGAATCCTTTGGTTGCTCATTATATAGATGGAGGTGAGTTTGAGGGATATACTGCAAAGGAACTTCCTCATGCCATTATTAGTGAATTGAAAAGTTATATGGGATGGTTCATCTTTAGAAGGATATTGTGGAGTCTGGGCTTAACAATACTATCGGCGGTTCTTGTCATCAAAACAATGTCACGCCAGTTTGTTACTCATGATAGAATAGATCGTAATCGTCAGAGGGCAACTCGTACGGAACATACTCGTGTAAATCGTCGAAGAAGATAAATTGAAAATTAACTAAAATATCAATATTATGACAAAAAATTTTTGTAACAGTAACCATATCTTAGTAGGACTTGGTGGCACTGGTGGTAAGATTCTTCGTGCGTTTAAAATGCGCATGTTTGAGGAATTTCCTACTCAAGAGGAGAGAGGTAAGTTACCTGTGGCATTGCTGTATGTAGATTCTACAGATGAAATGATGCCGAAGGATGGAAAGGCTCGTGCAGATTTCCGCGTGATGGGACAGGATGCTTCATTTACCAACAATGAGTTTCTGAATATCAAGGCTGTAGATGTTGAGCATATCTTAGATCATATAGATAATTTTCCTTCTGTTAAGGGTATCGTTGAAAATGTTGCTGCTGTAAAGAGTGCCATTGGATCTTTGGGACAGGCGGCAGGTCAGAAACGTCGTGCGGGTCGTTTGCTTTTTGCTGCAAACGCAGTAGGATATGTGAATTGTTTGAAGGATGCCAATGCTCGGTGTGAGCAAATTTCTGGTGATTCAAGCAAACTTAATATCCATATTTTTGCCGGTCTTGCAGGTGGAACGGGCTCAGGCTCTGTTGTAGATGTAGTTTTGCAATCAAGAAAGGCATTCCCTAATGCCAAAATTTCTGTCTATGCTATGATTCCCGAGATGAATTTGCCTAAGGCTGATATGGATCAAGGACGCTATTACCAAAATGGATATGCGGCCATGAATGAACTGAATGCCTTGCAAGTGGGAAGATGGACTCCGCAAGATGTCACAGGCCAGGGAAAAATGAGTCTGTATAACGATCGCGTCAAAGGTGTTGCCGACGGATTGACCGTGTACAGTAATGTCAATGAAAATGGCTTGACCATTAATTCTTTGCAAGAGTTACCAAAAGTGGTTAGTGACTATCTCTTTGCACGTATTTTCTTTATAAAGGAAGATGACCAAATCAATAGTGATGTTATTCGTGCTTACAATTTTGAAAACATGGATGATTTTGCTTTGGAGTTTGACGAAACATCTGTGCCTGCTATCGATGGTAAGTTGATGGTTGCTCGTACAAAGAAAATTAACTCGTTTGGCATCAAGCGTGTTATCTATCCAGAACTTCGTGTATTGAAGCATATTACCTATACTATTGGTGAGAGCGTACTTTATCAATTTAAGTATAATAATTGGAGAGAAAATCAGGGATATGTAGATGAAGAGAAAAACAAGGATTATCGCAGAGAGTATCTTAACAAGGAAAAGTTGTCTGCCTGGATGCTTGATGAAAACCACCTGACGCTGAATCAAAAAATCTTGGAAGCAGATTCTGATTATCCAACTTTTAGAGATTATTGGCATGATAAGGCTATTGGTTATGCTGAGGATGCAAAGAAAACTAAAGATCCTCTGAATGAATTGGATGATATACTAAATGAGTTCTATAATAGTCATTTCCGGGAGGATGGTGTAGAGGCTTTCTATCAAGGTAAGGAACGTGTTGTTCCTGAAATGGCTCGTGAAATCCGTCATAAAATAGAGTTGGAACTCTTTGATAAGTGGAAGGTAGGTGATGTTTCTGTCGTAGAACTCATTAAGGTCTCCAAGTTAATCTTAGAGAAAATGGACGAGATTCGTAAGAACTTGGATACTGCAGTCAAGAACGAAAAGGAAAATTTCCAAGCTATAGATGATGAGCGTGCCGGTAATGTGGACGAAAAAAATCATTTGGGAGTTTTCCAAAAAATGGTGAAGAACAACGATCTCTTTAATCGTCATAAGACTACGCTTGAGGATTTATATGTCTCAAAAACCAGACTTGTGGCTTTGGAGTTTGCCAAGAAATTAGCAGCCAAACTAGCTATTGAATTGGGTAAGATGGATACGGATGTTTCTGCATTTGGACAGAAAATCAATGATGCCATTGCTGAGACAGAAAAACTTGTAGCAGCCCAGCGCAAAGTAAATAAGGGCTTGGAAGACATGAAGGGCGCTATCATAGAAGTGAGTGAAGAAGAGGCCATGGCCGACTTTGAAATAGAATTGCGTACAGATAAGGTTGATATGCCTAATATTGCTCGTAATATCCGTGAGGCTATTTTGCCTGAAGGTGATTTCTATAATTTTGGCCGCCTGACTGATGACATTAGTATTGATGCCATTAAGGATGCTTTCGACATAAAACTTACCAAGCTTGTAGAATTTAAGCATAACGAAAAAGCGGACAGCGAGAAAAAGGTATTGGGACTAAATATACTCACCCAGTTGCGTCAGAAATTAAAGACGGATGATGATATCAAGGCATTTGCTGTCAAAATAGTAAGTCAGAGCGGTGTGTATCTGAAATTAGATAATAATCAGATTACCCAGAATATCCATAATAATGAAGGTAATTTAAGTCCTCAGAATCCTGCAAGTATCAACAAGAAGGCCATCTTGATTTCTATTCCTTCTCCCGATGATAATCCTGGTTTGAAGAACTTTGCCGATAAGTTAGAGAACGCTTTCAAGACTTCTATCAATCAAAGCATTGCTCGTACAACAATTACAGTTAACAGGAAGAGCCCTCGCAAGGATGAACTCTCAATTCTGACTGTGGGATATTGCTTCCCGATGCGTGCCATCGAATGGATGAAGCCTTATAAGGATCGTTATGAGAATTTCTTGCATACAGGCAATCCTGCTACTGATGCAGGCAATGCCATCTTGCTTCATAGTGAAGGAGATGGTACACAGTTCCCATCTTTGTTTATGGTAGAGAATTGGGCACAAGTAATTGCAGAGAAGGAAGCAAAATTACAACAACCGGTTGTGTCACAGCCAATTATGTCGCAACCTGTTCAACCACTGCAGTCAACTGGTTTTCCTCCGCAAATTGGAGGTTCTCCATTGCCTCCTCCACCTCCAATATCTGCAGATATTAAGCTTTTCCTTGCGGTTGGTGGTCAGCAGTATGGACCTTATAATTTGGAACAGTGTAAACAGATGGTTCAAGGAGGTCAACTGACACAGCAGACTATGGTTTGGAAGGAAGGTATGGCAGCCTGGTCTCCAGCAAGTCAGGTTGTAGAATTGCAGCCTTTGTTTGCTCCTCCAGCGATGCCAGGTATGCCACCGTTGCCTCCAACAAGAGGAGAAACACCACCTCCAATGGCTTAATGATAATAATTGTCAAAAGGGAAAGATTAATTTAATGTATAATCATAAAAATAACAATAATGTCAACAAGTAGTAGAAATTCACATCTTTTGTTTAGATATGGTCAATGTTTGAATGATGGGTGCTCTAAGTGTAAATCTAAGGAAATACAGGAAATTCCTGCACGTAAAGATTTTGTATGTCCAGAATGTGGTAAAGAACTTCGAGAAGTTCAGCGTCCTCGTTCTTGGTGGGAGAAGTATGGTAAGGTTACATCTGCAGCTGTTGCAGCAGTTGTAGTGATAGGTGGTGGAGTGACTTGGTTAGCAACATCAGGTTCTGATTCAGAGAAACCTGTCCAAGAAAATGTAGCAGCTCCCGACTCTTCTGTTATCACTTCTCCCGACACTACAGAAATTCAACCTGTGGAAAAGACACAAGAAGAGACAAACAAATCTGCGAGTGATAAAGTTGTGGAAGCACCTACTTCGACGAGTACTCCTGCTCAGGCTGTTTCTAAACAAACAACTCCTGCCAAAAAGGCTCCAACTCCTGTAGCTAATGGAGCCAATTTGAAATGTGGTAAGTACGAGGGTCCAATGGCTGGTGGTAAACCTAATGGTGTAGGTGGCATCATTACAATAACTCGTTCATATAGTATCGACTTGAAGGATGGTAGTGGAAATAGTGTGACGATAGAGGCCGGTGATCGTATTTCAAATACCAAGTTCAAGAATGGTGTACTACAGCAGGGGCAGTTGATTCGTAGTAATGGTGAACGTAAGTTCTTAACAGGTCTTTCTGAACGTCTTTAATACATTTATATATATGAAGCAAATTTTCTGTAAAATAGGTTTGGGACTGACAGTCTTGTTGGTCTTGCCTTTTGCATCTTCTGCAAAGAATCGTTATCAATCGGACTTGTTGTCTCAAATGGCAGAATCTTTGCAAATGAAGGCCGTATTAGATACTTTGAGTGATGGTTCTTATATAGCTCAACAATCTTATAAGAGCCATCCTCTTAGTATTATTGTGTCTGATGGAGAAGTTGAGCATATTGGATATTCCATATTCTCAAAAGAAATGCGTGCTGTAGCTCCTTCACCAGTCTATAATTTTTTGGAAAGATATGCGTTGCAAGCAAATCTATCTCTTAAGAGAATGAAAAGTGTGGAGCGTCAACTCTATGAGGATGATGTGATATTTACTGTCGGAAACATTTATAAACTGTCTTCTATTTGGGCAATGCACAATGTTAATTTCTCTATTGATAATCGGGAAGATAGAATGTGCCGAGCAACATGGGATCAGAATGGTAAGGTTTTTTGCTCCGTCTGTTTTCCTTTAACTATAATCTTTATCATGGAACAGATCTTGTTGAAAATCAACGACGTTTGTTGGATGACTTGCGAAGAGTAAGTGTTATACAACCAAAAGTTGATAGAGCGATATCCAAGGATAAGTTAGTCAAACTTTTTGAGCCTAATTATTTTGTTCTTAAGGGTGATAGCTTTTATGTAGCAACATTGAATAGTAATAATTATTATGTCCAGGAAGGCAATGAGCAGTATAAGTTGTTGTTTTCTGACAGACATCCAGTGGAGAGCTTTGCCAATCTGCTTACAACCAATAGTATTGACAATAGCATACAAGCACAAGTAAAACTGGTTATGTATGATTTTAAAAGCGAAATGGTGAATGTACCACTTGTTAATCTTTTGAATTATTTTATATCCAAGGGATGTAAGGCTTATTTTGGAATGATAGATAAAAAAAATGAGACTTATACGTCTGAATTATTGATGTTGAAGCGAGACGAAGGATATGGACATGTTATTAAGCTAACGTTCAATACTGCCAATGTAAGTTCTAAAAGTGGTACTATTACTGGGCGTATGAATTGCTATGTTCCTATATCTAAAGTGAAGTTTTTGTTTGAAGAAAAGAAAAAATGAGCGTGAGAAAAATATTTTGTTTGTTTGTCGTTTTATTAATGCCGGCAATTTCTATGCAGGCTCAAACTGTTACGTCCAAGAGTTTCAATGAGATTAAGCGTTCCAAGCAATATTTCTATTATGACATAACAATGGAAAGCGAAGATGAGGCCAAAAATGCCGCTAACATCAATCTTGCCAAACTTATCAATGACTATTGTGTGGAAAAATCTATTACAAACGTAAAGGTAAAAGATACAGACTTGAAAGACGTGCAGTATCTGAAAATGGATAGGAATGGGATGGTTAGGATTCTTGCTTACGTTGAAAAGTCTGTTTATATAGGAAAAAATGAAGATGCTTCAGTTAAGCCTAAAAGTACAGTAGTTGCTGTTCGTAAAGTTGAGCAAAAGCACCAAACTGTTTCTAACGCAGACCTAATTTCTCCCCAAGTAGAAACCGTAGTTATTCCGTCCCGAAATATTCCGTCCCCAGAAGCGGCGAGCCTAAGTCAGAATAGTTCTGCAATTTCTATGGAAAAATGGCAGCAGGCAGTTGTGGAAGAGCTATGTCATATAACTTCTGCAGAGAAATTGATGATGAAACTTTCTGAATTACAAAACCAATATAAGGTTAAAAGATTTGGATTGAGAAATGAATGTCGAAATGATAGTGAGTGTTTTTGGATTATTTATGATTCTGGTAAGAATGTGACAGCTATATTGAGCCCAGGCTCTGATATGCGTTATAATTATTATAAAGGTATCAGTGAAAAATTGGACACCTATTTGTCACAAGACCAGAATGCTATTTGGTTTCAATTATCTAAATAATTAAGAAAAGATATGAAGAAGTTATTATGCTTTTTGTTTGGACTTTTTGTCATGCTTTCTGGGTATGCGCAAAAGGTGAACTTTGAATTTTCAGATGGAATAGAAGAAGGAACTTTGAAGACTAAGATGGAACACCAGATGTCGTCCTTGTTGAGTGCCATAAATGAGGCAAATGCGGTCAATGCTGATGTTAATTTTTCCGGTATAGATATCACGGATGATGCTTCTGCCAGTTTGACGATGACATGGGAACAGGTTCATTTCTCTATCGAGGATGATGATATTGTGGATCATTGTATAAGTCTTCCAGGAAAGTCTGGAGGTTTTCGCATACAGAATATCGGGGTACTTATGAATCCAAAGGAAGAAAGTGGATATGACGGAGAAAAACGCCGAGAAATTTATATCGACTTTGATAAAACTGGTAAAATCGTTGATTTCAATTTTACCTTGGGAATGAATATGTACACCGAAATTTTAAAAAAAGGTGAAGAGTTAGGTGATTTGGATCGTCGTATGCAAATCATTGATTGGTGTGAGCATTTTGCCAAGGCTTATTGTGACAAGAATATGAAATTCATGCAGACCATCTTCAGTGATGATGCTATCATTATAACAGGTAAGATGACTATGCAGAGAGTACGTACGGATATGGGTATGAAAGATCAGGCCAAGGTGAAGTATGTGCAGCAGACAAAGGCGCAGTATCTTTCAAACTTGAGCAAGGTGTTTGCAAGTAATAGTTATGTCAATGTTAAGTTTGATGATTATACTGTAATTCGTCATGGTGCCAAGCCTAATTATTATGGAGTTACCCTTCGTCAGAAATGGCATACTGCAAGATATAGTGATGAGGGAACTGTATTTTTAATATGGGATTTTACTAACGAAGAAGCTCCGCGAATCTTAGTTCGTACATGGCAGCCTACAACTGAAAAAGCATTCAAAATGGGTGATTTTAAGTTGCCTTAAAGCTTGCTTTTCAGAGTTATCTAATGGTTTAAATCTTTAAATGTATAGAGTGATGAGAAATATGATTCGATTTTTAGCTGTTTTATTTTTTTGTTTGCTGACTGGGGTGGCTTCTTCAGCGCAGAATGCAAAGGTTCTAAGCTTTGCGTTGGATGCAGCAGACCTTACGGCTCAGCAGCGGAATGTTAAGGATTTAAATGGCGACATGTGTGCCTTGGTGAGAGTTCAAATTGTTGATAGCAAGGTTAGTTTTGAAGGTGATATTATAGGACAACCTTTCCATAAGGTAAATGAATATGAGGTGTGGCTTGTTAATGGAAGTACTTTCTTGAAGATTTCGCCTATGCATACGTGTCCTTTAGCTGTAAACTTTAGTGATTTTGGGGTCGAGGAAGTAAAAGGTGGACGGGTGTATGTATTGGTTGTTGATATGCCATCCATGGATGAAAATACTGGAAAAGCATGGCTTACAGCAGAATTGCCAAAAAATGGAATTTTGACTATTGATGGTCGAGATTATAAAAGCCAAACTGGTGGTCTGGTTAAGGTAAATCTTCCATATGGGGTATATGATTTTTTAATCTCAGCCCCTCACTATATTTCTTATCAAGGAAAAGTGAATTTGAATGGTGAGCCTGTGTTCTTTCCCAAGAATAAACTTGTTCCTAAGGATGGTCATGTTATCATTTTATCTAATCCTGGAACCCATATTTTGGTCATGGGACAAGACAAAGGGCGAATAGGTGGAATTTGGCTGCCACCGAGTAAGATGAAATACCGTTTTACCGCTATGCTTAATGGACAGCAAAAAGAAATGAAAGTACTGGTAACAGATGTTGAACAGACATTGGACTTGCGTTTCTATGATGATACGGCGATTCCAACTGCAAGACCAGCCTTTTCTCCTGCAATCAAGAAGGGGACGATCAGTCTTGATGACTTGATGAGACTTCAGTGATATTGATGTTGTGTGTAGGTAAATAGATTAGTTCTATTAAATTTGTGTATTGAAATGAAGAAAAAATATGTAGCAATAGTTTTAGCCTTGTTGTGCAAATGCTCAATCTGGGCACAGGATATTAAGGTGAAGAGTTTTGTACTTGACCCTACGGATTTGACAGCTCAACATGAAAATATTAAAGACGCCAATGGTGATATGTGTGCCTTGATAAAGGTACAGATATTGGCAGAGACGGTTAAGTTTGAGGGTGATATTATAGGCCAGCCAAAGCATAAACTGAATGAGTACTATGTCAATGTCATTGATGGAACTCAGCGTTTGATGATATCAGCGGAGAACACTATGCCTACAGAAATAGAATTCTCTCAATTTAATATTGATGAAGTGAAAGGCGGAAATACTTATGTAATGAAGATACAAATGCCAGAAAAAGCCCCAGGTGCGACTTTTGAATTAGGTATGCCAAATGTACCGATTATAGTGGATGGAAAAAGCTACAAGACTGATGATACAGGTGGCTTGGACTTGCCTTTGAATAAGGGTAAGCATACCTTCTGTGTAAGTATGCAAGGGTACAATAGTTATGAAGGAACCTTTGAAATAGACCAGCTTCCTGTTATCAAGCATATTGTAATGCAGCGAGATTACAACTTGAAAAACAATGGACTACTTACCATTACTTATCCTCTTAATGCAGAATTTCTGATTACTCCAGTTAATGGTGCAGCAAAACCTAAAAAACAAAAGATAAAAACTGGTGAACAAATTGCTCTCAATGGCGAGTATCAAGTGAGTTTTGTGAAAAAAAATATAAGCCACAGACTATGACGGTCTCAGTAGATGTTGGTAAGGAGATGAAGAAGGGATTTACTGGTGTTTCTTTGGATGCAGACGACCGCCTTGCGTCTAATGATTTCAGTAAGGCTTTCAATGAATATAAAAAGTTGGCAGATAAGGGTGATGACTTTGCACAATATAAGGTTGGCTGTTGCTATTATGATGGCAAGGGTGTTATTTCTTCTCTTCCTACTGCTATTACTTACTGGAGGATGGCAGCAGAACAAGGTAATATGGAGGCTTGTCGAAAAATGGTTGATGTAACATATGACAACAGTAGTAAGAAGGAATGGCTCAAGAAACTGGCAGACAATGGTGATGCTGATGCCATGCTTAAATTAGCTGACCTTTCGAAGGGTAATATGAAACTTCAATGGTTGCACAAGGCTTGTGATATGAACAACGCAAAGGCATATTTTAATTTGGGGCAGCTTTATTACGAGGGAAAAGAGGAAGGTATTGTACAGAATTATTCGAGAGCATACCGTTATTTCCTCATGGCAGAGTCGCTTGGCTATGCAAAAGCTCAGGAGCGAATTTTGGATTATACATACTTGGGGCTGGATAATCAAGAGGTTAATAAGAAAAAAGCTGTAGAAGGATATGAAAAAATGCTTGCAAACCTTTCGGATGATGGTCTTTATAAGATAGGAATGTATTATTATGATGAGGTAAAGGACATGGCTAAGGCTGATACTTATTTCTTACGAATTAAGGATATTCAGCTTAATAATGTACATCTTTCTGGTTTGGCGCGTGGCGTATTTTTGAATATGGCACATTATTATGAAAAAAAAGGCGAAAGTAAGTCTATCTTTTATTATCAGCTTAGTGCTTGTGACAGGTTGAACTTGCAGTCTCCTGATGTTTTTGTTAAATTGGGCAATGCATTTCGTCTTGGACGTTATGTAAATGTTGATTATTCAAAGGCGTTTTCGTATTACAAAAAGGCAAGTGAGTTGAATGATAAGGATGGATATTGCTGGTTAGGTTTTTGTTACGAAAAAGGATATGGAGTAGCTGCTGATATCGATACAGCAGTTCAATTATATCAGAAAGCGGACCAGTTGGGCTCCTCTTTGGCATCCGGTTATCTTGGTACTATGTATGCCATAGGAAAAGGAGGACTTGCTAAGGATATCAAAAAGGCTGAGTACTTGTGGAAAAAAGCAGCTAATGCAAAACCAAGACAAATTTCTGCAGTGCGTAATTTGGTTAAATTCTATAAGAATACAAAAAATCAAGAAGAATGGCAGAAGTGGAGCAAGGAGTTAGAGAAGTTAAAGGAGTTGGAGGTCATGTAGGATTGATTTGGCGATTCCGGTTGGTTACCATTTGGTTGGGACTGACTTCTTTGTTCATAGGAGGTTGCCTCTATCTATTGTATCGTAGTGATAGTCTGGTGATGTTCAGATGGTGTCAATCATTAGGAGTGTACGACTTCATAATTTCTCTCAGACCTCAAGGTCATTATGATAAATGGTTAGTGTATTCTTTGCCTGATGGATTGTGGATGCTCGCTTATGTTCTTTTAATGGGGGCAATTTGGAACTTTCATGTGAAAAAAAGTCTTTTGGTAACTTTGCCTTTGGCTGTTGTTGCTATTGGTTCAGAGTTATTACAAATTCCTCGGTGGATTCCTGGTACATTTGATATCGTAGATTTGTTCTGTTATTTGATGGCTATTTGGTTAGGGTATATATATATATACGTTTTATAAATCGTTTAATAAAAGAAAGATATGAAATCAGTTCTTAAAATTTTTCTTAGCGCATTCTGTTTTTTTGTGTTTGTTTTTTTGGCGGGTGGTAGTGATGATAATAATTCAAGCAAGTCTAATGACAAGCCAAGAAGGGAACAACGTAAAGAAAGAGAAACCAATGATGTAGACTCAGTTCAAGAAGAAAATATAGAGGAACCTCAGCAAGAACAAGAAGAGGAGTATTCTAATGATGGTGATGATGAGGGGACTCCAAGTGAAGAAAAAAATCAAGAATATGAAAATGATGAAGAATAATTGATACACTTGTAATAGCGTATGTATAGGTTGTTCCGTCATCAGAATGGGTTAAAAGGTGAGGGTGGCAAGGCTCCCATTTGTAGCATTGGTGCTCCATTTTTAGAAATTGGATACGCATAAAACCTTTCACCATCCTTCATTTTGGGCTTGGACGACTTTTTGTTATTTGCCACACCTCTTTCTGAAATATGCATTATTGGCTGAAAGGAATGTAGAATTTAGCCAATAATGTTTAAAAATATGTATTATTGGCTTAAAACTGTGTGAGATATAGCCAATAATTGCTTTTTCTTGCTATCTTTGTAAGCGATAAGAAATTAAAGCAGGAGAAAAGGAAATGAAGAACAATATAATAGGCAGAAAGAGTGAACAAGATACCCTGGCTCGCATATATGAGTCAAGGCAGTCTGAATTTGTGGCTATATGCGGACGCCGCAGAGTGGGGAAAACGTTTCTCGTGCGTGAATATTTTGAGCAGGAAATGGTTTTTCAGGCATCCGGACTGGCAGGAGGAAACACTCAGGAACAGTTGAAAAACTTCTTTTATACACTTCGTCGTTATGACCGGAAAGTGTCATCTGTGCCCCATGATTGGCTCGATGCCTTTGAGATGCTGATTTCTTATCTCGATTCTCTGTCCCAAGTAGAACGCAAGGTGGTTTTTCTCGACGAACTGCCTTGGATGGATACTGTGGGCTCTGACTTTATCTCTGCCTTGGAGCACTTCTGGAATGGATGGGCTTCGGCACGTCACGACATCGTTCTGATAGTCTGTGGCTCTGCCACTTCCTGGATGATGGACAAACTCATCAATAATCATGGTGGACTTTATGGTCGTCTTACCCATCGTCTATTCCTGCAACCTTTTTCTCTTGGAGAATCGGAAGCGTTTCTGAATACCAAGGGGATGATGCTGTCAAGATACGAGATGGAAGAGCTTTACATGATATTGGGAGGCATCCCATACTATCTTAATCTTTTGGACGAGCGGTTAAGTTTAGCGCAGAATATAGACCGTATGCTGTTCAATCCCAACGGTCAGTTGTATAATGAGTTTTCGATACTCTATCGCTCCCTGTTCAAGGATTCTGAGGCATATGTCAAGGTGGTAGAGTGTCTGAACGAGCGTGGATATGGAATGACTCGCACAGAAATAGCTAATGCAGCCCAGATGAAATCAGGCAAGACATTGACCACGATTCTTGACAATCTGGAATCGTGCGGATTTATCAGAAAATATGTCAACTTCGGATGTTCTACCCGAAAATCTCTTTATCAGTTGGTGGATTTCTTCACCTTGTTTTATTTTCGTTTTCTGCGAGACAGTTCGTTCCGGAATCTTCTGTATTGGAGCAAGTTGCAGCGCACGCCCCGTTTCTATGCCTGGGCAGGAGTTTCATTCGAGATATTGGCGATGAATCATATCTCTCAGGTCAAGCAGCGGTTGGGTATAGCTGGTGTATCCACCAATTTATATTCATGGCGGAGCAAGAGTAGTGGGGAGGCTGATGAGCGGGCCGCTCAGATAGATATGGTGATAGAGCGTGGCGACAACACCATCAATCTATGCGAAATGAAATTCTCGGAAGGAGAGTTTGCCATCAATAAGGATTATGATAAGATTTTGAGAAACAAAATTGCCCGTTTTATGGAAGAAACGAAAACTCGGAAGTCCATACAGCTGACGTTTATCAGCAGTTATGGTCTTCAGCGCAACATGTATTCGGGCATTGCCCAGAACGAAGTGGTACTTGATGATTTGTTTTAAGCACCATCTTATTGCCACAATTGCCACATTGAGTATAATAGCTTGAATGACAGTGGCCTGTGCGTGGCAATACGCTTGGTGTTGTTGCCACAAAATGCCATACTGTTACCACGTCCCCCCCCTGTGGCTTTTAATGGAGAAAAATACCAAAAAACAAGGAGAAAAAACAAAAAAAATGAGATAAAGATGGCATGTTATCCTGTTTTTTTTGCTAACTTTGCAGAAGCAAGAAAAAGTCTTGCCGATTCCATAATGAAGTAAAAAGACCCATTTGAAACCGAAACCTTTTAACTTATAATCAACAACAATATGACACAAGCTGATTTAGTAAGACTACTTTTCGCAAAAGGCGATGAGGGATTCTCCTGGAAATATTGTTTCAATGAACAATGTCCTCTTGCCAATGAATGTGCCCGTCAATTATCTGTCGTCTACAAGAATGCTGACAAGACGGATGGTTATGCCGTTTTTCCTGACGCATACAAAAATGGCAAGTGCGAACACTTCATGCAAATACATCTTGTCAAGATGGCATACGGTCTGGAAAAAATGCTCGACGAACTGAGAAAGAAGGATGTGAAAGTGTTCAAAAGCAGTATGATTTCCTATTTCGGAAGCCGAACTTCATATTATCGCTACAAACTGGGGCAGACTCGTATCATTCCAGAACAACAACAATACATCTTGCAGTGGTGTAAAGATCAAGGATATGAAAACATGGTGTTCGACCGTTATACAGAGGAGCTCGATTACTAATTTCTGAAGAAAACCAGGATGCGCATCATCGTGCAAATGCCTCAGCAATTATGCGAATCTTGAAACCTTATCGGGTCGATAGACTTAACAGTGAGCATTTTTAGCCATAACGATGAGCTTTTCAGCCCATAACGATGAGCATTTTTGCCCATAACGGTGAGCAAAGTTGCTCATACCTGTGAGGAAACTTGCCCAGAGCTTCGGGTAAAAGTGCCCAAAGGCTTGGATAACGTTTGGGCAAAACGGGTTGATCCTATATCGATGCCAACGAAACAGCCATCATCAGCCTTATTAAGGCGATTTATAGAAAGAGAAGTTATAAATCGTAACATTTTTCCGTTTTAGTCCTTAAAAATGAGGCTCTTTCTGTGTCCTCCCAGGGCAGCGCCATGGGAGGGAACTCGCAGTCAGCAAGGCGTCCTGTAAGAGGGAAAAGCTGTATATTTTCTTACTCATTAAATCTTTCTCTTGTCAGAATTTAATAAATCATAAAAAAAAACTATGGAAAAGTTTCACTCTATAATTTTTTTCGTTATCTTTGCAGAACTAAACAATTTAAAATCATGAAGTTCAAAATAACATTGCAAGTAAACAGAAAATATGGTGACTTGTTGCCCTTTAATTATCAGTATGAGCAGTCTGCAGTCATTTATCGCATATTGGCGCAAGCTGATACGAAATATTCATTATGGCTTCATGAAAATGGCTATGATGTAAATGGCTGTAAGAGGTTTAAACTGTTTTGTTATTCGCCTTTTATCTTTGAAAAAGTAAGGCCTTTGCCTGAAGCTGGGTGTTTGAAAATCATCGGGGAAAGAGCAGTTTGGTACATTAGCTTTATACCGGAAAAAAGCACTCTTGAGTTTATTCAAGGAATATTTGCTCATCAAAGTTTCACTATTGGCAATAAGGAACATCGGGTCGCATTTGATGTTGTTGGAGTAGAGGCTATACCTATGCCGCAATTATCTGAAGAAATGACTTTCCAAGCCGTATCTCCTATTTGTGTCAAACTGCATGTAGACAACAAGACTCAATATCTATCTCCTGACAATCCCATGTTTGCTGAGGGTATATTAAAGGGATTGATGGCGAGATATGAGAGCATTCATGGTCAGTCATTTGATATGGAAAACAAGGAGTTTTTATTCGAATTGACAGATAAAAAGGTCAAGTCGAAGTTGATAACGATAAAAGCCAATACTCCATACGAATCAAGAGTGCGTGGATATCTCTGTTCCTTCCGCATGAAAACTCCTTTAGAGTTGATGAAGATTGCTTGTGAAGGAGGAGTAGGAGAACAATGTTCACAGGGTTTTGGATTTATAAAAATGAAAGATTAAAATGGAAAGTAATATAGACTTATCAATATTGAAAAAGTTGCCAGAGTTGAAAACGCAAGCGGTTTTGTCAATTCGACCTTTAGCTCCTTTATCTATGGTGAGCGAATTGCCTGGATCTTTTTATAAAACAATGAAATATCCAAGCAAGAAGATGCTTTGTGGATTATTTGAGAATATGTTAGGTTGGCATTTTGATAACAAATTGCGACTTGAGATATTCAAACATATGGTCAAGATTCGCAAGAAGCAGAAAATAGAATTGAAAAAGGAACAGTTTAAACAGGGGTCTACTTATTTGCCATTATTGATGGAATACTTTGATATTTCAGGAAATATTTCCTTGAAAGAATTCAAAAGCATGTTCAATTACAGCGATTTGTGGAATAGGGGCTATAGACGTCCTGAATCAAATATACACTTGAATGGTTGCAGAAATATAGATGTTTCTTTAGTAGCAGAAAGATATAACTTATTTACTAAATGGAATGACTTGGCAAGTAAAAAGGAATCGAATTCAAAGAAAGACGAATGGGTTAAAAACAATATAGGTAAAATCCCATGCTTTTACACATCACCGACACCTCGTGAATATATATGTTTGGATGCTGTAATGGAAATACCTATAACTATGGATATAATGTTGGCTGAAAAGCTTTTAACCAAGAACAGAATATCTAATATTTGTTATTTAGGTAATAGTGAAGGATGGGTAAACGTTGAAATAAATTAAATAGAGATATGACAACACATGTTTATCTGAAGTATGCTATAGCCCTCTTAATAGAAGAATATGATTTGCAGACAGAGCAAGAAATCACATTCAAAGAGATTAAAGAGGAGTTGGAAAAAGGACTTAATACTTTTAGTGTTAAGCCCATAGGTGATTATTGCGGACAAACTAAAGTACAATATGGGTTTACTAAGGAAAAGAATGATGCGAAAAAATACATCTTTTTAGCCCCGAACACAATTACATCAGAAAAGAAAGCCTCTAATTTGTATAATGCCGTTTGTGAAACTTGTTTTGAAGAAAATATTGATTTGTTTACAGCACATGAAATAACACAATCAGAAGTGCCAATATCTGGTGAATTTAACAGATTTACTGATAAAGGAACAATTCAACGTGGCAAATCTAAAGCTACTGTGTTTGATCAATGTCTTGCATTGATAACATCAACAACCGCTTTAAAACCTTGTTTACAATATAAGTCTGGAGCAAGAAAAATAACAATGGACAATACTTGCCTTATACCAGACTTAAACATCACGGATTTGCAGAATTTCATAAAACTATTCAAACGGATCCGTATCCAAAAGTTAGACAATTCGCTGATGGTAGGAAAGGTAAAATGTGAAAAAGGAAAGACTTTAAAATATATACCCAAAAGACCGAATATATTCAATGGTAATTTTCCTAATGCTCCTCATAGTAGTGCTTTAGGGAGTGTTGCACTTCTTGGAACTATTGGAGAAATGACAAAAGAGAAAGATGTTTCAGAACTTGCTAAGAAGGTTCTTGAAAGTCTTAAGGATTGTAATTTCTACGCCATAAAATATGGTGATGCCAGTGTGTTCTCATTTAATCATTCCATAATAAGATTGGCAGAAAGAGGCAAATTGAGAAGAATTGTTGATAGCCTATATTATGTAGTGTTATACAAGGAAGGCAGGAGAACAACAAATAATGCATTTGAATATCAAAAGTTCGATTTGTTTGCAAGTCGTTTCCTACAGATGTTCAATCGCCCTACGTTTAAGGATTTTCTCGCCTTCAGGGCAGAATATCCATATGATATAGAATTATTGTTAAATACATATTTTTGTGATATGGAAAAAATAGATAAAGAAATTGTAACCTCAGCCAAAGAACTTGGTAAATGGCTTAATTATGTAGCTTATCGCTCTGCAAAAAAAGAGGTAGGAACTTCGTCAAAATTGGACGATTTAATAAAAGCCAAGGCTAAGGTATTAGTAGAACTGGAAAGTTCTGTATTCTCAACCAAATCGGGTGATGCTCTTATTGCTTACACAATAACAAGAGCTGGTCGACTTTCTGGATTTGATGCACCTGCAGAAGCCTCTTTGTTTATGGAAAAGGCTGCAAGTGGAGAACTTCCATTGGAACAGGCAAAGAATTTAATCATTGCGTTTTCAAGATTGAAGTCGAAAAAAGAGGAAGCAGACAAAGCATATTCAAACGACAATCAATCTATTGAGAATGAAAATGAAGAAATGACAGAAGATTATAGTAACATATAAAAATAGTATTATGAAAATTAAAGGAATTTTAGTATCGCTATTGGCTCCTTTCGAGGATCATATAGCTAATGGAGGTGAAAAATTATTGGGAAACGCCTCTTCCATTAAGCGTCGCCCTGATGGACGTGTTTATATCTCTGGTCAGATGCAACGCCATGTGTTGTTTTCTGCAATAGACCGTTTGAATAATGCTGACGAGGCAAAAGGAGACACATTTGTTTCAAACGGTGATGGCATAACGGATAAGATAGAATCAGATTTAAGAGCAGACATGGGAGGATTTATGCATCCTTCTAAAGGTGATTATTCAGGCAGACGAACAGCTCCATTGTCGGTAACTCCAGCAGTAGCGATGAAAGAAAGCGAAGTAGGACGAGACCTTCTTATGCGATTACGAGTTAACACAGAAGGAGAAAATGCTAACGAGCAAGCTATTGCAACACGTGAATTTAGTCAAGGAGATATTATGCGTATGAATTTCTTTCTTGATATTACATCTCTTAGCATATCTAAAGCCTACCGCTACGAGAATTCATTTAATGTGGCTACAGTATATTATAAGCATGCAACAGAGGCAGAAAGAAAGCGTAGAGCAGAACTTTACCTTAACGCAACTCGCCTGATGAATGATTATGCAAATCAGGCACGTAATGCTGTATGTGGTGAGCCTCAGCAGGTGATAATCGTTTTTGATACTATTCTTAGCAGAAAAGCAGCTCGCTATTTTGAGGCTGGAGAAATTGAACGTGCTAACATACTGAAAGAATTGGATGAAAGAAAAGCTCAATACTTTATTGGCGATGACACTACAAAAAATAGTGTATTGAAAGCTTATAATGAAGCTCTCGAGTTTTTGAAGTCAAATGAACTATACACATGCGATTCTGATGACAGCGAAGTTAGAAGTTTCGATGATGTGTATGTTAACGACTAAAATGACGTAAAACCATCCAAGTCAAAGAAGCAAGAAAAGAAGACAGACGATTCTCCTTCTTTATTTGACTAATACGCATAACAACTATAAATATCTCTGTCTAATGAAGAAAGATAAACGTAGCTATATATTGGCTAAACCTTCAGGCATAACATTAGAACAGCATAGTTCTGATGTTATGTCAGAAATGTCCGATATTTGCCAGATTTTTATTGGCACTTGCGAGAAATACAAAAAGTTGACGGGTAAAGATCTGGCAATGCGTTTGTCTGTCTCTGCGAAATGGCATGATAACGGCAAAGCATGCAAAACATGGCAAGAAGCATGCAGGAAGGATTTCCATAATTATCTATTGTGGAAACAAAATCACCCTGATCATTCTTTTAAAGAATACAGTTCTGAAAAACGTAACGAAGCCGGATGCCATCTTAAAAATGTCGGTATACGACATGAATTCTATTCATTAGATAAAGCTGTTACCACCAATATGCCTATTTCCATATTGGCGGCTATAGCAGCGCATCATGGAAAATTAGGACTTGGCTTTGAGGACAAATGGATGAGCAATCCTTCTTTTAAGCAATTCTGGAATGTATTTCGCAAGACATCCAATGATATATCAGAAAAAGAGAATTTGCCTTTAGTATGTGACAAATTATTAGAATTTGACACTATTAGAGGGTTGCTTAGGTTTGCTGACCATAGAGCAAGTGCAAAAGAAGACGGAGAATTTGTACCCCAATTATCGTTCTTTGATTATCATTTTCCCTTTGATGACAAACGGGGAATTCAAAAACTTGTAGAGGATAATTGGAATAATGAGATTCTACTTGTACGCGCTCCAACAGGAGCTGGAAAAACAGACGCTTCTCTATTATGGGCCTCTCGCCAGATAGCCGCTCACAAAGCCGATCGTCTTGTAATAGCTATGCCAACTCGATTTACGGCAAATGCTCTCTCTGTAAACGTAGCATCTACCTTGTCTGATACAGGTTTGTATCATTCCAGTGCTTGGTACTCAAAGTATTCGAAAGTGCAAAATGGAGAAATGAATATGACGGAAGCATTGGCTCAACAAAAAATGGCAAAACTTCTTGCAACACCAATTACAGTATGTACCATTGATCACTTGTTGATGTCTTTGACCTTTACTCAAGAAAACCATCATCTGATTTGCAGCAATCTCGCCAACTCTTGTGTAGTTATAGACGAAGCAGATTTCTATGATGATTTTACCCTTGCCAATATACTCTTCCTATTAAAAGTGCTTCACAAATGGAATGTTCCGGTTATGATAATGAGTGCATCTTTGCCAAAATCAGCTTTACAATTATATAGAAAAGCAGGATTCAACATTGAAAGTATATTGGAAGACAAAGATAGCGATAGATATAAAAAAAGTTTCAATATAAGAAAACAGATAGAGTATGACAATATACAGGATATAAACTATCTGTTGGAATACAGTGTAGATAGAGGAAATGCTATTATCTACCTTAACACAGTGGATAAAGCCATAAAAGTATACAAGGAAGTAAAAGATCTTGTATTGAAAAGCGGCAAAAACATCCCTGTTATCCTGTATCATAGTAGGTTTACAGAAAAAGACAAACAACGTAAGGAAAATATGTTGCTTGATAATTTGGGAAGAAAGGCATGGAACAATGGTACCGCTAAAGGAATAGCTATTCTTACACAAATAGGAGAAATCAGTATAAATATTAGTTCCGAACTAATGATTAGTGAAGTATGTCCAATAGACAGACTTATGCAGAGAGCAGGAAGATTATGTCGCTTTGATAATTCAGTTGGAGAAATGTATATATTGATACCATACAAAGACAACACTCTCTACCCAACTCCATATGGCTCGTATTCTCAAAGCGATAAGTCATGGATTCCATGTAAAGCTTTATTGGCTACTATGGACATACTTAAACGTGGTATATATTCAGCACAAGATTTAGTTAATATTCTAAACAAGGTGTATGCAGAAGAAACAAATTTCAGCATAAAGGCCCAAACTAACGTAAAGGCATTGGAACAAATGTTTATCAATAATTGGCTAATAAATCCAGTTGAAAAATGGAATGATGATGATACTCACTCCAACACTTGGAAAAGCCGGGATATAGGACCACAAGGAACAGCTTTTGTAATAAAGCCTAAGTGTATGCATTTTTACAATTATTCCGAATATGCGGAGTTTGTACTGTCCTATTCCATCAGTTTACCTGTGTATTTACTGGATAAAGGACGGAAAGAACATCGGATTGATTCAAATTGCAAAATTACTATCGGGTCTAACGAACCAATCTTTATAAATGTTATACGTGAGGGTTTTTATACATTTGACGTAGGTATTGATTTAACCAACAATGAGGAGGACAATTTCTTATGATAGTAACAGGTACTCATTTCAACTATTACCAGCTTTGCCATCGCAAACTATGGCTGTTTGCCAATGGCATCAACATGGAACAAGAATCAGACTTGGTCTATGAAGGAAAGCTGGTGCATGAATCAAGTTATCCACAACGTACATCAAAGTATGAGGAAGTGGAGATTAATGGTATCAAAGTAGATTACTATGATGCCAAGAACAAGGTCATCCACGAGATAAAAAAATCTAATAAGATGGATAAAGCTCATGAATGGCAACTGAAATATTACATGTATGTTTTCGAGCAACATGGAATTGATGGCGTGAAGGGCATCTTGGAATATCCTCTTTTACGTAAGACAAAAGAAGTAATCTTGACAGATGTCGATAGAGAAGACATTCTGGTTATATCTAAAGACATCATTAAGATAATCTCTCAAGATGTTTGCCCATCTAAGGTCAAGAAAGGCATCTGCAAGAATTGTAGTTATTTCGATTTTTGTTATATAAACGAATTGGAGGAAGAAGAATGAAAAGAAGTTTTTATCTGTTCAATCCAGGCATTATGGAGAGAAGGGACAATACGCTGAAGTTCACGCCTGTTATCGTGAATGAAGATAATGAAGAAATCAAGCAGCAACCTCGATACATTCCTATTGAGGATGTAGCGGAACTGTATGCCTTTGGAAGTCTGCGGGCAAATAGTGCTTTGTTCAACTTTCTGGGGCAGAAAGGTATTCCTGTCCACTTCTTCGACTATTATGAGAACTATACCGGAAGCTTCATGCCAAGGGAAAGTCTTCTTTCTGGCAAGGCGTTGTTGGCACAAACATCTGCGTACCAAAATAAGAAGAAAAGGGTAGAATTGGCGCGAAAATTCATTCAGGGAGCAGCTTGGAATATGGTTATGAACCTCAACTATTATAATCGTAGAGGAAAAGACTTGCAGGATATTATCAATACCATTAAGAAATTGAGTAATACTTTGCCTGATGCTAAGGCTGTAGATGAGATAATGGGAATTGAGGGAAATATCAGACAGGCATATTATGCTGCATTTGATATCATTCTCGATGATTTCAACATGGGATCAAGAACCAAGCAACCGCCAGAGAATGAGGTAAATGCTCTCATTTCTTTTGGCAATATGATGTGCTATACCGAAACTCTCCGAGCTGTTCATCAAACTCAGCTCAATCCAACGATAAGCTTTTTGCATACTCCAGGTGAAAGGCGTTTTTCGTTATGTCTTGATATATCCGAGATCTTCAAGCCTATTATCGTGGATAGGGTCATCTTCAAGGTACTCAATAAGCATGCTTTAAGCACCAGTCATTTTGATAAGAAACTCAACAAATGTCTTTTGAACGAAAAGGGAAAGAAGATTTTTGTAAAGGCCATGGAAGAGCGTTATGATGAGACTTTCCGTCATCGTTCTTTAGGACGTAATGTAAGCTATAAGCATCTTATAAAATTGGAATGCTATAAGCTGCTAAAAGATATTTTGGGAATTGAAGATTATAAACCTTTCAAAATGTATTGGTGATATGTATGTGATTATTGTTTATGATGTAGGAGAGAAACGAGTTGGTAAAATGTTGAAGCTTTGCCGCCAATATTTATGTTGGATTCAGAACTCTGTTTTGGAGGGAGAGTTGTCTGAGGCCAAACTTCGGGAATTACAAATGAAAATGAAAGCTATCATTGATGAATCCGTGGATAGTGTTATTGTTTTCACCAATAAAATGGGGTATAATATGAACAAGCAAATTCTTGGAAAAGAAAGAATGACTACCGATAATTTTTTATAAAGAGTTGTCGATGTGGTTCTATTTTGCCGTTTTGAGTTCGGCAAAACCTCCGAAAGTGCTCTTTGACTTATTGAAACCTCCATAAATAGGCAGGTTGTCGTAAGGCCGCAGAAAAAATATCATTAGGCATCGACATATTTTAGGAGTATTTTTTGTATCTTTGCACCCGAAATCCCATTGTGTACAAAGACAATTAAATATTCGTTCTAATGGGTTCTAATCGTACCTTTATGGAATTGAAATCGAAGTAATATCAAGAGCAGGGACAAGGGCGCACCGTTCTAATCGTACCTTTATGGAATTGAAATTCGTGGAGCGACTGGAGCAGGGCGGAGGAGAAAAGTTCTAATCGTACCTTTATGGAATTGAAATAATACCGGGGCAATTCTCAGAGCATGCGCCGAAACGTTCTAATCGTACCTTTATGGAATTGAAATAGGGCAGAAAGACCTCCTCCAATCAAAACAGCATGTTCTAATCGTACCTTTATGGAATTGAAATGATAGAAACCCGTATGCAGGGTGCTTCCGAATGGAAGGTTCTAATCGTACCTTTATGGAATTGAAATCGATCCATCCGTCGCTGATGAAAGAGAAGCCTTCAAGTTCTAATCGTACCTTTATGGAATTGAAATTTTCTCTTTACGCTCTCTCCAGTAGCCCTGCCTTGTGTTCTAATCGTACCTTTATGGAATTGAAATATACTTAACGCCTGTTGTTTCAAGGTCGAAAAATAGTTCTAATCGTACCTTTATGGAATTGAAATTGTGTATGTTACAGCAAGCGTAAAGAGTACACCAGTTCTAATCGTACCTTTATGGAATTGAAATTACCTTGATTTCTTGCAGATGCGCAAGGAGCTTCACGTTCTAATCGTACCTTTATGGAATTGAAATATTTGAGCGGTGTACATATGGCGGTGCGAAAGGTCAGGTTCTAATCGTACCTTTATGGAATTGAAATAAAGGAGAATATATAGGTTCTTGTTTTCAACAGAGTTCTAATCGTACCTTTATGGAATTGAAATAGTAGTATCAGAACCAACAGAACGAAGGGCATCTGTTCTAATCGTACCTTTATGGAATTGAAATCCATCAAATCGGTCGTAAGAAGTCTTGAGCTCAGCATAGTTCTAATCGTACCTTTATGGAATTGAAATTATTGCAAGTTCCGTATTTGTTTATCCCCTGGTAGTTCTAATCGTACCTTTATGGAATTGAAATTTGATGTAAACGCTAATTACTTGCGTGTGATAGTCAGTTCTAATCGTACCTTTATGGAATTGAAATATCAGAAAAGCCATCAAAGAAACCACCATCGTATGTTCTAATCGTACCTTTATGGAATTGAAATTGATAATGTGGACGCTGAGTATTTTTGCCATACTGTTCTAATCGTACCTTTATGGAATTGAAATAACAAAAATAAAGTAAAATGAAAAATGAAGTAAAGTTCTAATCGTACCTTTATGGAATTGAAATTCGTTAGTGTATGCGTGTAAGTTGCTTTGGTGTGTGTTCTAATCGTACCTTTATGGAATTGAAATATAAGTGACAAAACTACAAGTAAGGTAAATGTACCGTTCTAATTGTACCTTTATGGAATTGAAATTGAACAAATCGCGCAATATCCGGCGATGGGTACGGTGGTTCTAATCGTACCTTTATGGAATTGAAATAAGCATCAAAAACCCATACATGGACAAGTTGGAAACGTTCTAATCGTACCTTTATGGAATTGAAATTGAGAGTATAAAGACAACGCAGATTTACTTGCATGCGTTCTAATCGTACCTTTATGGAATTGAAATTATATCGGCTGCGTTTCCTTGAAGGTGATAACTGGTTCTAATCGTACCTTTATGGAATTGAAATAAGGGTGAAGCAGACACAACAACCGCTGAAGGTATGTTCTAATCGTACCTTTATGGAATTGAAATTTGAAAGCAACAACCAGGGCAACGTAAATGTTGAGTTCTAATCGTACCTTTATGGAATTGAAATAGGATATAGATGGCTTTGCTGCTCGTCCTGATAAGTTCTAATCGTACCTTTATGGAATTGAAATAAAAGTTTAGTAATCTTGATATGGTTAAGACTGCGTTCTAATCGTACCTTTATGGAATTGAAATAGGTTTGCGGCAACATTCCATTATCGAATTTTACTTGTTCTAATCGTACCTTTATGGAATTGAAATTGAGATAGCCTCATAATAAGAAAGGAAGAAATGAGTTCTAATCGTACCTTTATGGAATTGAAATCAAGGATGCCAACGGCACAACGGTTGAATCAACAACAGTTCTAATCGTACCTTTATGGAATTGAAATAGACAACTTACCTTCAGCGATAGTTGGCACAATCTGTTCTAATCGTACCTTTATGGAATTGAAATTTGTTCGTAGGTGCTAATCATTTCCTCGATGTCCTGTTCTAATCGTACCTTTATGGAATTGAAATGTTGATCGGTTGGTTATTGTCCGCTTGGTGGTTTTGTTCTAATCGTACCTTTATGGAATTGAAATTACGAACGCGGAATTTTTGAAAATCTAAAAGACATGTTCTAATCGTACCTTTATGGAATTGAAATTATTTTTTTCGAATAAATTGACGAAGACGATACAGTTCTAATCGTACCTTTATGGAATTGAAATCAGAGTGAGAAAATAGAAGAGGTTGGGGAATTAATGTTCTAATCGTACCTTTATGGAATTGAAATAGGGCATTAAGCAACTTACCAGTAGCAACGTAGCGTTCTAATCGTACCTTTATGGAATTGAAATCGAGATTGCAAGATACAGACTGGTTCTGCCCGAAAGTTCTAATCGTACCTTTATGGAATTGAAATCAGTTTACGCTGAACAATCAGACAGTACTCAACAGTTCTAATCATACCTTTATGGAATTGAAATGTCATCAAGGGCAGCAGATGCGCTATCTGAAAGAGTTTTAATCGTACCTTTATGGAATTGAAATTACAAGTTAACGAGATTGTGTCATTAGTGTCCCGTTAAAATCGGGACTAGTTAAATATTAATCAAATAGCCCCGGAAAGAGGGGACAATCGAGTTCTTTGACATTATTGAAATCAGTCCTTTCGAAGAAATCAACGAGTGGTGTCTTATCCATAAGAGATATGCTTAGAATCTGAAGAGCTTCATAAGTTGATCGCTTAAGTTGCAAATCATGTTGTACGATAGCAACAGGGCAATAGGCTATGATTGCCGATGAGATTTGGATTCTCGCAGCATTCTCTGTAGTACCCCAAAACTTCTTGATCTTGAGGTGCTGCTTTAGCCATTTGAAGAACAGCTCTATCTGCCATCTATTCTTGTAAAGGTTGGCGATTTCAGGAGCTGTTAGATGAAAAGCATTTGTCAGGAAGGCAAACTCCCTTCCTTGTTCTTCATCATAGAATTTGACGAGTCTGAGTATCTCCGGATACTTCCGTTATGAATTGTATTCAGTGAATTCAAACTCTGCATCTGTCAATATATTTTTTGACAACCTGCGCTTCCATTTACAGCATTTGTATTGCAGATTTTTCTTGGCTCGCACAACAAAGAACGATTCATGCAGATGTATTTTGAAAAGTTCCTAGAATGCATTGTATCCACGGTCAAACACATAGTAAGAACCTGATTCATAAGGAATTTCCTTCATTGCTTTTGAGTCGTAAACGGATGCTGTAGAGATGTGAAAGAAAGCTGAAACCTGAGATTCGAGGTCATATAGCACATGTGCTTTCACTCCTCCCTTCTTCTTACGGAACTTTGCCCACCAGAAGACCGACAAACACAAAGGAATGGTCGTTGAGTCGAAGGCATACACATTGCCTTTCAACTTGAAGATATCCGTTACCCGTTTCTTTCTGGCTTGCTCCATCATATAGAAAGCAAAGTCTTCAAAGATACGGTAGTCACGATTCTGATAGGCAGAAGCAAATGTCGTTTTCGCAATAGGCTTACGCCCCAATCCAAGATGGTATTGTTTTGCTCTATGTGCTTCAAAAGCAACAATCAGATCTCGTAAACTCTCTCGATTACTCAGTTGACCAAACATCATTGCAAGCAATTGATTCCAACAAGTGAAATGCTTCACATAACGGTTTCCATCATACTTGTCAACCAAATGGCGAAACTTGTTGTTGTCGAGAAATTCTATCAATTGGGCGAAAACGAATTTGTCTTTGTTCATTGTGCAGTATCATTGATAACTGCAAAATTACAAATTCAAATCGTCGCACCCTTGGAAACTCTTGCAAAAGACTGTATTTCAATTATTTCAAAGAGCGATTAGTCCACTTTTACGGGACAGTAGTGAACTCTCTTAATTATGAAAGGCTATCTGGTGATAAAACAGGATTATCCTGAGTAAGAGTCTATGAACAGTACCGAATAGAATTTCACGAGGTAATAGAAGAAGGTCCAACAATCGCAACAATATGTAATATAACGGAGTTGTCAAATCATTATAAATAATAGAGCTATGAGTAATGACAAAAAACAGATTTGAAAATGCGGGCTAATGATATAATTTCAGCTTTCCTTACACATCCTGGTGAAATTCTGAAGGATGAAATAGAATATCGTGGTATTTCTCAACGTCAGTTGTAGGATGAGATGGGTATAGCATATTCTGCCTTGAATAAAATATTGAATGCTCGCCGTCCTGTAACAGAAAAGACGGCTTTGCTCTTTGAGGCAGCTCTTGGAGTAAATGCTGAGCCTTTGTTAAAAATGCAAATGAGATATAGTCTGCAATCAACCAAAAAGGATTCTTCTTTTATGGCAAGATTGGCAAAGGTAAGAAAAATAGTTGTAGCCTTGTGATATTTGCTTGAGGCGAAATTTTGTTTTTATTTGAATTTATATTTCGAATAAACAGAGATACAAAAAATATGAAGGGCAGGCTGCAGATCCGTAGCTTGCCCTTCATGATTAATATCTTTTTTAAAAGCTTTTCCTTTCTTAGAATCGCTTTCTTTAAAGCATCTTTCCTTAGAACTTCTTTCCGAAGACGATGTTGCTGAAAGTTTTCAGCAATATCTTGGCGTCAAACCACCACGACCGATGCTCCAGATAGTAAAGGTCGAGTTCCAATCTTCTCAACATTTTCTCCATGGTGTCAGTATAACCATTATAGAGGGTGGCATACGATGTAACTCCAGGCCTGATCTGATACAGGAACTGGTATCGTGAATCGTGCTCCATGATTTGGTCGATATAGAACTTCCTTTCTGGTCTCGGACCGATGAACGCCATATCGCCCTTGAACACATTCCACAGCTGAGGAAGCTCATCGAGGTGATGAGCCCTTAGGAAACGTCCCACTTTCGTAAGTCTCGGGTCGCCCTTTATTTCCAATAAGTCGGGCCCGTCCTTCTCTGCATCAATCCTCATCGATCGGAACTTATAGATGTAGAAAGGCTTGCCATGCAGACCTATCCTTTCCTGCTTGTAGATGACAGGAAGACCATCTTCCTTGCGGATTGCTAAAGCACAGGCCAATGCCAAAGGAGAGAAGACTACAAGGCAACAGGCTGCAATGACAAAGTCGACGGAGCGTTTGCAACCTTGCTCTATCTTATTCATCCTGTCCTTATATTGTTTATTAATCATTTAACTTCTTTAGGTAAATGTGATACTAAACAAACTTTTTATTTGTCCAGTTTTTCGTATATAGAATTATTGCTTTTGTATTCAGGAACGATTTCTTTCATTTTCATGACGGTAAGCATTTCGTCGTACAACTTACTCTTTTCAATAAGTTCGTCAATCTTTAAACTCACCTTTGCATAGTCGTACTCTCGTACCTTGGCAATTCTAATCTTGTCGTTGAAAGAGGGCATGGATGATTCTTTATCGTTGAGAACTTCTTCATAAAGTTTTTCGCCCGCTCTCAGACCTGTAAACTTGATTTCTACATTCTTAGCTCCACTGAGGTTAATCATTCTCTGTGCCAAGTCAACAATCTTGACTGGTTTACCCATGTCAAAGACAAAAATCTCACCACCATTACCCTTAGTACCTGCTTCCAAAACGAGTTCGCAAGCTTCAGGAATCAGCATGAAATAACGGATGATATTAGGGTCGGTGACTGTAACAGGACCACCATTCTTAATCTGTTTCTTAAACAGCGGAATGACAGAACCATTAGAACCCAAAACGTTGCCAAATCGTGTGGTAACAAACTGGGTTTCACCTTTGATGATACCTTCTTTCACGGCTTTGTTGAGGCTTTGAACATAAATTTCACAGATACGTTTTGAGCATCCCATTACATTGGTAGGATTCACGGCCTTATCGGTAGATATCATTACAAATTTCTTTACGCCATACTTGACAGCCAAATCTGCCAGGATTTTGGTACCATAAACATTATTTTGAATGCTCTCACATGGATTGTTCTCCATCATAGGAACATGTTTATATGCAGCAGCATGGAAAACATAGTCAGGCAGGTAAGTCTTGAAGATATGTTCCATTCTGGACTTGCTACAGATAGTGGTGACGATGGTTTCTGCTTTAATATCAGGGAATTTCTTCGCCATCATCAATCGTATATCGTGCTGCGGGGTCTCTGCACTATCTATCAGAATTAATTCCGCAGGACTGTACTTGGCGATTTGTCTTACCATTTCGCTTCCGATACTTCCAGCAGAACCTGTAATCAATATGCGTTTGCCATGAAGCATAGCACCCACGCTTTCCATATCGATGCTGATTTCATCTCGTGGTAAAAGATCCTCAATGCTAACTTCTTTGAGTTGTTGCTGCTGCTCTGTATTCCATTCCTGTGTAGTAGGCATATAAATACGAATACCTTCAGCAAGTATAGCATCCTGGAACTCCTTGTCTGCACGTAAATTATTGATGGCACCTGGAGATACCAGCAGGGTAGTGATTTTATTGTCTCTCATTACCTTGATAGTATTTTTGTCGAGTGCATACACCTTAGCTCCCATCAGGTGGTGGTGCTTGATTTCTACATCATCAGAAATAAATCCCATGAGTTTGAACTTCATAGGCTTATCATTCTTAATTTGTTTCGCAAGACCGATGCCACCTTCCTTTACACCATAAATAAAAGCATTTTTAATGTTATAATCGGCTAATGATACATCAAAGACAGTTTTGGTAATGACTCTGATGGCCCACAAGATGAGTATAGAAATAAGTGAACCTAAGATAATATTGCGATACTGAATCTCAACTCCTGGAAACAGTTGGGTGTTTAGCAATAAATTCTTAGTCAGTACAGATAAAACAGCACCGACAGTTACAGCATAGAATACTTTCTGCAAATCAACAAAAGAAGAATATCTCAGAATGCCATCGTATGTATGGAACATTCTAAAACCTATGGCATGGAACATCGTGAAAATCGCAAAGACAGCAGAGAGTTGTCCAAAAATTCCTAATGCCTGTGCTCCGCTATTTATTTGCTGGTATATAAAAAGGTATGATAAATATATCACAGCACAATCTATCCAAAAAATACACCAATAGGGTAGTGATTTTTTTGAAAAATACCAATTTGATAATTTACTGAAGAACCTCATATTCTTTTATCTAATATAGGTCGTTTTTTTTATGATGTTTATTGTATAATGTTTTCTTTGATAGTGTCGATGATGTAATGTACGTCTTCATCTGTGACACATGGACCACTCGGCAAACATAGACCTTTATGGAATAAATTTTCACTTACTCCATTTGTATAGGATATACAGTCTGAATAAACTGGCTGACAGTGCATAGGCTTCCATAATGGCCTTGCCTCAATAGAAGCTTGGTCAAGTGCAATTCGTAATGCTTCTACGTTCTTATTCGGTTCGATATTCGTATGAACATTCTTTGCCTCATGTGTAACCCCTGCAGCTCCTCCTACAGCACCTGTGATAATTTGATTATATGCTTTTTCTTCGCCCTTAATATGAATGTTCTCGTCTAACACAATTGTATTGAGCCAGAAATTTGAATCATAATCTGATGTAGGATTATTATGTACCGTAATACCTTTGACGTCAGCAAGAAGTTTCTCATATAGTTCGTGTATGTGTTTATGATGTGCTATATGTTCATCTAATACAGTCATTTGGCCACGACCAATTCCTGCACATACATTGCTCAGTCGATAGTTATATCCAATATGTTCATGTTGATAGTAAGGATATGATTCTCTTGCTTGTGTGGCATAGAACATGATTCGTGCTTGGCTTTCAGTGTCTGAACATATCAGTGCTCCACCACCACTTGTAGTAATCATTTTGTTACCATTGAAGCTTAATACACCATATTTTCCAAAAGTACCACACACTTGTCCTTTATAGCGTGAGCCAAGTCCCTCTGCAGCATCTTCTATGAGCGGAATATCGTATTTGTTGGCGACTTGTATGATTTCGTCAATCTTGGCTGGCATACCATATAGATAGACCACAATGATGGCTTTTGGTTTTTTGCCAGTCTTTTCTATTCTGTCTGCGATAGCTTTGTCCAAGAGTTGTGGATCCATGTTCCATGTTTCCTTTTCGCTATCCACAAATACAGGTTTTGCACCTAAATATTTTATAGGATTACTTGAAGCACAAAATGTAAAAGTTTGTACCATCACTTCATCACCAGCTTTTACATCACAGTCTATTAAGGCAAGGTGTACTGCTGCAGTTCCTGCACTTAATGCAACAACTTCCTTGTTTTGACCCACAAAATTCTCAAGATCTTCCTCAAAACCATTAACATTAGGACCTAATGGAACAACCCAATTGGTGTCAAAAGCATCTTTGATATATTTCATTTCGTTACCACTCATGTGAGCAAGACACAAGTAAATTCTCTTTCTGTTCTCCATTATTTAAAATATTTTAGAGTCGTGAACATCAGTTGTAGATGGTGTTCTTCTATATTAATTCTTTATTGTATAAAATTCTCTTTCCTGTTACTGTAGCAATAATCATTTTTATGTCCATGATAAAGCTATAGTGGTGAAGGTAATAGAGATTTATTTTAACTTTGTCAGGATAAATGATATTGTCGTTATATTCCTGTGGATTGGCTTGCTTAGCAAGCAATTCCTCTTCGTCTCTATATTTCAAACTAGCAGGTCCTGTAATACCTGGTCGAAGTTTTAGGATTTTTCTATCTTCTCCTTTTAAGTTATCTGCGTATCCAGGTACGTCTGGTCGAGGTCCAACGAAACTCATATCCCCAATCAGTACATTCCAAAGTTCTGGCAGTTCATCTATCTTATATTTCCTTAGTTTAGCTCCAAGCGGAGTGATACGGCTTTCACCTGCTACGGATACAGAAGATCCTCCATGGTTTTGGGACATGGAACGGAACTTGTACATCGTAAACAATTTACCATCTTTTCCAACTCTCTTTTGAGTAAAGATAGCAGGTCCGTCAGGCATTTTAATGCGGATAAGAATCCACGTAGTAAGCAATATTGGACTAAGTAAAATGAGTCCGATCATTGCTGTTATTCTATCGAAGATGTATTTAATAATCATTTTGTGAAATATGATGTTTTTTTATAAACGCTTTATTATTGCGTTTATTGCATATCCCACGAAACATATTGTAGAATAAATTGTATTTATATGCTCAATTTCTCTATAAACTTTCCAAACATATTTAGCTTCTATCCATTTTTTTGATGTCAGCGAGTTGGAAACTACTCTATATTGTGCCAATGGAATTTGTAATCCCCATGCCTTATAGCCTCTTTTCATTATGTCTAACCATAATGCCATATCTTCGGAGGTTTTGATGTTAGGCATCAAAAAGTTACCAGTTTTTTCTCTGTCTATGATAACTGTCAGACATCCTATAATAGTATTGCGCAGATATCCATGATAACCTATAACTTTGGGAGCGTGGATAATTTTTCCAGTTGGGGTTCCATCTTCTTTCATTACGCTATAGTTACTGAAAGAGAAAGCGATATTCTTTTTTTCCATAAACTTGATTTGAGTTTCTAGTTTGTTGGAAATCCATGTGTCGTCACTATCTAAAAATGCAATATATTTTCCAGTAGCATTTTGCAAAGATATGTTCCTTGCAGCTGCAGCACCGCTATTTTTTCCTGTAGAAAATAGTTGAATTCTATTGTCTATTTCTTGAAACTTTTTAATGATATTAATAGTGTCATCTTTAGAACAATCATCTGTTATCAAGAGTTCCCAATTTCTATAGGTTTGTTCTATTACAGATTGGATTGCTGCAGCAATAAATTTTGCAGCATTGTAAGATGGCATGATAATACTAACTTTATTCATAACTAAATATTTTTTTGCAAAAATACTAAATTTTATTGAATTGACCAATTAATATTTGTATGTTTCAAATAAAAATAGTATTTTGCATTGTTTAAAAACATAATTAGTTTTGGAAGATAAAATATGTTTTAAAAAGCATATAAAGTGTGCTTTTAGGATTATTGGATATGATTAGATTTGTAAAAGGCAATTTATTGGAAAGTTCTGCTCAAGCACTTGTCAATACTGTAAATACGGTAGGAGTGATGGGTAAAGGTATAGCTTCATAATTTAAGGAGGCTTACCCTAATAATTATATTCTCTACAAAAAAGCATGTAAAGATAAACTTATTCGGGTTGGTTCTATGTTCATAACTCAAGAACAAAATGTATATGGAATTTATATAATCATAGTAAGTTTTCTACAAAAACGACCAGGAGAAAGCCCTCTGAGTATTCCTTATATAAAGAGTATGTTCGTCTTGTATTAAATCATTTTATTAAATTTGAAAAGCAAAATTCAGAATTATTATATGTTACCCCACATTGATTACTTTTTTGATTAAATGCCAAAAAAGTATTTTAAGGAAAGAGGGTGTGTCATGGATATATGACACACTCTATAGTTCGTATATTTTATTCTAAAAATGTTTTGAATTCTTGAAAATCAGTTTCCCAAGTGGTTTCTTCCTTATGGAACTTAATCATGTTCTTTTTAATGTTTTCTAAATCTATTTTATTATCGTATATTTTTGAAAATAAAGCTTTTATTTTATTTGTATCGTAGGGATTCACTACCAAACCTATTTCCTTTTCTTCGACAAAATCAGCAAGTTTTGTATGGTCAGAATAGACGCATGGTATGCCTACATACGAAGATTCGTGAAATTTGTTGGAGATGGCATAAACTACATTATAATCCTTATTAGGGTAAGCGGCCCATATAATGTCTGATTGATGATATAATTTTACGACATCTTCGTATTTGTATTCCCCGGTAAATGTTACATTTTCAACGTTTTTACAGTACTTTTGCATAAAAGAAAAATCTTCGCCACTTCCGTGGAAATACAATTTATATCGATTGTCATTTTTTAAAGCATCTACCAGATTGATTAATATTTCCTTATATCTTATACGCCCAATAAATGAAATTCGTAATGGATGTTGAGGCTTTTTATGAGAAAAATTAGGAGCAAAAGCAGGTTTGTTCTCTAAAATAATTTGGGGAATTCTTTTTGGATAAAGGGGCATAAAAAAACGGGATGCATGTATGATAAGATCAGTTTTTCTCAGTGCCCATTTTTCAAGCAGTTGAGATGTTTTTCTTACGATATAACCGCCTGTTGGAATGTCTAAGTTTTCATAAATAAGTTTTTGTCCTTTAGTTTTTGTGCCAGCAACGAGAATAAGATTGCTCCAATGCGATGCAATGATGATATCTGGATGAATCTTATTGAATGTTTTTTGGATATATTTTTTATACCCAAACATTCCACTTATTTTAGCTTTTGCATCGGCATATGGAGCTATACAATAGTAAGCATGAAAATTGCCCTTTTCTTTAAGGGTAAGCCCTTCTCTGTTCCATGTTATTACATGAATTTCATATTCTGGATAATAACTTTTGATAGAGTTTATTATCTTTTGATTACGTGAATTAATTGGGATGGAACAATCAATTATGGCTATAATTTTTTTCATAAATCTATTCTTTTATTATATGTTTTTTATTTTTTTTTATTTTTCTAAATTAAAGATACGTAATTAATATCCTTCCATTTTTCTTAGTAGGCATATTTTGTAATATATTTTTGGTGATATAACTCTAATTTTCCGAAGTATCCAACTAAATATAAATCTTTTAGGTGTATGCCTTTTTACGAACAATAGATAATCTTTGTCTGAATGCGTTGGAAAATTAACGTATCTTTTTCTTTGTTTGAAACTCATGGACATAAGTTTTTTAATTTCAGCCAGTCCACTTAGATGGTCGTATTCGCATTTACCGCAGCATTTGGCTGTAGTTAAAGTAGGAAAATTATTCTTTTTTGCGGTCATACTATAATCGTAATCTGCGCAACCATGAATGTATCCTTTGTAGAAAATGCCGATTTTGTCAACGACATTTCTATCAATTAATAAAATGTTTGCATTTGTCATATCTACTTCTTGAGGAGTTTCAGAAGGATTAATGTTGTAACTTCTTCCTTGTAATTTAGAATGAAATTTTTCTCCTCCGTAAGTAATAATGCTTTCATCATTTATATCACAAATGATTCCACTATATAATCCTGGCTTACCAAAAGTTTTCAAACAGTATGTATGTGTTGCTAATAGTTCTTCAAAAACTTCGTTTGAAACTAATGTGTCATCATTAAGAAGAAGATAAAAATCCCAATCTGTTTTTGATTTTAATGCTTCCTCCCAAGCCAGTCGCATTCCACCTGCCCAATAGCAATTCCCATCACCTTGAATGATATGTATGTTTTTTCCTTTACATATATTTTTTACAGCATCTGCAGTTCCGTCAGTACATCCATCATCTGTAAGGAAGATAGCTAACTCTATTGGTGATTGAGAATGTTGTATATTATAATTGTTAGTTGCTTCAAAAAGATGTGCAAGGCAAGATGTCGTCTTGTCTTTTCTATTGAAACAAGTTATAATGGTTGCAATTTTGATGTTCATATTTTCTTTTTTTATAATAACGTAAGATGTTGTGATATATTGCGTAACTTTTTCATTATGTCGCAAAAATAAAGAAATACCGTAAAAACGACTTTAAAATTTTTGTATTTGATTTTTTATTTGTACCTTAGCGCCATAAAAAGAAAATATAATTTTATTATGGCTAAAATATGCTGTTTTTTCAATTATCCCCCTCATTATCGTTATCCTATATACAAAGCTATGTCGGATAATTTTGATTGTGATTTCTATTTTGGGGATAGTGTTTTTGAACCTCTTAAATCTTTTGATGTAAAGGACCTAAAAGGTTTTAAAGGTTATTTACATGCCGTTAAAACTAAGTTTAAAGGTTATATTTGGTATACTGGGTGTTTGAAGCTCTTAAGATGTAAATATGATTATTATATTCTCACTGGAGAGAACTTAATCATTCCTAATTGGATTATTTTACTTTGGGCGAAATTGACCAGAAAAAAAGTTTTTTTTTGGACGCATGGATTGCATCAAAAAATGACCAAAAAAACAACCATTTTTGTTTGTAGATTATTTTATTGTTCTGCTGACATCTTGTTGATGTATAATAATTATAATTGGAAATATATGGTAGAGTTAGGTTGTGAAACTAATAAATTACGTACCATACACAATTCTTTGGATACTTCCTTACAGAGCAGTATTTTTAAAGATTTGAAAACTTCCAATTTGTACCAAGAACATTTTGGTAATGATGATCCAGTTGTTATTTATATAGGTAGAATACAAAAACGGAAAAAAGTAGAACAGATTTTAGAAGCAATGGCCTTGGCTCAAAAACAAGGTTTCTATTTCAACTTGGTTTTAGTAGGGGAGAAAACTAATGTTGAGTCAGAGATATCTGTTTTGATGGAAAAATATGGGTTGTCGAATAGAACGTGGTTCTATGGACCTTGTTTTGATGAAAATAAAAACGCACAATTGTTGTTTGATGCATCGGTGTGCGTGTGTCCTGCAGCTGTAGGTCTAACTGCTATTCATGCTTTAAGTTATGGTTGTCCTGTTATTTCTAATGATAATGTAGAAACACAGATGCCAGAATTTGAAAGTATAGTGGAAGGAGAAACTGGATCTTTGTTTAAAGAAAATGATATAGAAGATTTAGTAGAAAAAATTAAATATTGGTGTTGTTTGAATTTGGAGCAGAGAACTCATACCAGAGATATTGCTCGTCAGCTCATTCTCAGCGAATGGAGTGTAGATTATCAGATTCAAATTTTAAAAAGTTTATTGAAATGAATTTATTGTGGATATGCCAGAAATTGCCACCGGAAGCGGATGCTTTAATTGGTGGTCAGAAAGAGTTAAAAAATACTGGTGGTTGGATATTGGGTATGGCTGGTGAAATTATCAAACATGACGATGTTCAATTGGCTATATTAGCAAGTTCTCCTTTGGTAGATTCTTTACGTGTCCTTGAAGGTGAGAAACTACGTTATTATGTATTACCTGAGCCAAAGGGAGAATCCGATAAAAAGTTTTTAGATAATTGTAAGCATGTAAATGAACTGTTTGTTCCTGATGTTGTCCATATACATGGTTCTGAATATGTGGAAGGACTTTTATGGGTATTGGCTAATGGTAATACACATACCGTGGTTAGTTTGCAAGGAATACTTACTTCTTATGCAGATTATTATTACTCAGGTATGAGTCAATGGGATGTGCTTTCTAATATTACATTGCGTGATTTGTATAGAGGAACATTATTTTCTGATACGAAAGGATTTAGAAAAAGAGCTGTTTTTGAACAAAAACTTTTAAAAATGGTGAATCATGCTATAGGAAGAACTTTTTGGGATAAAGCTCAATTGTGGGCAATCAATTCTCGTGCTCAGTATCATTTTAATAATGAAATCCTGAGAAAGAATTTTTATGAAGGTGAAATTTGGAGGTATGATAAATGTCAGAAATATACAATCTTTGTCAATCAGGCTGCAGTTCCTTATAAAGGATTACATCAATTGATTAAAGCTTTGCCTATTATTAAGTGTCATTTCCCGCAAATAAAAGTTAGGGTTGCTGGCTTTAATGTTTGCGATATGGGCTTTAAGCGTAGAATTATGCGAACAGGATATGGTAAATATCTTATTAAACTGATGCGTAAAATGGATGTGCAAGATTGTATTACTTTTACAGGTCCTTTAAATGCCGAAGAAATGAAAACAGAAATGCTTAATGCAAACATGTTCTTATTGCCATCAGCAATAGAGAATAGCCCCAATGCTTTGGGCGAAGCCCAAATGTTAGGTGTTCCTTGTGTTTCTTCTCGTGTTGGAGGGGTAGAGGATATGATTCCTAATAATGATTTGGGAGTGATGTATCGATTCTCTGATATTAACGAAATGGCATATTATATTTGTAAAGTTTTGGATGAATCGCCACGTTTTGATAATGCAAATATGAGGAAGCAAGCTGCCACTCGACATGATAGAGATGCGAATTCCAGTGAACTTTTATCGATTTATAAAACGCTTTGTTCTTCTGAATAATTCTTGCAGTTTATTAATGAGATAAGTTCGTTCTTTCTTGTTCAAGCCTATTCTAATGCATATAAAGGTAAAATATGTATATGTTATACATAGTAATGCCCATGCATTTAGAAAAGGCTTGAATATTAAGAGAGGTAATGTTAATACTGTTATTATAAATACTGGTATATATGATTCTTTAATTAATTGTTTAATATTGAATTTGGATACTTTTAAAAGAATGATAGGACGTATGATGAAAATGATGAATGAAAATAGAATAAATATATAAAATAGATTCTCTGGTTTCATTCCACTTCTTAAAGTATAAAAACCTGCTACTACGGATAATGCTACCAAAGTATTGACGACAATTTGATATATTTTTATTTTCCCTGTTGCATAAATATAGTCAGTAATGCCTGCGTTTATACTGAGAATAAGTATATCCACAATCAGCAATCTTGTGAAGGCTATTGCATATGGTGGTATATTTTTTAACCAAATTTGGAAAATAATTTCTGGTGTAAAAATGAATGGAATTGATACAGCAAACATTAATAAATAGGTTACTCTCGAAGCTAAACATACAAGATATACGCTTCTGGAATTATTGCCAGAAGCATAGCTTTTTACAATTTGTGGTGAAATTGATTTTTGTGCATTATTTGCAAATAGTTGTAGCATAGAACTTACCGAATTAGCTACTGCTAATCCGGCATTCATGGCTGTACTAAAAAACATATTGATAATTAATGCACTTCCTTGAGTTTTTGCTATTGTTGCTAATGCGCCATATCCTATAGCTAAGGAGAATTTAATAACACTTATATATTTTGTAGTATCAGTTACTATTCTGAATCTGGTAATTTCTTTGAAATTTCGATTACAATAATAGATGAATATTATTGTTGGATAAGCAGTCATAATAGCTGTAATAAAAGCATATATAATCAGTTTGTTTTCAAAATGATCTATCAAAAAATATGTGCAGATAAGTTTGAATAGACTTGCTATAACATCTGTGCTGCAAAAAACAAGAAAACGTTCTCGTGCAAGTAAAAGTCCATTGTATGGAACACCTATGAAAGAAATAGCAGAAGCGATGATTGATATATTGAATATCTCTTTTACTGAATTGAGATTCCCCTGGTAAGTTACGTAATTGTTGATGTACCAATACCCTATAGGTATAGCTATAGCAATGGTTAAAATAGCTATTATGATATGAATTGTAAGATTAATGTTGAATGAAATATTAGCTTCGTTATTATCGCCTTTGCCTATTGCAATTGCGATATAACGATTTGATGTTACTACCATGATTGTATTTAGAATACTGGCAAAGGATAGGATACATGCTATGACAGAAAATAGACCAAAGTCATCCACTCCTAATGCTAATAAACTGTATCTTGTATACAATAGTCCGCATAGTGCAACTATGATAAGTCGAACATAAAGTATTATTGAGTTTATGGCGATGGTGCTATTAGTATTTTCTTTAATCATTTTTTTAGCTAATATATGCAATCTTTATTAATTTATTTATCTGTTGGGAGTTTGCAATGTTTACCTAATTTCAATAAAAAATCATGGGTGAAAAATGACATATATCCTCCTTGGCTGGTCATAGTAATTTCACCAAAATAGAGTTTCCCATTTACTTCATAGAAATCAATTCTTGCTTGTGGCTCTCCTTTGGATAATTTACTTGCAGCTTCTATCATTTTTTTGAGATTCAAAGGTTTTGGTAATTTCCCACTCATTTCACCTTTGGCATAATGTTCATTAAAAACAGAATATTCAGGATGAAAATTCCAATTTAAATCATAAGCTGCCACTTCAACTCTCTCCTGTGTTCTATTGCAACATGCCCAAATTACAACTACTTCTCCGTCAAAAGCAAATACTTTATAATCAACGATAGAGGTCGATATAGGCTTGTTTTCTATCAAAAGTTCTTCTGCCAATAAACAAGGTTTAATCTTTGAATAGTGAGGTTCAACAAAACTATCTGCAAATGGGGTATGAAGCCAATTATTTAATTGTTCTTTTATAGCAGGAACCTCTTTCTCATCTGGCTTATTTTGGAGAAACATATTCATTCCACTGCCATGATTAGTCTTGATTACACATGGATATTTAAGTTCATTGAAGTTTATTAGAGTTGCATCATTCCAATGACCATAGTTTTTGACAAGAATATCTGCGAGCCCCTGTTCTTCTACGAAATATCTTACGGCCCATTTATCAGCCAACATGGGCCAACGACTAGTATCACCATACAATTTCAACCAATTTATTTTCTGGTTAAGGTCTGTAGGATGTTTGAAATCCATTTTTATTCCTGTATTGTTTTTGAGATAGTATCCTATTGCATATTTAGGATGTGTTAAAAGATATTTTGTATGGTAGTTACTATATGTTTTTTTTATAGTAGCTGGAATTATTTTTTTTATGAAATTTATTGTATTCATTTTTTTATGAAATTTATTGTTTTGTTTTTATATTCTGATAATTATATATTAAAGCCAATGGATAGAGCATAATAGGATATGGGAACATTTCCATTAATGCCATTATCCATAAGCATATTGTTGAAAAAATCAAGTTCTTTACTTCTGTATCTTTGAAATATGGACGAATTGAATTTATTGAATACCCACATATAATGGAATAGAATATAAGAAGAATAATTCCTCCGTTTAAAAGAACCGCTAAGATGAAATTATGTGGTCCCATAGCTATTGAACTCATATGCGCTTTATACCATTCTCCTTCTACTAATCCATACCCCCATATTGGTGACTTTGGAATTATTTTTAGAGCTGCATCCCATAAATATGTTCTATGTGTAAATGTTAAATCTTTATGTAATACATCCTCTACTAAATATCTTGCAAGGCCGTTGTTTTCTAAACCGCGTCCGTTGAATACAACGAAAAATTGAAAAAGAATGAAAATGATAAATGTAGTTATCAATATATTCTTCTTTAACTTAGCAAAGGGTATTAATGTATATAAAGTAAAAAGGATAATCATACTAAGTGATGTCATAGAACCTACCATGAATAAAGATACTATGGCGCATATAGTTGTTGCTATGTAATTGAATCGCCAAATCTTATTATATTTCATACATAATATGTTTGTTCCGAGTGCGATGATGAGCCTACAGCCCATTTGGTTATAATTGTTGCCCAGTAAATAACCAGCACTTTCTTTGCCAGTTTCAACCATCCATAGTGTAGGATGGGTGATTAAATGTGCCAAGTTTGCATATACACAAAAAGATAATGATATTGCGAAAAATTTGATAATCTTTTCTGTATGAATTTTGTAATAATTAAAGATGATTAAAGTTTGCCAAACATAGAATGATTGATATATTGCTGTTTTAACATTTATATTATTGATGACTGTTGAAAAAATAAGCGTTAACATTAGTAAAAAATGCAATAATCCAAACCTTGTCATTTGTGCTGCATGTAGATACAAAGCAAGCATAAAAATAAAACTTGCCATAAAACATGCAAAGTTTACGTATGACAAAGTTTGCGCTCCTATATCGGGCAATGCCATGGACATAGATATAACCTGACAGAAAATCATACAAAAGGGTATAACAGTCATCTCACGCAAGTTGATGCGCAAGGAAACCCTTTTGTAAGTTAATGGTATTTTCTTTATATTTAAGAAGAACATGATTTTTCTTAATTATTCTGCTTTTTTGACGAATATGCTTTTTCGTACTAACCAGAAAGCTGTAACAAACATCGACATAACGCACATGCCCAATACGAATATCATTCGTTTAGGACCAGCAGGTTTTATAGGAACCGAAGCATTTTGTAATGTTGTGAAGGCAGGAGTTTTTTCTTGTAATTTAGCCTTCATTGCTTCTAACTGAGTACGCATAGCGCTATATGTATTGAATTTCAACTGCATATCATTTTCCATTTCATCTCTTTTGGAAATGAAAGACTGAAGTTGCACGTCTTGATTGGCATCACAATAAGAACTATATACAGCTACACTTTTATCATACTGCCTTTTAGCATCTTCTGCAAGTTGTGTATAGTGCTCAACGTCAATTCGGGCTTTTGTAGTTCTATAGTTTGTAATGAATGCTTGAAGATGTTGACGTACTGAGTCTGCAATGATAGCACAAACTAAAGGGTCTTGATCTTGTACCGATATCGTAATGACATCAGTTTTTTTATCTACATCACATTTTATTTTTGATTTAATTCCTTCTACTAAATCATATTCCTTTTTGGACATTTGGAAGGCATTAATTTTATGATCTTTCTTTGTTTTTGGGGAAGTATTGTCTTTAGATACAAAAATCCCTACAATCGCTTTACCTAATTGATTAAATGGTCTTTTTAGCCAATTTCCCTTTTGGTATTTGGTCATGTATGTATAGTAATCAGTATAAACTTTGTTGTCCTGTGTCTTTACTTTTATACCTAATAAGTTGATTATGAATTCATTCGAACTCAAAACGTCTGGATACAAAGTAGGATAAATTGCATCAGAACCATTAGCCCCACCTATATTTACTCCAAATTGTGAGGCAATAGAACTTAATCCACCTCCTAAATCTTCGCCTGTCATTTCTGGCGCAAGAGTTACTTCGCATTTATAAAAGCGTGGCTCAGGAAATATCCATAAGCAGGACAATGCAAATGTAATCGGTAAAACGATGAAGAAGATCTTTTTCTTCTTTTTAAGTTGTTTGTAGATTTCTGTTAAATCTATTATATCTTTGCTTTGTTCCATTTTTTTTTAAAAATTTTTATTTGTTATAATTAATTTATAAATTACTAATTTTATGTTTTCTACCTCAAAAGGGTAGAATATAGCCTCTAAATATTTCTTAATTGTTAATAACAATAAAACATCTTTCATAGAGTAACCATTATAAATGCAAAAGTAAGCATTTTTTTTTGAAATATCCAATATTTTAAGTGTTAAAAGTTCATTGTTTGTTAATTAAATGTAGCTTTTTACTTAAATTGTACTTTGATATACTTTCTAAAGATGCATAATGATGTGAATTTATCTTATAAGCTTTCGCTTTCTAAGTTCTTTTATTATATCCTTGGTGAATTCATCTGCTCCTCTTGCATTGAGGTGTGTACCATCTGCAAAATATTTATTCTTAAAAAGATACTTCGGATTATTTGAAAGATTTATCAGCAGTATCTGTCTTTCCTTACATATTTTTTTTATAGGTTCAAATACTAAAGAATCTTGCTTGTACCACATTGGAGATATGACAAATACCAAATTTATATCTTTAGCCTTATGTGTAAACTTATTTATGTACGAAAGTTTGAGGGGGTCATACATATATCCTTTTCTTGAATCATCTGCAATAAAATTCTTTCCTCTTGTTTTCATTGGGTCCATCTCATTGTTTAAAGGTATAAAACCTCTAATTCCTGTTTCTGTTGATATATGCAATAAAAAGACTATGAGATTCTGAAGAAAAGAAGAGTTGTGTCTATACATGCCACTTATCATTTTGTATTTTTCTTTTGGATCGATGTCCCAAAATATGCTGTCTATTCCTGGTCTGTTATAGTGCTGTTTTAATCTATATAAATACTGATGATTGTCTTTACCTTTTAGGTAATCAAAATCAGGTGTTATATCATATATTATTGTTTGTGGATGATATCTTTCTAACATCATGAGTAGTCTGCCATAAGCCAGTATGATTCCACACCCTTCTTCACCACAGTTATAGCAAGGTACTCCTATTGTGTCTGACATCATTTGAGTATTATAATGATGTTCTGCCCTTGAAGAACCAAAAATAACAATATCATCAGTTGCTTTGTCGCAAATATAATTATCCCTGCCAACACCTCCAAGGTCTATATCCTTAGAGATCTTTCCCATGACTAATCCAAAAACTACGTCAAAAAGAATGACGAGTAAAAAAAGTAAGCAAATTTTATAAATAAAATTTTTCATAACTTTAGAAATTTGCATAAATGAATTGATCTGCACCAAAAACGCCTGTAATCATTATCAAAACGATTAATGAAATATAAGCCCCCCATCTTACAAATGTTGATTTGCTGTTTAATACAAGAAATCTGTTGGGCATAAACTCGTCTCGAATATCTTTTACGATTAATAATCCAATACCTAACAAGGTAAATGGAAAATTAGGTATAAGATCTATATAAACAGTCATTGGTAAATTCGTATTGAAAATTCTTCCAATTATTCCGTACGCATCAGCCATTGTTGGCATTCGGAAAATAATCCATGCAAAATTGATGAGTAAAAAAGTTATGCTTATCTTGAAGAATTTTCCCAAATGTCCATATTTGCACTTTTGCTCTCCAAGTGCTTTTTCAATGATTTGGTATATTCCATGTAAGCAGCCCCAAATGATAAATGTCCAATTTGCTCCATGCCAAATGCCGCTAATGAGAAATGTAACAAATATATTTTTATAGTTGCATAATCTTGAGCATCTACTACCTCCCATAGGAATATAGACATAGTCTTTGAGCCAAGAAGATAGTGATATATGCCAACGATGCCAAAAATCAGTGACACTAACAGCCAAATATGGCCGTTGGAAATTCTCTGTCAGTTCGAATCCAAGTATCTTTCCTACAGCAATAGCCATCATGGAATAACCTGCAAAGTCAGCATATACCTGAATAGAATATAGAATACTGGCCAAAAAACAAGATAAGCCAGTATAGTTTTTGTAGTCTGGGAGAACTGTATCAACATAGAGTGCAACTCGATCAGCAACAACAACTTTCAGGAACATGCCCCATAATAACATTTTCAGTCCTATTACTGCCTTGTTATAATCAAAGTATGGACGTAGTTGTTTTATTTGTGGAATGATTAACGATGCTTTGTTGATAGGACCAGATAATATGCTTGGGAAGAAAGAGACAAAGAGAGCATATGTAAGAAAATCATGTTCTGCTTCTTGGCGTTTGTAGTAAACATCCCACATATATCCCAAAGCCTGGAATGTATAAAATGATATGCCAATAGGAATAGCCCAATTAAGACCTGGTAAATTAAAGTTAAGGCCTATTACTGATAAGCCTTCGCTAATACATTCATTGATGAAATTGAAATATTTAAAGAATGTAAGTGGAAGTAATGATAGTATTACTCCTAACGAAATCAACGTTTTTCGTTTTTTTTTCTGAGTATTATTTGTAATCAGTAAAGCAATATAATATGTCACAAGCGTTATGCCTAACAAAATTAAGGCATAGATGGGTTTCCACTGCAAGTAAAGCAGATAGCTTACAATTAGTAAATACGAGTTCCGCGCTTTCGTATATTTTGCTGGTATCGTATCAATGGTTCGTTAAAATTTGAGATAACGGCTAAGCGGCTTTACGCTGCCAGCCAA
>OGFF01000649.1_pt1 | contig 46125 bp, 44 predicted proteins | sample 1570751 | NCBI WGS metagenome assembly OGFF01 (sample SAMEA2581951, study PRJEB24529) | metagenome | biome: Human gut stool | place: China | collected 2011 | reverse complement strand
TTATGTATCTGGAAGAGGATATTTGCCGCGCCGCTGAGTGCGACTATATCGACGGGCATCAGACAAAGCTCGTGCTGCTCTGAGCACACAGACGCAGAATCAATGCCCTAAAAACGGAGCTTGTTTGAAATGCCTGTTTTGAATATGCAAAACGCGGTTTCAATTGCCGGCTTCAAACAGACGGTAAAATAAAGACCACCTCATCGGTTTTGAACCGCATCCCGTCAAGAGGACAGAGAAAGAATATAAAGTTTTTCCGGTCAGCAGCCATGTGCTGCTGGCCGCTTTTTATGCGGCGAGACCGAGTTCGTGCTTTTCCATCGGCGTCAACACGCCCAGTTTACGCTGAACCCGTCTGGTGTTGTAATAATGGATATAGGTCTCAATCATCTGCACAAGTTCCCGCTTGCAGGTAAACCGTCTGCCGTAATAGCGTTCCCGCTTCAGGATGCCCCAGAAGCCCTCCATGGGGCCATTGTCAATGCAATGTGCAACACGGGACATGGGGCGTTTTCTTGCAGACATCGGGTAAGTTCTCAGACCAAGGCATCAGATCATCCAGGTATGCTGTATCAGCATCATATATATGCACCATCATTACAGAGAGCAAATGCTGCAAATACTCATACGGTTTCAGATTATTGGCTTTTGCCGTCTCAACGATACTGTAAACAATGGCGCTGGCCTGCGCCCCCTTAATTGAGTCAATGACATGCCAGTTGGATCTCCCAACGCAGAACGGGCGTATGGATCGTTCACTTGCGGAATTGTCGATTGGCACTTCGCCGTATTCCAAAAAGGTTCTAAGATACTTCTCCTGGTTTATACTGTACTGCAAGCCACCCTTTGTCTTTTCACTCAGTACGGTATCCAGGTCAATTCCTTTAACCCACGCAAAGTAAGCCTCCACCAGTGGCTTCATGTGCTCCTGACGGCGGCTGAGGCGTTCTGAGAGAGTCAGACCCTTCCATTCATCTTCCAATGCGTACATGGTTCCAATTCGCTCTAACGCCTGGTATGCAATTGTCTTCTTTATGCGCTGTTTGGAGGGCCCACCCTTCCTTAGAAGTTTTACCGCGTCTGCGAAATCACGACGTGCGTGAGCCCAGCAATGCGCAATCCGGATATCCTCTCTCCATTTGTCCAAGGCGTGGTATCCGCTGTAGGCATCCGAAACCAGAATACCGGAAAACTGCTTCAGAAACTCTTCCAGATGGTCGGCGTTTCTTGTTTTCTGGTAGTCATAGAGGACTATTCCGTGTTCTTTAGACATCTCCCCGCTTCGGTAGACGAACATATAGGATCTCGCATTGGCCGGGCGTCCGTCTTTACTGACCTGACAGGGCGTTTCATCAGCTTGAACTACATGAAGCCTGCACAGTTCTTCATGTAGCTTATCGAATACCGGCTGAAGGTAGCGTTCTGCGCACCGGATCACCCAATTTGCCATGGTTGGCACAGACAGATTGACTCCACCACGGCCAAATTCCTGGCTGAGGCGGTATAGAGGTACAGCGTTGGTGTACTTTGCGTTCATGATTGCCGCAACCAAAGACGGCGTCGCTATGCTGTGCGCAAGCAGATCTGCCGGGCGCGGTGCCCGTGCAATTCGGTCATCATTCTTTGAGGCGTAAACGGCAGTATGATGTTCCACCGCCTCTTTTACAGAGGGATGGTAATCAAGTTTCCAACTTACTTCGTCCGGCAGCCGTTTCCAGCCCTTTTCGCCAAAGATTTGCTGAAGTTCATCTTCAGACAATTCGTGCATTTCTTTCCGCATAGGGAGTCCCTTGAGATCCTCACCCAGTTTGCCGCGCGGCCTTTTGGAACGCACAACAACCGCTTTCTCTATTTCGGGCTCGTTTTCTTCTTCGTTGTATTTTACCTCAGCCTCATTGAAGATGCTTTCCTGCCCGAGACACTCCATCCGTTCCGTGCTGCGGCCAAAAAGATGCATCTGCAGTTCTTCCAGACGTTCCTTGAAGAGCGCCGCTTCTTTTTGTGACTGCATCAGAAGGGCAACGATCTCTTCCTTGCTCAGCTTATTCAGTTCTTCTGGCGTATACTGTTTCATGAGCAGATTTCCCTCCTCTCAGATGCCCTTATTATACTGCAAAGCCATGAATCGTGCCACTTTCTCTCAAAATCTCCTTCGTCATAATGACTGTTGAAATCCTGGGGCTTCAACTGCCGGGCAATCCACAGAACGTACATCAAGAACTGTTCTTTGCCGTCATATCACCCGGAAAGTGGATAAAAGAAGTGCCGGGAAACTGCAAGTTCCACATTTCGTGAAAATGACTGTTCCCGGCACCGTTTGTGCAAATAAACTTCTCTGTATTTTCTCCGTTATGACGAACTCAGCACAACCGCTTTGGATTCGCTTGCCGAATCGTAGATACAATTGTCATGCCCTGCATCAGCAGGTCAAATTGCTCCTGCGTAATAGCCATGGCTTCTTCCTGGGTTCGTGGCCAACGGAAGCGTCCCGCGGAAAGCCTTTTGTATACGAGCAGATATCCGTCTCCTTCAAAAATGAGACCTTTGATTCGGTCTGTCTTTGTCCCGCAGAATAGGAACAGGACATTTTTCTCCGTGGGATCCAGTTGAAACTGCTCCTGCACAACTGCGGCCAATCCATCGATACCGCGTCTCAGATCAGTACGCCCGCACGCAATGATGATACGGCTGAATCCTTTTGCGTCATTCAACAAGGTGCATCAGCTCCTTCACCTGACTTAGCAGCTCCGATGACACCGCATTGGATAATTCCAGTTCCACCTGTCCAAAGCGGATAACCAAAACAGGAACAAATGGATTTCTTCTCTTAGAACATTCCTGCGACGGCAATGCTTTGATCACAGGAAGCTCGGCCAGCACCGGCTGAGACTCTGCCTTTGTAATTTGCCTTACTTTTCCCAAGATCTCCTGCTCCCACCGATAATACGTCCTGGGGGAACAATCATTTTCCTCACACCAATGCTTTACGCTCATCCCGCTGCTTCTGCAATCTGCTACTCGACCTTTCCATTCCAGTAACTTTGCCTGATGCTTAACTGCATTTACGTTCATACCGTGCCCCCGTATTAGAAAGTCTCGAGAAGTGTCAAGAATACTCGACACTCCCCGAGTCAGTATGACATATCTGTTTCCCACAGTACAGGTACGGGTTATTTAGCGCTTACAAAAGTCCTTACATTACCATAGGGACAAAAACGGAGAAAACTACGCACCAAAAATTGAAAAAATTTCAAAAAAAATCAGACCGTCCTGTCGGACGATCTGATGGAGGCTGTCGATAAAGCGGGAGATTTTCCGCAACGGAAAGGAAGGGTGTGCGCGGGAAACCCAAGAAGGGTGTCCTGCGCCATTGAAATCCTAAGTTTTCAGAACTTTATAAAAGTTCTGAAAACTTGCTCAGCGGGGCGAAAAGACTTTTTCGACACGCTGAATCAGACCGTCCAACAGGACGGTCCGATGAGACTGTATTTACGCCTCGGCCTTCCGCGCCAGCAGCCGGAAGCACAGCGCCGTGGGCAGCGGGACAAAGTAGGCGATGAGCTGAGGCGTCCCCCCGGCGCTGACCAGAAGGTTGTAGATGGCGTGGTAAATGATGGCCACGCACAAAAGCGCGAACAGGCAGGCCGCCCGCAGGGGGCGGCTGTCCCACACAGGGCGCAGCGCGCCGCCGTACACATTCCCGCAGACCACATGCATCGCGCCGGTGCCAAAGCCCCGGATCAGCAGAAAGAGGATCTGGTCCGCGCCGTTCTGCGTGAGGAAACAGATGTTTTCAAAGGTGGCAAAGCTGGCGGCCACGATGACGGCGGCCAGCCGGAAGCGGGCAAACGTCGGCTCAAACACAGCCAGAAAGAACAGCAGCGGCAGCAGCTTCATGATCTCCTCCACCACAGGCGCGATCTGGGTGGCGGCATTGACGGCATCCGCCTGATACAGCCGGGCGAAAAAGGTGTTGAGATAGGCGGAGAGCAGACAGGCCCCCATCCCCGCAAGGCAGAACACCAGCGCGGCGCGCTGCCCCCGCTTTAAGGACAGCAGCGCCACCACCAGCGGAGCCGCCATGCAGACGAATACATTTTCGATATAGGTCACGCCTCCACCGCCTTTCGCACTGCGGGCAGAAACAAAAGCAAAACGAGGGTCAGAAGGAAATCGAACCAGAAGTAGGGATTGGTCAGGGTGTCGCTCACCCAGAAGCAGGAGGCCGTCCACAGGGCGTACTCCAGCGCTGTGAAGGCCAGCACCGTTCCGTGAAACCGGCGCAGCCGCCCGTTTTCCGTCCGTTTCGCCCAGACGAGGCCCCGCACAGCGCACCACGCCAGCATCATCGTCAAGCCGCACATGAGGACGTTGAGAAGCAAATCGCCGCGGGTGACGTACAGCAAGAACTGCGGCAGGCAGAACACCGGTGCCAGCCAGCATAGCCCCGTCCGGGACTGCCGCTCCCCCGCGTCGAGCAGCGTCAGCGTCAGGGCGAGCAAAAAGACATAGCTGGCCAGCCACGCAAGGTCGGAGACGTAAAAAACCTGCGGGGTCTCCTGCCGCAGCAGCAGATGCAGCGTCCAGTAGAGGGTGCCCAGGGCGAAGGTGCCGTAAAAGCAGGTCAGCAGAAACCACGGCTGTTCGCGGCTTTTGAGATACGCCCGCAAAGCGGCGCAGAAGCCCGCCGTCACGGCGAGAAACTGCGAGAGATAGTCCCAAAACTCAATCATCGTACCGCTCCTCGTCCGCCGAATCCTCCTCATGCCCGCGCAGTCGGACGCACAGCACCGTCACGCACACGCCTAACGCGAAGGCCAGCAGGCCCACCACGAGATAGCCAAGGCTCCGGCCGCTGAAAACGCCGGCGGCCATGCCGACGCCCAGCGCCGTGTCGGAAAATCCCTCCGTGATGCCGGGCATGACCAGCGCGAGGGAAACGATCACAACGAGACAGGCCGCTGTACCGGCGCAGAGGAGCCCACGGGCACGGCGGCGCTGCCGTTCCCGCTCCAGTTCCCTTGCCCGCCGCTTGGCCGCGGCCAGCCGTTCAGCCGTTGTACGCATCCGTGATCCCCTCCTGTTCCAGCCGCTTTCGCAGCGCGATTTTTCCACGGTAAATGAGGTCCGCCACCTGCTTTTCCCGCTTGCCCATGACGGCGGCGGTCTCCGCGTGGCTCAGTCCCTCAAAATAGACGAGGAACAGCGCCTCCCGGTAGTCCTCGTGCAGCTCCGTCATGCAGGTCCGCAGGAGCCGCGCCCGTTCTGCCGATTGCACGGCTTCCTCCACCAGCTCCCGCGCCTCCGGTTCCTCCGTCAGCGCGTCCAGCGAAAAGCAATTTCCCGCCCGCTTTTTGTGCAGCAGCCGCAGGGCCATGTGCCGCGCCGACTGGTAGAGGTAGGCGCGAAAGCCGCCGTCCCGGATGTGGGGCTTTTTGGCGATGAGATAGGCAAAGACCTCGATCATCAGATCCTCCGCCTCGTGAAGATCGCAGAGGTAGCCGTCCAGATAGAGGGTCAGCTTGGTGCCGTAACGCTCCATAAGCTCACCCAGAGCATCCTCGTCACCGTCGAGATAGCGGCGGTATAAAAGTTCGTCTGTCGTCATTCCGCCGCCTCCCTTCGCCGCGTTTTTCATGATTATAACACGCCCCATGCGCCCTTGTCGATAGAATTGATATACTCGAAAGGCTCCTGCCATCAGTTCCACGCCCCAGGTCATCGCCGCCCGTGCCAGCAAAAAGCGGATAAAACGCTTGAAGGCCAATTCCGGTTTCTTCATTTCCGCATTGAACGTCTTTTACCTACCATCTCTTGACAGTAGGTAATCATTCTTTGCCGACGCGCAGCGTAGCGGAACGTTCCGTTGTGTTGCAGCACACCTGTTTCGGTACTGGTAATTCTGCAAATGCAACCGCAGGCGTTTCAGACAGTGCCTTCGCTGTACTGGCAGCAGACAATAGCTCACGTTCCCAGCGATAGTATGTAGTTGGTGTGGTTCCTCTCTCCCTGCACCACTGCCTGACTGACAATCCGCTGCTTCTGCAATCCCGAATGGCTCCCGCCCATTCCTGCAGCCGTGCCTGGTGCTTCAACTCTATGGATGTCATGGCGTATCCCCCCTGACGTTAATAGTGGTGGAACGTTTCGCAACTTCCCACCACTATTGTCCCATGTCTGTCCAGCCGCCCTCAGCTTTGACGGTTACCATTTTGCAAAAGTCGGATGAGTCGGTCCCTGTAAACCGCGCCCCGGCCGGGCAGAAAAAAACAGCGGGAAATCTCGAATGAGGTTTCCCGCTGCTTGCGTATGAAGTTACTTCATGGTGCGATACAGGAAGGTCACGATCTGTGCTCTCGTGCAGCCGTTGTTGGGGCTGAAGGTGGAAGCGGACGTACCGTTGGTCACGCCGCTCTCCACGGCCCAGGCCACTGCGTCAGCATAGAAAGCATCGGCCGTCACGTCGGTGAAGCCGTTCACCGTGGTGGGCGCGGTGCCCAGTGCGCGGTACAGGAACGTCACGCTCTGAGCGCGGGTGCAGGTGGCGTTGGGGCTGAAGGTGCCGTCGCCGGTACCCAGCGTGATGCCGTTCTCCACAGCCCAGGCCACAGCCTTGGCGTAGTAGCTGCCTGCGGGAACATCCGCGAAGCTCACCGTGCTCTTAGGCTCGGGAGAGCCGGCGGCGCGCCACAGGAAGGTGACGATGTGGGCGCGGGTGCAGGAGCCGTTGGGGTTGAAGGTGCCGTCGCCGGTACCGCCGGTGATGCCCTTCTTGGCGGCCCACTTCACAGCCTCATAGTAGTAGGCGTCGGTGGAAACGTCCGCGAAGTCCAGCGTCTCGATCTCAGCGAATTCCGCGGAAACCGTCACCTTGGAGGCGGGCATGGTGAAGGTAAACTTGCCGTCGCCCTTGTCCTTCACCTTGATCTTGCTGCCGCTGGCGTCCTTCACGGTCAGGGTGTCCAGCTCATAGCCGCTGTCGGGCTTGACGGTGATGGTCACGGTATCGCCCTTGGAGGCGTTCTTGGGGCTGACGGTCACATCGCCGTGCTTGACAGAGGGCGCGGAGACATCATAGCGTCTGGAGGAAGAGCTGGAACCGCCGCCGGAGCTGGGCGCAGAGTAGCTGACCGTCCAGACACCGTTCGCGGTGCTGCTCACATAGTAATTGTTTGCCAGAGCGCCGGAGGGGTCTGTCAGATACACGCCGGAGGTCAAGCCGGATTTTGCAAGAACCGTATAGGTATAAGCGCCCTCGCTGCCAGCGCGCTTGACGATGTTGGTGTTGCCGTTGCCCACAACGTGAACGCTCGGGTCGCTGCTGAACGTGCCGCCGGTGATGGAGATGGTCTCGCTGCCCGGGCCGCCGCCCTTCTGAATTTCGCCATTGAAAGAGCCATTTTTGATATTGATAACAGCTGTTGTGTCAGTTGTAGCATCAGCGCGAACAACACCGGTAAATGTACCGTTCTCAATGTTGATCGTACCGCCGGAGTTGTAAACATAGGCAGCATACGGAGCGGTATAGGTGCCGCTCTTTACAGTGGCGGTGCCGCCATACTGAACAGCCACCGCACAATTCAAGTACGTGCCATCTCCAGTTCTGATATCCGTAACTTTGATCTCGCAATTTTCCAATGTTGCATTGCTTCCAACCTGCACGCAGCCGCCGTATTTTGCGGTCAGCTTTATGTCGGTGAACGATGCGGTCTTGGTTTCAAAAGCAGCGCCCAAGAATGCATTGATACCAGTGATGTTATAGGTGCCGCCGGAGACAATGACCTCACCACAGCCGGAAGCCTTCACAACGCGCTCGTCCGTCTCGGCGCTGACATTGTTCAGGACCAACTTGCTCTCACTGCCCACCGTAAACAATGCAGTGTAGTGGTAGTTGTCGCTTGCGCAGGTGCTTCCGGTGTAAGATCCGCCGTTAATCGTCACTGTAGAGCCGGCAGAACCTTCGCGAAGGTCAACAAATCCCCAGACTTTCGTCTCCCATTCGGTATTATGCGTGTCTCCCATCTTCATGCCGCTTCCTGCGGTCATGCCGTTGATGGTCAAGTTTACATTTTTAGCAGTGACCCAAATCGCACTGTTTTTCTCATCCTTAGATTCACTTCTATCCGATGCCGTCGCAGCAGTCAGTACATGACCGTTCAGATCAAGCGTCATGCTCTTCGTGACTTCAATCGGCTTTATAACGGTCACATCCTTCAGCAGCGTGACGGTCGCGTTTTCGTCAGCGGCGGTGATAGCGTCGGGGAGGGTGGTGTACTCCTTTGACCCGATCATAGCGACCGTATCCTCGTTCGGCTTCACCCAATGACCCTTCGAAACCTCCACAAGCACTTCGTTGGCGCTCTTGTTAACAATATCGCCGTAAGCAGTACCGGCGGCAACGACCTTGTTGTCAATGATCACAAGACCGTCTGTGCCGACCTCTTTACGGCCGAAGATGCTGTCTTCGGGCTTTTGGGTGCCTGCATTTTCCTGCATCAAGATATTCTGGCTTGCGGAAGTAGCAGCGTCAACGGTGACCTGACCGACATTCGCCGTGCCGACTAGATCGCCGACGCGCCAGCTCTTTCCCGTCTCAGTGCACTTCAGAGTGCTGTCCTTTACAGTGCAGCCCGTGATGGTGTGGTAGGTGGCGGGATTCGCACCGGCGTGACCGATCAGGCCGCCGACAGAGCCCTTCGCCTCAATCGTCACATTCTCGACGGAGCAGTTTGTAAGCGTGACCTTGGTATCGACCGGGCCGTCGTTCTGGTTGTTATAGCCGGATGTCCAGCCAATCAGACCGCCGACGCGCGCGCCGCCGGTGCTGACAATTTTGCTGTTCTTCAGATGGCAGTTATCCAGTTCGATTCGAGTCATGGAATCCACGCAGTTGATAAATGCGCCGATTCCCTGATTATTCGTTGTGTCGTTGATATCCGCACCAGCAATGGTCAGATCCTTGATCACAATGCCGGATTTGCCCGCAAAGCCGCCCGCAAACAAGGGGGCGCTCAGGCCGGTGATGGTCTTGCCGTTGCCGTTCAGGGTGATGACGCCCTGACCATGGTATCCATCCACACCCACCGGCGTCCAGTTCTTACCGGTCATATTGATGTCGTCCAGCAGCTCGATCACGGTGTCGCCGGTTTTGTTTGCGGCCGCAAAGGCGTCGGCGAGGGTGGGATACTCGGTATCGCCGATTTTGGCAACATACGACATTTTAACCTCGCCTGTGGTCGCGTCAAAATTTGCACCAGGCGCAAGGTAGTCATTGTTGATTCCTCCGGGGAACGTACCGGCTGTGATGTTGAACTCGTTCTTGGCGGCTTCGGCATCCATTTCGGCTGTAATATTAAAGTCACCGCTGATGCCGGTGCCGTTGGCCTCGATGGTGACTTTCTGCTCGTCCGTAGAGCCTTCAATGTCCTTCTGAAGCAGGCCCTTAGTGCAGTCCGTAGCGGTCACAGTCGTCAGCGTGATATTCGTAGGCTTGGAAGCAACGATAGCCGCCTTTTCAGTCAGACCGTCAAAGCTCGTGTCCGTGACCGTCACCGTGGGCGCAACACCCAAATCCCCCTCGTTGTAGGTCTTGATGCCGCGCGTGCCGGTGAAGGTGCTGCCCTTCACTTCGGTATTGCCGCCGTAGTTCCAAAGATTATAGTTGGCACTGTTAGTAAACTGGCAGTTGTTGAACACCGTCTTGCCGTACTGGTTGTTGCACACGCCGTTGGGGAAGGTGCAGTTCGTGTAGGTCACGGTGTTTTCTGCCCTGCCGGTGCTGCGGAGCCAGCAGGTGAAGTATTTGGTGCCGTGTCCATAGTCATTAGCATAGGTCGGATTTTCTTTGCTCAGTATTAGGTCTGTAAAGCTAACGTCGATGTCATAGCTCTGATCAGCCAGAATCGCTACGCCTTGGGTGATGCAGATTTCCGCATCTTCGGTTTTACCAACAAACTTGACCTTGCTAAGCGTGGTCAGGCCAGCCTTTGCGACCTGCACCCAGCCGGTATCAGTCACATCAACCTTACCACTGATCTCATAGGTGATGACGCCGCTTTCGTCAGGCGCCGCCTCATTGACGGCGTCGCTAAACGAACTATAGCTCGTCCCCCTTACCTTGATCGTTCCAGCGCCTGTCGCCTCGTCCGCCAGGGCAGCCGTCGGTAAGAGCGACAGCGCCATCGCGAGGCATAGTAAAATGGATAGTAGCTTATGTTTCATAATGATCCTCCTACAATGTATATTCTCCGCGGCTCCCCGCAGTTTGGGCACTTATTTTTACCGGCTCCGCCGGAAGTTCACTTAAAATTGCTGTGCATCGGTCCAATGGTCTGCCCGCGCAGATCGGACAGCCACAGCGATGTTTTCCTGTACGGCTGCTGATGACCGATTTCCACGCATGGCCGTTTTCACACAGCCACCATGCCTTCCGGCTGCTGCCGGGCGTTACCTGCTGCGGCGTGAAACTGCCGTTAAGGGTCGGATGCCACTGCGATGCGATCACCGGCTCCTTGGTCTCCAGATCATTAAATCCCGGCAGGACCTTGCGGTTGGTGCAGTACGGACAATCGCTTTCCCTGTTCACACGGTGGGCGATAACCGCACAGAAGGAATGCCCCTTGTCACAGAGCCACCACACGCGGCGATTGGAATATGCGCTCACCGCCTCCGGCGTCAGCGCACCGTTCTTTTTCCGATCCCACTGTTCAGCAAGCTGCGGATGCAGCGAAGCGAGATCATTGAATCCGGACAGGACCTTTTGTCCCGCGCAGAACGGACAGCCTGCGTTTGATGTGACGCGGCTGGCAACGCTCGCCTGCCAGCTATGTCCTTTCGGACACCTCCACCAGACCTTCTGGTGTGCTCCCGGCATGACCTGCGTCGGCAGCAGCGGAGAATTCTTTTCCGTGTCCCACTCCGAAAGCAGATCAGGAAATTTTGCCGCCAGAGAGTTTTCCTCCGGCAGAACAGCGCGGCCCGCGCAGACGGGACAGCCCGTTCCCCGCACGCGGATTCTGACTTCGGAACGATAGGAATGGCCTTGGGGGCATCGCCACCATACCTTTTGGTGGCTTCCGTAGGTCACATCCTTCGGCGTGAGCGGAGCATTGCGTTCATCGTCCCATTGTGCCAGCAGGTGAGCTTGTTCATGCCCGGCGCAGAAATCGTACAGAGACGGACGGATTGCCGCTCACCTCCCGCAGAATAGTTGGCCGCCTGCAACACAGGCGGAAGGGCCTTTTTTAGCTGATCGTGTATCCGGCACAGTGGCTAAAAAAGTACAGGTTGCCGACCACAGCGATATACACAAAATCTTATACATCTATCATAGCACTCCCCCAACAGAACAGCAATAGGCCAACGGCTTAAATCCGACTAAAAAAACGTACTTTTTTATCCAGTCTTCTTCTTCGTCTGCGTTTTCTTAACGATTTCTTTACACCCGTCATCCTGAGCCCAGAGCAAAAAGCTCCGGTGGGTGACGCCCAGCAGTTTTCCTGCTGCCCGTGCGGACAGCTCGCCGCGCTCCCAACGTGCTTTGACTTCGCCGAACCCTTCCGGCAGCACCTTGCGGGGCCTGCCAAATTTCACGCCACGCGCCTTCGCTGCGGCGATCCCTTCCGCCTGCCGCTGGTGAATGAATTCGCGCTCTGTCTGCGCCACATAGGATAGCAGCTGCAGCACGATGTCCGCGATCAGCGTTCCGGTGAGATCCCGGTTCCGCCGTGTGTCAAGCAGAGGCATATCCAGCACGACAATGGCCGCACTCTTCTCCTTGGTGATAATGCGCCATTGCTCCAGGATCTCTTCATAGTTTCTTCCGAGACGGTCGATGCTCTTGATCACAAGTGTGTCGCCGTCTTTCAGTTTGCGCAGCAGCCGCTGGTAGCTGCGGCGGTCAAAATCCTTGCCGGACTGCTTGTCCACAAAAATCGCCCGGTCCGTTAACCCGAATTCCCGCAGGGCGATGAGCTGACGCAGTTCATTCTGCTCCTTGGTAGAAACTCTTGCATAACCGTATTCCATGTGCTGACCTCCCAATTTATCGGTGGATAAATTGTAAGCCAGGTGCCGGCCACATGGGCAATATAGTGCTATATCACTATATTAGCACATATTTTTCAATTAGTGAAGTATCACTAATAACCTTTTCTCAAATAATTTACCATAGTGATAAATCGTCATGGAGGTTTACACTATGGATACTCGGGAAACTGTTGCACTTCGCATCCGCCAACTTTGCGCAGAACGAAAAATTACGCCGAACGGGTTAGCAAATCTATCTGCTGTTCCTCAGGCAACCATCAAGAGTATCCTTAATGATGAAAGCAAAAATCCGGGCGTCGTGACGATTAAGAAGCTTTGTGATGGTCTTGAGATCACCCTCGGTGAGTTCTTCTCCACGCCTGAATTCGATACGCTGGAACAGGAGATCAAGTGAAGCCTCTTTCTCAGCCTCTACCGCCAGCGCTCCTCCATTTTTTCGCGTAGAGTACACGCATAGTGCGTGAACTCTACGCTCTATACGGGGCATTCTCTCATTTTCACGGAAAATCTTCCATCCGCTGCTGCGTTTGACGGTTACGTATTGCCGCCGCGCCGTTTCCCATTTGAATGGAGTACAGCTACATGAAAAATGAATCCCAGTATGGTCTGCTGCTATTACAGCGGTATCTGTATGAGCATACGGATGACCAGCATCCGGCCTCTGTGGCGGATATTCTTGCCTTCTGGCAGGAGCATGGCATTCAGGCGGGGCGCAAGAGCGTATATTCCGCTATTGAAGTCTTGCAAAGCAGCGGTATGGACATCGTATGCGTCAAAAGCACCCAGAATCGATATTTCGTGGGGGAGAGGCTGTTTGAACTGCCGGAGCTGAAGCTGCTGGTGGACGCGGTAGAATCCTCCCGCTTTATTACGGCCAAAAAGAGCGAGCGGCTTATTGAAAAGTTGGGTAAGCTCACCAGTGAATCTCATGCCCGCCAGTTGGATCGGCATATCTATATGGAAGGTACCGCCAAACCGGAGAATGAGTGTATTTATTACAGCGTGGATGAGATCCATAACGCCATTCAGGAAAAACGGCAGATCACCTTTCAGTATTACGAATACACCCCGCAGAAAGAAAAGATACTCAAGCATAACGGCTACCGCTATCAGTTCAGCCCGTATGCCCTTATCTGGAGCCGAGATTGCTATTATGCCGTAGGCTGGTCGGAAAAGCACGGAAAGATTGCACAATTTCGGGTGGATCGCATGACGGCAGTCGAACCGCTGGAACATACGGCAGTCCAGACACCGGACTTTGATCCGGCGGAGTATGTCCGCAAGGTGTTTGGGATGTACCCGGACAACCTTTGTACCGTAGAGCTGCTGTGCGATAATGAGATCATGCGCAGCGTCATCGACCGCTTCGGTGAAAATGTGTGGACGGAAACTGTAGATGAACAGCATTTCCGTGCCACAGTCGAGGTCGCGCCAAGCCCTCCGTTCTTCAGTTGGGTCTTTACCTTTAGCGGTAAGATTCGCATCGTCAGCCCAGCAGCAGTGCTGGAGGAAATGCAGGATATGGCAGCGTGGCTGAAATAACTTCTGGATGGTGTTCCCTGCGGGGAACACCATCTTTTTCACATCTTGCCAATCGAACGAATGTTTGCTATACTGGGGCTACAGTGTTTCCAGAGAAGAGAACACGGATAGGAGGTGAGTTACTTGGAACAGACATTCGGCAGCTTCGTTCGAGAGAAACGGCAATCTATCGGATTGTCCCTGCGCACACTGGCGGCAAAGCTGGACTTGTCGCCAGTCTATCTGAGCAACATTGAGAACGACCGCAGACCGGCGCCGACGCGCGCATATTTGGAACGGTTGGAGCAGGAACTGCATCTGAGCAAGGTGGAAACCGAGCAGATGCTGGATCTTGCCGCCAAGTCCCAGAATAACCGGGTATCCGCAGACCTGCCGGACTACATCATGGATCGGGAGATCGTCCGGGCCGCGCTCCGCACGGCAAAGGAGGCAGACGCCACAGACCAGGAGTGGCAGGAATTTATCGACCGGATTACCCAGCGCGCAAAGAAATCCAAAGAGGGCGGTGAAATAGACGCATGAAAAAAGCATATTACCGCGAACAGGCGCTGGAGCGGATCGCCCGCGATGTGATCACCGCCTATGACCCCAGACTTTATTACGGTTCCCCCGTAGCCATTCCCATTGAGGACATCATCGAGGCACAGGGGCTGGTGCTGGAGTATCAATATCTGCGGAATAATGGGCGGGTTTTGGGCGAGACAATCTTTGACGACGGTCTCACAGCGATCTATGACCGGGAAAACCACCGCTATGACCTTCTTCCCGTCAAGGGCGGCACCATCCTCATCGACTGCTCTCTCTGCGAAGAGGAAGCATCTACCGGGCGGCTGCGCTTTACCTGCGCCCATGAGCTGGGGCACTGGCTGCTCCACAAGAAACTGTTCAGCGGGACCGGCGAAAACGCGGCGCTCCGTTCCGGCAATGAGAGCGACAGCACATTGGAAGTGCAGGCGAACCTGCTGGGCTCTATCCTTCTGCTGCCGCTGCCGCAGGTCAAGCGCTGCTTCTATCAGCTGCGCTCCGGACGGACGAACCAACAGCTGGTGACGGATATGGCAGGTATCTTTCAGGTATCCAAGCAGGCCATGCGCATTCGGTTGGAGAACCATAACCTGCTGTAAAAAATTTTCACGTGCTGTTCTCAAAAAAGAGAACAGAGAAAGCGAGGCGCTATGTCAAAAACCAATTCCCTGCGCTGTCCGCTGTGCGGCAAGGGCCGCATCGCGGATATCCCCAGCGGTGCGGAGCAGTCTCAGTACAGGCTGTTTGCGCTGCACAGAGCGGAACACCCCGACCTGATTGCCAAATGCCCCAAGTGCGGCGAACAGATCGGCATCACGGTGCTGACACCGGATGCTCATCCCCTGATCCACACGTCCATCCCCTTTATGGGATATGTTCAGGCATAAATTAAAAATCAATTGATATGACTTCGTCAAGCGCACCAGCCACCCATCGTCGAATATGGGAACATTGAGTTAGGAGCCTTACAAGTAGCTTTTCAGCTATGCGTAAGGCTCTTTTTTTGCGCCTTTCTTCGGCTGAAAAGCGGAAAGGCACACAATGCGCAGACGCTGGCAGCCCTATATCGCTAAATATCCGTGACCCCATCTCAGACATTTCAAAAAAATCTGAGATTGGAGTCATGAATCATGAAAAAATGGCAGGAAGAACGCAACTATCGGCGCGTTCGAAACGAAGGTGGCGAAGTCATCGCCAATATCATCACTGTAGACGGTATGGACGTAGAGGTGCCGGAGGATGTCTACCTCGCCTATGCGCAGGCAGACCGCAGGGAGCGCTATATCACGGAGGAACAGTCCTCCGGAAAACTGCTCTCTCTGGAGCAGATGGAGGAAGATGCGCTTTTGCCGGACTATGTCGGAGCAGAAACGGCCCCCAGCGCCGAAACGGAGGCACTGGAGCGTGAGGAACTTCGGAATTTGGCAGAACAGAAGCAGATCCTTTTGCTGGCGCTGCTGTCACTAAAGGATACCGACCGGGAACTCATCAACGCCCTGTTCTTCGACGGCGCGTCTACACGGGAATACGCCCAAAGAATGGGCGTCAGCCAGCGGGCGGTCATCAAGCGGAGAGACCGCATCCTGCGGGATCTCAAAAAGTTTTTTGAAAATTCCTCGAAATAAGGGTATTCACCGAACGCAATTTTCGGGAGGACAGTGAGGGGCTCCGAATCGCCCCTCGCTGTTCCTTGAAAATTGCATACCAGCAATATGGATAACCACCCGGACAGAAGAGCGATCCGCGCAGTGTGCGCCACGACCCGCGGGAAGCCTTGCAGCTTCCCGCGGCGAGCGATTTTACCTGCGCAGGGGCGGCGTTGGCAGCGCCGCCCGCAGAGACGCTGTCCGGGCAGATAATGAGACACAATGCACTGGCCAGCATGAAGAGGCTGGGCTGCTCCGGGATTGAAAGCAGTAGAGATCCCGGAAATACGCCCGTGAAGGTCTTGCCGGACCTTGTCCGTATTGTTCCCTTTTCCCACCGGGGCGCGCGCTGCAAATACGGTGGAAACGAAAACAAAGCATGACAGGAAAAGAGGTAATTATCGGATGAATACCAACGATAACAGGCTGAAAGCCCATAAACTGATCGACCATATTTTTCAGGACCTTCTTCCCGCCCACGGTATGGCGCAGCGTCCGGAGCAGATCCAATTGAGTCACCGGATGCTGGAAGCCATGCAGGACGGGAGGATCGCCCTGTGCGATGCCGGGACGGGCATCGGCAAGACCTACGCTTATCTGGCGGCTGCCACGGCAGCGTCTGCTTTCCCGACAGGGCAGATCGCCCGCCCCATCATCATTTCCACTTCCAGTATCGCGCTGCAAAACGCGGTGCTGATGGAGTATCTGCCGCTGCTGTCCTGTGTCCTAATGGCGGACGGGATTCTTACCAAGCCACTGAAAGCGGTCATCCGCAAAGGAAAAAGCCATTATGTCTGCGACGAGCGATTGGACAGACGGCTGCGTCAGGTAAACCTTGGAAAGAAAAATCCGGAAGCGTTGGCAGCGCTCCGGACTCTTAAGGAAACTCTGGACATGGACAGAGTTTCTCATCTCAGCGGCTATGACCGGGAGCGTATCTGCGTACCGCAGGTCTGCGACTGCAAACAGAGGGACTGCCGCTATCAGCGGTTCCTCAAGACCTGCGACAAAGATCAATTTTTGTTTCAAATCTGCAATCATAACCTGCTGGTGGCAGACGCCATCCACCGCAGCGAGGGAAAACGCCCCATCTTCCCGGAGCACAGCATCATCATCGTGGATGAAGCCCATAAGCTCCCGGAAACCGCACAACAGATGCTGGGTGTGACGTTGGCGGCCGAAGAGATACGAAACCTGATCCTTCAGCTAAAAGAGGAACGGTACTTACTGGCGGCAGAAATGCTGGAGGACAGCACAGGTCCTTTGCTGCGCAAGCTGGCACAGCCCAGAGAGGAAGCGGAGCCGGTGGAAGCCTGTTTGCGATTGCTGACCGCACCGTCCCGCACACTGCCCATCATCCAGCGGCAGATCGGCAGCGTGCTCTCCCCGCTGGGAAGCTGCCAGCTGAATACGGTGCTGGATGCAGTCAAGCTGTTCACCAGACCCCAGACAGATATGACTTTTTACACTGCCGAAGATGTCAGCACAGGCGGTGCCATGCTGTGCGCCGCGGCTGATGACATCACGCAGCGGATGAAAAAGATCCTGTGGCAGCCGGATCAGGCGTTTGTTCTGACCTCCGGCACCATGGCGGTGGGCAGCGATTTCCGCCGTTTCAAAACACAGGCAGGATTGGAGAAGGGACACCGCGTCATGGAATCCGTTTCTCCATCCCCCTTTGACTACCGGAACAACTGCCTGCTCTACCTTCCGCAAATCCCGCCCCGCCAGAGAGTGGAGGATACGGATGTGTACTTTAATGAGCTGACTGCCGAGCTCGTCGGACTCATCAAAGCAGCTTCCGGTCACGCGCTGGTGCTCTTTACCTCCTACGCAGCCATGTCGGCTGTGAAGGAGCGGCTGCGGGAGGAATCTCTCCCATTCCCATTGCTGACGTTGGGCCGCAACGCGCCCCACATCATTGAACAGTTCCGGCACACGCCGGGAGCGGTGTTGCTGGCCACCGGCGCGGCATGGGAGGGCTTTGATTTCCCCGGCGACTGTGTATCTCTGCTGATCATCCCACGCCTGCCTTTCGCCTACCCAGACGCACGAAAGGAACGGGAATTGGAGAAGTATTCTTCCCTTCACGCATTCATCCGTGAGGTAGCTGTACCGGAGATGCAGATCAAGCTGCGTCAGGGCTTTGGACGGGCCATCCGCACGGAGAGCGATACCTGCGTCATCGCCATTCTGGATGAACGGGCCTGCCGTGGGCGCAGATACGCCCAGGCTGTGAGTGAGGCATTGCCGGAAATGCGGAGGACCGGCAGCCTGCGGGAAGTGACAAGGTTTCTGCGGGAGAAAAAGCCGGAGAGCTATTTTGAGGTAGAAAGATGATCGACGCAAAGAAAGAATTGCAGTATCGGCTGGCAGTCAGGATGCTGGAGCATCTGGCGGAAATCGGCCTGCTGAGCGCGGAAGAACTGTCTTACGCCAAGAGACTGGCCAGAGAGAAATATTCCCCGCAGACTGTTTGGGAATAGTGCTGGATATTCTGCGGATCGTGTGGTAGCTTGTGTGTTGACAAAAAAGATACAGGGAAGTGAAAAACATGGCACAGGTAAAAATCATCGCGCCGCAGACGCGGGAAGCGGAACATCTGCGGGTGGCAGCCTACTGCCGGGTCAGTTCGGACTCCAAGGATCAGCTGCATTCCTACGCCGCCCAGATCCGCAGCTACACGGAGGAGATCGCCCAGCATGACGGCTGGGAGCTGGTAGACGTATACGCGGACGAGGGACTCACCGGTACCCGGATGGACAAACGGGAGGACTTCAACCGTATGATGCGGGATTGCCGGAAGGGTAAGATCGACCGCATTCTGGTGAAGTCCGTATCCCGCTTCGCCCGAAATACCAAGGATTGCCTCTCCACTCTGCGGGAACTGTCCGCTCTGGGTGTCTCTGTCCAATTTGAAAAAGAAAATATCGACACGAAAACGCTCACCACCGAACTGATGGTGAGCGTTTCCGGTTCTCTTGCCCAGCAAGAATCCATCTCCATCTCCGCCAATCAGAAGATGAGCTATCAGCGGCGGATGGAGCGTGGGGAATTTATCACCTGCACCGCCCCTTACGGATACCGAATCGTAAATAAGAAAGACCTTGAGATCGTCCCGGAGGAAGCCGCCACGGTGCGCTGGATCTTCGACGCATACCTCAAGGGGCGCAGCTCCGGATGGATCGCGGAGCAGCTGACGGCGAAAGGCATCCCCTCCCAGACCGGCGCGGAATGCTGGAGAGAAACGGGGATTCGATACCTGCTGACCAATGAAAAGTACATCGGAGACGCTCTGAGCCAGAAATCCTACAGCTGCGGTTTCCCCTTCGTGCAGAAACGAAATCACGGGGAACGCCTGCAATACTACACGGAGAACTCCCATCCAGCTATCATCGACCGAGACACCTTTGAGCGGGTGCAGGTACTGCTGCAAAAGAAAGCGCAGAAAGAGAAAAAGCGCAGAGAAAAAAGCCCCCTTGCCTTAAGAATCGTTTGCGGGAACTGCGGGACGGTGTTTCATCGCCGAAGCAGCCAGAACGGATATGTGACATGGGTCTGCCGAACCCACGACCGCCACGCCGCGGACTGCCCCGTGGGCCGCATCCCGGAAGCGGAGATCCATGCCGCCTTCCTGCGGATGTACCACAGGCTCAAAAGCAACGCGGACATCATTCTGGCCCCGGCCCTCCGGCAGCTGAACGCGCTGGACACGATCCTGCGGCAGAATCATCCGCAGATGTTGGCCATCAACCGGGCCATCGCGGAAGCAACAGAAGAAAGCCATAAGATCAGCACTCTGCGGGCCAATGGCCTGCTGGACGCGGATATCTGCGCCGCCCGCATGAATGCCATCAGCGCCAGACTGGCGCAGCTTCGCGGAGAACGGCGCAGGCTGACAGAGAACGAAGCGATAGACGAAACGATGGACGCGCTCCGCAAGGTGGAGCAGACGCTTCTCAACGGACCGGAACGGCTGGACGGCTTCGATGAAGAGCTGTTCGAACGTCTGGTGGAGAAGATCATTGCAGAGTCTCAAAACCGTATCCGTTTCCGGCTTTACGGAGGCTTGGAACTGACAGAACAATGGGAGGTGGCGGCAAGATGATCAACCGCAAGGTGTTATACGGGTATCAGATCCAAAACGGCGCGTTGGAGATCGTGCCGGAGGAGCAGCGGACCGTCAGTATGGTCTTTACGCTCTACAACGCCGGGGCTTCCTATCAGGCCATCTCGGACGCCTTGAACCGGCAGAGTATTCCGTATTACTGGGAAGTGCCGCTCTGGAACAAGCATAAGGTAAAGCGCCTTTTGGAAAATCCCCGTTACACAGGTAAGGAGGGATACCCCATACTGGTGGAAGCGGATATTTTCCAAGCGGCGCAGGAAAAGACGGCGGAAAAGAATGCCAGGAAGCAGTCCCACGGAGAGAAGCCTGCCATTGCGCGGTTGACTCCATACTTCCGCTGCACCTGCGGCGGGAAGATGACCCGGCTGGGCGGCGGCTGGCAGAACAGCGACAAGCTGTATCTGAGATGCGAAGGCTGCGGGAATACCGCGGTCATGGACATGGATGCGACGGTAAACGGGATCGTCCGTCAGTTCCGGAACCATGAACAGCCCAGCTGCACCGCCTACACGCCCTCTGCGGAGGTCATGCGGCTGGACAATGCCATCAACCGGGGGATGGAGCAGCCAGACTCGCCGGAAGCGGTGATGGCGCTGATCCTGCAGGGCGCGGCAGCGCGGTATGCCTGCTGTCCAGAGCCGTCTGCCGAATCTGAGCCGTCAGATGGTCTGACAGAGGCGGATTGGAGACGCTTCCAACGAGCGGTTTCCCATATCACCATCTCACAGGATACCGAAGTAACTCTTATATTTACGGATAAAAAAGCGACAGGAAAGGACGAATGATCCATGGAAGCGACAGCAGCCACCTTAGAGCGGCGGGTGCGGGTGATCCCCGCAACCAGAAAACCGGAAGAACTGCACAGAGACCATGACGGAAAAATGCGCGTAGCGGCCTACTGCCGCGTCTCGACGGACAGCGAAGAGCAGCTCAACAGCTATGAGGCGCAAAAGACCTACTACAACCAGAAGATTCAGGACAGCCCGGACTGGGAGATGGCAGGGATCTATGCCGATGAGGGCATCTCCGGCACCAGCCTGAAAAAACGGACGCAGTTCAACAAGATGATCACCGCCTGCAAGCGGGGACACATCGACCTCATCATCACCAAGTCCCTCTCCCGCTTTGCCAGAAACACGGTGGATTGTCTGGATACGGTGCGGCTCCTGAAAGCAAACGGCATTGGGGTGTACTTCGAGAAGGAAAACATCAACACCCTCACGGAATCCAGCGAATTTCTCATCACCCTGTTCAGCGGCTTCGCCCAGGCGGAATCCGAGTCTCTCAGCAAGAATGTCGCATGGGGAAAGCAGAAGAGCGCGGAGGCGGGAAAGGTCACCTTCCAGTACAAAAAGATGCTGGGATACCGGAAGGGGGCGGACGGACAGCCGGAGATCGTACCGGAGGAAGCGGAGATCATCCGCCGCATTTACCATAGGTATCTGGACGGCTGCACCCTGGGACAGATCAAGCGGGAGCTGGACGAGGACGGTGTTCCCACCGCACAGGGTGTAGAGCGCTGGTCTCCCTCCATCATCCACAATATCCTGACCAATGAAAAGTACATCGGGGACGCCCTGCTGCAGAAAACCTATGTGACGGACTGCGTCAACAAAAAGGTCAAAAAGAACCGTGGTGAACGCACGATGTACTATGTGGAGAACAGCCATCCGGCCATTGTCTCAAGGGACCTGTTCAATCAGGTGCAGCAGGAGATGACGCGCCGGTCCAGCAAGCGGAAGGTGCTGCAAAAGAGCGGAAAAACGGAACTTGGAAAATACTCCGGTAAATACGCTCTGACAGAATTGTTGGTGTGCGGCGAGTGTGGCTCCTCCTACAAGCGGGTCACATGGGCCAGAAATGGGAAAAAGCGCATCGTGTGGCGCTGTGTCTCCCGGCTGGAGTTCGGTACAAAATACTGCCAGCACTCTCCGACACTGGATGAAGGCAAGCTGCACAGCGCCATCCTCGCGGCCATGAACGAGTACGCCGCCATCCGGCAGGAGGTCTGCCCCGATGTGCTGGCCATGGCGGAGGAAGCCAGGCAGGCGTTATCTCAGGCCGGTGCACGGCTGCTGCAGCTGAAGACGCGTATGGATGCGGTGAGCCGGGAGCAAAGCGATGTGCTGGATCGGCTGCTCGTCAACATGGCCGATACCGAGCTGAATGCCAGAATGAAAGCGCTGACGGATGAGAAGGAATCCCTTAAGGCGCAGATCGCAGACGCGCAGCAGGCAGAGGTCAATCTGGAGGAACAGGCTGCCAGACGCCGGCAGATGTGGGACAGTATCATGGAATGCGCCGCGGGCTACACGGAATTTGACAATGAGCTCGTCCGGCAGGTCATCCAAAAGATCACGGTGGAGGATGCGGAAACCATCCACATCCACTTCCGAGACTCGGATGTGGTGCTGGAACAGGAAGTAGAATGAATAGAAAAGGAAGAAAAGAAATGGCCATTTTTATAACCGGTGATACGCACGGTGATTTCAGCAGGCTCCTGCCTGCAGCATTCCATGAGCAACGTGACCTGACCAAAGAGGATTACCTCATCATCTGTGGAGACTTCGGCGGTGTCTGGGATGGCGGCGATGCGGAGCAGCAGTGGCTGGACTGGCTGGAGACCAGGTCCTTTACCACGCTGTTCGTCAGCGGAAACCATGAAAACTATGATCTGCTCCGCAACTATCCAATCAGCCAATGGCACGGCGGCTTGGTACAGGCCATACACCCCAGCGTCCTGCATCTGATGCGGGGCCAGCTTTATAACATCTGCGGAAAGCGGATATTTACCATGGGCGGCGCCAGCAGCCACGATATCCGGGACGGCATTCTGGAACCGGATAATCCGGACTATGAGCGAAAGCTGCGGCAGCTCAACGCCGCAGGCGCGCTGTTCCGCGTCAACCACAGGTCATGGTGGAAAGAGGAACTGCCCAGCGTGGATGAATACGAAACTGCAAGGAAAACGCTGAATCAGGCAGGGTGGGATGTAGATTACATCATTACCCATTGCTGCCCCAGCAGTGTCCAGGACACCTTCAGTAGAGGATTCTACCAGCGAGATGCGCTGACAGACTTCTTCGATGAGATTCAGGAACGCTGCCAGTTTAAATACTGGTTCTTCGGGCATTACCATGAGAACATGGTGGTGGAGAAGCGTTTCGTCATGCTGTATGAGCAGATCATCCGCTTAAAATGAGGTTAGAAGAGAACCGCTCCCGATGCGCGCAAATTTGAGCCGACAGTTGACAATCTCGAAAAAAGGCTTTATACTGAATACAGAAAAGGGCGCTACCGGCAAAACGGTCAGCCCCCAATAGTTATATCAAAAGATGTAACCGCTTGGATTAGGCCCCGGGCGGTTACTTCTTTTTATAAACCTGAACGAACAGGCTACAAATACCAATGATGACAAGGCAAAGTTGCAGAACTTCGGATGTACTCATTTGGGCAGCCCCCCTTTCTATAAGATCAGGGGGCAAGAAGCGCCCCTGACAATGCAGGGGGCTAACCGCTTGCCGTTTATCGGTAGCGCCGCATACAGGATAACACAGAAGTCGGCAAAACACAACAATATTATGGAGCGGGTATGGGAATGGACAATGAAAAAGCGCATATGTCAGAGCAGATTCAGGAACTGACACTGTTACTGATGTACCTGACTTCATGGCAGGAAAGCAGCACACCGGGACTTCGCAGGAAACCGCACAAGACTGATGATACGCTGCTGCGTCGATGCTGGAAGGGATATGATTTCTCGATTCTGGAGCGGTTGGAGGAACAGAATCTTATCTGCGGTGAAGGCGGTAAAAAACCGATTGTGTTTACAGCCGAAGGAGAACGGCTTGCCGTGGAACTCATGAAAAAGTATGGGTTTGGAGATTCTAAAGAGGAAGAAGTTTAACGGGGACCATTCCTTTCGCACACAAGGCTGCAAAACCGCAAAGACATTGCGGCGCAAGACTTTGACGGTGGTATCTTTTCTGTCGACACACGACAAAGTAGACAAAACCTGTATGTAACGATAGTTATATGCAGGTTTTGCCTTTTGTTGGTGAAATCAGACAAAAACCCAGCCTAACTACTGGGCACAATTACATATCAATGAGACAAATAAGCAGGTTTGAGGAGATAGACAATTCCTCAAACCTGCTTTTATTGATGTTTAAGAAAGTGAGGCAGCTATGAAACTTCCGTATGGCTATGTTTTGATCGAAGGAGAAATCGCAGTACATGAAGAGAAGAATGTGGTCTGCAGCATCTTTGACGCTTATCTCGCCGGAGCCAGCTTAGGGAAAATCGTTGATATGCTCTTCGCAAAAGGCATCCTCTCTCCGACAGGAAAAACAAAATGGACCAGGGCGGCCGTGGATAAACTTCTGACGAACAAAAAATATGTCCCATTGGTTGGCGTTAGGGTATATATGGACGCACAGTTTGAGAGGGCCCAGCGCTGCAACATAGATTACGATAAGGCTGGGCATCCACGCAAGGCAGTCAGGTATCGGTCTCCGGCTTTTGAGACAAAATGAGACTATGCAGAACCCATTTCTCTTGTTATACTGGTAAAAAAGGAGAATGGGTCATGAACAAGAACGAATTACATGAGCGCTACATATGCCTGGCATTTCAATATGAGTCTGCCATTGATGCACTTCTGACAAAAGGATTAGTCGACATGGAAGCGGCCAGCGTAGCAAAAGAGAGATTCTATAATACACTGAATGAAGAAAGGCTGCTGGCCACACAAAAAATTAAGGACTATCATGAATCCATCAGTCTGTATATGAGAACGCTGGCCCATGATGGCATGGTTTCACTGACAGAACTGGCAAGGCAGTATTCCGATGAGTCTCCAGGATATGTGATCCAAAGCTGGATGCGGAGCCGGAACACATTAGAGTTTCTCCGCCAGTGGGAATTGGATCAGAATGCCGAATTCGATGACCAGGTCTGCATAGAGCTGATCCACCAAGGACATACCACCTCTCTGACCATTACGCCGACGTTGTGGATCCGACGGACTCATGCTGTGGGGCTCCATGTCAAACAGGGAAAAGGCGGAGGCGTAAGTGCTTACCCGGAAATTGTGGCGGATTTCCATTTATGGTTAGATCCGAAAGAGAGGTTAGCGATTTTAGGGCTAGTACAAAATGCAAGTATTGTCTGAGAATCATCTTCTGTGCCAGCGTTATGGTCATACAAGGAACTGTAGCTGAAGTGTAAGCTACCCAGAATGGATGCGGAGGAGCAGTTCGCTCTGCTGGAGAAAGGAATACTCTTAAAAGGAGACCTCATGAGATGTGACGATACTGGCTGGTTAAAAATCGGAGACACATTCTCCAACGAGGTATTTGACCTCACTGAAGGAGAAATTGAGGAGCTATTGGCGTTGGCAGAAGAGGACGATGCCTGGACGCGGCGTGTCAAAGCGGAAGCAAAATACTATGACAAACACCCTGGGAATTTCCTTCTGGACTACTTCCGGGTGCTGAATTTGGGTGGAACGGTGACGGGGTGCTCATACGGTGACATGATTACATTTCCCAACAGGCGTTACCTGTTCTGGAGAGAACCACAGCAGTAGTATGTACACTCCCTGCCTTCTTTGAACCGGGGCATTAAGGGACGTAACCTGTCACTGCAAGACGCAGAGCGGTACCGAGCGGCCGCCTATATGCGTGTTTGGCAATTTAGGAAGGTTGTCTGGCAGTTCGATATTGTCCCCTATTGGGAGGCCAAACTCAGCGATGCGAATTACATGGCGCTGGCCCAGCATTACGGTTTTGAGACGTTGCTACTGGATATCACGAATAATGCCAAAGTCGCGTTATTTTTTGCAACCTGGCAGTATGACTGGGACACGGATTCCCATCTTAACACAAAAGGATATTGACAGAGAACCAACAGCGGATGCCAATCCTCGTTTTGGCATGACCTTTCACTCGCCGGACTGGGTGACTGATTATTTAGCTCCTATGGGGAGCATTGGGTTCGGCGTGCGAAATCTAGACGTTTTACCGATGTCAATATCAGAGCGGTTACATCTATCCCCTGCGAGAGAATCAACCAATGAAGCAGAACAATCATTTTGAGAAATTGCGCTTTAGACAATCAGTGACGCTATCAAAATGAATTTATGACATGATGGACGGTGGGAAGAAGATTTTTTCTCAGGAAGGAATTGCTGAGGCATTGCCTATTCTTCAGCGAATTCAGAGCACAGTTTTGTTTTCACACGATGATGTACAGAGTGTAATATGAGTTTGAAGAGGCGGACAAGAACTTTTTTTCCTACACTCCAAGTGTACGAGGAGGCGCTAAACGGTTTTTCTATCGACGGCAAACGAATTACGATTCAGGCATCCGACGTACTATATCCCATACCCTGGTCAATGAAAAGACGGATCAACCGGCAGTATAACAAGACAGACTTAGGGAAAATGATTGGCGAGATACACATGACGCAGGATCAACGCCGACGCCGGGAGAAGAGCTGACTTGAGATCTATGGAGAACTCATCTGACACATCGTTGCGAAAGGAGAATAGGTCATGCGTTACGAGTATTTTAAGATTATTGACCCGGCTTTTGTTCAGTCCCTTCTGGATGGCAATCTCTACATGAGCTCTTTGAACTATTTTAGGGCACTCGAGGAAGGTACACAGAAAGAGGGAAACAAGGCCCAAAAAGACCCAATGGAAGGCGTCTGTGGGACGATTCCCAAAAACCGCCTCCGGCAGTTTGGTTTTCATTTCAGCGAGGATCTATTGGAGGTTATGGGCAATCATGTGCCGCTGCTCAGTGAAAATTACGGATACAATAACCTTTTTTGTCTCTACCGACTTCAGATTGATGAAGACGCCAAAACGATTCAGCAACCCAGCAGACAGTTGATTAACTTCAACGACAAAGACAACGCCCAAAAAGTCGTGATTTGGTTCCGAGACTCAGAAGCGTTTCTGCGGCGGCTTGAAACAGCACTCCAGACAGCGCTGACGGGACAGACCTTAGAATACGCCATTTATGGAGGTGTCACTTACGAAAACGCTTGGACCAGCGCCGATGGTCCTGGCACCCGTTCCGCCTTCCATAAGGACTTTTCTTATGCTTATCAGAAAGAGTGGCGGCTGTGCATTCTCCGCCGGGGATGGGTGGATGAGGCTGTTTCCTTCCCTGTTGGGGATTTGAAGGAGCTATGTGAGGTCATATCGCTGGAACAATTTATAAATCACCTGGACCAAATCTACCCGGGGTACACACTGGTGGAACACATGAAGAGCCACTCGCCGGAAACGTATCGGATGTTCGGCAAAATCAACGCCACCAGCCGCCTCATGTACACCTATATGCCTCAGATGGTCCAAAAGCCCACTCGCTCCGATGATGCAGAGGCTGATTGGCACTATACACAGTTTTTGAACTTGAGTGACCGGCAGCAGGAGATTGACCCCTATCTGGAAGAGCGTCTTTTGCATTATAAAGATTTAGGCCACTTGGAATTATTGGCACAATATCGGCTTTCTCAGGAACGCTGGGGCGAGGACACGGATGCATTTGCCTATATATTGCAAAGTGCACCGGAGAAGATAAAGGAAGATCCCTCTCGATTCTTTTTCCATCTGCACACTATTTTACTTCAGCATCAGGAAGCAGCTGATGCCGCGAAATTTCTAGAAATTGCCGCCTCGCAGTACGAGCTTCCAGAAGAACTGAAGATAATCATGCGGAGCGATTGTTTAATGGCCCTTGGCTTTTATGATCGGGTGGTGGAGCTGTTCAAAGAATTGCAGCAAAAGTCGCCGGATCCAATTTTGGAGTATGACTTGGCGGTGGCGACTTTCCATCTGCTACGCTTTGAAGAGGCAGCAGAGCACTTGCAAGCTTATACGCAATATTTCTCCCAGTCGCACACGACCGCCCATAAGGCGGATGACCTGCGTAAGCTCATAGAGTGCTTTAGGACCCACACGCCGCTGGAAGAAATCTCGAGAGAGCATCCTTTTATAGGGCTCACATGGACAAAGCAGACAGAGGATGCATTGCGAAAGACGCGGACTTCCGATAAAGGACTATATCTGGGTATCGATGCTCTCTATCAGCTAGAGATCGAACAGAAATGGGATCTTGTTGCAGATATCCCCTCCATCATGGTCATTCCGCTGACAATTGCAAGACTGATGGAGTTGTATAAGGACACGGGAGCAGTTGTGTTCTACCGAATCATCGAACGTCTTGCGGCTATGAAAAATGTAATCATTCAATCTCCTGATTTGAAATTATATCTGGCAATGGACATTAAGTATCCAGAATTGCCGCCGCACTACAAGATGGAACAGGCGTTGATGGCGCAGGATGGTACCCATATCTACTGAATTAATCTTGAAAACCATTGTACTGCAATGGCTGCAGGCCGGCGTCTTTTTCGTCAACACAAGGCAAATAGGAACACCATCCGTCAGGGTGGTGTTCCTTTTTTGCTATGCAAAAGTGTAGCAAAATAAGAAATGTGCCACTTCCTCGCCCCTGCGGGGCAACCGGAAATGGTGCACGAAAACTTCATGCACATTTCGTTTGCGGTATGCGCTGTCCGTATGCGGCAGATCTTATGGGAAAACAGGAGGAAACCGCAGCGGTCAGGGTGGTCCTCGGAATTCTGTATAGATATTTTTCGCCAATATGTGCATAGTATAAGGACGTATGATGCGCTCTGTTCTGCACCGCAGAATGGACGAACACAGGAAAGGTAACGTAATTTATGAATCGGAAAAACCATCTGCTGGCGATCCTTGCGGCTGTCAGCTTCATCCTTGCCACCCTTACCGGCTGCGGCGGCAAAACAGAGCCGGACGTCCCGCAGCCAACGCCGGAACCTGTCGAATACGCCAATCTGACGGACGAGGATTCCCGTGCTCTGCTCTCCCGGCTGCTTGAGAACGCGGGCATAGACGAGACCCGGATCCGCGGCCTTTTTGACCGGGTGGACCAGTTCAACGCCAGTGTTAAGAGTGAATGGCTGACGAACGGCTTTGAGCGCGCTGTCCCCACCGACACCAAGTACGATCCCTATGAGATGCAGGATCTGTGGGCAGAGAAAAACGGTGACTTCCCCGGCTATAACTGCCGCATTACGGCATTCAGCCTGTTCGGTGAGTTCGTCACCGTCGGAGCGGGCCAACCGGAAGTTCAGGGAGCGGACACGCTGTTTCTGGATCTGGAAACGCTGACCGAAGATCCCGCCGTTCTCTGCGGAGACAGCACTGCTAAATTCTGCGCGCTGTTTGCGCCGGTGCCCGCCGCAGACAGTACGGATGTGGACGAGCAGGCCCAGACGCTTCAGGCGGGCTGGGCCGCCCGGGGCGTCGCATTCTCGGACAGCACCGCCCGGCTGATCTCCGTTGTCCTGCATGACAGGTTCTCGGACACGGAGAATACGCTGTTTGTGGGGCATGTGGGGGTGCTGCTGCCTGTGGAGGACGGGAGTTTCTGCCTGATCGAGAAGGTTGCCTTTCAGGAGCCGTACCGGCTGGTAAAGCTGCGAAACCGGGCGGAACTGCGCAATTATCTGATGGCAAAGTACGATACCTCCTGGGGACAGGATACCACCCGGCCCTTCATCATGGAAAATGACAGCCTGATGGCGGAGTGAGCGGCGGCACGGGACTGCGGATACCGTATCAGCAATCATACAGTAAAAATAATTGGTTTCCTTGAAAAACCGGCAGACGTGCGGAGCGTCTGCCGGTTTTTGTGTGCAGAACGTTGCACCGGGGCACATGTTTCTGTTGATGGCCGCATAGATTGGACAAGCAAAGGAGGAATCGCTATGCAGCTTTGGAAAAATACGGCTTTGACCTCGGTGGCGGCGCTGCTGGGGCTGTTTCTGCTGCCCTTGGCCGTAGCCCGGGAACCGGCGGAGTTGCCGGAGCATACGGAATTACCCCGGACGGAGCAGACGGCTCCGGTCCAGCCTGCGGTAAAGGCTGTTTATGACGCGGACCGGACCCTGCGGGTGCTGGACGGAGAGACTGTGCGGGAAATGACGCTGGCGGACTATCTGGTGGGCGTCACGGCGGCAGAGATGCCGGCGTCCTTTGCAGAGGAGGCGCTGAAGGCTCAGGCGGTGGCAGCCCGTACCTATACCCTTTACAAGCTGACAGCCGGCAGCAGCCATGGGGACACGGCGGACATCTGCACGGACTCTACCTGCTGTCAGGCGTATATCGCCATGGAGCAGGCCCGGGCCAACTGGGGGGCACAGGCGGACGCTTATGAGAAAAAGGTCCGTGATGCAGTGACATCTACCGATGGGGAGGCCATCCTTTACGGCGGCGTTCCAATTCTGGCGGTGTTCCATTCCAGTTCTGCGGGGCTGACCCGGGCTGCGGGGCAGGTGTGGCAGAACGATCTGCCCTACCTGAAGCCAGTGGATTCCCCCGAAGCCAAGGAGACCATCCCCAATTATTACAGCCGCGTAGACTTTACCCCGGCGGCGCTGAAGGAAAAGCTGCTGGCGAAGATCCCCTCTGCCGATCTCTCCGGGGACAAGAAAAGCTGGCTGAAAGATCCTATCCGGGACAGCGCCGGCAGCGTGGAGACGGTGGAGGTGGGGAGCGTGACGGTCCGGGGCGGTACGGTGCGCGCCGCACTGGGGCTGCGCTCCGCCTGCTTTGAATGGGAATTGCAGGACGGCAATTTTGTGTTTTATGTCACCGGCTACGGCCACGGCGTGGGCCTCAGTCAATACGGCGCGGACGCCATGGCGGAGAGCGGCGCGGACTATCAGACCATCCTGACCCACTACTATACCGGCGTGACGGTGGAGGTCTTCAACGGCTGAGTCACGGACTTTACAAGACAGAAGCAAATGTGGTAAAATATTTTATTAAAAAACTGCCGCGAAGGGGGAACTGCTGATGAAAAAGCGATGGGCCATGGGTCTGCTGTGCTGCTTGCTGCTGTTTCAATTGGCTTTTCCGGCCAAAGCGGCGGGCAGTGTGTATTTCGTGGCGGCAGAGGAAAGCGTTCTGCCGGTGACAGATGCCACCATGCCCTTCTGGGCCAACGGCTATCTGTATGTACCGGCCTCTGTATTCACCAATCTGGGGATCTCTGTCATCAACAATACCGCAAAAAAGATGACGGTGCTGGAAAAGGACCGCCGGGCCATGCTGTTTGACTGGGCCAAGGGTACGGCGCAGGACAGCAGCGGCAGTCTGTTCACCCCCGGCGTCATTCAGTCCGGCGGACTGGTGTTTGTCCCGGCGTCTACCGTCGCAAACTTTTTCGGCCTGCAATATTCCGTGACAGATGTGACCAACGGCTATCTGGTGTGGCTGCGGTCTCCGGATTTCGGCATGAGCGCCAAGGATTTTGCCAATGCGGCGACCTACAATATGGAAGAGCGCTACAACGCGTATAACAGGGATGCCACGTCCAGTACCACGCCCAATGTACCGGTTACACCCTCCGCACCGACGCGGGGGGCCAGAATCCATCTGTGTCTGGAAGCGGATCAGCGGACCTCCGGGCTGCTGGACGCCTTGGACCGTGCTAACGGCTGGGCCACCTTCTACTGTACGCCGGACTTCCTGGAATCCAACGGCGAACTGCTGCGGCGGATGGCTGCCTCCGGTCATGCGGTGGGCATACTGGCGGAGAGCGGCGAGGACACGGCGGAGCAGCTGCGGCGGGGCAATGAAGCCCTGTACCGGGCCACTCTGGGAAAGACCCGGCTGGCCTACGTGCCGGATGCAGACGAAGCAGAACTGCAAGCCTTGGGGGAGGACGGTTGGCGGTGCCTGACGCCCTCGATGGACCGGGCGGATTATAAGCTGGAAAGCAGCTCCAACGCCTCCGCGCTGATGAAGCGGGTGTCGGCCCGGCGGGGGGATGTGTCTGTCTGGCTGGGGACCACTGCCTCTGCCGCGGGCCTGCGGGAATTTGTGATCTCCGCTCAGGGAGCGGGCCACTACTGCCGGGCGATGACGGAAATCGGCTGACCGGCGGCTGAAATGGCGCAAGATTTACAAAACGTTCAACACCCTGACGAAGTTTAGGGTAATATAAAGTAGAGAAGAACATAAGAAACGGGACCGGAAGGCCCTGCAGAACGGAGGAGACCCTATGGGACGCAACATTCTGGTTGTAGAAGACGATAAGAATATCTCCGACCTGATCCACATGTATCTGGTAAAGGAAGGCTTTGACGTCCGCATTGCCGGGGACGGCGGCAAAGCACTGGAGGAGTTCCAGAAGAAGGAGCCGGACCTGATCCTGCTGGACATCATGCTGCCTGTGATGGATGGCTGGGCGGTCTGCGCCAAGATCCGGGAGACCAGCAAGGTGCCCATCATCATGCTGACGGCCAAGAGCGAGGTCTTTGACCGGATCCAGGGCCTTGAAATGGGCGCGGATGATTACATCGTCAAGCCCTTTGAGATGAAGGAGCTGATCGCCCGGATCAATGCCGTTCTGCGGCGGACGGAGATCCCCAATGACACCAGCAAGAAGCTCCATTTTGACAAGCTGACCATTGATCTGGATTCCTATGAGCTGATCGTGGACGGCAAGAAGATCGACACGCCCCCCAAGGAACTGGAGCTGCTGTACCATCTGGCCTCCACCCCCAACCGGGTCTACACCCGTAACCAGCTTTTGGACGAGGTGTGGGGCTTTGACTACTTTGGCGACAGCCGCACCGTGGATGTGCATATCAAGCGCCTGCGAGAAAAGGTAGAGGGCGTCAGCGACCAGTGGGCGCTGAAAACCGTCTGGGGCGTGGGCTATAAGTTCGAGACCGTTGGCGGCCAGACGGCAGACAAGGCGAAGTAATATGAAGGATTGGTTCCGCGAGCGGTTTCACGGGCTCTATTGGCGGCAGATGGCCGTCACCGTGGGCATGGTGTTCCTGACGCTGGTGCTGTTGGGCGTGTCCTTTTTTTCCCTGAGCTATTCCTATGCCCGGGGGCAGAAAACCGATGAGCTGATGGTCCGGGCGATGGCGGTGAGCAAGCTGTCCGTGCGGTATCTGGAGACCGGCCGCTATCTCTCTATGGAGGAATTGCAGAAGGACGAGCAGTTCCGTCAGCTGGCGGCCACTGCCGCCGTGATCTCCGAAATGGATATTCTGGTGTGCGATATGGATGGCCATGTCCTCCTGTCCACGGATGCCACTATGGAGGGCCGGCCCGTCACCATTCCGTCATCGGTGATGGACAAGGTCTCCGCAGACGGCACCTGGGCCGGGCGGAGCCGTCTGGACCAGATCTATGCCAGCAAGCAGTTTGTGGGCGGCGTGTCCGTGGTGAACCCGACCACCGGGGAGGTCCTGGGGGCGGTGTTCACCGTCTGCGCCTCGGATTCCGTTGATAATCTGTGGCGGGCCTTTGCGGGACTGCTGATGATGACGGGCTTCGTGGTGCTGATGATCTCCTTTATGGCGTCCTCCATCACCACCATGCGGCAGATCAAGCCCATCCGGGAGATGGCCGCCGCCACCCGGCAGTATGCCGACGGTGATTTTGATGTTCGCATGAATGACTACGGCCGGGAGGACGAGATCGGCGAGCTGGCGGCTTCCTTTAATAATATGGCAGAGTCCTTGCAGCAGACGGAGCGTCAGCGCCGGGAGTTCATCGCCAACATCTCCCACGAGCTGAAAACCCCTATGACCACCATCGCCGGGTATACGGACGGCATTTTGGACGGTACCATCCCGCCTGAGAATGAAAAGCAGTATCTGCGGATCATCGCCAACGAGAGCCGCCGTCTCAGCCGCCTGGTGCGGCGGATGCTGGACGTCAGCCAGCTGCAGGCCATCGATCCCCTGCGCAACGGTAATCATTTCGATGTGTGCGAGTCTATGCGCCGGGTGCTGATCTCCATGGAGAAGAAGATCAATGACCGGCATCTGGATGTGGAAGCGGACATCCCCGATGAGCCGATTTTGGTGCTGGGCGACAATGACATGATTACCCAGGTCATTTACAACCTGCTGGAAAACGCTGCCAAATTTGCGCGGGAGGGCTCCACCCTCTACCTGGGTGTGGCCATGATGGACGGCAAGGCCCGGATCACTGTCCGGAACGTGGGCGAGACCATCCCGGCGGAGGAGCTGCCGCTGCTGTTTGAGCGGTTCCACAAAAGCGACAAGTCCCGCAGCGAGGATAAGGACGGCTATGGCTTGGGCCTGTATATCGTCAAGACCATTTTGCAGCAGCACAAGGAAGAAATCAATGTCACCAGCGAGAATGGCGTGACCACCTTCACGTTTTCTCTGCGGGTGGAGTAAAGAGGTACTATGAGCGAGCGCAGGACCCTGCAGACGCGGGGAGAAGTCATCGAGGAATACAGCAGAGATTTCCCCGCGGAGATCGTGGAGACCTATTCCCGGCCTTTGCCGGGGGCCGTGGAGCCTGTACCCACAGAGCCAACGCCCAGATCTCGGAGGAAAAAGCGACGGGTGTGGAAGGGGCTGATGATCCTTCTGGCCATAGCGGCGGTAATCGCTTTGCTGGCGGCGGGGGTGCGGTGGCTGATATGGGAATTGCAAATGCCTGATGACTGGGGCGAGGATGATTATTACTACTACGATCAGGATCAGGAGGATGAGGATGCCCCCATTACCATTCCCACTGTGGAACCGGATGCAGACGCCCGTCTGGAACTGGCGAAGGACCGCAGCCATGCGCTTTCGGCTCAGGAGGTTTACCGGAAGGTAAGCGGCGCCGTGGTCACGGTGGCGGTGGATCTGGACGGCGGCCGGATGTCTGTGGGTACCGGCGTGATCTTCCGGGAGGATGGCTATATCCTCACCAACCACCATGTAGTGGCCGGGGGCAAGACCTGCACGGTGCTGCTGCCCGGAGGACGGCCCTATGCGGCGAAGTATATCGCCAGCGACGCCGGGTACGATCTGGCGGTGCTGAAGATCAATGCGGAGGAGGCTCTTCCCTTTGCGGAATTCGGAAATTCCGACGCTTTGTCCGTAGGCGACCCTGTGTACGCCATCGGTACGCCCCTGGACATTGAGATGGGCGGCACCTTCACGGATGGTATCGTTTCCTCCGTCAACCGGGAGATCCAGCTTACCAGCCGGACCTCCATGCCGCTGATCCAGACCAATGCGGCGCTGAACAACGGCAACTCCGGCGGCCCGCTCATCGACAGTTACGGGCAGGTAGTGGGTATCAACTTTATGAAGCTGTATGCCCGATATTCCACGGTGGAGGGTCTTGGCTTTGCCATTCCCTCCGTGCAGGCGGAGCGGGTGGTCAATGATCTGCTGATCTACGGCGAGCCTCAGCCGGAGCCGCTGCTGGGCGTTTCCGTTCTGCAAGTGCCGGACCAGCTGGCGGAGCACCTGTGGGGCATTCAGGTGAAGGAGGTCACGGCGGGCGGCGCGGCGGACCGGGCCGGCGTCCGGGCCGGGGATTATCTTCTGGCGGCGGACGGCAAGGAGACCCTCAGCAGTGCGGATCTGCTGCGGGCCCGGTGGCAGCACCATGTGGGAGACGAGATGACGTTGACCCTTTGGCGCCGCGGCGAGATCCTGACGGTGACGCTGGAACTGACCGAGGCCGTGGAAAAATGATCCCCTCTAAATGAAACGAATGACCCCCGGCGGCTGAGTTCAGCCGCCGGGGGTTTTATGATCCTTTTGGGGGAAAATCAGCGAAAGACCGGAGAGCAGCAGGTAGATACCGAAGGGGCGGCGCAGCAGGTCCACATCCACCGCTGTGGCGATCCATGCTCCTGCAAGTGCCGCCGGGACAGCCACGGGGACGGCGGCCTTCCATGTGGGTGTATCCAGATATCCCTTCTGCCAGTGGCACAGCAGGGCGGAAATGGCTGTGGGCAGGAAGAACAGCAGGTTGATGCCCTGGGCCATTCGCTGGTCCACGCCTAAAAACAGTGTCATCACCAACAGCAGCAGCGTTCCGCCGCCCACGCCCCACGCGGAGATCACCGCAGCCCCCAGCCCGCAGAGAAAGGGGAGCAGCCAGTCCGTCACAGCAGATACCTCACCCCCGCGTAAAAGAGAAAGGCGGCGAAGATCCACTTCAAAACTTTGGTGGACACTCTGCCATAGAGCTTTCCGCCCAGCCATCCGCCCAACAGCCCGCCTGTCAGATAAGGGAGGGCAGAGGCCCAATCCATCCCGTTCCGCCAGAGGTATATGGCGGCGGACACGGCGCACACCGGGAAAATGACCGCCACACAGGTGGCATAGAGCTGCCGGGACTTCAGACCGCCCCAACGGGAGAGAATGGGGAGAAATACCATACCGCCGCCCCCACCGAATAGACCGTTGGCAAGACCAGCTGCACCGCCGGCGATCCGGGCGGGCCATTTTGAAGCCATCACGCCACCTTCCTTTCGCGTATGTACGGACCTCCGCCGGTGGGTCAAAGGATTTTCGGCCCGGCGGCGGAGGGGAGGGAGCCGTTATTTCAGCTCAAAGCTCTGGCAGTCGGTGCACTTGATCTCGGTGGGGTTAGCCTCGTGAGTGCCGACCCGAATGGAGGTCAGGCCGCAGTAATTGGAGTCCTGGCAGTGGTGCGCGCAGTTGTTGACGGTGCAGCTGATGCTCTGATTGGGGGTGCACTGGCAGCCGCCGTTGGTGCAGTCCTTCATGATTCGTTCCTCCTGCATGAGAAAAATTTTGGCTTACGCCGTCAGGTAGTATGTCCCCGGACCTGAACTTTATACGGCGGCGAACATAAAAAACAGGCGTTCCTGGAGGGAACGCCTGTCAAATATTGGCTCATTTTTCCAAAAGCTTCCGCAGGGAGTCAAAGGCTTCACCCAGTTCCGCCTTAGCCTTGGCGGAGGGGTTGGCCCGGAGGACCCGCAAAGCGGTTTCGTAGCGCTGGATGGAGCGGGTGCGGACCTGCGCTTCTCTCTGGCGGACGGCAGCGATGAGGGCGTCCAGCTCCTCCCGATGCTTGGCAAGCTCCTGCTCGCCGGGTTTGTCGATGCCATCGTCCAGCGCGGCGCGGGTCTTTTCCAAAGCCTGGGCGATATTGGCCAGGATTTCCAGCTTGGATTCCACCCGGCGGCGGAAGGCGTTTTCCAGAGCCGCCCGGCGGCGCTGCTTCCGGACCTGCTTGGCGGTGCGGTGGGCTTCCAGCTCGTCAGCCAGATAGGACTGCAGCAGGTATCTGTCCAGAGAGGTCTTTTCCCGGAAAGCCTGCAGCTCCTCGGCAGTGCGGGCCTGAGCGGCCTCGGCCTTTTTGGCCAGCCGCCGCAGCTCTGCGTTTTCCTCGGTAAGCTTGGTAAGGACCTCCCGCAGGTCGATGGCGGCCTTGGTGGACTTTACCGTATCCATGATGAACAGCACGGCGATCACTGCGGCCAGAGGATTCACCAGCAGGGCCGGGAGCTTATGGAGCAGCTTGTCGATGGGGGGATGGATGACATAGATCAGCAGATCGGAGAAAAAGCCCCAGGCGATCGAACTGGTCAGGCAGATGTAGCCGTGGAGGTTAAAGGGCTGCTTGGTGTAATCCCAGTAGCGGACCTTGAAAAGCTGCTCCATTACGGCGCCTACCACATATTCCAGCGCCGTAGCGGCCAGCATACCCAGAAAATAGACCAGCCAGAAGTTGTCCGCCACCGGCAGGGTGGCAAACAGAATGATGATGGCCCCGGAGCCATAGATCGGCAGCAGCGGCCCATGGAGAAAGCCCCGGTTCACCCAATGACGCTGCTTGGCGGAGACATAACAGGATTCCCAGACCCAGCCGCAGAAGCAATAGAAGAAGAACAGCAGGGCCCACTGCCCCGGCGTGTAAACGTACATAGAAAATCATCCTTTCATAGGATCGGCAGTGCCGTTTGGCTGCGGGTCAGTCCAGATTGACCCGGAAATCGCCCCGGGCCGCCGCGTCTGCCCGGCGCTGCTTTTCCGCAGCCTGAGCATCCAGCAGCCCGCCGATGATCTGGTTGGATACTAAAAAGCCCTTGGGGGTCAGATGCCACACACCGTTTTCCGACACAGCATAGCCGGCGATCTCGCACTTTTGCAGAAACGGCAGGAAAATCGGATCAAACCGGCGGCGGAACTGGGCTTCGTAATCCTTGGGATCCAGACCGGAGATTAGTCGCGCACCCAGCATCACCCACTCCACGTCCCGGTCTCTGGGAGGGATGACGGTGTTTTCGGAAAAGCGGAACTGTCCGCCGTGTGCGGCGGCGATGTAGGCGTCCAAGTCTTTTTCGTAGGCATACCGGACGCCGCCGAAATCGCTGTGGGCGCCGGGGCCGAAGCCGGCGTATTCCTGAAGCTTCCAATATTTCAGGTTATGCCGGGATTCCCGGCCCGGCTTGGAGAAGTTGGAAATTTCGTACTGCTCATAGCCGTACTGCTTCAAAAATTCCACGGTTTGCAGGTACATATCCGCCTGTTCCTCGTCTCCCGGCAGACCGGCGGTGTCCTTCATGGCAAAGAGAGGCGTCCCTTCCTCTACCTTCAGGCCGTAGCAGCTCAGATGCTCCGGGTTCAGAGCTACGGCAGCGGCGAGATTTTCCATCCATCGCTCCTGCGTCTGGTGGGGCAGACCATAAATGAGGTCCAGCGACAGATTTTGAATCTTGGCTTTCCGGGCAGCCTCCACCGCCTGTTGGACCTGCTCCATGGTGTGGACCCGGCCAATGGTTCGCAGTTCCTCGTCGCAGGCGGACTGCATCCCCAAGGAGATCCGGTTGAAGCCGCAGCGCCGCAGGGCGCGGAGAGCTTTCCAATCCCCGGCGGAGTCCGGGTTGGCCTCCAGAGTGATCTCCGCGTCGCGGGCCACTTGATAACGCTTTTCAATGACCTTTAAAATTTTGCACAGGCGCTTTTCTCCTAAATAGCTGGGAGTGCCGCCGCCGAAGTATACGGTATCCACTGTGTGAGACGCGGCCAGCGGCGCGGCTTCTGTCAAATGGGCGCAGAGGGCGTCGGTATAGGCGTCCATGCGGTCCTCGCCATGGGGCAGGGAGTAGAAGTCGCAGTAGACGCATTTGGCCTTGCAGAAGGGGATGTGGATGTACAGCCCCAGCGGCCGGACGGTTTTCATAAAAATGCCCTCCTTTTGGAATCATGGTCAACAGTTTACCGCTTTTCAGACTGCATTGCAAGAAATTTCACATACTTTTCGCCGGAATGGGGAACCTATGGAAAACTTGTGAAAAGAGGTCGCCCTATGGATATGACGCCCCGGGAATACCAACAGTATGTGCAGCGGAAAATGAAAAAGTCCCCCTTGGGGAAGGACGTGTGTCTGGCCTTTCTCGTGGGTGGGGCCATCTGCGCTCTGGGACAGGCCGTTCTGGACGGCTGGATATCTCTGGGCCTGCCCAAGGAGGACGCGGGCACAGCCACCTCCTGCACACTGGTGACCCTGTCCTCATTGCTGACGGGACTGAATCTCTACAACAAGCTGGCCCGCTTCGGCGGCGCGGGAACGCTGGTGCCCATTACCGGCTTTTCCAACGCCGTGACCTCCCCAGCGCTGGATTTCAAGTCCGAGGGATTCGTCACCGGTATGGCGGCGAAGATGTTCACCGTAGCCGGGCCGGTCATCACCTTTGGGACGCTGGCATCGGTGATCTACGGCGTGATCCTGATGTTATTGAAATGATCGGCGGGGAGGGAAGTGCGTATCTGAACCGGATTCCTTTGGTGTGGAGATGTCTTGGCGAATCTGTGCGTCGGATTCGCCTTTCCTGAAAACGGGAGGTGACAACTGCGACCGACCATGCAGCCTGCGGCCTTGCATTGAATTTTTGCAGAGCTGAACCGGTAGGTGTATTGCGTGGCATTTTTCAAATTCTACAAAAAATTGTTATTTTTTTGTCATATCTTATAATTGCAAAAAAAACGGACACAGATTATACTAACAGTGTTAATGAGCGATATTGTTTCGCTTTTCTTTTTACATTGACTCGTGCACGTGCACGGAACGGAAAAACATATACAGCTCGAGTGGAGACCAACAGAGCAAGTATGGAACGCATCGCCGCTAGAGCCTGGCGTATCCCGGGGCACTGGAATCGGGTGCTGCCAGCTATGATCTTGACGGGCACGGTGTTGGGGGGAACAGCCCACGGCATCCGTTTTCAAATTAAAAATCTGTATACTTGTTGATACGATATGCCGCCTGCGGCGGCGAGAGAGGAGCAAGACATGGAAACCATTACCAACCTGATCAAAGACACGCCGATCCCCAAGATGGTCAAGGTTCGCCAGAACTTCGACAAGACCTGCATCCCTGAGAGCGATATTCCCGGCATCATCACCCGGGAGCTGGATCGCCCTGAGATCGGCGGCAAGATCCAGCCCGGTCAGAAGATCGCCATTACCTGCGGCAGCCGCGGCATCAATCACAATGCCGTGATGGCCCGTGCCATTGTGGATTTTGTCAAATCCAAGGGTGCCGAGCCTTACATTGTGGCGGCTATGGGCAGCCACGGCGGCGCTACCGCCGAGGGCCAGCTCCAGATCCTCAAGGACTACGGCGTCACTGAGGAAGCCATGGGCTGCCCCGTGAAAAGTTCCATGGAGACGGTGCAGATCGGCATTTCCGGCATGCGTCACCAGCCGGTGTTCATGGACAAGAACGCCTCTGAGGCGGACGGCATCATCCTCTTCAACCGCATCAAGCCCCATACCTCCTTCCGCGGTCCCTATGAAAGCGGCCTGATGAAGATGATGGCCATTGGCCTTGGCAAGCAGAAGGGCGCTGAGAGCATCCATCATCAGAGTCCTGCCATCATGCATGAGCTGGTGGAGGAGTACGGCCGGACGATCCTGGAAAACGCACCGGTTCTGGGCGGCATCGCCATCATTGAAAACGCCTATGACGATACCTATCTTATCAAGGGCCTGAGCCCGGAGGAGATCATCAGCGAGGAACCCAAGCTCAAGGAGATCTCCTACAAGACCATCGCCCACCTGCTGTTTGACAAGTGCGACGTGCTGGTGGTGGATAAGATCGGCAAGAACATCTCCGGCGACGGCATGGACCCCAACGTGTCCGGCCGCTTTGTCCAGCCCAAGTACTGCTCCGGCGGTATTCAGGCGGAGAAGTGCGTCATCCTGGACCTGACCGACGAGACCCACGGCAATGCACAGGGCATCGGCCTGGCGGAGGTCACCACCCGCCGTCTGTTCAACAAGATGAAGCTGGAGATGACCTATCCCACCGGCGTGACCAACACCTTCCTGCATCTGATGAAGATCCCCATGATCATGGACAATGACCGGGAAGCTTTACAGCTGGCCCTGATGTGCTGCCCCGAGGCAGAGGATCATGACCACATGAAGATGATCCGCATCCCCAACACCGCCCATATCGGTGTCATCGAGATTTCTGAGGGTATGCTGCCTTTGGTGGAGAACAACCCCAACTTTGAGGTTCTCACGGAGCCCTATGACCTGCCCTTTGACGAAAACGGCAACCTGTTCTGAAAAATCCGAGCTGCCGGAGGCCTGCCGTGAACAGGCGACTACCGGACAGCTCTGGTTTTAAATAGTAGTGCAAGAAACACAAAAAAGAAAGGAACTGACTCTATGGTATCTCCCGCAATGCTGATCGTAGCACTGGTGATCGCAATCGCAATCATCCTGTTCTGCATCATCGTCCTCAAACTCAACGCTTCCATCGGCATGGTTCTGGCCAGCCTGTTCATGGGTGTGGCCGGCGGCCTCGACCTGATGACTACAATGGACACCATCTCCTCCGGCTTCGGCAGCATGATGACCAGCATCGGCCTGCCTGTCGGCTTCGGCACCATCCTGGGCCAGCTGATGAGTGACAGCGGCGCTGCCGACATCATCGCCGACAAGCTGGTTTCCGCTTTCCCTGAAAAGCGCTCCATCTGGGGCCTGAGCCTGGCCGGCTTCGTGCTGTCCATCCCTGTGTTCTTTGACGTCACCTTCATTATCCTGATCCCCATCGGCATCACCATTGCCGCCAAGATCGATATGAAGATGTGCTATGTCACCGGCTGCCTGACCATCGGCGCCACCACCGCTCACTGCGTGGTGCCTCCCACGCCCAACCCTCTGGCTGCCGCCGATATCTTTGGTTTTGATCTGGGCATCATGATGATCGTCGGTCTGGTTGTCGGTTTTATCACCGTTCTGGTGTCCGACTTCATCTATGTTAAGATCCACAACCGCGGCATTTGGAATGAGGAAAAGGACGTGAACCACAGCTCCAACGTTGTTAATGAGCTGGTGGCTGCCCGTGCTGCCCAGAATGACGCTAAGGCCCGCCCCTCCTTCGGCATGGCGCTGCTGCCTGTTGTGATCCCCGTGGTGTGCATCCTGTTCGGCACTCTGGGCACCGCTGTGTTTGACGAGGAGCCTCTGATCTGCAGCTTCCTGGGCAACAAGCTGGTTGCCATGACTCTGGGCACTCTGGGTGCTTATCTGGTGAGCCTGCCTTACATCGGCCGCGAAAATCTGGAGAAGTCTGCCGGTGAGGCCCTGAAGAGTGCCGGCGTGGTGCTGCTGATCACCGGTGCAGGCGGCTCCTTCTCCTCTGTCATCACCGCCACCGGCATTGGCAACGCCATCGTGAGCCTGCTGGGCACCGATACCACCTCCGTCATCCCTGCCATGTTCCTGGCCTACTTCATTGGCATGATCTTCCGTGTGGCGCAGGGCTCCGGCACCGTGGCCGGCATGACCTCTATGGGTATCATGGCAACCATCGCTCCTGCCATCGGCTGCCATCCCGTGTGGATCGCGCTGGCCTGTCTGTCCGGCGGCAACTCCATCGGCCATGTCAATGACTCCGGCTTCTGGGTGGCCACCAATATGTCCGGCCTGACCGTGACCGGCGGTCTGAAGACCTACACCCTGGGCTCCTTTATCTCCTCTGTGTGCATTTTCGTGCTGGCTCTGATCGGCGCCCTGGTGATCCCCCTGTAAGCATACCCGGCCCCATAATATGAAGGAGGAATTATACATGCAAAATGCAATGATTATTGACCCCAAAGACAATGTGGCCGTTGCCATTGAGCCGATTGCCGCAGGGGATACCGTTACCTATCTCAAAGAGGGAAAGACTGTATCTCTGAAAGCCACGGAAGATATTACCATTTATCATAAGCTGGCTACCCGGACCATCGAAAAGGGTGAGCCTGTGGTGAAGTATGGCGAACACATCGGTGTGGCCACGGAACAGATCCCCGAGGGCGCTCATGTTCATGTTCACAATGTTGAGAGCATGAAAGAAGATCGCCGCGGGATGGAGTAAGGGAGGATACAGAATATGACTTTTTACGGATATCGCCGTCCTGACGGACGGGTTGGCGTGCGTAACCGAGTACTGATCCTGCCCGCCAGCGTTTGCGCCACAGACACGGCCCGCATCATTGCACAGCAGGTCGAGGGCGCTATCAGCTTCAATAACCAGCAGGGCTGCTCTCAGGTGGCCCCTGACCAGCAGTTCACTATGGATGTAATGGCCGGCTATGCCGCCAACCCCAATATCTACGGTACTGTGGTGGTGTCTCTGGGCTGCGAAAACTGCCAGATGGACCTGGTGGTCAAGGCCATTGAGGAGCGCACCAACAAACCCCTCAAGCAGGTCATCATTCAGGAAGTGGGCGGAACCCTCAAGGCTGTTGAGATCGCCGTTCGTTATGCCAAGGAGATGGTGGCTGAAGCCTCCATGCTCCAGAAGGAGGAGTTCCCCCTGTCCGAACTGATTGTCGGCACGGAATGCGGCGGCTCCGATCCTACCAGCGGCCTTGCTGCCAACCCCGCCATCGGCGCTATGAGCGATCTGGTGGTGCAGGCAGGCGGTACCAGCATTCTCTCCGAGACCTCCGAGTTCATTGGCGCTGAGCACATTCTGGCCCGCCGTGCTATCAACAAGGAAGTCCACGATCGCATCTATGAGATCACCAGCCGCTTTGAGGCGCACTTCCACGCTGTCGGCGAAGATGTCCGCCAGGGCAACCCCTCTCCGGGCAACAAGGCCGGCGGCATCACCACGCTGGAGGAGAAGTCTCTGGGCTGCATCCACAAGGGCGGTCACAGCCCCATCAATGCTGTATATGATTACGCCAAACAGGTCGAGAGCAAGCAGGGCCTGGTCATCATGGACACGCCAGGCAATGACCCCGCCTCCGTGGCGGCCATGGTGGCCGGCGGTGCACAGGTCATTGTGTTCTCCAGCGGCCGGGGTTCACCGGTGGGCCATCCCATTGCTCCTGTGGTGAAGGTCACGGGCAATAAGATCACTTTTGCCAATATGGAGGATAACATCGACTTCTGCGCAGCTCCTCTAATCTACGGGGAGAAGACGGTGGAGCAGCTGGGTACTGATCTGCTGAATATGGTGGTAGAGACCGCCTGCGGCAAGCAGACCAAGGCGGAAGCACTGGGCTTTGTTGAGACCGCTATTGCCCGTATCTGCAACTACGTCTGATTTGTTTTATAAAGTACATCTATAAGGTACATCGTCGGCTCTGACGCGGCTTTATGCCGCGTCAGAGCTTTTTTGTGCAAAGAGAGAATTGGATAGACCGTCCCAATATTTAAGAGCGGAAAGAAAGCGGCCGCAAACAGGCGGCATATCATCAGGACTTCTTCCTTGTATAAGCTGTGTAAAATTTGTGAACTTTTTTCGCTTTAACAGGGTTACATAACGATGTGGAAAAAACTGTGGAAAATGTGAAGAACCCTTTGGAACCGGGGAAAATCCGGGGTGACGGGCTGTTATATAAAAAGTTACGTAACAACCTTTCTGGGTGAAACGGCACTCTTTCTGACAAAAAAACGGGGAACAGCGGGGGATGCTTGCAGTCGGGACGGGGATATGCTATAATCAACTCAGTATGAAAATGGCAGAATGTTCCCTGATAAACGGGGAAATGCCCTCTTGGAGGAACTATGGCGACTAAAAAACAGGATTATGGCAATGACAGCATCTCGTCTCTGAAAGGCGCGGACCGGGTCCGGAAACGGCCCGGTGTCATTTTTGGCTCCGACGGTCTGGACGGCTGCGAACACGCGGTTTTTGAGATTCTCTCCAACTCCATCGACGAGGCCCGGGAGGGCCACGGCCGGGTCATCACCGTGACGCGGTACAATGACCGCTCTATTCAGGTGGAGGATATGGGCCGCGGCTGCCCTGTGGACTGGAACGAAAAGGAACAGCGCTACAACTGGGAGCTGGTGTACTGCGAGCTGTACGCCGGCGGCAAGTATGATAATCTCACCGGTGACAACTATGAATACTCTCTGGGCCTCAACGGTCTGGGCGCCTGCGCCACCCAGTACGCCTCCCGCTACATGGACGTCACCGTCTGGCGGGACGGCTTTGAGTACAAGCTCCACTTTGAGCGGGGCGAGATCGTGGGGGGCTTGGAAAAGACGCCCCTGCCCAAATCTCAGGTGAGAAAGACCGGCACCCGCACTCGCTGGCTGCCGGATCTGGAGGTGTTTACCGACATCGCCGTGCCGCTGGAATACTATCAGGACGTGATGAAGCGGCAGGCTGTGGTGAACGCCGGCGTCACGTTCCGTCTGCGCAATGAGACGGTCCCCGGGAAGTTCGAGACCCAGGAGTTTCTGTATGAAAACGGCATCGCCGACTATATCCGCGAGCTGGCGGGGGAGGACTCCCTGACAGAGCCGGTGTTCTGGGAGGCAGAGCGCCGTGGCCGCGACAGGGCGGACAAGCCGGAGTACAAGGTGAAGCTCAGTGTGGCGCTGTGCTTTTCCAACCGCGTGGCCCTATGCGAGCACTACCACAACTCCAGCTTTCTGGAGCACGGCGGCAGTCCGGAGAAGGCCACCCGCTCGGCCATGGTGTCCGCCATCGATAAATACCTGCGGGACAACAACAAATACACCAGAGGCGAATCGAAGATCACGTTTCCCGACGTACAGGACTGCCTCATTTTGGTGAGCAACAACTTCTCCACCCAGACCAGCTATGAGAACCAGACCAAGAAGGCCATCACCAACAAGTTCATTCAGGAGGCCATGACCGAATTCCTCCGCAGCCGCATGGAAATCTACTTCATTGAGAACAAGGAGGCGGCGGAGAAGATCGCAGCCCAGGTGCTCATCAACAAGCGCAGCCGCGAAACGGCGGAGCGCACCCGCATCAACCAGAAGAAAAAGCTGACGGAGAAGATCGACATTGCCAACCGCGTCCAGAAATTCGTGGACTGCCGCACCAAGGACGTGGAGCGCCGGGAGATCTACATCGTGGAGGG
>OGFF01000638.1_pt1 | contig 46965 bp, 78 predicted proteins | sample 1570751 | NCBI WGS metagenome assembly OGFF01 (sample SAMEA2581951, study PRJEB24529) | metagenome | biome: Human gut stool | place: China | collected 2011 | reverse complement strand
TGGAATTGATAGTGCAATAAGAACAGTCGCTACATATAGTCAAGGACAGAGGTATGTTGCAAGATTAGGTGGAAAAGAGTTTGATAACGCTGTACAAGTAGCAGACAAACTATATAAATTACTTTTGGGAGTAAAGGAGTAAATATGGAAATGGAAGAGAAAATAGAAAAATTAAAATTCATTAAGTTACCAATAGATGAAGAAACAGGCAAAGAACAAAAAGAGTTTGGAGAAATGCTGGGACATATATATAGCGCGTATTATAGTGAATTTGGAAAAGGTTATGTAATAGTAGGGACAAACTCAGAAGAGGCAAGCAAAGCTTTTGATAATACAATTTACAAAACATTAATATCAGCAGGAGAAGATAAAGAATTTGCAAGAGCTTGTGCATACGAAGGGGAAGATTCAGGAATGTGCTTATACATACCTAAAGAATGTTTTGAAAGAGTAAAGGAGTAAATAAGATATGTTTAATACTTATAATGCAGGAGATACAAATTTAAAAATAAATGCTTGTAGTGGTGGAATATATAAAACATATAAAGAAAGTTGGTTTAGTTATCTACGCTTAGAAAGTAATGCAATGAAAACAATGACTAAAATGTATAAATATGAATCAGATGAAAATGTATATTATAAAGATGTAATAATACTCCAAATGATTCTTACTAGTAATGAAGACTATGTTATAGCAGAATTAATAAAGAAAGAAGATTTTGAAAAATATTTTGAGAGGAGTAAATAAGATATGAAAACAGAAACTACAAAAAGACTAGAACAATTATTAGCAAATCGTTTTAATATAAGAAATGAGTTTTATGTTTTTGAATGTACGATTGGCTGGTATGGAAAAGAAATAGTAGATTGTATAATGTACAACTGTCAAAGAGAAACTTACTGCTATGAGATAAAACAATCAAAACAAGATTTTCATAGTAAAAATAGATTAACATTTATAGGAAATAAAAATTACTTCGTAATGCCATATAAATTGTATAAAGAGGTAGAAGATGAAATACCACCAGAAATAGGTGTTCTTGTGGCAATAGATAGATTAGAGCCAAGAGAAAAAGAAGAAATACTTGATTTTGGTATCAAAAAAACAAGTTCTTGGAGAGAACCAATAGATGGATTAAAAGAACTTTATTGCATAAAATCAGCAAGAAAACAAGAACTTAAAGCAGATAAAGAGGTAATATTGTCTTCAATGTTAAGAAGTATGCAAAGGGACAGAATTTATGATTTAGAGAGGAGTGATACATAGTGAAAACAGCAGAAGAAGTTATATTAACACCGATGTATAAAGGCGAAGTATATAAATATCATGAATGCTCAAATTGTAAAAAAGAAATATACTTTGAAGAAGATATATTTCAACCATTTCATTTTGAAGAAAATATAAAATATTGCCCATTTTGTGGAAAAGAAGTAATAAGATATGCAAAACCAAAATTTATAGAAGAAATAAATTGGAATTGGTTAGATGAATACGAATCTGTTGTAGAAAAAATGTATAGAGAATTAGAATATATAATTTATTGTAAGCTAGATAAAGAACAAATAGACGAATTAGAAGAAAAGTCTGCAAGAGGAATGGAATATTTTGGACAGGATAGATGGTCCTTTCCATACAGTAAAGGAACTATATGCGACATAATTCATCAAATAACAAGAACTAAAGTACATTATACGAAAAAACGAAAACTTGAAAAAGAGTTGGGAGGTGTTTTAAGTGAAAGAAAGAGAAGAAATATTAAATAAAATGAAAAACAAATATAAATTAGCATTATTTATGGTTATAAGAAACTCTATGGTAATGCCACAAGGTATTAAATTAGGTAAAACAGATAAAGAAATCAATGAAATGTCTTACGAAACTATGTGTTCAGTATTAACTATGATTGATTATAATAAAGCAGAAAAGATTTACGAGGAGGGAAAAAGTGAAAGAAAATAGTGATGGTAACGACACAAATGTCGGTAGCATAGGAAATAGTATAGAAGAAGATATGAAATATATTCATAAAACTCTAAATGATATGAAGATTAAAGATGAAGATGCATTTATGAGTGCAGTTGCAACTATATTTAGAGATTATAAAAGAGTATCAAAAGAAAATGAACAGCTACGAACAGAAGTGAACAGCTTAAGAAAAGAGAATGAAGAATGCAAATTAGATGTACAAGATTATTTAAAACAAGCTCAAGAAAATGCTGAAATGTATAGAAAAGCACAAAAGAAAATACAAGACTTAAAGGCAGAGAATGAAGAATTAAAAAACAAGTTAAATTTAAAACAATTTGATGTAAATATTGTTTATAACGACTATTTGGAAAAATTAGATGAATACGAGAGAAATACTATTCCAATTCAAAGAATAAAAGACATAATAGACAGAATTGATTACGATATAAAAAAGACCAAAGAAATAATATCAAAAAATACAAATATTTATGCAAGTTATCGAAAAAATGATTATCAAATAGTAAGATTAAAAGCAATGAACACAAAATCTTTAGATATAAAAAAGAGATTACAAGAATTATTAGATGGTAGCGACACAGATGTCGGTAGCATAGAAAGTGAAGAATAAATGAACGAGGAATTATTAAAATCATATGAAGAGTTAAAAAAAAATAGGAATATAATAGACAAAATAGAACCTGATTTTTTCTTTGAAATAGTGGATTGTTTATTAAAAGAGAATGAAGAATTAAAAAAAGATTACTATAATGTAATAAATAAAATAGAAAATAAAATAGATATATTGGATATAGCAATATCAGAATGTATATATATAGACGATGACGACAAAGCATACAAAAAAGCAGTTAAAAAAGACAAGCTATGCTTATTGAATCAAAAAAGAGCCTTACAAGAACTACTAGAAGGGAGAGAATAAAATGAGTGAAGAAGAATATAAAGTTGAGGTAATGTTGACTATAGATGATTTAAAATTGTTAAGAGATAGCTTAAAAGGAACATTAGTAAGAGAAAATTCAATGAATTTTGAATATTTAAAAAAGATAACAGAGTTAGGCTATTTTATTGAAGAAGTAATAAAACAAGAAAATGGGGGTTAATCTATGGGAACAGAAGATACGATAGAAATGGTAATAATTAAGAACGATACTGTAATAAAGAAGAAATTCAGTGTTATAGACGAAGACGAGGTAATAAGCTTTAATTTAGGAAATTTCTTTATAGCAGTACGAAAAGAAGATCTAAAAAAATATTTGTAGGAGGTACAAAAGATGCAATACATAAAAGAAGATGTTGAAAAAATGTTAAAGGATCACTTAAAAAATCAAGCAAAACTGACGGAAATACAATTAAAAAAAGAAGAATACGAAAAAAGATTGGAATATGCTGGAACGGTATATGAGGAAACAGAAAACGAAATTATAGAAAATATGCAGTTAGCTGGACAAGCTTATGATAGCATACATAGTAATACAAACAAAGTATCAGATAAAGTGCTAAATACGGCAATGAATTACCATAAAGAAGAAAGACACATAAACAAAGAAGATAGGCAATTTTTACAAACCAAATTAGAAGAACTAAACAAATTGAAAGACGAGTTAGACAAAAAAATAGTAAGAGTTGAAAATATGATTAATCAACTATCAGCAGAAGAAAAGTTTGTTATAAAGATATATTATATGGAAAAATCTAAATGGGATTATGTATCACAACAATACTGTATGGAGTTCCAAAAACCAAAATCTATAAACCAATTATTAAATATAAGGGACACAGCAATAAAAAGTATGCTTGATGTACTAAATATAGGTGAATAATGAAAAATTGTGATAAAATTGTGATGAAATTTGGATGAAATTTGGTTTTGAAAGAGTTATAATTATAATAGAGAAAAAAAGATATAAACTTTTGCGGAGCTGAACATTTAATGTTTGGCTCTATTTTTCTATTAGCGATACCTAGTAAAATGACAACTTAATTCAAAAAGTTTGGAGCTTTCCTGCTAAGAAATGCGTACCTAATAAGGTATATGGTGCAAGTCCATAGGTTGTCGCCAGGTTCTAGGTAGCCCCTAGATATGCGGAGTAAAAAGTAGGGAAACCTCTGTTGAAAATAAAATTAAAATCCCTTACATGGCAGAGTAATTCAAACGGCTTTGAACACTGTCTTGAAAACAGTTGGAGCAGTAAAATGCTTGGGGCTCGACACCTCACTCTGTCGCCAAGTAAAATAGTATGTAATGATATAAAAAAGCAATGGGAGCAAAAGGTTGAGATATTAATTCCGACACAGGGAAGAGAAATATCAGAACTTCCAAGAGATTCGGCTCGTAAGCTAAAGGCTATAGGCTGTGTTGATACCAGAAATCCAAACGATACGAGGTAGCGCCTTGTATAATCCTATATCATTACATAGTGTTTTATACAAAGGAAGTGTTGTATATGAGAGGTAGTATAATAGCAAACTACATAGACAGTGAATATAGAAGAAGAAAATTTTATGAGAACAAGAAGAGACAAAAGTGTATTGTAGATGAGAAAAGACAATGCGACAAATGTAAATATTTAAATATATGTGAGGATAAAGATGAAATTTAAAATAAATAATACGGAATGGTTAATAGAACAAGTAGATGAAGCCACAATTAATAACGAAATGAAAAGTGATGGAACATTAGGAGTAACAATATATAGAACTCAAACAATAATGCTACTAAAAGATCAAGCTAATATAATAAAGACATTGAAACACGAACTAACACATGTTTGGCTATATGAATACGGACATAATCAAAACGACGATAAAACATTCAGCTATGAAGATGTATGCGAAGTAGTTGCAAGTAGTAATGATTTTATAAATGAAATAATAAAAGAATATGTACGGAGAACATAAATGAAGAATGACGATTTAATAATTTATAAGAAAGATAGTAGAGAAATTATAGCTATAATTCCAAAAACATATCTATTTAGCTGAATAGAAAAATAAGATACAGACAAAAGAGGTGATTCAATTGACAAATGCACAGAAAAGATTTTGCGATGAGTATTTAATAGACCTTAATGCAACAAGAGCATATAAGGTTGCTTATTCAAGGTGTAAAAAAGATGAAACAGCTAATGCAGCATCGAGTAGAATGTTAAGAAATGTTAAGGTACAAGAATACATATCTGAAAAGCAACAAGAAATAGAAGAACGTACGGAAGTAACACAAGATATGGTAATAAAAGAGTTAGCAGCAATAGCTTTTTCAAAGGCAAGTGATTATGCAAAATTGAAGAAAATGAAAAGAAATGTACCAGTATTTGACGGAGAAGATATAGTTGATTATAAGGAAGAAGAATATACTGGAATAGAGTTTACGCCTACAGATGAATTGTCAGAAGAACAGAAAAAAGCATTAGCTGGAATAAAAGAAGGCAAGTTTGGTATACAAGTTGATTCATGTGACAAAGTTAAAGCTCTTGAATTGCTAGGAAAACATTTAGGAATGTTTAAGGAAAAAGTAACAATTGATGGCAATGTTAATACAAATAATCCATTTTCAGGGATGTCAATAGAAGAACTGAGAAAGATATTGAATGAATAATAACTTAAAAGAAGAATTAAAAAAGCAAGCACGTTTGGAACTAGCCAGACGTGATTTTTTTGAATATTGTAAATTAACTGCATTTGATTTTTACAAAGAAGAACGTAACTTTTTAAAAGATTTATGCTATCAATTACAAGATTTTTACAAGAGCGATGAAAAAGTATGTGTAATAAATATGCCACCAAGACATGGAAAGTCAAGAACTGCAGGAAAATTAGTAGAATGGATATTAGGAACAAATCCAAATGAAAAAATAATGACAGGATCATACAATGAGGATTTATCGAGTTCATTTGCAAAATCAGTAAGAGACACAATAGCTTCTGAAAAAACAGAAGGTGTAATTGTATATAATGATATATTTCCTAATACCAAGATTAAAGATGGCGAAGCTACACAAAAAAAGTGGGCATTAGCTGGAAGTAAGGTGTCAAATTATTTAGCAACGTCGCCAACAGGTACTGCAACAGGGTTTGGATGTACAATAATGATAATAGATGACCTCATAAAAAATGCTAAAGAAGCCTATAATGAAAATACATTAAAAAATCATATAGACTGGTTTAATAATACAATGTTATCAAGAACTGAAAATGGATTTAAATTAATAATCATTATGACAAGATGGTCTAGCAATGATTTGGCTGGCTATATATTAGACAATTATCCTAATGTAAGACATATAAATTATAAAGCAGTACAAGATGATGGTTCAATGTTGTGTAAAGATATATTAAGTAAAGAAGACTACGAGTTCAAAACAAAAAACATGAATAAAGACATTGTTTATGCTAACTACCAACAAGAGCCAATCGATGTGAAAAATAGATTATATACAGTATTTAAAACTTATGATAAGTTACCACCAGCACACTATATTATGAATTACACAGATACAGCAGATGAGGGCGACGATTACTTATGCTCAATAGACTATCAAATGTATAACAGTGAATATTATATCTTGGATGTTATTTATACACAAGAGCCAATGGAAGTGACAGAACCAGCAGTAGCAGAAATGATGACCAAAGATAATGTAGGAAATGCGAATATAGAAAGTAATAATGGTGGTAGAGGGTTTGCAAGGAATGTGCAAAAAGAGTTAAAGGAGTTAAAGAATACTCACACAAAAGTAAATTGGTTTCATCAAAGCGAAAATAAAATTGCAAGAATATTAAGTAATTCGACAGGAGTAATGAATAACATTTATTTTCCAATTAATTGGGAGGATAGATGGCCAGAATTTGCCAAACATTTAAAACATTATGTAAGAACAGGAAAAAATGAACATGATGATGCTGAAGATTGCTTAACGGGAGTGTATGAACATCCAAGACCAAATACAATACAATTCGGATATGTAAAGCCGGTATAGGAGGAAAACAATGATACAATGGAATCCAGAAACATTAGAAAATGAAAATAGTGTAGCACAAATATTAATGTTAGCAGACAAAGAATGGAATGCAAGAAAACAATTATATGAAAGAATAAGAAGAAAGACAGATAATTCTGAGCTAGTAAGTATAAATGATGAAAAAATAAAAGTAGCATTTGAAAATTATATAAATTCAATGGTAACTGGGTATTTTGCAGGAAAAGCACCAGTATATGATGTTGAAAAAATATCAGATCCAACAAAATTAAATATAATAAAGAAGTTACTTAATAAAATATTTAATACAGATGCAAACAAAGATGAAGAATTAAAAGTATTAATAGATTATATAAGCAAATATAATGATGATTCAACAGAGTTTTTTGATTTAGCATTTGAATATTTTGGGATGAGAGGGTGCTATGAAGTATTATACGAGAATGAAGAAAACGAAATAGTATATACTAAACAAAGTGCATTAAATACAATAGGAATATTTGATTATTCAACACCAGTAAAACAAATAGGCCAATTAAGAAAATGGACTGAAAGAGATAAAAATGGTGCAGATATAACAATAGTAGAATTAACAACAATAAATGGTAAAAGATACTATTCACCAACACCAAATGATTATGCAAAATTACAAGAAGATAAACAAAAATTTGAGAAAAGTAAATGGAACATGCTTCCTTGCATAGCAATAGAAAATGAAATGGGACTATCAAGCTTTGAATTGGTAGTCTCTTTAATTTGTGCTTATGAAAGAGTAATACAAAATAGTAGAAATACATTTCAATATAATGATGATGCAAAATTAAAAATAACAGGTTTTACGCCACAAAATGAACTAATGACAACAAAATTAGACGCAAAAGGGAATCCAGAATTAGATGAAAATGGACAACCAAAGCAGGTAGTTAATAAAGCAAGAGAAGAGGAAGACAAAGCTTTATTAAAAATGCAAGTATTCTATACTCCAGATAATACAGGAGATATTGCTTGGGTTGAAAAAAGTGTACAAGATACAGCACTGGAAAATCATAAGAAGACATTAATAGATTTAATAGCAATGATAAGTGGAGTACCAAATATAACAGATTTAGGATTTACAAATGCAGATAATGCTAGTGCATTAGATAGAAAATTCTTTACATTAGAGCAGATGATAACAGATGCTGATAAACACTTTAAACAAGCAATATTAAGAAGATGGGAAACAATCATAGACAGAATTAATAAAAGAAAACACAAATCCTATGATTTTAGAAGCATAAAAATAGAATTACAGAGAAATCTACCAACAGATAAGGATACAGAAACCACAAGAGCATTAAAATTAAGAGGATTGTTAAGCGATGCAAGTATAATTGATATGTTACCAGATGATTTAGATAGCAATTCAGAATTAGAAAAAGTAGATAAACAAAATGAAGAAAATATTCAAAAGAATTTACAACAAATGCAAATGATGGGACAAGCAGGAGTAGAGCAAGATAATAAAGAAAATAATAAAGATAACAAAGTAACAGATTTAACAGACACACAAAAAGCACAAAAACTAACAGCAGATAATAAGAAAGAACAAACTAAAGTAGTTAATAAACAAATCAATAAAGAAGAATAGAGGTGTTTTATATGTGGGAGCAACATGACAAATATGTAAAACAATTAAAACAACTATACAATAAAACATCAAGACAAACACAAAACAGATTACAAGAATTATTTGACACGTTTAATTTTACATCAGAGAATATCTATAATATTGCTGATAATAAGACTAAAAAAAGAATAAATACATATATAGAACAATGGAAAGAACAAGGCTTATTAAAGAATAATAGCTATTTTACTGTATTAGCAAACAATATTTATAAAAGAACAAGAGTAAATAATAGTGAAATATTAGAATTACTAATTTATAGTGCATATATAGAAGAACAAAATAAACTTGAAGAACAAGAAAAACAAATAATGTATGAAGATGCAAATTATTACTATGAACAAGGCCAACAAGAAGTAAATAAAAAGAAAAAGCCATCAATATTAGCGATGGCTTTATTTCTTGCATTATTAGACCAACCAAATTATAGTGGCTTTAATTGGAAACAGTATATTGAAGCAACAATACAATATAATGCACAACAAATATATAAACAAGCAATTTTAAATATGCAACAACAAAAAGGCCTAGAAATTGATTCTAATGAGTTTCAAACAATAATACAAAGACAAAACAATCAAAAGATCAATATAAATAATGATAAGATATCAGGTGCAGCAGATTTGCAAATGATAGGACTAAATAATTTAGCCAAAGTTGAGGGAATAAAAGAAGTAACGGAAGATAATTCAAAAGTTAGATTTGTCGCAGTAGAGGACGAGTCAACAACGAAAATGTGCCAAAGCTTAGATGAACAAATATTTAATATAAAAGGTTATAATGAATTTACAAGATATTATGGAAATACTGCAAAAGAATTAGAACTAAAAAAATTCAAAATTTATGGGTTAGTCTTACGGTATAAATATGCCTCCCATAATGCGGGCATTATCATCATTGCAGAAGTACATTAGTATATCAAAACAATATGTCTAGAGAAGAATTAAACAGAAAATTAAATATGGAGTATCAAGATGTAACAACTAGTCTTTTAAAACGAAACAAAAAGCATTACAAAGTAGTAGAACAACAATATTATATTGATGAAAACGGCAATAAATATGCCGTTGATGGCAAAAGTGTACTAATGAAACATACAGAAAAAGAAAAAGAAGTCGCTAAAATATTAGGAGAAATATATGGAGGAAAAGTTGGGCTAATACCAGTTGTATTAAATCCACAAAATATAAAAACACCAGATTATATGATAGGAAATATAAAAATTGATTTAAAAGAACCAACAGGAAAATCTCGAACTACAATCTATGATTTATTCAAACACAAAAGTGGACAAGCTGATAACTTTGTAATAGATATACATAAGTCAGGATTAGATAGGACTGAAAGCATAGAACAAGCACAGCAATTATTTTATTCTAAACATAGAAGCTGGATAAATACTGTAATATTAATGGAAAACAACGAAATATTTAAAATATTAAAAAGAAGATAAAAAAAGAAGGTGGTGCAACCCAAAAGGGGGTCACATACCTTCAACAATAATATTATTAACTTAATTATACTATAAATTAGGTTAATAATCAATAGTTTATGCAAAAAAATATAAATTATGCACTTACTTTTAAAATAGGTGCTTTTATTATGGAAAGAAGGTGAAAAAATGAACGATAGAGCAAAATATTTAGCAGTAGATGAAGAAAAAAACAACAGAATACAACATATAAGAGAATGTTTCTCAATTATCTATGATGAAATTGATTTAAAGTGCAAACCAAGTAGAGAAACATCATTAGCATTAACTAAACTAGAGGAAGCACAATTTTGGGTTATAAAAGGAGTAACAAGGGAGGATAAATAATATGTGGTTATTAGTTTTAATATTAAGTATTAAATTACAAATGCCAACTTGGTATTGGATTATATTTACGGTAATTACAATATTTAGCCCAGCTATGTGGGTATTAAAATATAATTATGCAGAAGGATATATGAAAGCAAAGAATAAAGATAATAAATAAGTTATTAATATTTTAAAATTATAAATCAAGAGCTACGTCTAGCTCTTATTTTTATGCCTTTTTTACTGGTTGCAGGCTATAAAGAACAACAGAATATAAATCGCAATGGCTGGGGCTTAGGCAATGGCTGGGGCAAAAGGAGTAAAGAATGGAAGGACAAGATAATAATACAAACAATGTTAATACTGGGGCAAATAATGAACCAGCGGGAGCAAATAATCAGAATGCAGGAATAAATAATAATCCTGTAACGTTTGATGATTTCTTAAAGGATGGAAAAAATCAAGCAGAATTTGACAGAAGAGTTCAAAAGGCTATTCAAACAGCACAGGAAGGTTGGAAAGCTAAAAATGATGCTGAAAAATCAGAAGCAGAAAGACTAGCACAAATGAACGAAACTGAAAAATTACAATATCAATTGCAAAAACAACAAAAAGATTATGAGGCAATGCAAAAAAAATTAAATGCTAGAGATTTAAAAGATGAGGCTTTGAAAATAGCAACAACACAAGACACAGCATTTGACCCAGAGTTCTTAAATCTTTTTGATTATGAAAGTATGACAGCAGAGCAATTGCAAGAAAAAACAAAACTTATAAAGTCAATTCAAGACAGAATTGTAGAAAAAGCAGTAAATGAGTGGTCAAAAGAAAAGCCACCATATAACCCAAACCCATCTAGCAACAAACCAAGTGCTGATGAAGCAATAAGAAGGGCAATGGGATTAAAATAAGAAAGGAAGAATAGACAATGAATAATATTGAAATATCAACAATTTATTTACCTAAATTAGACGAGGTATATAAAAACGAAGCAAAAACATCTATATTAGATGGAGATGAAACAACAGTACAAAAAGGATTAAATGGAGAAATAAAAGTAGCTAAACTAGACATGGATGGTTTAGGAGATTTCTCTAGAAATGATGGATACACAAAAGGTTCAACAAAATTTGTATGGGAGACAGTAAAATATGACAAAGAAAGAAGCCAAGACTTAAGAATTGATAGACTAGACAACCAAGAAGCATTAGGATTACCTTTTGCAAGATTATCTGGAGAATTTGTAAGAACAAAAGTAGTTCCAGAAACTGACGCTGCAAGAATTGCAAAAATAGCAGGAGTAGCAGGAATTTCAACAAAGAAAGAAACTATTTCTGATGGTGCGGGAGTTGTAACAGCATTAAGAGAATGCATAAATAAAATGGATGAAGATGAAGTTTCAACAGAAAACAGAATCTTATTCATAACACCAACATTAAAAGGAATGATAGATGATTTAGACACAACTAAATCTAAAAAAGTATTAGAAAGATTTGCTACAATAATTGAAGTTCCACAAACAAGAATGTATACAGCAGTAACATTAAATGATGGAAAACAAAATTATGGATACCAAAAAGCAAAAGATTCATATATTAAGTCAACAGATACAGCTGTAGTATCAGGAAAGACATATTACACAGAAAGTTCTGGAACATATTCAAAAGTAAGTTCTCCATCAGGAAATCCTTCAACATCAGATTACTATGAATTAATAGAAGGTGGAAAAGATATAAACTTCTTATGTGTTGAAAAGTCTGCTGCAGTAACAGCTATGGATCAATACATAAAATACTTTACACCAGATGAAGACCAAAATGGAGATGACAACGTATTTAAATATAGAAACAACAACTTATATGGACATGTATATGAAAACAAATTAGCTGGTGTATATTGTTCATATGAAGGATAGGAGGTAAACAAATGTCTACATTTATAGGGCTAAAAATAAATAAAGTAGAAAAAGAAGCTAAACCAAAAGCTGAAAAGGGAAAAGAAAAAGAAGCTGAACCGAAAGCTGAAAAAGAATAATTAGGGAGGCAATAGAAATGGCAGAAACCAGTAATATAAATAAAATAATAGCCGATTTAGGAGCTAATTATAAAGACGACCAAGAAGTTCTAAGCGAAATATTAGAGGGAGTAACTTCTATTGCCTCTGATATTTCTAATAGACAAAAAAATGATGAGAAGTTATTTCCATATATTAAGAAAGCAGTAAAAGCAATATATCTTTCAAGAGGAGCAGAAGGCTTAACAAGTCGTGGAGAAGGTTCTATATCAAGTTCATATGAAGATATTATAGAAAAATTAAGAAATGACATTATAAAATCTGGATTAAGGAGGATTAAGTAATGCTATTACGAGATTTAACAAAAGTATATATATCAGAATATGAAGAAATAGAAGACCACGGAGAAACAGAAAAAGTATGGAAATTTAAACCTATGAGTGAAAAAGAACCTTATGCATGCTTGAACACACAACAAGACATATCTGAGCTTGATAGAAAACCAACAGGGGAAGTTGATTATAGTACATACAAGTGTCGTACGACAAGAGATTATGACATACAAAAAGGCAATGGAATATCATTTGAAGATGTCTCAAAATCAGAGGAGTTTAAACCTCAATATAAAGTAACTGATAAAAATAAAATTGGAAGTACGTATGTATATATATGTGAGAAGGTGCAAGAATGATAAATTTCAATTGTAATATAAAAGTAAAACATAATTTTAAAAATATAGATGCTATAATTCAAAGACTACCACAAACTGCAAAAATAATAACAGAAGATGTATTAAAAAACATTAGAGGTTATGCTATAAGGTTGGAAAAAGGAAATAATGAAGAAGGCATATTAGTTGAAATGATTGATATGTCTACTAAAGAAGTGAAGGGAAAAGTTTATGCTGATCCTTCTAAATTTATGAGTAATGGGGTTTCATATTTGTTTTTTGAATATTTTGGTACAGGTACTAATGCTGAGATGGATCATGTAGGAAAATCAAAACACTTTTTAGAGAGTGGTTACACAGAATGGTTTATTCCAGTAAGTAAAGTTGAAAAAGCATTGCCATATCCGATTGTAAATATTCAAGGTATGGATTTTTATATTGCTCATGGAACTAAAGCAAACCACTTTATGGGAGATGCTGAATTTGAAAGTAGAAATGAAAATACAGAAATGGTCAAGAAAAAAATAGATGAAATGTTGAAGGAGGTATGCAAATAATGAAAGATTTAAGTATAAAGGACTTTAGCGATTTAGTATATGAAAAGCTAGAAAATTTGTATAAGAATAAACCGATTTTAAGTAATCCAAATACAGAAAGTAAATTTCCTATATTGGAATTGCATACACCTTTGAAATCAGTAAATCTAACAGAAAACGCATTTCCTATTCGTTCTACATTTCAAATATCAATCACTTGTTGGAATGAAAAACAAAGACAAGCAATGCAAATGACAGATGAAGTTAGTACAAGACTTCAAGAATTAAATTTTATAAGGACTAATACCAGTCCTGCAGTATATGACCAGATACTGCAAAAATACGGTATAACAATAACTTTTGAAGTTCGTTTTAATTCTATAACGAGTTCTTTTAATTTTATAAGATAATAAGGAGGAATAAAAAATGCCAGAACCAAAAGCAAGTACATTAACAAAACTATTTCATGCTGATACATTAACAGACTTAAAAGATTCAACTAAAAGAAAACAAGTAGCTTTCGTACAAAGCATTCCAGAATTTTTAAAAGCACCAGAGGGAATAACATATAGTGCTTTAGATATTCCTGATGAAAGACAAACAGAAGGAAGACAAAAAGCAGAAAATCTAGAAATAGAAATATTGTTTAAAGAAGACCAATATGATGAATTAAAAGCAGTTCAAACTGCTAAGACAAATGGATATTGGGCAATTCAATTACCGGAAGAAACAGCTACAGAAAGTGGAAAACCACTAACATGGTATTTTACAGGTACATGTTATATAGGAATGAGTGAAATTGCTATAGATGATATGTTAAAATCAAAATTAACAATCTATAGAAGTTCAGAAATAACAGAAAGCAAAGGATTTCCCACAGCCTAGTTCTGCAAAATTGAGTGCTAGGAGCAGAACCATAAAGAGAACTAGCACAACAGAAAAAAATACTGAGAAGGCAGAATAAGCCTTCTCTCTTTTGCAAAGGAGAGAAAATATGATAATAGAAACCAAAAATAAAATAATTAATTTAGTAATAAAAACAAGAAAAATAGTAGAAATAGCTAACCTACTAAAAAATAAAAATTTTGAAGAAGCTTTTACAAAAGCTTATGCTATATGCGATATAGAAGCTTTGGCTAAAATTATATTAAAATTAGCAGAAACAGAAGATGAGAAAAGTGCATTTAATTCAATAGATGAAGTATATGATTTTATAGACGATTGCAGAAAAGAAGGAATAGTTGTAAATGATTTATATTTAAAGATTGCGGAGGCTTTGAACGAAGAGGGTTTTTTCAAAAAGAAAATGACCAAGAAAGAACTAAAAGAGTTGATATCAAATCCTTTATCAACAATGAATATGAACGAATTAGTTCAAAAATCGGCAGAGAATGCAATGAGCAAAATAGCAGAGGAACAATTCCAAGGTTTCAGGGGCTAAATGATATAATTTTAAGAATAAAAAATACAAATAATTTAATTGAATTGATTTATGCAACAGAGTCTTTGGCATATTATTTTAATATGAAACCGTTTGAATTTTGGAATAGTAGATATTCAGAAATCAATATTTATTGCCAAACTCATTTGGCTAAAAATGCTGACGATTTAAAACGTGAGATTAATTTACAGGAAGCGGTAACAAATAAATTAATAAGAGCAGATAGCTTATCGAGAAATCCAAGAATAATCCCTATTCGAGATAATTATAAAAATTTATTTCAAGATGAAGAAAAAGAATACATTCAGTCACCAGAAGAAATAACAAAAAAGATGAGACTTCTTATGATAAAAGAAAAAAAATAATTCTTTCGACAAGTTTCGACAAAAATATATGGACAAAAGTGCTATACTTCTTTATATAATATAATAAAAGGAGATATAGAAGATGGAAGATATACAAATAAAAACTAAATTCTGCAAATTTTGTGGTGAAAAGATTCCAGAAGATGCGGTTATGTGTACTCACTGTGGAAGACAAGTTGAACAATTAAAAGGAGAACAACCTCAGGTTGTAATAAATAATGCAAACACTAACACCAATATGAATAAGAATATTGGAGCAGTATCTGGTAGACCAAAAAATAAATGGGTGGCAATAATACTTTGTGCATTTTTAGGATTTCTAGGTGCACACAAGTTCTATGAAGGCAAAACAGGAATGGGAATATTATATCTATTTACTTGTGGATTATTTGGAGTAGGAATAATAATAGATTTTATAGCATTGTTATTTAAACCAAATCCTTATTATATATAAGAAATAAATAATAAAAACACTTGCAAATGCAGGTGTTTTTCATTTAGCATCAGATTAAATCTGGTGCTTTTATTATGCTTAAAAAGAAAGAGGGTGAAAGTGTGACAGTAGAGGAAATTGAGATAATTGTAACAGCACAAGTAGAAGAGGCTTTAAAAAAGTTTCAAAAGTTTTTACCAACTATAAAGCAAACAATAAGGCAAGCACAAGAGGCTTTTTCAAAAGTAGATACTAGAGCAATGACAAGTAAGTTACATCAAGCAGTTAATTTTATGAAAAAGAAAATGCAAAATTTAAAGAAAAGTTCAGAAAACAATGAAATAGCAATAAAAGTAAATAATAAAGATGCACAAAAACAAATATCTCAAGTGCAAAAACAAATAGATAGTTTGCAAGAAAAAATAAATGCTCGACAAATGAAATTAAACGTAATAAATCCTCAGATTGATAAAATTGTGGATGATACTAGAAAAAGTGTAACACCAGAAGGAATAAACCCTAATGATAAAGCAATGGATACAACAGTGAATAATGCATTAGGAAACAATAAAGATTTTACAGTGTTAAATAATCAAGCACAAAAATTATATACTGAAATAGAAATGTATAATAAACAACTTAGTGAAGCAAAAAACAAAATGACACAATTAAAACAAGAAATAAATCAAACAGCAATTAGTCAAGGAAAATTGACTAGTTTTTTTAGTGGATTTAAACAAAAAATAGACCAAGTAAAGCCAAGCATATCAAAGATGAAAAACAGTTTTAAAGGTTTACCTAAAATCACTCAAAATATAACTAATAATATAAAAGGAATGGGAACAGGTTTAAAAAACGGATTAGGACATGTTTTAAAATATGCAATGGCATTATTTTCATTAAGAGGAATTTATTCAATATTAAGTGGGTGTGCAAATGCATGGCTATCTAGCCAAAATGCAGGAGCAAAGCAATTAAGTGAAAACATAAATTATATGAAGTATGCTATGGGTAGTGTACTAGCACCAGTAATTCAATTTGTCACTAATCTAGTATATCAATTAATGAAAGCTATTCAAAGTGTTGCTTATGTATTAACAGGAGTAAATATATTTGCAAAAGCAAGTGCAAGTTCATATGCTAACATGGCTGGAAGTGCAAAAAAAGCGAAACAGGAAACAAAAGCGTTAGCAGGTGTCCATAGTGAAATAAATAATATTTCGGACAAAGATAATTCGGATGGTGGAAGTGGAGGGACAACAGCTCCTAGTTTTGATTTATCAAAAATGGATAATCAAATGATGGGATGGGTTGATAAGATAAAGAAGAAGCTCTTACTATTATTTAAACCTATACAAAAATCATGGAGTCAATATGGTAAACCATTACTGAAAAGTATGGAATATGCATTTAACAGCAATATAACACTAATAAAAACAATGGGAAAAAGTTTTAAAGAAGTATGGCTAAACGGAACGGGCGAAAAAACTTTAGGTATATATTTTCAGGCGTTGACATCCATATTTAATATTATAGGAAATATAAATACTGCGTTTGCAAATGCATGGCAAAACAATGGTGGGACTGAAACAATACAACAATTGTGGAATGGGTTTAATAATTTACTTTTAATAGTTCAAGATTTTTATAGAACAATAGAAGAGTGGACTTCAAGCGAAAATTTTCAAGAGTTTGCAAATTCAATAATTGGAATATGTGAAACACTATCAGGATGGTTTGAATTAGTAACACAAAAATTAAAGGAAATATGGGACAATGGAGGAAGGGAAACTTTTTCTAAATTATTAGGATGCATTTCTAAATTAGTTACGGCCATAAGTTCGATAATATCTTTTTTATCCCCGGTAATAGAATTTGTATTAAATATAGTTACCCCAGCAGTAACAGAAATAATTAAAGTTATTGGCTATGTGATAGATGCACTATCTGGTTTATTAGATTTTATAATAGGAGTATTTACTGGCGATTGGGAAAGAGCATGGAATGGAATTAAAGAATTTTTTATAGGTATATGGAATGCTTTAAAAACTGTAGTAGCAACAATACTTAATATTATTAAAGATAGTATAGTGTCCGTATTAAATGTAATAAAAAATATCTGGAATACCGTATGGAGCTGGATAAAACAGTTAGCAAATACAATATGGAATGGAATAAAGACAATAATATCAAATGCAATAAATGGAATAAAAAATACTATTTCAAACGTACTTAATGGAATAAAAAATATCTGGAATAATGTATGGAATGGGTTAAAAACTACAGTAACCAATATATTTAATGGAATATGGAACACAATAAAAAGAATTATAAACTCTATTTTAGGTGGAATCGAGGGTATGGCAAATGGCGTTGTAAAAGGAATAAATAAGGTAATATCAGTAATGAATAATTTAAGCTTCGACATTCCAGATTGGGTTCCAGGAATGGGCGGAAAAAAATTTGGATTTAACATCGGCTATATGAGCGAAGTATCATTACCAAGATTAGCAAAGGGAAATGTCGCTTATGAAAAAACACTAGCAATTTTCGGAGAATATGCAGGAGCAAGCAATAACCCAGAAATAACAGCCCCACAAAATATAATGAGAGAAACGTTTGAAGATGTTTTATCAAATTATAATAACGAAAATAGCGATAGGCCTATAAATCTTACAGTAAACGTAGGAAGTACAAAACTAGGACAAATATTATTAGACAATTTAAGAGATATGAAAAGACAATCAGGGAAAGACATAGAAGCATTAGTAGGAGGATAAAATTATGTTATGGAAAGAACATGGAGATACGGGAAATTTACCAACACCGTCAACATATAGCGCAGACATAGAAGATACAGACAAAGACAGTTATTCTTCTATTGTTGATGGTTCTTTAATAGATAATCCCATAGCTGTAGGAATGTTAAAGCTTTCTATGTCATGGGATTTTAACACAGAAGAAGAAGCAGAACAACTTATACAAAAGACATATAAAAACCCATTTATATTGGATGTTAAAGTTCCAGTAGTAAATGGAGGTTTTTTAGAAAATGCAAAATTTAGGGTATCAAAAAGAAAAGTCGAAATGATAAGTACAGAAAAAGAAAAGAGTACTTCCAAAACAAAATGGAAGTGCTCTTTTAATTTAATGCAAAAAGAATTAACAGAAGCACAAAAAACAGCAGTAGAGGGGGCAAATAGTTAATGTATAGTACAAGTAATAACTATAAGTCTAAAGTATACAATGTAACTCATTTATTAAAAGTATACATAAATGACACAGAGATAGATTCTAAATATATATTAGACTGTAAACCCTCGAAAAAAGCTTTCTCAAGTGATGAGTTTGCATTGGGCTGTATAGAAGCACAAAGCATAGAATTAAAATTATATAAATCAGTAATACCTGCAACTATAAACAAAGTAGAAATCAAGAGTGGAATAACAGGCGAAATAATACCTGTTGGAGTATTTAATGCGGATGATATAAGCAAAGAAGACGATTACACAGTAACATTTAAATTACGCGATAATATGATTAAATTTGAATTTAATTATAATGGAAAAACACTAATAGATAGCAATAATGGAAAAGCAAAAATAATACAGGTACTACAAGACTTATGTACAAAAGCAGGAGTAGAACTTCGGTTCTACTTCTTTTTTAAACATGAATAAGGAAATAGCAGTGTACGACAATACAGTATCAGCAAGAACTTATTTAAGTTATATAGCAGAACAAGCTGGTGGAAGAGCAGTAATAGGTAGAGATGGAAAACTATATATAAAAACAATTGGAGAAAGTTCAGTTACACTTCCATTAAAGTTATTTAAGACTTTTAAATGGGGAGAAAAATTTAAAATAACGCGTGTAAGGTATGATGATGGAATACAACTATTTGAAAAAGGAGATACAACAGGCAATACAGTTTATATCAGCCAAGACAATATGTACATAGTTGATCAAGACCAAATCAATAATATTTATAACGCATTAAAAGGACTAGAATTTTACAGTTTTGAGGGCGAAAGCATAATAGACCCAGCACTAGATACAGGAGATATCGTTGTTATAGATGGTAAAAATGTAATATACCAAGGTTCAATGCAATTTTCAGGACGTTGGATTGCAAATATTGAAAGCAAAATACAATGTAAAGCAAAAGAAGAAACAACTACTAGAACACTATCACAAAAAACTATAAACAGAAGAGTGAAGTCAAATATTAATCAGATAGATGGAAAAATAACTCAACTAACTGAAGAAACCACAGAGAACACACAAAAGATAACCAAAGTAGAGCAAGACGTAAATGGAATAACCAGTAAAGTATCATCAGTAGAGCAATCAGTAGAAAACATAACAAAAATAGAAGGTACAGCAGAAGGAAAGAACATATATATAGATGATGCATCTGCGGAACCATTAATAGATATAATGCTAGAGGGCGAGAGCCAACAGGCAACGAGGAGTGGGAAGAACTTACTTGATAATACTGCGACGACAAAAATATCAAACGGAATAACATTTACTGTGAATAGCGATAAAACAGTAAATGTTAATGGTACAAATGATACCTCTGCTAACAGCAGTTTGATTATCAATAGATATGATTTAAGCCCAGGAACATATATTCTAAACGGCTGTCCGAGTGGTGGTGCTAGTAATACTTATAGATTAGCTATCCAAGAGACAGGTAGTTACAGTGTTTTAGGTTCTATAGATATTGGCAATGGCAGTGGAGAATTTACAATAGATACTACAACAAGCGTTCAAATAGCTATATTTATTCAGAAAGGCTTAACGATAAATAATTTATTATTTAAACCAATGTTACGAGAAGCAACAATAGCTGATGACACATATGAACAATACGGAGCAAGCCCCAGCACAGATTATATAAGCAAAATAGAGAATTTGGAGGGAGAAAATATTTGTCCTTCTTTAAATACAACAAGAACAATAAATGGAGTAACGTTTACAAAAAACAAAGACGGTTCATATACGTTGAATGGAACTGCAACAGCAGAAACAAATTACCCAATTAACGTAAATACTATTACGAATACCAGGACAGTATTGTTGAAAGCAAATTCAAAATACAGAATGTTATCAAGTTATGAGAGCGGAAAATATATAACACAGGTATTCTATTTAAAAAATAATGTTACGACATATTCATCTTCTTTGATAGAAACAGTAGAAGAAACAAAAGCTGGTATGTATATTAGAGTATATAAAAATGCGGTATTAGAGAATGTAACAATATATCCACAAATTACAAAAGGTGAAGAATATAAACCGTATGTACCATATAATTCGCTTGAATTTAAGGATGAGGGGAAGAATTTAGCTAGGGTTGCAAATGGTAAAGAAAAAACAGATGTTACGTTTCCTATTATAAAAGTCGAAGACGATACTATAAAAATAAACGGAACCTGTGGAACTAAAGTATCGGGTGAGTCAACGATAAAGTTTAGTGGTAACAATATAATATTTGCTAACTATATTCATTATACCCCCTTAGATAAAGACGATATAATCCTAAAGCCAGGAGAATACAAATTAAAAATTTTTAATGTAACAGGTGCAATATCAGCTCAAGATCGAGTTCGTTTTGGAGTTAAATATCAGAAAAATGGTGAAAGTCAAATAAAAGGCTTCGTTTTTTCAGATGGTTTAGCTTCTAATAATGAATATAGTTTTACATTACGAGAAGAATCTCAAATTGGAATAGTTTTAAACTGTACCGTGAAATCAAGTCCTATAACATTCACTAATGTATCTTTCAAGTGTGTTTTATACAGAGCAGCAGCAGAAACTATGCCAGAATTTGAACCATATAAACAACAAACAGAATACTTCCCTCTATCAGAAGGGCAAAAACTAATGAAAGGCTCTTATTTGGCAGATGACGGAACACATCATAAGAGAAATCAGGTCGTGCTGGATGGCAGTGATGATGAAGGTTGGACTCTTTTAAACTCAGATAAAAATACCTATAAATTATCTAACTTTATAAATGGAAATGGTAATGACAACAGTTTTAATTATCCTATTTTATCAAATTATTTTAAATCGGATACGCAAGCGAATGTATTTGAAGGTGTAAAAAATACCATTCAAGCACTCGGTGGTAATGTTAACGGTTTATATATATCATTTGGCAAAGATAGTGATATTAATAGGGTTAGTTTATTAAGAACATTTTTAAAAGCTAAATATGATGCAGGCACACCAGTAATTGTAGAATACGAGCTAGCCGAAGAAGAAATAGTACCTTATACAGAAGAACAAAAAGCAACGTGGGAGAAATTAAGGCATTTTACATTATTTAAAGGTATTAATAATATAACAAGTACAGCAAATGCGAAAATCACATATGTTAGAGATAATGGATTAAGCGACACATACGAAACCAAGCGAAACGTAAAAGAAAATTACTACACAAAAAGTGAAACAGACTCGCAAATAAGTCAAACAGCAGACTCTATCAAAGAGTCAGTCAAAGAAATAAACGAACAAACACAAGAAAAGCTTGCAACATTGGAGCTAGCCAATCAAAGTTTAGAATTTGCAACTAAAAGAGTAGGTGGAAACAATTTAATTAGAAATAGTGCAATGATTAATGATAATAATTTCTGGCTAGCACACGCTAAATATCCATATCAAGAGTCAGATACACCACCTGACAATCCTACTGAAGGAGCATACTGGTATTGTACTGCCAATAGTGGAAGTTACATAGAAAATCAAATGTATGTGTACAACAGTGGTTGGCAAGTATCAGAACTGTCAAGAAAATCATTGTTAAGTGCTCAAAACTACTTCGCTTATACAACTTCTAACGAATATTGGGCGAACGGCAAAAACGCTAATGAAAATACACTGAGTGGACGAGTTATTAAGCTTGATGGAAGACAAGACTATACAGTATCACATATATTCAATATCACAGAACCTATTACATTGAATCAAAATGAAAACAAAATGGCAATATCACACTTCATAAAAAACAGTATAGTACAAGGAAATGTCTGCGTAGGACTAATGTTCCTTAATGAGGCAGATTTTACAGAGGTAGAAAAACCTTACTCATTGTATGAGCCTGGTATTATACTGACACCAGATGATTTGAAAGATTTAACTAAAATAGAACAAATAATAGAAATACCTAAGAAATCAGATTTTATACCTGTAGTTGTAAGTAACACAGCACCTACAGATACAACCAAGAATTGGTTAGATACAACAATATACTTACCTAAAAAATACAACTCTCAAACATCACAGTGGGAAATATTAGATACAAAAATGTCATTATATAACGAGAGTTCAAGAGAAGTTTGGACTTATAGATATTTCTACGGATTCTATTATCAAACGCCAATAATATACGATACAGCAGAAATCAAGAGTTGTTATGTGGCATTAACGTTTTATCCTGCATTCGCAGTTTATACAGGAAATGTAGAGCCTACACCTTACAAAGGGCTATATTGGAATAATAAAACAACAAATTTAGTTAAGAGAGCAAAATATAATGATACTACTTTTGTAGAGTGGGAAACACTTGATATTCCAAGTAGTTTATTACCAACTGGTGCTAGTTTAGGTGTTGAACTATTTGATTACATAGTACCAATAAAGGGATTCGTTGAAATTGCTGATTTAAAGCTTGAATATAACACTATGTGTACTCAGTGGACTCAATTTCCTGGGGAAGTTTATGGCAAGAATTATAAAATGGACGAAAAAGGATTTTGGATCCAAGCCAATCAAAATACTATGTTTATAGATGAGGACGAAATCCTAGCAACATATAAAGGAATAAACATATTCCAAATTAATAAAGATTTAGCATATTTCTATAAAATACAAGCAACAGAGAGTATAGAAATAGGAAACTATTTCTTGAAAACTCAACAAATTAATTCAAAGAATATGCTGTTACTTTATTAGAAAGGAGAGTATATGGCAGTATCAAGTAATATATCAATAACACAAAACTCACAGAATATAGTAAACAATAAAAGTAATATAACTGTTAGAGTACAAGTAACAACAACAGGAGAATCATATAACGGATACTCTAAGCCAGGTACTTGTACAATAAACGGAACATCATACGATTTTAGCCATAATATACCTTACCAAGCGACTACAACAATCTTTGAAAAGACATTAGACGTGGCACACGACAGTAACGGAGAGAAAACCGTTTATGCTAGTTTCTCGTTCCAAACAGGTATATCAGCAGGAACAATAACTGGGTCAACATCCAAAAAATTAACTACAATTCCTAGAACTTCCGAAGTAAGTTTAAGTAAAAAGAATTTCAATATTGGCGAAACTATAACAATATATACTAACCGAAAAAGTGCTAGTTTCACGCATACAGCAGTTATCAAATTCAATGGACAGACAGTTAGAACACAAACAGGGATAGATGCTTCATATAGTTGGAATACAAATGAATTATTTGCTAAAATTCCAAATCAAAATCAGGCTAATGGTACAGTGGAACTTACAACTTATAGTGGTGGTACTAGAATAGGAACAAGTACAGTTAATTTTACAGGCTATGTAGTAAATAGCGACCCAGTATTTAATAATTTTGATTGCGAAGATACTAATACAATAACTAAAGCTTTAACTGGAAGTAATCAAAAGTACATACGAAAGTATAGTAATTTAAAGGTAACAATAACAAGTGCAAATAAGATGACTACCAAGAACAGTGCTACACCTAAATATTACAATATTGTGGTTGGCAATAAAATCGAAAAATTAGATTATTCAACATCAGAAATTTCAAAAACTATAAATAATATGGACGACAATACAGTAACAGTTTTTGCCGTTGATAGCAGAGGAAACCAAAAAGACAAAACAAAAGCATTAGATATTGTTGAATATTCCGAAACTGTTTTACAAAGCGTTAAGATTGAAAGAAAAGAAGGTGTAGGGGAAACAGTCTTAATAAGTTTATCTGGCAAATATGCAAATATTAATTTTGGAGCCAAAACAAATACAGTCAAAAGCATTCAATTTCGAAAAAAGAGTGAGACAGAGACCGAATTTGGAAGTTGGGTTGAAATAAAGCAATTGGTTACAATAAACACTGAAAACGGCACATTTAGCTGTGCCTCAAAAGAAATTACAGGACAAACTTTCACTTTAGGTACAGAGTATGACATAGAAGTTCAAGTTAAAGATGAATTGAGTTCAGACACAGAACCAGTATCTCTTAATAGCGGAAAAGTGCTACTTTCAGCACTAAAGAATAAAGGAATTAGCGTTGGGGGAATTTATGACGAAAAATTAGGAGGACCATTACAACTAGACAACAAGAACGTTATAGATTGGATTAATAGTAAGCAGAACAAACAAAAACATATTCTAAAAGCTATTCTTGCTACTGATAATACAACGATAACATCTTCTCAAGACTACGATGCTGTATTAGTACCTCTAGGAAAACAATACCTTAAATTTGGAGACAAGTTAAGTCTTAGCAATGGGAAAATCGTTATTGGTTCGGGTGTAAATTATATTAGAATATCTGCTCAAGTTATGATGTCATATATTCCAAGTTCTTTAAGAATAATGGGATTAGCAGTTTATATAACGAATAGTCAAGTTTATACAAATTATGGAATCAGAACTTCATCGGATTTTCTAACATATAATGCACCAGGAATGATATTCCCTGCTAAAGCAGGAGACACAGTATCAATTCACGTATATATTGAACCATCAGGAACAAGTGTAAAGCTAAGAAAATACTCGCAAAGCACTTTCCTACAAGTTGAAGTAATAGAGTAGGAGGTGAGAAGATGCAAGACAACACAATAATGTTAATTCTAGGTTTTATTACGACGATGATTCCTATTTTTACTGTAATTGTAAAACTCAACAATACAATAACAAAATTAAATATAACAATTCAGGTTCTATCAGAACAAATGAATAAAAGCCAAGAAGATAGAAATAAGATACATAATCAGCTTAATAATCACGAAACAAGAATATCAATTTTGGAAAATGAAAGGAGGGAAAGATAAATGGATTTATCGGTATTAACACAATATTTAAGTATAGTAGTTGTTGGAATATGCCTTTGTGTAGGTTTTGTTATAAAAAATAGTCTTGATTTTATACCAAACAAGTACATACCATTAATCATGCTAATATTAGGTTTAGCAATTAATGTATTAATGAACCTAAATGGGATAAATGCAGAAGTAATACTAACGGGAATGTTTAGTGGACTAGCTTCTACAGGTCTATACGAAATGTTTAAAAATTTAATATACAAGGAGGGAAAATAATGAAGATAATAGAAAATAATTTTAAGTTTGGTACAATGGATATAAGAAATACAACAGAACAAATTGTATGTCATCATAGTGGAGTAACTGTTTTACAAAGTGTAGAAATAATACATGACTATCATAAAAATACAAAAGGTTGGGCAGGAATTGGGTATCATTTTTATGTTAGAAAAGATGGTTCTATATATAGAGGACGTCCAGAGAATACAGTAGGTGCACATGCGGTAGGAGCAAACTACAATTCAATAGGTATTTGTTTTGAAGGAAACTTTTCAAAGGAAGAAATGGGACAACCTCAATTAAAAGCAGGGCAAGAATTAATTGCATATTTAAAAGAAAAGTATAATATATCTAAAGTAGTAGGGCATAGAGATATAGACAACTCAGAATGTCCAGGAAATAATTTCCCGATGGACGAAATAAGGAGTGGCAAAGTTAGTTCCGCAAATAATTCAAAAGAAGAAATAGTAAAATCTTTACAAAGAGCATTAAATAAAGATTACAATTGTGGCTTAGATGTAGATGGAATAATAGGACCATTAACAACAAAAGCAGTAAACAACAATATGGTAAGAAACTTTAGTGTTAGTGAATTTGCTAGATGGGTTCAAGAAAGATTAATCGCAAAAGGATATAGTCTAAATGAATTTGGAGTTGATGGTAAATACGGAGACGAAAGCGAGAAAAAAGTAAAGGAGTTCCAAGCAAATTGTGACATAGATGTTGATGGAATTGTAGGAATAAATACAGTTAATAGATTAATAGGGGGATAATATAGAAAAAGGCTAGACATTAAGTTGTCTAGCTATTTTTTTTTGCCATTTTGGAGTAATATAATTAGTCTAATTCAAAATAAAAAAGGCTTAAAAAGGATTGTGACGCGTCGATTTTTTGCTTATTTTTCGACATTTATAAATATTTTTAATGAAATTGAATATAATAATAAAAACAAAAAAATGTTTGTACATATTGACAAAAACGTATACATAATGTATAATCTGAATATAACATTATTACAATTGTGTTATATTCAGATTACAATATTGTTAAATTTATTGACAGTTTTATTTTTTTATAATATGTATATAATAATAGAGGGGTGAAAAATATGTATAGTGCACAAGATATTGCTAAATGGTTTTTATGTGCTGTAGATAGAGACTCAGGAGATAGTATAACACATTTAAAGTTACAAAAATTATTATATTATGCACAAGCATGGAGCTTAGTTCTTTTAGATAAACCTATGTTCAAAGAAGAAATACAAGCCTGGACGCATGGGCCTGTAGTACCAGAGGTATATGAGAAATACTCTATGCATGGACATAATGAGATACCTAAACCAGAACAATGTCCAATTATAAGTAAAGAGTATGAAGATGTATTAGAAGAAGTTATGAAAACTTATGGAATATATCAAGCTAAATATTTAGAAATGTTAACCCATTCTGAAAAACCCTGGATTGAGGCAAGAGGGGGTTTACCATTAGAAGCAAGATGTGAGCAAGTTATATCATTAAAAACAATGAAACAATATTATACATTGATGCAGGCTGAACAATGAAAAAGATAAATGCAAATACCAAAATAAACAACGAAGATAAAATAAAGATAGAAAAAGAAATAATGGGTTTAGCAAATAATGGAGAAAGCTCAGATAATAAGCAAGCATATATAGCACTAAAATATTTTGATAAAAACTTTGAATGTTTTAGCGAATGGAGTAGTGACGAATTAACTTGTTTTTCCAATTTTATAGATAAAATAAATCAATTAACTTGGAAAGATATAAAGAATCACGCAGGGCTAAGATTAAAAAGCATAGATAATGCTCAAGGCTTACCAAATAACAATATAAAGGCAAAATTAAGTAAGGATATTACTTTTTATGAAATGAGAATAAACCAAAGAGCAAGAGTAGTTGGTTTTAGAAGTAATTCAATTTTTTTCTTGTGTTGGTTAGATAGAAATCATAGAATATGTCCGGAATAAGAGGAAAGACTTTTTTTATTACTTAAAAGTTCCTTCAACATTTAGCAATAAATCAATAATCTGTGATATTTCGTACACTTCTTTGCTATCCAATCCAAAAACTTCAATTCTGTGGTACATTTCTATTCTTAACTCTTCAACGTCCAATTCTGAATAGAATAATTTTTTGACGTTAACATTAAGTACGTTAGCAATAGACTCTAATACATGTAGAGTCGGGTTCATTCTTTTATTATCTTCTAATAATATTAAATATGGCTTAGATATGCCAGCTAATTTAGCTAGTTTATATCTTGATAATCCTTTTTCTTCTCTCAAATGCTTAATTACGAATACAATCATAAAATTACTCCTAAAGTTATTATCCCAATATTGTAATATGATTATTCAAAAAAAGAAACGAGTAACTGCCAGTTACCCATTTTGTCGAAACTTGCGGTCGATTTAGTTTGACATTTTTCGACAGCGATTATATAATTTAATCAATAAAAGAAACGCGTTTCTCCCAAGAGAGGAGAATTTAAATGGAATTAGAAGAAATAGTAAAAGAAAGAATCAAAGAAAATGAAAAATTATTTAGTAAAGAAGAATTAGAAATGATTAATAGTTCTATCAAAGTTGTAAAGAAGATATATTTGTTAGCATTCTTAGACAATGAAATTTAATGCAATATTTAATGCAACGCCGGAGAAAAGTTGTATAAAACGAAGAGAAAATATGAGAAGTAGTATTTTATAAATTGATATAAAAAGGCTCTAAATAGCACGTTATGAGAAATTATAAAAAACGAAGGAAAAAAACAAAAAGTATAGATTAATCCCTGCCCACCAATGACGTTTCTGTTCGAACTTTTAAAGTAAGAATAGAAAGAGATATGAAATCAATCAGAGAAATCTGGTTGATTTTTTTGCGTTAGCAAGAAAATCATCCGAAACGAAAGGATGGTGTTTATGAAGATAATTAAAGAAGAATTACAATTTGAAGAAAATTTAAAACAAAGGCTAGAATTTATATGTGAGTTTGCTAAAGTAACTCCTACCTTTATAAATGGTAGTATTAGAAAATTAGATAGAACTAATCTATCTTATATCGAACCGCATAGAGTGATAATTAAAAATAATACTTTTTTAGTATTTAATTATTCAAATGATGTTTATATTTCTAATCTGACTAAAAAGATAAAATTATCAGAATTAGAAGAATATCTTAAAACTATTATGTAGCAAGGTTTTGACATTTCTAAAAATCGTGATATAATGTTGCCAGTAAAATTATTATGTTTATTAGGAGATGTTGTATATGATTTTAAGCAAATTGTATTTAACAATAGATATATTTAATGCAAAGAGGTGTCAATAGTAGTTTTGAGTGCTATTGTGCCTCTTTTCTTTATTTTTATATAAATTTTTAGAATGGAGGTTTTACAAGTTGAACAATGAAAAGAAAAAATGTGGATTATACTTAAGAGTATCAACAGATGATCAAGCAAGAGAAGGATTTAGTTTACCAGAACAAAAGGAACGTTTAGAAATGTTCTGTAAATTAAAAAATTATGAAATTATTGATTATTATGAAGATGCAGGAATAAGTGCTAAAACTGGTAATAACAGACCAGAATTTGAGAGATTAAAAAGAGATATACAAGCTAAAAGAATAAATACAATAGTATCTTTAAAATTAGATAGAGTTACAAGAAGTATTTATGATTGGGAAAATTTAATGACTTTTTTAGATGAGAATGACGCTTTTATAGATTGTGTGAATGATGAAGTAAACACAACTAATGCAAACGGCAAAATGATTTCAAGATTATTAATGAGTGTTAGTCAAAATGAAATTGAAAGAACAAGCGAAAGAACTAAAATAGGTTTAGCAGGTGCAATAAAACAAGGTCATATTCCACACGTTGCACCACTTGGCTATAAGCATGAAGATAAAAAGTTAGTTATAGATTATGCTACTAAAGATATTGTAGTTAGAATTTATGATTTATATTATAATGGAAATTCATATCAAACAATTAGTAATATTTTTAACGAAGAGCAAGTTTTAGGAAAGACAAATTGGAGAGATTCTACTATAGTTACAATTTTGGAAAATGAAATATATAAAGGCGATTTCGTTCATGGTAAGAGAACTAAAAATCCAATTTATTATGAAAATGTTGTAGAGCCAATAGTTTCTAAAGAAATGTGGGAAGATTGCCAAGTTCAGAAAAAGAAAAACTCAAGAAGTTATAAACGAACCCTAACATATTTATATTTACAAAAACTAAAATGTCCAAAATGCAATAGAATTTTAGGTGGCAAAGCCACAACAAAGAAAAATGGAAAAGCATATTTTTATTATTATTGTAACGATTGTAAGATTGAATTTAAAGAAAATATAGTAACAGAATATTTCAGCCAGTTTATAGACGAGCTAACTGAATATGATTCTGTTGTAAATCAATTCTTCTTGCCTATGATAAAGCAAAAATTTGATGAACCTAAAGAACAACTAGAAAAAGAGATTAAAAATCAAAAGGCTAAACTAGAAAGAATAACAACAGCATATATAAATGGTTCATTCGAATTAGATGAATATAATAAACGAAAGAAAATTGTAGAGAATGCTATTAAAGAATTAGAAAGTGAATTACAGGCAACTGACTGTGCAGAAGAAATTAGATTTACACCAAAAGATATACTATTAAAAAGAGATATTGATTTTTTAAATAAACTAAAACTTAACAAAGAATATCATGAAAGAACTAAAACTTGGAAGGATTATACAAGAGAAGAACAAGCTGAATTAATAATGAAATATGTAGATGATATAGAACTTGATATGCTAGGAGAAGTTATTGCAGTAAAACAAATTAATTTCAGAGAGTCAATTTGTAAACCTTGTCAAGAATTATATGATAATGGTTATATTGATACACTTAAACCTATGATACTTGGAAATGTACTTGGAAATGTTAGATTTAGTAATTATCTTCCAGAAGAAGAATATGGTGAAATAATAATGAGATTAAGACAATATTATGATGTTAGATATATGGAAGCAACATACTATGTAAAAGACCAAGTATTTTATTTTGATTTTGCTGAAGATAATAGTGCTATTGTTAGAGTGTTCCCTTTAGAAGATTATTACAAACTTGATCCAGATAATAAAATGGAAACATACCAATTTGGAATTATATATATTGATGAAGAAGATAGATTTGAAATGCAAGATATAAATACTGCTTTTGATTACATTCCAGATGAAAGCAATGATAGTATAATCTATATGAAAGACCCTACTCCTATTTCGATAGGTGTTAAGCCAGTAAAATTCTCCGAAGAAGATACGGAAGAAAAATAAAATGTTGCAGACACAAAAAGATTGCTTTTATTTGAGCAACATTTGCAAAAATAGATGTATGAATTTGTTTTGTAGAAAAACAAAATTTAGGCAGATATTTTTGTATCAATTTGAAAGTAATTTCAAATTGATTTGCCTCGCAGAGCCCCCGAGTTTAGATGGCACGTCTAAACTCATAGGGGGTTAGGACTTTAAACAAGTAAGTCCTTTATAAAAATGCTTCGCATTTTTAAGAGCCTTCGGCTTGCAAGAAAAGTGTCACAGAAAATGCAAAAGGAGGTGCAATTTATGCCACAAGAATTGTCATATTCATTTCATTTAGGTAGTAATAAAAACAGAAAAAATAGTGCAAAAGAAATTGCAAAGGATAATACATCTGGTACAACATCACTTGCTAACAATGGAATACAAAATGCTAATCAATTATCAAGAGTAAATAAACACAACTTAAGAGATTATGATAACAATAGAGATTACATTGAAGTTATCAAAGGTAGTTACAATTTAGTTGAAGATGTTAAAGCAATTTATGTACAAGAATTTGAAGAAACAAGAACAGAATATAATAAAAAAGTAAGAGCTGATAAACAAATACAAGATTACTTTAAACATATATCCGAAAGTCCAATGTGGGATTTAGCATGTGAGATTATAATTGAACTTGGAGATATGTATTTTTGGAATGACAAAGATTTAGAATATAGAAAAGAAATGGCAAAAGTATATGCAGAACAGATTGAAGAATTAAATAAAATATTACCTGAATTTAAAGTAGCAAGTGCAGTTGTTCATTTTGAAGAAAGATCAAAATCTCCACATATGCATATTGTAGGTGTACCTGTAAAAGAAGATTGTAAAAGAGGCATGAAAAAACAAGTTGGAAAATCACAGATATTTACCAAATCATCACTTACCAAAATACAAGACAAAATGAGAGTTGCTTGTATAAAGTCATACAATAAAATTTATGATACTAATGCTCAATCAAAAGAAAAACAAAAAGGCAGAAATTATGATATTAACACTAAAAATATGGATAGTTATAAAAAGTTTGCAGACAATTATGACAAACATAATCAAAAGTTAAAACTTGCAAATGATAAAACAAATAAAGTATATACTTCTTCAAATGAAGTAAAAGAAATACTAAATAAACTGAAGCCTACTACTTTTAATAAAAATAATAGTGTTATTTCAAACAGCGATATTGAAAAGGTTAAAGAATATATTGAAGAAGTACAAGACACTACCAAAACAATTAGTACAGTTAATGAATTAAATATTGTAATAAATGAATTTAAACATAGTTACAATGAAATTGACAAAGAAAACAGTTCTTTAAAATATCAAATAAAACTTAAAGATGAAGAAATTGATAAATTAAAAGGAGAACTTTCTACAAAAGATAAGATTATAAATAAGTTACAGGCTGAAAAGGAAAATATAAAATCACAGTTACAAAAATTCAAAAACTTTTGGTATGGCATAATGAATAGATTTCACAATAAAATAGCTTTTGATAAAGATGAGCAATATAAATATGTTTCAGAAGATTTACACAAGGCAGGAATATTCTCAGATGATGATTTTGAAATTGCAACTAATTCTTATAGAAAAGTTAAACCTAAAGAAGAAGTAGCAGAAAAGAAAGATAGATGGGGTATAAAAAAATAAAGAATTTTAAACAAATTATAGAAAATAAATTAATTATTTGATATAATAATTAAAAAACAAATGAAATGAGGAAAAAATATGTTAAATGTTGAAAATATTATTGAACAATATAAGTCTAAAGGTGGCTCTGACGATAGAATTGTTTATGAAATTTTAACGTCAAGTAGTGATGATAGAAAGAATTGGTTGGCTTCAATAATTTCACAATATAATGACTTGTCAAAATTATCTTTTACTACTTTGGTAGATATAAAGCATGATAAAAATATAAATATAGAAATATTAGATAAATATGTTAGGGCGTGCTTAGAAGATAGAGATGATAGGTGGTCTATTTTTGATGAATATTTAGAATCAAAACATAAAACTCAAACTACAAAGCCTCAAAAAGCAAAGACATCACAGAGCAAAGTTAAAACTAACTCTAATGGCATTAAATGTAAAATGTATCCAGGTTCTACTGATGTTGAAACGACGGATTTAGTCAATGGATTGTATAGTGCTGCAAAGGAATGGTATGGTATAGAATATGATCAGAGATTAAGGGATACTATAAACGGAACACTATTTTATGAATGTGGAGAAAATGAAAGTTGTATTGACATTGAAGAACGATTTTTGGGAATAAAACATTCTAAAGAAGAAAAGGAAAAATTAGCTGGTGTAGTTGGAATGACAATAAAATTAGATAAAGGAAATGGAGATTATCAACCAATAGTAGTATATAAAAAGACTCCTTATTTTGATTATGCAGCTACTTTAGCTCATGAATTATTTTATCATCAATTTTGTAGGCAAACTAATTTTGAAGTTGAGAATGATGATGGAAAAAAATTTTACCGAGATGGTATTGCGTTATTGCCACAAGAGAGAGGATTAAGAGATAATGAGGCTTTAAATGAAGGGTTTGCTGATTATAATGCAACTGGAATTATGAGAATATATACAGGGAATAAAGAATATAAACTAGATCCAAGAAGATTATATGCACCTTTGCAAGAATACGCAGAACAGATTGCTTCTTGTTATGACAAGAAACAATTAACAGAAGTTATTACAACAGGAATTCCAACAATTGAAGAATTAACACATACAAAAGAATTTGATTTTGATACGTTTAGTGGATATTTAGATATGTATTTAAGAACTCAAGACTTTCAAAATATTAAAATTGCAGATATGTTCTTTGAACGTTTTAGAGCAGAACATGATATGTCACAAACTCAAGCATCAATCCCTAAAAATCCAGCAGAGGAAATGTTTAGAAGAAAAAATAATAGACCGACAAGTTTTGAATATCCTAAATATGGAACGACAGGAATAAGAGCAAAAAGAGGTTTTGCTATAAGAGAAAATGAACTTAAACCAAAAGTTATAACACCAAACGAGGAAAATATAGATGATATAGAAAGTACATTAAAGATGTTAAATGAATTAATAAGGTTAATGCCAAAAGACTGGAGGGATACCAATGATTAAAAAAGAAAATTATTCCAAAGCATATACTGAAATCTTAAAAATTATAGAATATTTACCAGATAGTGAATATCAAAAAATACCACAAAAACTGATAGAAGAATTAAACGAAAACAGTGATAAAGAATATATTTTTGATATACAATCTGAAGAAGATTTTGAAAAGAAAGAATTATTAAAAGAAACAGAATATATTATTTATGTGTTGTACAGGAATTATTTATCAGATGAAGAAGAAAGAGAACAGTTAATACAATTAGAAAAAAAAGCACATAATGATTCAGAAGAAAATAAAAGAATGAAATATAATCCAGATGATATATTCAAAAATAAAGACAAAAAAGTAAATGATTCTAATGAAAAGATTTCAAATGTAGTTGCAATGACTCAATATAACGAATCATTATTCAAAAAACTTTGGAGTAAAATTTTAAGTATGTTAAAAAACAAATAAATTTATGCAGATTGATTTCACATCAATCGTCATGAGAGTTAAAAAAAGTTGTAGATAACTACTTCGTTGGCACCACTATAAAAATCGTAGAAATACTGAGAAATCAGCAAGTCTACGATTTTTATAATGCAATTTTAATGCAACTAGATATTATTAATGTAATTTATATAGTTATCTAATGCATTAACTTTAAATTTATTAAATATAGTTGTATATGTATTGATTGTTATAGAAATATTCTTATGACCAAGTAGTTTTTGCAATACTTCTGCAGGGACACCAGCTTCAATACAACGAGTTGCATATGTATGTCTTAACATATGAGTATTAACATTACTTGTTTTTAAATTAATAAGTTTATCGTTACCATCTTTATCGGTTCCTTTTTTCTTTTTAATTGTAATTACTTTTATGTTTGCATCTTTACATATCTTTTTGAAATGAATATTTATTGTGCTAGGGGCAATGATAGTTTTATTAGACTGACAAAATAGAAGATCATTGTTATTTGAAACATAATTTGCTATACAATCTTTTAGAATAGGCTCTAAGATAGAAGTAATTGGAATATCACGTGTGGATTCATAAGTTTTAGTCGTTCCTCCAATTTTTACTTTTCCATTTCTATCTTTGGTTAAAGTATTAGTTATATGTATTAGTTTATTATCAAAATCTATATCTGCAGATGTAAGAGCAAGGATTTCTCCTATTCTCATACCAGAGTGGATTGCAATTAAAAAGATATTTTTATATGGTTCGCCTTTTAATGCTTCAATAAATGCTTTTTGTTCCTCAATACTTAAAGCATCTATTTTTTTATCTTGCTTTGTAGATTTTGGCTTTAAAACATTTAGTAAAGGATTTTTAGATATAATTTCTCTTTTTATTCCTTCCTTAAAAATACTTCCTAACATCTCATAAATTTTATCGATATATGAATTAGCATAGTTCTTTTGATTATTCATAAAATCCTGTAATTGATATACTTCAATCTTCTGAATTGGAATATCACCGATAGAACTACATTTTATAATATTAAAAGTACCTAATGCTCTTCCATAAGTAGCTTCTGTAATTCTATTTGATTCAAATTTAACATCAATAAGAGATTGGCCTAATTGTGATATAGTAATATCAGATTTATTTATAAAAGAACTATTTTGAACATCAGCTAAAGCTGTTGTCATTTTTTCTTTTACTTCTTTTCTAGTATTTCCATATACAGATTTACGATTTAATTTTCCGTCTAATTTTCGACCTGCAGTAAATTGTCCAACCCATTTGTTTAGCTTTTCACTATAGTAAATAGTACCTTCGCCATTTCCTCTTTTTGCCATAAATACCTCCCTACAAATAAAACTGCTATTCAAAGCAGTTTATCGTTTGTTCTCCATATTTTTCTTTATAAAATTCTATTGTTTCAGTCATATATTTGACTGTAACTTCAAAATGTTCTGCAAGAGCATAAACTGTATTAATTCCGTTTCAAAATGGCTAATTTTAAATTCTCGTAAGGAATTAGCACCATTCTTGCATACTTTTTAGCTCTATATTCTTGCTTAGATATTAAAGTTGTATCTGTACAATTGATAGGATAAGTTGCATCTTGATAATAATGTCCTAATTCTTCTGCTAAAGTTTCTTTTTCTATATATGAATTATCAATATTTTTATAGTTTAAACCTATTGCATTTATTTTATCTATGTTAATAAAACAGCCATAAGCATTTTCTATATAATGATCATATATTTTTATCTTTTCTTTATCTGCTATATTATATAAATCACTTAGATTCATTTTTTTTATCTCCAACATCTTTTTTATTATCTTTCATAATTACTTCTAATAAACCTTTTATTTGTTGTTTTTGAGTTTCTGTAGGTGGGGTGTAATCTTTCATATTAAATCCGATTTTTGCTAGACCTAGTGGGTCAGTTTCTTTTGGATTTCTTTCATCTGACTTACCTAATAGGTAATCTATGCTACAATCAAGTACTTTTGATAATTTACTTAAAACATCAATTGAAGGCATATTTTTATTATTTTCGTAATTAGCAATATTTGAACGAGATGTATCAATTTTTTTTGCAAGTTCTTCTTGAGTTAAATTGCAATCTTGTCTAATTTTTTTTAAATTATTTCCAAAACTCATAAATATGCTCCTTTCTAAGGAAATTATAACATTTTATTGTCAGTTTTGCAAACATTTTTTGAAAAAAATAAAAAAGTTTTTAAAAAAGTATTGACAGCCAAACAAACATTGTATATAATGTCAGCAGAACGAACAAAAAAGGAGAGGTGAGAATATGAGAGAGAAACTTATAGAAGTTAGAAAGAAAAAGGGCTATACTCAAGAACAAATGGCAGAAAAACTAAATATTGCAAGAACAACATATACAGGATATGAAAATGGAAATGTATCACCATCATTAGAAACAGCCTTAAACATAAAAAAGATATTAAACTATAAAAAAGATGATATTTTTTTAACTTCAAGTGTCAGTCAAACAAACAACAGAATAAATGAAAAGAAATGAAAGGAGATGAGAAGGTGGAAGAAAAATTTGAGAAAATACCAGAGATATGTGCAGAATTATTAACTATTTATAACGAAATAAAAAGAGAGGCACATGAGGGATGTACCAACTCTTATCATGAAAATGAAGTTACAGGAGTTATTTGTAAGTAGGTTTAACTAAAGTAACTATGTTGCAATCATTGCAGACATATGCATCAAATGCAAAACCTTTGTCAGCATAAATTTTATTAGCATTACTATTGTTTTTATCATTTACCTCAATAGTAGAAATAAAAAGCTTTGCTTGTGGATTGTCTTTAGATCCAACTTTAGAAATATTGATGCTATTGCAATGAGGGCATCTCATGTAATCAGCCATAATAATCACCTCACTTTCGACAAATTAAAATATCTTTTTCATAAGTTCGAAGCAATTATATCAAAAATTAAATAAGAAATAAAGAGAGGAGATGAAGATATGCAAGAGAAAAAATCAATAAAAACATTTAATGAATTACCAGAAACAATAACACCATTAGATTATGCAGACTGGAGAGGTATAGGAGAAAGTAAAGCAAGAGAAATATTTAACAGAAAAGATTTTCCAAGAATAAAAGGAACAGGAGTAAAACAATTAGCAGATAAGAGAGCAGTATTTCTATATGATTTAGGACTTAAAGAAGAAGAAAAGCAAAATACACTTAAAGAAATAGCAAAATTAATATTAACTTAAGAAAGAAGGTGTGACAAATGATAAGTTATTTAGTAGATTTATTTTTATGCAGTATGGTAGTAGTAGCAGAGCTAGTAGGAACAATTACATTAGCAATAGCAACAGAAGTTATAGTTTATAAAGTTTTCAAGATCAATCTATATCAAGAAATATGGAAAGGCTTAAATGGATTAGACAGAAAACTGAATAAAATATTGGGATAGAAAGGAGGGAAAAAAGTGGAAGAAATTCAAAAAAATAGTGGCAATGTAAAAGTATACATTAACCACAAATATTGTTTAATAACCAGTAAAAATATGATTATTAAATCTCAAACTGATAAGAACCGTCAGGCATTTGTTTTAATTTCTTAGAGGTAATTATATAAAAAACAAATTTAAAAGTAAAGGAGGGAAGAGAGATGCAAGTATTTATAGGTATGATTTTAGGGTTTGTTGTAGCAATTATTGTAATGATAGTTACGGGCTTTGGACAAGATTACGAGTTAATAACAACTATAGATGAACTACAAAAAGAACTTAAAGACAATAAGGACAAGCTTAAAAATAAGGAAATAGCAGAAATAAGAACAACATTTTTTGCAAGGAAGATAAAAGAAATAGAAGACATTATAAAAAAATCAGAAGAAAGCAAAGAAAACTATTTTATCACTTTTGAAAAAATAAAAAATGTACTATTTGCGAAAACAGTTCAAACAAATAGTACAAAATAAACTTATTAATTAAACATAACTAAATAAATAATAGCACAGAAAATAAAAAAATGCAAGGGGAGTAATTGAAAAAATGTCAGAAACATTAGAAGAATTAGAAGAAAAATATTTTATGTTAGAAATGCAAGATACGTGGAGCAGTAGAGACTATAAATATGCTGATGAATTAAGAAATAAAATAAAAAAATTGAAGGAGGAAGAAAGATGATAAAGAATTATGATGAGTTAAGAAAAGTCGATGTAAGTAAGTGGATAGAACAAAGAGATGGAGCAGATTATTTGAACTGGGCAAAAGTTGTTGATTTATTGCACGAAAATGGTGCAGGAATAGTATATTTTGAGCCAGTTGTAAATGAATTTACAGGAAGTAGCTTATATATGACAGAAAAAGAATTTGAAGACAGCAAAGGAAATATAAACAGGGTGTACGAAACTGCAGTGAAAATTGTAATAGATGATTTAGAGTTTATTCAAAGAGGACCTGTTACAAACGGTTCAAATCCAGTAAAAGACAATTCAATGAGTCAACAAAGATTATGGAATTGCCAAACAAGATTGTTTGTTAAAGGTGTTGCAATAAGAACAGGTTTAGGATTTGATTTATGGTTGAAAGAAGAATTAAAAGATTCAAAGAATAGCTGGGAAGATGATTTGTCAAGACATGACATATTTAAAATAAAAGAAAGATGTCAACAAATTTATACTCAAAAATTAAAAGAAGGATTATCAGTAAAAGAAATTGCAGAAAGGCTTCACAAGACAGAAGATGAAGTAAAGGCGGTATTTACATATTTTGATACTTTAAGTAATTTTGAAAGAGATTTAGCAAACATTGATACAAAGTCAAGATAGGAGTTATTACATAGGAGCTTCAGATACAAGTATGGTTGTAGGAAATTGGAACACGAAAACATTCGAAAATTGGTGGTTAATAAAATTAGGTTTAACTCAAAACAACTTTTCAACGGAAGCTACAAAAGCAGGAAATAATTATGAACACAAAATACTGCAAGCATTGAATATTCCAGATTTAGAGATGGATAAACAAATAATAATTGACAGACTAAGAGTAAATTTAGATGGAAATTCGGAAGACTGTATTTATGAAGTTAAGACACACAAAATAGAAAAAGAATTTAAAGTATCAAAACAATACTGGAGACAAGCACAGGTTGAGATGTATGCGTACAATACCAGAAATTTATACATAGTCGCATATGCACTAAATGAAGATGACTACAACAATTACTTTAATGCGATAGATATAGATAGGATCAAATTTAATAAAGTAGAATATGATGAACAATTTATAAATAATGAGTATCTACCTAGGTTACAAATATTAAGTGAATGTTTGAAGAAAGGAGTTTTTCCAAATGCAAACTACACGGAATAATTAATGATATAAGTATAGATTTCAATACACGAAAACCTAAAATAAGCCTTTTATTAGATACAAATGAGTTAAGTATAGTAGAAGAACTAAAAAACGAAAATAAGCTAAATATCGAGCTAAAAAAATATCGTAAACCTCGTAGCCTCGACGCAAATAAATACTTTTGGAAATTGCTTCAAGAGGTTTGCGATTATAAAGACATAGACACAATAGAAGATTACAAACGCAGAGTAAAAGAATTAGGAATATTTAAGCAATTTAAGATAATGACACAAGATGTAAAGACCTTTGAAAAAATATGGACTGATAGAGGAATAGCTTGGTTTTGTGAAATAGTAGATACAACATACATAGGAGATACAGAATTTAAAATTATAAATGCATATTATGGCTCGAGTTCGTACAATAGCAAACAGATGAGTAGATTAATAGATAATCTAGTTCAAGATTGCAAAGCTGTAGGAATAGAGACGAAGCCACAAGCAGAAATAGATAGTTTATTAAAACAGTGGGATTGTGGCACTAGATAGCAACGGCTATAAATTAAGCTAGTGCCACAAAAGGCCCCATAAAGAGGTAGAAAAATGATAGTAACAGATTTATCAAACAGTTTTAATCCAGTACCTAAAAAAAAGACAGAAAAGAAAAAAGAAGTTACAACAATTAAAAAGAAAAGCAAGAAGTTAGCAAAGCTAGAGAAAAACAGATTTAGCATAATAACAAAAGACTTAGAACATTGTTATTTATGTGGAAGTAAGAAACAAGACTTTCACGAACTAATAGAAGGTAAAAATAGACAAGTTAGTATGAAGTATGGATTAGTAATACCAATTTGCCGAAAATGTCACGAAATAGTGACAAATGATAAAACTTTACAGGATAAATTGCATAAAGTCGCACAAAAAGAGTTCAAAAAGCATTACAAGTCAGAAAACTTTATACAAGTATTTGATAAAAATTATTTATAAAAATTAGGAGGAATGAAAATGGAATTTAGAGTTGGAGATAAAGTAAAAATAATAAGTAAAAAAAATGGTGATCAATATACCACTTATGAAGTAGAAAAAACATTCACAAAATCAGATTTAAAAGACGGAGATAAATGCACATTAAAGAATGGACAAGTTATATTTGTTGATAAGACTTCACAATATGGGTTTAACAGCATTGATGCACAATTAAAATACTTTAATGATGACGTAAGTATTGTAAAAGTAGAAAGACCAGTAAAATATGAGACGCTATTTGAAAGAGAAGAAGAAATACTAGACGAGACAGAAAAGAGATATTTATCAAACGTAATTAAACCTTTTAGAGACAAGGTAAAAGCTATAGAAAAAGTTTCATACTCTAGAGAGTTCATAAAAATATATATAAAAGAAGATGAACCTACCATATTACCATTTTTTGAAAAAGGTACAATGTACAAAGGAATGAAAGAAAATAAAGAATACACATTAAAAGAATTAGGATTATAGCAACAAGGGCTAGACATAAGTTTTAGCCCTTTATTTTACGAAAGGAGAAAGCATATGGCTAAAAAAGATAGTTTTATTTTATATACAGAACAGAAAGCAGTAATTGATAAATTAACAGACGAACAGGCAGGAAAATTAATAAAAGCCATATATGGATATGTTGAAAATGGAGAAATGCCCAAACTAGATAATATATTAGATTTAGTCATAACTCCTTTTAAAACTATATTAGACAAAGATAAAGCAAAGTATGAAGAAGTCAGCAAGGCTAGAGCAGAAGCGGGTTCAAGAAACAAAAAAACAAATGAAAACAAAAGCGAACAAAAGCAAACAAAAGAAACAAATGAAAACAAAACTAAACAAAAAAAACAAATGAAAACAAATGAGAACAAAATAAACAATTGCGACGATAATGAATATGATAATGATAATGATATTAAAAAAGAAAATATAAAGAAAAAATATGGCGAATATGAAAACGTAAAATTCACAGACGAAGAATTTGAAAAAGTAAAAGCTTATTTCCCTAAAGACTATATGCGAAGAATACAAAGTTTAGATGATTACATACAGCAAACAGGAAAAAAATATAAAGATTTTGTTGCTACATTAAAAAACTGGGCTCGAAAAGAAGGATATAAGCCACCCCTCTTAGACCAAAAGCAAAATGAGGAGTTAAAAGAAATAGATACATCACAACTAACGCCAGAAGAATATGATTTGCTTGTAAAGGAAAAAATAACGATACAAGATTTAATCAAGAAAGGAAGAATAAATGTATGACGAAGAACTTGAAAGAGCAATGCTATATTATGTGATTTTTGAACAAGAACAATATGCATTAGATGAAACAGATTTTATTAACGAACGAAACAAAAAAATCATAAAGGCAATTAATGAATTAAGGGCAGAAAAGAAAGAAATTTCAATGCTTTCAATTAAGTCAAAAATTAAAGCAAATGGTAGTCAAGTTTTAGAATATATAAGCTTGTTAGGAGATTTTGTAAAAACATCGAGTGCAGAGAATGTATATAGCGAATTAATAAGTTTGTCAAAGAAACGTAAAATTTTTGACTTGTTGCAAAGTAAAGTGAGTGAAATAGCAGATGCGGAAAATATAGATGTATTAGCAGAGAACATAATAAAACAGATTAATAGCATAGAACGACTAAACGAAAAAGAACAGACTTTTAGCGAACAAGTATTGAATACAGTAAGTGCGCTAGAAGAGAACTACAACAATAAAAATGATTACTCGCTGTACACAGGTTTAATGGATCTAGACAATAAAATTTGTGGATTACACAATCAAGAATTAACCATTATTGGAGCAAGACCAGGAGTAGGAAAAACAACATTTGCACTTCAAATAGCGACAAAGATAGCAGAGAAAGGCAAAAACGTAACAATAATAAGTTTAGAGATGTCGGATATCCAGATAATCCAGAAAATATTGGCAACCAAAACTAAAGTTAATAGCTATAAGATGAGAATGGGTACAATAGAAGATGATGACTGGGAAAAGATAGCAAAGGCTAGCACGGAGATATCTAAACTACCGATTAATCTAATAACTAAGGCAACAACAATTCAAGCAATAGAGACAATTGCAAGAAAATTGAAAAATCGAAATAAGCTTGATTTATTGATAATAGACTACATACAACTAATCAAAAATAAGGGCAAATTCAATAATAGAGAGCAAGAGGTTGCAGATATAACAAGAACATTAAAATTACTTAGTTTAGATTTAAAAATTCCGATAATTGGTATATGTCAATTAAACAGAAATGCAACAAGGCAAGAGCCTAGCCTAGCAGATTTAAGAGAAAGTGGAGCTATAGAGCAAGATGCAGACAATGTAATATTTTTATATCAAGAAAAAGAACAGGAAGATAGTATTGTCGATATAACGGTTAAAATTGCAAAGCAAAGAGCAGGAGAAGTTGGAAAAGTATATATGAAATTCAATAAGCCAAATAGTGAATTTAAGGGAGTAATGAGATGTTAGAAATAAATAAGAAACAGTTACTTGGTTTTGACAATGTGAACAGAGCGAGGATACTTAAATATATAGCATTAGGGTTAATTAAATATATAGGAGATGATACAAATGAAAACAACGCAAAAGGATAGAATAATAAATTACATACGAGGGTTTGGGTCAATATCTAGTTGGGAAGCATACGCAGATTTAGGAATAACACAGTTAGGAGCTAGAATAGACCAACTTAAAAAAGAAGGATACGAGTTTAAGACAGAGTGGGAAAGCAATACAAACAGATTCGGAGAAAAGACAGATTACAAGAGATATTATTTAGCAGATATGGTTTCAGAGAATATGGAACATATAACAAGATATTAGGAGGTAGTTATGATAATAGTAAGCCAAGATAAAAATAGAATCATAAATTTTGATAATATATTACAAATATATATTACGATTGATGAAGATGACAAAGGTTGTTATATTCAGTATGAAGATTGTAACAATTCTTGTGAAGGACTAGGAAAATATAATACAGAAAAAAGAGCAAAAAAAGTATTAGCAGAAATAGTACGAAAGTATTCTAGTTATTTACAATTGACTGGAGGACCTGCAATAATGCAAGGCCAAATGGATATACAACCTAATATATTTAATATACCTAAAACTTACGAAATGCCAGAGGACTAGCCTATGAAACAAATAGAGAGTAATACGCTTTGCTACTATTGTATGGGTTGTAACAAACAAGAAAACGAAAATTATAAGCCAGTAATGAGATGTAAAGGCTTTGTACCGGGAGTTGAAAACTGGCAAGAAAAATTAAGAGAGGAGCTAAAGAAAAATGGCAATAAACAGTAAAAAGAAACGGAAGTGCAGGAGAAAGAGAATTGGCAAATAAATTAAAAGAATACGGTTATAACTGTAGAAGAACACAACAGTTTTGTGGGAATACTGGACAAGCAGATGATGTAGTAGGACTTGATTATATACACATTGAAAGCAAAAGAGTTGAAAGGTTAAATATAGATAAAGCAATTGAACAAGCGGTAAGAGATACAAAAGACAATAAGTTCCCTACAGTATTTCACAGAAAAAATAGAAAAGATTGGTTGGTAACAATGAGGCTAGATGATTGGATGCAAATGTACAACGAATATTATTCTGGGAGAAAGATAAAAGAATATGAGAATAAAGGAGAAAAGTATGAAAATATATGATAAGAGAATATATAAAATAAGTGAGTGTATAAGAGTAGTGATAATAGTAATAGTGTGCTTCATGATAGGGTATGTATGTGGAATATTAGCAGGGGATAAGTCAGAGGAATTAAAAAATAAAGACATAGAAATAGAATCATTAAAAGACACTGTGTATATGTTAAGAAAGGAGAGAGAAGAAGTATGAGTAAGATAGAAGTGCGGAGATTATGTGAGAACTAAAAATGGATACATAATAAAAGTAGATAAAAAAACTGTCATTTTTGATATGGGTTATGCGGAACAATACGTAGATATGGAAACAACTAGATATGGTTTTCCCTGTGAAGAAGAAATAGCAAACCACAACAAACAACCAATAGAGTTAATAGAAGATAAAGATATAGTTGAAATAGAATTATCAGAAGAATTTGTAGAAAAAAAAGATAAAAAGAAACTTATACAAATAGGAGATGTTTATACAAAAGAAACACTACAAAGAGATATTGATAACGGAATTATAACAAGAATTTTAACAATATTATCTTATAATCAATATATGGCTAATTGCTATAAAGTAGGAGGAGAAGAATGTTAATATTACCAATTAAAAAGAAATGGTTTGACATGATAAAAAGTGGCGAGAAGAAGGAAGAATATAGAGAATTTAAAAAATACTACCATACTAGATTTAAAAAGATATTTGGATTAAATTACAAAGATAAAACAGCAGAGATAATATTTAGAAATGGTTACGCTAAAATGTCTCCAAAAATAAAGTGCGGATGTAAATTAAGAGTAGGACAAGGCAAAGAAGAATGGGGTGCAGAGCCTAATAAAGAATACTACATATTAGAAATATTAAAGATAGTAGGAGGAGAAGATGAATAGAGAAATAAAATTTAGAGCTTGGAACAAAGAAAAAAACATAATGGTATACAACAATGAAGATGATACATATGGATATTGGGATGGTTGTCGTAACAGTAATGTTGGAATGGTAAATGAAATTTTAAATTCAAAATATTATGAAGAATATGAATTTATGCAATTTACAGGACTACACGATAAAACCGGAAAAAAAATATATGAACGGAGATATAGTGAAAATAGAATATAAAGATATGAAATTTAAAGGACTTGTTAAATATGACGAAACATATTTAGCTTATGTAATAATAAGTACTAATACTACAAAACATGAGTTTGAAAACTTAGGAGATTATTTAGACTATGACATAGAAGTAATAGGTAACGTTACAGATAGTCCCGAGTTATTAGGAGGAGAATAGATATGTATAAATTAAAAGAAGGTATAAGATTAAGACAATTACAAGATTTTGGTTATAAATATGTAGGTAATTACAATAGAGGCGACCAATGGTTAAAAGAAATAGATATAATTGTAGATGGTAAAAACTTAGGTGGAATCTTGATACAAGAATGGGGAGAAATAAGCTTTAGATTTCCATTTATTAAAAATATAAAATATCCTGATATAGAACCTTATATACAAGATTTAATCAAAGCGGGATTAGTAGTAAAGGAGTAATAAAATGACTGATGAAGAAATTGAAAAAATTGCTAAAAAAGTATTAGAACTTCAAAAAGCAGATGGAGTAAAAACAACACAGAGTTTATTAACATTTCAAGAAGTCCAACAAAGATACCATAAAGAAATATACCAAAAATTTGGAACAACAGGTGGAATTGATAGTGCAATAAGAACAGTCGCTACATATAGTCAAGGACAGAGGTAT
>OGFF01000630.1_pt1 | contig 47217 bp, 35 predicted proteins | sample 1570751 | NCBI WGS metagenome assembly OGFF01 (sample SAMEA2581951, study PRJEB24529) | metagenome | biome: Human gut stool | place: China | collected 2011 | reverse complement strand
ACATGATAAGAAAAAAGAGAATGAGCAAAGGAATTGCAAAAATTCTTTCCGGTTTTCTGGTATTCGGAATGGTGGCAGGACTTGTTCCTGCAGCACCGGACCAAACAGTGCATGCGAAGGCTGCGGATGTAAGCAAGCCGGGTGTGACAGTATATGCGACAAAAGAGCAGTTAATGACAGCGTTTACGCCGGATGCAAGTGGAACGAATGCAAATGTTGGAAAACTTTTATTTGGTATAAATGCGTCTGATACAGCACAGGGATGGTATATCTTAGGAAAAGACAATGGCGTACAGGGAGATAATACTATTATTTTTGCAGCTAGCCCGATAGCAACAGGCAAATTTAATAATGAACAAAAAAATAAAGCGTACATGAAAGATTATGGAACGTATACAGACGGTGATTCTGCAGAGGAATGTGCTGCCAACCATTATGGAGCGAGCAATTTAAGAGTTACTTTGCAGGGAATGGCGAGTAATAAAGACTATTTTTCAGATGCAGAGCAGACACTCATGCAGGCAACAACTGTTGCTACAACAGATACAAAGGCTAAGAAAGATTATACCACTACAGATAAATTATATGCGCTTGAAGGTGTTCGTGATGCTATCATACTAAAAGCGGGAAGTGACAACAGCGTGCAGCTACAAAGAAGTGTATATTGGAGTGAAGATGAATTCTGGCTGCGTTCTCCGTATGAATCTTCTTATTTGGGTTCGTATGATTATGCGGCAAATTGTACATCAACGGAGGAGCAGAAGGTTAAGGATAAGTATGTTGATGAGACAAAAGCAATCAGACCAGCCACCAATCTGAACTTGTCAAATGTCCTTTTTGCATCGGCAGTCAGTGTTAAGTCCGGAAAGATAGAAGAAGCAATGACGCTTCGTTTGGATGGCAAAAATAAGGGAATAGGTACTGCAACATATAATGTTTTAAAAAAAGAAATCAAGGTCAACAGAGGAGATACGGCGGATACGGTAAATCTTATCGTTCAATATAAATCGGGTGGTCAAGAAACGCTTTATGGTTGTCCGATTGAAAGAAGCCAAGATGTGAAGTTGCCTTACGAAGATGTTGATTTATCTAAATGCAAAATCTGGCTAGAGACGACATCAGATGGATTGATTTATGCTGTTGAGGCGACAGAAGAAAACGGCGGAACACCGGCTGAGGAACATACCGGTTCACATTTAATTGATTTGCCGCAGGGAGCAACATGGACAGGCATAAATTCGTTAGATAACGATTTAAGCGCAGGTTATTACTATTTGACGGATAACGTTAATTTGACAGAGACTTGGACACCACAGGATGGTGTAGTACTCTGTCTGAACGGTAAGACAATTACAATGAATGCTGATGATAAGGCAGTGATTGAGGTAGACAGTAATAATAGCTTTACACTATGTGATTGTAAGGGCGAGGGTAAGGTCACACATGGTACTAAGCCGGATGGCACGAATAAATACAGTGGCAGTGGTGTAAACGTAAAAGGTACCTTTACTATGTATGGCGGCAGTATAAGTGGCAACACAGCAGATCAGGGCGGTGGCGTGTATAATAGAGGAACATTTAACATGAACGGTGGCACAATCACTTCGAATATCGCTATAAACGGTGGAGGAGTATATATTAACAAAGGAACATTCAACATGTACGGAGGCACAATAACCGGTAATAAAGCAGAACAAACGAATGGAACTGCGTATGGTGGAGGAGTATATATTAACAAAGGAACATTTACTATGTCCGGAGGAGAAATTACTAAAAATACTGCTACTGTCGGTGGCGGAGGTGTCTTGAATGACAGCGGCCAATTCACTATGTCTGCTGGAACAACGATTAGTGAGAATAAAGCATATGGTGGTGGAGGTGTCTTGAATGACAAGGGCACATTCACTATGTCCGGAGGCACAATATCCCGCAATGAATTAGTTGGTCCGGATTCAAATTTGTCAGGTGGAGGAGTATTTAGTCAGGGCGGTACATTCACTATGTCCGGAGGTACAATAACCGGTAATAAAGCAAAAGAGTATGGCGGAGGAGTATTTATTAACACCGGCACATTCACTATGTCCGGAGGTGAAATAACCAGTAATAGCTCAGAATCGTATGGTGGAGGAGTATGTTATTCATCGTCACAACTTTTTAAAATGAGTGGTACGGTAAATATTACTGAAAATAAAGTTGGAACAACACCTAATAATCTGTATCTTTGGAATGGTCAACAGGTGTCTGCAAGTGGACTGACAAGCGGAGCTGAGATAGGCGTGACTACACAGATTGCACCAACAAACGATTCTTCGGTTACGATTACAAGTGATTCCGTAAGTGTAAACGGTTTTTCTTCTGATAATAGTGATTACGAAACAGCTATTGATGAAAATTGCAAAGTTGTATTGAAAAAAAAGGCAGCTGTTGAAGCACCGACAATCACAAAACAGCCACAGCCTGTATCTGTGAAAGTCGGAGAAACGGCAACGTTTACTGTAGAGGCAGCAGGTGAGGGTTTGAGTTATCAGTGGATGGTTGACAAAAATGATAATCGAGGATTTGTTGATATTGCTGGAGCAACTAGTGAAAGTTACACGTTAAATGCAATTAGTAAAGAATATAATGGATATCGATATCAGTGTATGGTAAGCATTCCAAGCGGTCATACCGGTCATACCATTTCAGATTGCGTTACATTGACTGTGACAGAAGATGTAGCACCAACACCGAATCCGGAACCAAATCCAGAACCAAAACCAGAGCCAACACCAACCCCGGCTCCAAATCCGACACCGGAAGCAACAACCCCGACACCGGATCCGGCACCGGCGACATCAACACCGGCTGCATCAACCACAACAGCTTCGACAGCTGCGGCACCGGCTCAGGTAACGTATGATATTTTGGATGGAGCGGGTAGTTCATGGACACAGAATACAGATGGAAGCCTTGCGATCAGAGGAAGCGGTGAGATTTCAAAATTCCGTGAGGTCAAGGTGGACGGAGTTACAGTTGATCCGGTCAACTATACGGTCACAGAAGGATCTACCATCATTACCTTCAAACCGGAATACCTTAAGAGCCTGTCAGCAGGAAACCATTCTTTCGAGCTTGTCTGGACAGATGGAACAGCGGCAACAAACTTTACGGTAGCCGAAAACGCTGACCAGAGTGCAAAATCTCCAAAGACAGGCGAAGATTTCAGCAGAACACTTTGTACAGTACTTCTGATGGTTTCATGCGCAGGACTTGCAGGAATTTTTGCGAAAAGAAAAAGAAACCATGCCAGATAAGGCATTGCACAAATAATTTTTAAAATGAAAAAATAAGCTGATTACAGAGATAAAAGTGGGCAGGAAATTTACAAAAAAATTCTATTTTTATCAAAAAAATGAATAATAGAAAGAGGAGATTCAAATGAAGAAAAAGTTATTAACAGCATTACTTGTTGGAGCAATGGCTCTTAATATTACAGCATGTGGTGGTTCATCAGATGCAGCAGCACCAGCTGACAATGACCAGCAGACAACTACAACAGACACAGCAGCTGATGATGCAGCAGATACAGAAGAGGATGCAGTGGATGTGGAAGATGCAGCAGAAGCAGCAGACACAACAGAGGAAGAAGGCTTTTCCCTTCTTGATGTAACAGCAGATCTTGTTGATGCAGCATTATATGCAGTGGATGATGATAATACAGAGTATGTGATCACACTCTTTAGAGATCCGGATGGATATAGCTATGTTTCATTAATGATCGTTCCACAGGATGGACAGGGAGATGTCCTTTGTGGAGCATATGATGATTCTAATGTAACAAATGTTACAGATGAAGATAACATTGACTGGACTGAGATCAGCACAACAGATGTTTATACAGGTGATGATTTCTCAGCAGTATTTGTAGAAGCAGACGACGGTTCCGTTGCAATTGCAAATTCAGATTTTTCCCTTGTTATGGAAGGTCAGTATTTGACAGCTGATGAAGCAATCGCTTATATGGGAGCAGCAGCTAACTACATCAACTAGTTTTTTTGAGATATGCGGAGTACTGGAAGAACGGCTGCTTCGCATATCCTTACATAATGTAATTCAAAAATCCTGCACACTTTTATCTCTGTAATCAGCACACATTTATTTATAAGCTGTAAAATTCGCATTGAGTTTTACAGCTTTTTGCGTTTCGGCTAAAAATCACCTTTTCGTTACGATAGTTGGCGGAAAAGGCTGCGGTCTGCCTTTATTGTAGAAAATTTTCTCACTATCTCATATAAAAGTGTGATTAGTAAGCATTAAATTTTAATAATTTTGTGATTTCGGTTGTGATTTTCATAGATTTTGCATATAATAAAAGTGTGATTATAAAGCATAAAACTCCAATAAAAATGTGAGAAGTGATCCTATGGAACGATTTATCTTAAAAAAATTGCTGGATTGGAAGAATTCTCCCTACCGCAAGCCTTTAATCTTGAAGGGGGCATGCGTTAAAATAGGACTAAATCAAGAGAAACCTTATAAATAAAGGGTTTTGAATGATTTAAGTCCTATTTTTTTATCAATTTGAGGTAAAAATCTAAAATATATCAATTACAGATTCAATGAGAAATCATTATCATACCAGAAATGTCGTATGGAGTAAAATTCCGCAAGCAGGCAAATACAGACCTTTACAAGCTGTATAACACCAACCTGCATGAGAAGATCGAGATGATGAAAAAGGAAAAACATCAGTAAAAAGTCATTGAGAGGATTGCTATGTCTTGATATAATTAAAATGTATTAATTTTGAAAAAGATTTATAAAGTCTTGTTAAAATGGCAAAAATGGAATTGTGACACCACTGGTGTCACAATTCGGAAGGTGGAATATTTGTATGGGTAATGATTTGATATCAGCAGCTGGATTAATTCATATAATTGAAGAATCACGACAAAGTGCATTGAAGAAAGTGAATGAAGAGCTTATCAAAATGTATTGGAAAGTTGGTGAGTTTTTAAGTAAGGAAACGGAACGGGCTTCGTATGGTGATGCATATATCGATGAAATTTCAAGGGAAATACAGGAGGCGTTTCCCGGAATAAAGGGATTCAATCGAAGAGGTCTTTATAGAATGAAAAAATTTTATGAAACCTATAAGGATAATGAGATTGTGACACCACTGGTGACACAAATTAGTTGGACGAATCACTTGTTGATAATGTCAGGCTGTAAGACTGATGAGGAAAGAGAATTTTATATACGCCTATGTATCAAAGAAAACTATTCAAAGCGTCAGTTGGAGAGACAGTTAGATAGCGGATATTATGAAAGGTATATGTTATCAAAGGAAACTTTATTACCAGAGTCGGTTAAGAAGCTAGGAGAAAATCCATTTTTGGATTCATATGTTATGGAATTTCTGGATTTGCCAAATGAGTTTCATGAGAATGACTTACGAAAAGCGTTAATTAGAAACATGAAGGATTTTATTCTGGAATTAGGAAAAGATTTCACATTTATTGATGAAGAGTACAAAGTTCAGGTTGGAGGAGACGATTTTCGTATTGATTTGTTGTTTTATCATCGGGGATTACAGTGCCTTGTTGCAATAGAACTCAAAATAGGTAAGTTTAAACCAGAGTATATTTCTAAGTTGGATTTTTATCTTGAGGCATTGGACAGACAGGTAAAGAAAGAGAATGAAAACCCGAGTGTTGGCTTGCTTCTTTGTGCATCTAAGAATGATGAGGTGGTAGAATATGCTATGAGCAGAACGATGTCACCGATGCTGGTATCTCAGTATCAGTTACAGTTACCGGATAAGACTATTCTTGAGAAGAAGCTGCAGCAGTTGGTCAATATTCCGCAGATTGAGGATTAAGGCTTATGGGTAAGGATATGATATTTACTCTGGAAAGAAGAGTAAATGGAAAAAGAGAATTATAATCAGATAGTATTTACAGCCGTTAGGGATAACTTAGCGGCTATTTTTAATATTAGGAAATTTCTCCCTTCGGAGAAAACACTAATATAAAAGCCCGTATAAGAGAGGGCTCAACAAAAAGACGGTAAATATTTAGAAAAGGTCGATATAAAAATCTTCTTCTTCGCCGTCAAAATATTCATCTTCAGTAAGGAAATAATGCATGTCAAGTAAATCTGAATCACTCATGTTTTTTACAAGCTGTGCAGTCATTCCTTCAGGTGGATCTTTAATGTATTTTTCTCTTAGTTCCTCTATTGCTTTTTGATCCATGTGTATTTGCCTCCCATCTGTTGGATAGCTTAAGTATGTAGCAGATGGGTGGGAAATTCAAGCGGCTTTTCCATCGGCATGGCATTTCATTTTTGCCATGGCTCTTTCATAGAGTCCGTCTAGAGAAACTTTGGTATGTTTGTAGTATAAATCGAGCAGTTCCATCTTCTTTTTACAGTCAGGGCATTGGATAGGATCATATCCAAAAGATAAAGCTATTCGATTACGCCAGGTATTAAAATCAAGAATGATTTTATGCTTTGCTTTTGGTACTAATTTATTAAGAGATTTATCAAGCTCACGATTTCTTGCATACAGACCATAATAACGAGTCATTTTAAAATGTTTCTCCGGGATATGCTGAATAAGGAGTTTGATGAAGTCGATGGCAGGAAGCGTCTTTTCAACGTAGACATTGTCTTCATGGCGGTTATAGTGAAAAGTTACAGACTCACCATCGTAGGAGTCGATGCGAGAAAGCCCGATGACAGGTCTTTCGAGATAACGACTGATGTATTTTGAGACAGTGGATGGATCAGTCAGTGCAGGCTCTGCATAAACATAGAATCCATTTTTATCTTTTTTGTAAATGGCAGCTTTTACTTTTTTAAAAGAAGGAACGATTTGTTTTTCTAATTCATTTAAAAGAGCAGTCTGAAAAGCTTTACGGAGGCAGGTATAATTGAAATGTTTTATATTTCGCCAAAAACCATCGTCAGAGAATCCACCCTCAGTAATAAGACAATGAATATGAGGATTCCATTCGAGAGGTCGTCCAAAAGTGTGTAATACACAAACAACACCTGGAACAAAGTTTTTGGATCAGTTTGCTTTATAAAACATATTTAGAACAACGCTGCGGACAGAAGAAAAAAGGCAGTTCAAAAGAGAACGGTCTTCAAGAAAAAAGTGTCTGAGTTCTTCATCGATGGTAAAGATACAATGATGATGAGGACATTTAATGAGTTTAAAAGACATGGCACCACCAAAAGAAGGGTCACCACAGTTAATCATCTTATCGATGCTTTCCATGACAACATCACGAGGATGAAGAGTATATTGAATTATTTCATAGTTATCTCTAAAAATTTTTTGCAAAACATTCATGAGATAATTATGATACAAAGTAACCAAAAAGAAAACCCTAAATCCCCTCATGAATGAGGGGTAGGGGAGTTGAGGTGTCGAAGACACTTTTTTATGAAGATAAAAATGGCAAATGTGAACTATAAATGTATTTAATAGAGTTAAAAAGGAAAGCAGATAATGGAAATAAAAATGCACGTATAAATTTGAATAAAATAGTTGCATACATTGATATGCTTGAAGAAATGGGGACGAGAATAGGAGAACCAATTACAAAACATTTATACGGAGAAATATGGGAACTCAGACCGCTGGAAACTCGGATATCATATGCATATTACGAGAATGACACATTTATTTTATTACATCATTTTAAAAAGAAAACCAGAAAAACACCTAAGAGAGAATTAGAAAAGGCAGCCAATAATCTGCAAGATTACAGAGAAAGGATGGAAAAATAGCATGGCAAAAACATGGGAAACTGTTCGTGGGGAATTAAAGATTGATGACAAAGATGAAGCGATTGTTCAGATTGAAAAGGATTTGATCCGTACCATGATAAAAATCCGTGAAGAACAGGGACTGACACAGGCACAATTGGCAGAAAAATGTAATGTGACTCAACCGGTGATCGCAAGAATGGAAAAGGCAGTGCATTCACCCCAGATTGACAGTCTGTTAAAAATTTTAACACCATTGGGGTACACTTTGAAGATCGAACCATTATCAGGAAGAAAAAAAAATCTTTGTTAGTCGAATCCCATATGTTAAAATATCCTCATAGGAGACAGCCGCATATGCAGATAGAAGAGAAACAGATTGTGATAAATGGACAGAACATCATATTGCGCAGTCCAAAGAAGCAGGACGCAGAAACTTTTTCAGAGGTGCGTGACATCACTTACCGTGAAACGTATTTTCTGGCGAGATACCCGGAGGAGACGGATTTTACAGCGGAAGCAGCAGAGGCGATGATTTCAGACATAGCAGAGCGCAGGGAAGAATTTTTGATCGGAGCGTTTCGGAAAGAGCAGATGATTGGCTGTGTCATGGTTTTAAAAGAGGGAAATCACATCAAATTCCGGCATAAGGCGGGAATCGGAATTTTTATCCTCCAAAAATACTGCGGAATAGGACTTGGAAGGCAGTTGATGGAATATGCGATCGAAAACGCCAGAAAAACAGAACTTGAGCAGCTGAAACTGGGTGTTTTTGATGACAATGTGGCAGCAATCCGTCTGTATGAAAAATTAGGTTTTCGCGAGTGGGGAAGAGAACCTCATGCGTTTAAACTGAAAGACGGAAGCTACCGGGATGAAATACAGATGGTCTTATTTTTATCATAGAAAAGGACGAGCGATGAAACTATATTTTGTACGTCATGGTGAAACAGAGTGGAATGTAAAAAAGAAGATTCAGGGAAAAACCGATATTCCACTGAATGAAAATGGAATTCGGCAGGCGAAGGAACTGGCGTGCCAGCTGGTGGAAGAAGATATTTCGGTAAAACATGTCTATCATTCACCGCAGCTTCGGGCGGCGGAGACAGCACGTATCGCTGCGGAAGCGCTGCATGCGACCTGTATTCCGCTGGATGGACTGGTGGAGATGAACCTTGGAAGCTGGGAAGGTTCCAACTGGCGTGTGATCGAGCGGGAAAACAGTCCGGAATATCAGGAGTGGAGAAAAGATCGCCGCTATGTGCGCACACCGGGAGGCGGTGAATGTTACAATGATGTGGTAAAACGCACGCTGGATGCTATGGAATATATTATGAAACGGGAAAACGGAGATGTGCTGATCGTGACGCACAGCGCGATCATTATGGCACTGCGGTGTTACATTGCAGGGCTTCCATTTGATGAGATGGTCCGGAAATTTAAGACAAGAAATGCGGAAGTAGTCATGATCGAAAGCTTTAAGATTATAGATGCGATCGCACGGTTTAAAAAAGAAAATAAATAAATCACAACAAAAACGCAGAAACTGTTGTACAGAGAGAAGCAAAAACGCAGGTCTCTCTGTACAGCAGTTTTTTTATGTAACATATCTGTCAAACGCCGCTCTTGTAACTTCTGCACAATTTTAAATAAGCATTTTTGTGAATGATTTTGATGGAAAATGATTGACCGTGACGGAATGTGAATTTATAATTCAGATATAAAGATGAACGGACTTGAATGATGTTGACGGAAATTGGAGGAAATATAAATGCTGACAGAGGAAAGATTTGCGAAGATATTATCCATACTGGAAAGTATGGGGAGTGTGACAGTCCAGCAGTTGATGACAGAACTTGATGCTTCGGAATCTACGATACGAAGAGATCTGAATGCACTGGATGCAAACGGTCAGTTGACGAAGGTTCACGGTGGGGCGATCTTAAAAACGGTAGCGTACAGCACAAAGGATGACAACGTTATCAGCCGGAAAGAAAAGAATCGTGACGCAAAGAACAAAATTGCAAAATATGCCGCAGAACAGATCGCGTCAGGTGATTTTGTTTATCTGGATGCCGGAACGACAACAGAGCTGATGATCGAGTACATCACAAGCCGTCAGGCGGTGTTTGTGACAAATGCGATCAGTCATGCGAAGCGTCTGGCAGAGAGAGGATTTACCGTGTATCTCTTAGGTGGCGAGTTCAAGGCAGTCACAGAGGCGATTGTAGGAGAAGAGGCAGTCACGACACTGGAGAAATACAATTTCACCAAAGGATTCTGGGGTACAAATGGTGTCAGCCTTCAGAAAGGCTATTCCACACCGGAGTTAAAAGAGGCGATGGTGAAGAAAAAATCCATGGAAAACTGCAAGGAACGTTTCGTTCTGGCAGACGAGAGCAAGTTCAATCAGATCTCCAGCGTGACGTTTGCACCATTTGAAGGCGCAACGGTCATCACGACAGGACTGAGCCTTTCAGCTTATAAAAAATGTAAAAATGTCATAGATGTAAAGCAGTAAACAGAAAGGAGTCGAAAAAATGATCTATACCGTAACTTTTAACCCATCGCTGGATTACATCGTTTCTGTAGATAATTTTACCTGCGGAATCGTAAATCGTACAACGGATGAGATTATTTTTCCGGGAGGAAAAGGAATCAACGTTTCCATGGTTTTAAAGAATCTTGGCTTTGAGAATACAGCACTTGGCTTTTTGGCCGGATTCACAGGAAACAGAATACAGGATCTGTTAGAGGAAAAAGGAGTCCGCGCCGACTTTATCAGCGTGGAAAAGGGAATTTCCAGAATTAATGTAAAGCTTCGTTCCAATGAAGAGACGGAGATCAACGGACAGGGACCGGCGATCGCGGAGGCAGATATTAAAAAGCTTTATGAAAAGCTCGATACACTGTCAGACGGTGATATCCTCGTGCTTGCAGGAAGCATTCCGGATGTTATGCCGGGTTCGATGTATATGGATATTATGAGACATTTACAGAACAAGGACTTGAAAATTGTGGTAGACGCAACGAAAGATCTTCTGGTGAATGTGTTACAGTATCATCCATTTCTGATCAAGCCAAACAATCATGAGCTTGGCGAAATTTTCGGAGTGAAGATTGAAAGTAAGGCAGATGTCATCACCTATGCAAAGAAAATGCAGGAAAAGGGAGCAAGAAACGTTCTGGTATCCATGGCGGGTGACGGAGCTGTGTTAGTCGCAGAAGATGGAAGCATTTTCCAGTCCGAAGCGCCAAAAGGAAAGGTTGTCAATTCCGTGGGAGCAGGAGATTCCATGGTGGCAGGATTTATTGCAGGATACCTTGAGAACGGAAGCTACGAGAAAGCGTTCCAGATGGGTGTCTGCACCGGAAGTGCCTCTGCATTTTCCGAGGAACTGGCTACAAAAGCAGAAGTAATTGCTTTACTTGATAGCAATAAGAAATTGTTTATTGGGGAACAATAGAAAGGGAGGGTTTTTCAAATGAAAATCAGAGATTTACTCGCAGCAGAAAGTATTGAACTGAATGGAAAAGTAACAGGCAAAAAAGAAACTCTTGATGCCATGGTCGATTTAATGGCAAAGAGCGGCAAGATCAATGATGTAGAGGTTTACCGTAAAGGTGTCTACGCAAGAGAAGAGGAGAGTACCACAGGAATCGGCGAAGGAATTGCGATTCCGCATTGCAAATCGGATTCGGTATCAAGACCGGGACTTGCAGCTATGGTTGTACCGGAAGGGGTTGACTTTGATTCCTTAGACGGTGAGAAAGTAAACCTGATCTTTTTGATCGCTGCACCGAACACAAAAGAGAACGTACATCTCGATGTACTGAGCAAATTATCAGTGTTACTGATGGATGAGGATTTCACAGCAAACCTGCGCAATGCCAAGACGGTCGATGAATTTTTGCACGTGATCGACGCAGCAGAAGCAGAAAAAGACGCTGAGGAAGAGAAAAAAGAAGAGGAAAAGAAAGTAGAAGCACCAGTTTCCAATGGAAAACTGATCCTCGCAGTTACCGGCTGCCCAACCGGTATCGCACATACTTATATGGCGGCAGAAGCACTTGAGAAAAAGGCAAAAGAGCTTGGATACCGGATCAAAGTTGAGACGAGAGGTTCCGGCGGTGCCAAGAATGTGCTCACAAAAGCAGAGATCGCAGAGGCAGAGTGCATTATTGTTGCAGCAGACACACAGGTTCCAATGGATCGTTTCGCAGGAAAACCGGTGATCCAGTGTAAAGTGGCAGACGGAATCAGTAAAGCAGAGGAACTACTCACAAAAGCGGCAAATGGCCATGCATCTATTTACGAGGCAGGCGGAAAAGCAGCAGATGACGAAGAAGAGGGAAAAGACAGTCTCGGATATCGGATCTACAAACATCTGATGAACGGTGTATCCCATATGCTTCCATTCGTTGTCGGCGGTGGTATTCTGATCGCAATTGCATTCCTGATCGATGGTTTTTCCGTAGATTTGAATTCACTTCCATTAGACCAGAGATCAAACTTCGGTACGATCACTCCGATGGCAGCGATGTTTAAGTCCATTGGTGGCGTGGCATTCGGTTTCATGCTCCCAATCCTTGCCGGATTTATTGCGATGAGTATTGCAGACAGACCGGGACTTGCCGTTGGTTTCGTCGGCGGTGCAATTGCAGCAAACGGAACGAGTGGATTCCTCGGCGCATTGGCAGCTGGATTTCTTGCCGGATATATTGTATTATTATTAAAGAAGATCTGCAGTAAACTTCCTGACAGCTTAGAGGGAACAAAACCGGTATTGATCTATCCGTTGTTTGGTATCTTTATGATAGGTGTTTTGATGACATACGTAGTAGAACCGCCGATCGGAGCATTGAATACATTGATCAACAACGGATTGAACGGATTAAACGGCGCAAGTGCAGTATTACTCGGAGCATTACTTGGCGGTATGATGTCTGTTGATATGGGAGGTCCGGTCAACAAGGCAGCTTATGTGTTCGGTACAGCTTCTATCGCAGCCGGAAACTATAACATCATGGCAGCCGTTATGGTCGGCGGTATGGTTCCGCCAATCGCAATCGCGCTTGCAACCTTAATTTTCAAAAACAAATTTACAGCAGATGAGAGAAAGGCAGGTCCTACCAACTTCATCATGGGACTTTCCTTTATCACAGAGGGTGCGATCCCATTTGCAGCATCTGATCCACTCCATGTATTGCCTGCGTGTGTGGTTGGTTCTGCAGCAGCAGGTGCATTATCCATGGCATTTAACTGTACCTTAATGGCGCCTCATGGTGGAATCTTCGTATTCCTTACCGTAGGAAATCCATTATTATATCTGGTTGCACTGGCAGTCGGTTCCGCAGTCGGATGTGCGCTGCTTGGTGTATTAAAGAAAAAAACAGCTTAAGAGGAGAGAAAAACAATGAAAGAATTTAAGTATGTGATCAAAGACGAACAGGGAATCCATGCAAGACCGGCAGGATTATTTGTAAAGGAAGCAGCCGCATTTCCATGCAAAGTAACCATTGAAAAAGACGGAAAAGAGGCAGATGCAAAACGTATTTTTGCAGTGATGGGACTCGCAGTCAAATGTGGACAGGAGATCACCTTAAAGACAGATGGTGAAAACGAAGAAGAGGCGATGAATAAACTTTCTGCTTTCTTAGAAGAAAACTTATAAAAAATATGTGTCTATCTATAAGATGATAAAAAATGCAAATAAAAGTTATATACGAGGGAAACTAAAAAATCAAGAGCCGGGCTTTGCAAAGTCCGGCTCTTGGTGTACTATTTAAGAAGAAGGTTTTTTATGAGAGATGGAAAAGGAGCATAATATGGCAGGAACTGTTGCAATCGGAATCCAGCAATTTAATGAGATCAGGAAAAAAGGTTATTTTTATATCGATAAAACAGCATTTATCAGAGAATGGTGGGAAAAGGGCGACAGTGTCACATTGATCACACGACCAAGGAGATTTGGAAAAACATTGACCATGAGTATGGTAGAGCAGTTCTTTTCAGTTAAATATGCCGGCCAGCAAAATTTGTTTGAAGGTCTGGCAATTTGGGAGACAAAGGCGTATCGGGAGATTCAGGGTACTTATCCGGTCATCAGTCTTTCGTTTGCGAATCTGAAAGAGCCATCTTACGAGTTGACAAGACAGAAAGTCTGTGATCAGCTTCAGCAGTTGTATACAGAGCATGCATATATTTTGGAAAGTGGGATTTTAAAAGGTGCTGATAAATCTTTCTTTGAGCGGATGCTTCATAATGAAAAGGTAGAATATGTGGATGCCACACTCGCATTGTATAAGCTTTCCAGTTTTATGTATCAGTATTATGGGAAAAAGGTACTGATATTGCTGGATGAGTATGATACGCCGATGCAGGAGGCCTATATAAATGACTATTGGAACGAACTGACAGTATTTATGCGAAGCCTGTTAAATGCAGCGTTTAAGACAAATCCATGGTTGGAACGGGCAATCATGACAGGAATCACCCGTGTGAGCAAAGAGTCCATATTTTCAGATCTGAACAACCTGAAAGTAATCACAACAACGTCAGACGAATATGCCGATGCTTTTGGCTTCACAGAAAAAGAAGTATTTGAAGCACTGGAAGAGCGAGGACTGGGTTCGGAAAAACAGAAAGTAAAAGAATGGTATGACGGATTTATTTTTGGAGAACATAGAGACATTTACAATCCGTGGTCGATCCTGAATTTTCTTGATAAGGGAAAATTTGATATATATTGGGCAAACACAAGCTCTAACAGTCTGGTCGGAAAACTGATCCGCGAAGGAAACCGCAGTATTAAAGAAAAGTTTGAACGATTGTTGGAAGATGAGACGATAAGGACAACCCTTGACGAACAGATTGTATACGATCAGCTCAATGGCAATGAACAGGCGGTGTGGAGTCTGCTTCTGGCAAGTGGTTATCTCAAAGTACTTTCCTATGAAGAATACGACAAGGTTCTACCGGGAATGCAGCCGAAATATGAGATCGCACTGACAAATCTGGAAGTGAAGCTTATGTTCCGGAATATGATACGTATGTGGTTTTCTGAGGCAGAGACAGATTACAACGATTTTGTCAAAGCACTGTTGATTGGTGATGTACGTGCAATGAATGTGTATATGAATCGAGTAGCTCTCAGCACATTCAGTTATTTTGATACAGGTAAGCGTCCGTTTGGCGATGAGCCGGAACGGTTTTATCATGGTTTCGTACTGGGGCTGATCGTAGAGTTACAGGTTCGATATGTCATTACCTCGAATCGGGAGAGTGGCTTTGGCAGATATGATGTTGTATTAGAACCGAGAAATCCGAAAGAAGACGATGCGATCATTCTGGAATTTAAAGTGCAGGATACAGACGATGAAAAATCATTACAGGATACAGTTCAGCGAGCATTATTGCAGATTGAAGAAAAGAAATACGAGGAAATACTTTTGGAAAAAGGAATTTCGAAAGATCATATCAGAAAATATGGATTTGCATTCTGCGGTAAGAATGTACTGATCGGGGGAGCGAGCCGTTAAGGCAGATCCCCTTATTTCAGCAAATCCATATGCAGTTTATGTAAAAAAAACAACCATTTATGCCATTTTTCATTTTATAAATAAAATCCATGCTACCATTATGCTAACAAAAAATAATAGCAGCATGGGTTTTATTTTTTATTGTTGCGATTCAAATAACACACATTTTTGTATCAATAACACAACAAATAAAATCCGTGAGCACCAAAAGAACAGGAGAACGAAAAATGAGCTTAAAATATGGGGAAATCATAAAACAGATGTCTCTGGAAGAAAAAGCACTGATGATGTCCGGTAAAAATACATGGGAGACTGTAGATTTTGAGAAGTACGGAATCCCATCCATGGCAATGTCCGACGGACCTCACGGGTTAAGACGTCAGGCCGGTGCAGGAGACCACCTTGGATTAAATGCCAGCCTTCCGGCAACCTGTTTCCCGACCGCAGCAACGATCGCAAACAGCTGGGATGAAAAATTGGGGGAGGAGATCGGTACTGCACTTGCAGAGGAAGCGGTGACCATGGATGTCAATGTCATCTTAGGACCGGGACTCAACATTAAGAGAAGCCCGCTCTGTGGACGTAACTTTGAGTATTTTTCCGAAGATCCGTATCATGCAGGGAAAATGGCAGCCGCTTATGTAAAAGGTATCCAGAGCAAGGGAATCTCAGCATGTCCAAAGCATTTTGCGGCAAACAGCCAGGAACTCCGTCGTATGGCAAGCGACTCTGTTGTTGATGAGCGTACATTCCGGGAAATTTATACCACCGGATTTGAAATCGCAGTCAAAGAGGGAAAATCCAAATCCATCATGTCTTCTTATAATGAAGTAAACGGTGTCTATGCAAATGAGAATCGTCACATGTTACAGGAAATCTTAGTCGATGAGTGGGGATTTGACGGCTATGTTGTATCTGACTGGGGCGGAAGCAATGACCATGCACTTGGCGTTATGAACGGAAGCCATCTTGAGATGCCAGGTACCGGAAAATCTGGTATGCGTGATATTGTCCGCGCGGTAAAAGACGGCACATTACCGGAAGAAGTATTGGATCAGCGTTTAGATGAGCTGTTAAATGTTGTTTTTGCAACCCATCAGGCAACTGTTGATGGAAAAGGCAAAAAATTTGATGTTGAAGGACACCATGCATTAGCAAGAAAAGCAGCCGAAGAAAGTGTTGTTTTACTGAAAAACAGTAACAACATCCTGCCATTAAAACCGGGAACAAAAGTAGCAGTGATCGGTGATTTTGCAAAGACTCCACGTTATCAGGGTGCAGGTTCTTCTCTTGTAAATCCGACCAAACAGCCGGAATCCATCTTAGATGTGATTGGGGACAGTGGACTTGTAATGACCGCTTATGAACAGGGATATATCCGCAACCGCAAACCGAATGCAGCACTTGCAAAATCAGCAGTGGAAGCAGCAAAGAATGCAGACGTTGTTCTTGTTTTTGCAGGATTAGATGAGATCAGCGAGTCCGAAGGACTTGACCGTACCCATATGCATATGCCACAGGCACAGAACGAACTGATCGATGAGATCACAGCAGTAAACTCCAATGTAGTGGTAGTTCTCTCCGCAGGTTCTTCCATTGAGATGCCGTGGTTTGACTATGTAAAAGGTATCGTTCACGGATATTTAGGTGGTCAGGCAGGTGCATCTGCAATGATGAACGTCCTCACCGGAAAGGTATGCCCATCCGGAAAATTAAATGAGACTTATCCACTTCACTATGAAGATACTCCTGCATTCCACTACTATCCAAGCAAGGAGCGCAGCAGCGAGTACCGCGAGGCTCTCTATGTGGGATATCGTTATTATACAACGGTCGGCAAAAAAGTCCGTTTCCCATTTGGTTATGGATTGAGTTATACAACTTTTGCATACAGCAATTTCTCCGTTGACAAAGACGGTGTGACCTTCACGATCAAAAACACCGGAGATGTGGAAGGAACAGAAATTGCGCAGCTTTATGTCGGAAAACAGTCCGAGACAATTTTCCGTCCGGTCCGTGAGTTAAAAGGTTTTGCGAGAGTGACATTAGCTCCGGGAGAGGAAAAGTCCGTACATATCGCATTTGATGACAAGACCTTCCGTTTCTATGACACAAGAACCAATACATGGGAAGTAGAATCTGGTAACTATCAGATCATGGTAGGAACCGATGCAGATACTATGGTATTAGTAGGCAGCTTAGATGTTGCAGGAACTGTAGCAGAAGGCGGCTATAGCAAAGAGATTTTACCGGAATATTTCAGCGGTAAGATTGAGAACGTGGATGACATCGAGTACAGAGAACTTTACGGAAGAGAAATCCCGGATGGAAGCTGGAGCGGTGAGATCCAGATGAACGATGCAGTATGCCAGCTTTATTACGGAAAAGGTATCTTTGGCAAACTGTTCTACGGAGTATTGAAATTACTTCTTAAGATCAGCGAGTGGCAGGGTAAACCGAACTTAAATGTTTTGTTCAACTACAATATGCCAATCCGTGGATATGCAAAAATGACAGGTGGTTTTGTCACAATGGAGATGGCGAGAGCCTTAACAGAGATGGCAAATGGACACCGGATCAAAGGAACGGCACATCTGATCAAAGCGGCAGTGAAGAGAGATTAATGTAGAGGAACAAAAAATAAATTTTACACAAAACACACGTAAGGTGGCTATGGATTTTACATAGCTGCCTTATTTTTTTATGTATGGAAACAAATAAGATAAAAGTAAAATTGGAAGCGCCGATGGTGCAGGCGCGGTATCAGTATGCAATTGATGTGATGTTAACAAGACTTCGCATGATTGATGCAGATCTGACCGAGAAAAATGAACGCCCATTAATCAGAAATTTGTGTAGCAGAATTAAAACTGCCGAGAGCATTGTGAAAAAGCTGGAAAGAAAGGAACGTGAAGTCACTTTTGAAACAGCAGTCAATACTTTAAATGATATTGCCGGAGTCCGTGTGGTGTGTTATTTTGCGGACGATATTTATCAGATTGCGGACGCAGTGCGCAGACAGAAAGACTTTACCATTGTCAAAGAAAAAAATTATATCAGGAAGCCGAAAAAAAGCGGCTATCAAAGCCTTCATCTGATTGTGGAAGTGCCGGTAACTTATCTGGATAAGACAACCGCAGTGAGAGTTGAGATACAGATCCGTTCAGTCGCCATGGACTACTGGGCAGAATTAGATTCCCAGATGTGTTACAAAAAGGATGCCGGAAAGTTAGAAGCGGTCGAAAAAGCGACGAGGGAATATGCGGATGTGATCGCAGGTGTGGATCAGAAGATGCAGGAGCTTCGCAAGAAGATACAGAAAATGTGAGAGTATCCGGTAATCCCAAACGGCAGACATACATAAAATGAAACGGTATTAGCAGACCAGAACAGAGATAGAAAAGAGGAGTAAAAATGGATCAGGAAAAGACAAAGGTATGGGCACACCGCGGGGCCAGCGGTTATGCTCCGGAAAATACATTAGATGCATTCCGGAAAGCAGTTGAGATGGGAGCAGATGGAATCGAACTTGACGTGCAGATGACAAAAGATGGAGAACTCGTCGTTATCCATGATGAGACGATCGATCGTGTGAGCAATGGAAAAGGCTGGGTAAAAAATTACACCTATGAAGAACTGAAAAAATTTAATTTTAACAAAACGCATCTGGAATACACAAAGGAAGAGATACCAACACTTGAGCAGGTATATCTGTTGATAAAACCGACAAATCTTACCATTAATGTGGAGATCAAAACAGGAATTGTTTTCTATCCGGGGATTGAAGAGCGGGTACTGGAGCTTACAGAGCGTCTTGGAATGAAGGAGCGTGTCATTTATTCTTCGTTTAATCATTATACGATCCGGAAAATCAAAGAGTTAGACCCGCAGGCTAAGACGGGCATGCTCTATGAAGATGGAATCATTGATGCAGTGGATTATGCATGTGATGTTGTAAAGGCAGACGCACTTCACCCGGCGGGATATAACGTTTTTTATCCGGGATTTTTAGAGCGTTGTAGAGAGCGGAAAAGACTGCTTCATGTATGGACGATCAATGAAGAAAAACATATGAGAATGCTGTGTGAGGCAGGCGTGGATGCGTTGATCACAAACTACCCGGATATAGCAAAGAAAATCAGGGACGAATACTGTTTTGGAGAACTGCAGCCTGAACTGGTTCAAAGAATCCTTCAGAGTTGAGACAGTGAGAGATGCCTATGATAGAAAAAAGAGCAGAGAACATCATGATACCGGAAGAAGCGAATTATCAGCGAACCATGAAGCGTGATGTGGAACCATATCTGAGAAGCTATGAAAAAGACGGCTACATAGAAAGCTACGATAAGACTGCAATTTATTACCGCACATACCAGATTCCGCAGGCGAAAGCCGGAATTGTCATCAGCCACGGATTCTGTGAGTTTGCAGAGAAATATAGGGAAGTGATCTATTATTTCCTGCAAAACGGATATTCTGTCTATGTCCCGGAGCACAGGGGACACGGATATTCTGACCGGATTGTTGTGGATGGCGAAAAAGTTCATGTCGAGGATTATGAGCAATATGTGCAGGATCTGCATTTTTTTGTGAAAAATGTGGTAGAACTCACTGAAAAACGAAGAATCTTATTCTGTCATTCCATGGGTGGAGCCATTGGAGTGCGGTATCTCGAAGAGTTCCCACTGACCTTCGATGCGGCAATCCTGTCAGCACCGATGCTTGGGATGAACACTGGAAAGTATCCGAAGTGGCTTGCGAAAGTTACCGCAGATTTTTTCTGCGCGATCGGAAAGGGAACGAAATATGCTGCCGGACAGAGTGGTTTTTCAGACAAACCATCCTTTGAAACAAGCAGCTGCGTTTCCAGAGAACGATACATGTATATCTACAATATGCGTCTGCGGAATATCAATTACCAGACTTACGGTGGAACCTATGCCTGGGTAAAAGCAGGATTTAAAGTAATCCGCAAGCTGCGGAAAAGAAAAAACATTAACAGTATAAAAATTCCGCTTATAATCTTTGAAGCGGAAAAAGACGACATGGTTGACAATTGTGGCATTGAAAAATTTGCTAAAAAAGCCAAGACCGCACAGCTGGTAAGAATGAAGGATTCCAAACATGAAATCTTTAACGCAGGCGAGGCGGTGCGTGACAGTTACTATAGACAAATATTTTTATTTTTAAATCATGTGTATACGGCACAGGAAAGAATGAATGAGGAAAACGAATATGAAACAAAAACTGACGAAACTCGAAAAATACTGGGTACTGTATGATGTGGGAAACTCTGCATTTACGCTGTTAGTGTCCACGATCATTCCGATTTATTTTAAAAACATGGCACAGAATATGGGCGTTTCCGCATCGGATTCTACTGCATATCTCAGCTATGCGATCTCAATCTCTACGATCATTGTTGCAATTTTAGGACCGATCCTCGGCGCAGTCGCAGACAACAAAAATCATAAAAAGCCGTTATTTACATTTTTCATGATGATCGGTGTTCTAGGATGTGCAGCGTTGTCCATTCCGAAGACATGGCTGATGTTCTTGATTATTTTTGTAATCGCAAAAGTAGGATTTTCCGGCAGCCTGATTTTTTATGATTCCATGATGGTAGATGTAACCACTGACGAACGCATGGATGAGGTATCGTCCCATGGGTATGCGTGGGGCTATATCGGAAGCTGTGTACCGTTTGTCATCAGTTTAATGCTGGTATTAGGTGGTGATAAAGTTGGCATCAGCACACCGGCAGCCATGACAGCCGCATTTTTCTTAAATGCAGCATGGTGGGGACTTGTGACAATCCCACTTCTGAAAAATTACGAACAGAAATATTATGTGGAAAATCAAGGCTCCGTGGTAAAGGAGTCTTTTGCCAGACTTGGAAGAAGTGTGGCGGAATTGAAAGATAACAAAAAAGTTGCCCTCTTTCTGCTCGCATTTTTCTTCTATATAGACGGTGTATACACGATTATCGAGATGGCAACTTCTTACGGAAAAGACGTTGGGATCAGTGACGCTAATCTGCTGATGGCATTGCTTCTGACGCAGGTTGTGGCATTCCCATGTGCGATTCTTTTCGGAAAAATGACACAGAAATTTGAGACAGGAAAACTAATTTCCGTCTGCATCATTGCATATTTTGCAGTCGCAGTTTACGCCCTGCAGTTAGACGCAGCATGGAAGTTTTGGATGATGGCAACTTTTGTAGGGGTATTTCAGGGTGCGATCCAGGCGCTGTCCCGTTCCTACTATGCAAAGATCATCCCAAAGGAAAAATCGTCTGAGTATTTCGGAATCTTTGATATATTCGGAAAGGGTGCATCTTTTATGGGAACTATGTTAATGGGAATCAGCACACAGATTTTTGATACTTCCAAAGCAGGAGTGGTAGTGATCGCAGCCATGTTTGTGGTCGGATTCGTTTTCTTTCAGGTGCAACGCAGGACAGAGGAGGATCAAAATGGTTTACCATCATTTTACAGACGTTTTACAAAGGAAGATATTTAGATTTTACACGCTGCCTTTAAAGTAGTCATTGTCAATGAGACAGAGACAAAAAAACAAAGATGGGAAACGCAAGATCCCATAAAGATTTGGAGGAAAATCAAAATGAAAAAGAAAGTAATCAGTTTATTCGTAACAGGAATGTTAGCGGTCAGCATGATCGCAGGATGCGGTTCTGATAACACAGCAGCAGATGCAGGCACAACAGCAGATGCTTCTGCAGATGCAGCAGCAGACACAACCGCAGAGGAAACACCAGCAGCAGACAGCGCAGACTTTGACGCAAGCGAATATGTCAACGTATTATCCCGCGAGGATGGTTCCGGTACAAGAGGTGCATTCATCGAGTTATTCGGAATCGAAGAAAAAGATGCAGACGGAAATAAAGTGGACAACACAACAGAGGAAGCGATCATCACAAACAGCACATCCGTAATGCTTACATCTGTAGCAAGTGATGAATATGCGATCGGTTATGTATCCCTTGGTTCTTTAGATGAAACTGTAAAAGCAGTCAGCATTGACGGAGCAGAAGCAACAGTAGAGAATATCAAAAATGGTACATACACGATCGCAAGACCATTTAACATTGCAACAAAAGGTGAAGTAAGCGACATTGCACAGGATTTCATCAACTACATTATGAGTGCAGAAGGTCAGGCAGTCATCACAGAGAACGGTTATATCGGTTCCGATGATGCGGCAGCATTCGAATCTAACGGAGCAACCGGTAAAGTGACAGTCAGCGGTTCTTCTTCTGTAACACCAGTCATGGAAAAATTAAAAGAAGCTTACACAGCCGTAAACTCCGGTGCAGAGATCGAGATTCAGGAGAGTGACTCCACAACAGGTATGACAGATGCAGCAGCAGGTACAAGTGATATCGGTATGGCTTCCCGCGAATTAAAAGATTCTGAGACAGAGCAGGGACTTACCGCAACAACAATCGCTATGGATGGTATCGCAGTGGTCGTAAATCTTGACAACCCAACAGCAAATCTTACATCCGATCAGGTAAAAGGTGTCTATGTTGGAGATGTTACAAGCTGGGATGAACTTGCAGAGTAAATAAAAATAAGCTGGCATGAATATGAATATCAATAAATTAAAAGAAATTGTAATGAAATATGTATTTCTGTTTACCGCCATTATTTCCATTGTAGCAGTTGTACTGATCTGCGTGTTCCTGTTCGCAAACGGGGTTCCGGCAATGAAAGAGATTGGATTTGCCAACTTCCTCGGAGGAACAAAATGGAAACCCGGCAACGGCTTATATGGTATCTTCCCGATGATCCTGGGAAGTATCTATGTAACAGGCGGAGCCTTGATTATCGGAGTACCAATCGGAATTCTGATGTCTATCTTCATGGCACGTTTCTGTCCGTACAGATTACACAAGGTATTAAAACCGATCGTTGATCTGCTGGCTGGAATCCCTTCTATTGTTTATGGATTCTTCGGACTGGTTGTTATGGTTCCGTTTGTCAGGGAGCATTTCAAAGGCAATGGGCAGAGTATTTTAACAGCAGCACTGTTACTTGGAATCATGATATTACCTACAATTATCAGCGTGTCCGAGTCATCCATCCGAGCAGTGGAGGAGAGCTATTATGAGGGAGCGCTCGCACTGGGAGCCACACATGAGAGAAGTGTCTTTACGGTTGTTGTTCCGGCAGCAAAATCAGGTGTGTTTGCAGCAGTTGTGCTCGGCGTAGGACGTGCGCTCGGTGAGACAATGGCAGTCATGATGGTAGTCGGCAATCAGGCGAGAGTGCCGGACAGTATTTTCAAAGGTGTGCGTACACTCACAACGAATATCGTACTTGAGATGGGATATGCCACGGATCTTCACAGGGAAGCATTGATTGCTACAGGCGTAGTTCTGTTTGTGTTTATTCTTATTATTAATATATCGTTTTCTATTTTGAAACGTAGAGGAAAGGAGTAGAGGCAGTATGGAAAAAAATATCACCCCGATCAATCAACTGTCGTGGAAAGACAGATTGAAATCTTATAAAAAACATCCGGGATCTTTTATTATACTGCTTCTGGTGGGAGCCTCGGCAGTGATTACCGTGACAGTGCTTGTTTATCTGGTGGGCTATATTTTGATCCACGGTGTTCCGTATTTAAGACCAAGCCTGTTTTCACTGACTTACAATTCCGATAACGTGTCAATGATGCCGGCGATCATCAACACCATCACAATGGTATTGCTCGCACTGCTTTTTTCTGTTCCGTTTGGAATCGGAGCGGCAATTTATCTTGTGGAATATGCAAAAAAAGGAAATAAACTCGTTGAGCTGGTGCGTATCACGGCAGAGACATTGACCGGTATCCCATCCATTATCTATGGACTGTTCGGTATGTTGTTTTTCGTGACAGCATTGCATTGGGGATATTCCATGTTAGCCGGCGCGGCAACGCTTGCGATCATGGTGCTCCCGGTTATTATGCGAACGACAGAGGAGGCACTTTTGTGTGTGCCGGATATGTACCGTGAGGGAAGTTTCGGACTTGGCGCAGGAAAGCTCCGAACCATCTTTAAAATCGTACTTCCAACGGCGATTCCGGGTATTTTGTCCGGTATCATTCTTGCAATCGGACGTATCGTAGGAGAGACAGCGGCACTGATCTATACGGCAGGAACTGTTGCGGAGGCAGCAGGCGTCATGGATTCCGGACGAACTCTTGCGATTCATATGTATTCACTGTCGAGAGAGGGACTTCACACGAATGAGGCATATGCAACAGCAGTCGTTCTTCTGATCGTGGTATTGCTGATCAATGGTTTGTCTTCCCTGATCGCAAGAAAATTAGAAGCTGCTACGAAGTAGGCATATAACAAAATCAATCAATGACGTATTGGAAATATATAAGAGCAAAGATACACAGTGATTTAAAATAGAAGTAAAAACGAGGAAACAATATGAGTGAAAAATTTAAAATTTCAAACCTTGATTTATATTACGGTGATTTTCATGCGTTGAAAGATATCAATATGAGCATCCATGCAAACGAGATCACAGCTTTTATCGGACCATCCGGCTGTGGAAAATCCACCTTTTTAAAAAGTCTGAACAGAATGAATGACCTGGTGGAAGGATGTAAGATCACAGGAAATGTCCTGTTAGATGGCGAGGATATCTATAAGGGGATGGATGTCAATCTTTTACGAAAAAGAGTCGGCATGGTATTCCAGAAGCCAAATCCGTTCCCAATGAGTATTTACGACAATATAGCTTATGGACCGAGAACCCACGGTATCCGCTCCAAAGCAAAATTAGATGAGATCGTGGAAAAATCCCTGCGTGATGCGGCAATCTGGGACGAAGTGAAAGACCGTCTGAAAAAAAGCGCACTCGGCATGTCCGGTGGACAGCAGCAGAGATTATGTATCGCAAGGGCACTGGCAGTGGAACCGGAAGTCATCCTAATGGACGAACCGACTTCCGCGCTTGATCCGATCTCCACATCCAAGATCGAGGATCTTGTCATTGAACTGAAAAAACAGTACACCATCGTCATGGTCACACACAATATGCAGCAGGCTGTGCGTGTTTCGGATAAAACCGTATTCTTCTTATTAGGAGAGGTGATCGAGGCTGGCGAGACAGAAAAATTATTCTCAATTCCACAGGATAAACGTACCGAGGACTATATCACAGGACGTTTTGGTTGACATAAATAAAAAGGAGAGAATGATATGAGAAATCGATTTGACAGACAGTTATTAGAATTAAATAATGAATTGATCCAGATGGGAAGCCTGATTGAGCAGGCAATCGAGATGGGGATATCCGCACTGGTAAAGCAGGATGTAGAAAAAGCAGAGCAGGCGATCAAATTTGACGTGGAAGTAGACGAACAGGAGAAAACGATCGAATCTCTCTGCATGAAACTGCTGCTTCAACAGCAGCCGGTAGCAAAAGACTTAAGATTAATTTCCGCAGCATTAAAAATGATCACGGACATGGAGCGTATCGGCGATCATGCAGCGGATATTTCGGAGATGACCATTTTGATGGCAGATTCCGATTATGAAAAAAGCGCCATTAATATGGAAGTGATCAAAGAGATGGCAAAAGAGACAACCGATATGGTTATCAAGAGTGTGGATGCTTTTGTCAACAAAGATCTCGAACTGGCACGCTGGGTCATCAACCGTGATGATGTGGTGGACGATCTTTTTGACAGTTTCCGGAAAGAACTCATCCAAAAAATCAATGAGAATGTAAAAAATGGTGAGATGGCAACGGATATGCTGATGGTCGCAAAATATTTTGAGCGTATCGGCGATCATGCAACCAACATTGCAGAATGGGTGATCTATTCTATCACCGGAAAACACGAAGACGAATAAATTTTAAGAAAACTTTTCCCTTACAGACATAAAAAAGGTATGCTAAAAGACTCCTGATTGCAATTTTACATAGATTTTACATAAAACCGACATAAGATTTACATGTAGTTTATAATATGGAATCGAAATGTAAACAATAACCTAGTATATGTCTATGTAAGGGAGAGATTATGAATATTTTTGGAATTCTGACAATGATCGGCGGTCTGGCAATGTTCCTGTACGGAATGAGTGTTATGGGTGGCGGTCTTGAAAAAATGTCCGGCGGAAAATTGGAGCGTATCTTAGAGAGCCTGACCTCGAATCCGTTTAAAGCGGTATTGCTCGGAGCCGGCGTGACAGCTGTGATCCAGTCATCCTCAGCTACAACGGTCATGGTTGTCGGTTTCGTAAATTCAGGCATCATGAAACTGTCGCAGGCGATCGGGATCATCATGGGTGCAAACATTGGAACGACAGTTACCTCATGGCTTTTGAGCCTGACCGGGATCGAGAGTTCCAATTTCCTGATCAGCATGTTAAAACCGTCCTCTTTTTCACCGGTTCTCGCACTGATCGGTATTATTATGTATATGTCCGGCAAGGACAAAAAGAAAGATATCGGTGAAATCTTACTTGGATTTGCAATCTTAATGTTTGGTATGGAGACAATGAGCGATGCTGTAAAGCCGCTTGCGGATGTGCCGGAGTTTACCGATATTCTGACGATGTTCAACAATCCGGTATTTGGCGTGTTAGCAGGAGCGCTGCTCACCGCAGTCATTCAGAGTTCTTCGGCTTCTGTTGGTATCCTGCAGGCATTGTCTGTCACAGGAGCATTTACTTATGGTTCGGTTATTCCGATTATCTTAGGACAGAATATCGGAACCTGTGTCACAGCGATGATCTCAGCAATCGGTGCAAACCGGGGCGCAAAGAGAACCGCATTCGTGCATTTATATTTCAACATTATCGGAACCTTATTATTCCTTACAGTATTTTATATTGGAAATGCAATCTTTCGTTTTGAATTTGTCGGGGAGACGGTAGGAGTTGCAGGGATCGCGCTGATCCACAGTATTTTTAATGTCTTTACAACTGTAGTATTATTTCCGTTTATCCGTGGGCTGGAAAAACTGGCTTACCTTACAATCCCGGAATCTGACGAGGAAAAATCTGCCAAAGAAGATGTGTTTGCCATTTTAGATGAGCGTTTTGTGAGCAGTCCTGCATTTGCGATCGAGCAATGTAAAACTTTAGTAAACCAGATGGCAGAGATCACAAAAAACAGTTTTATCGAGGCAATGGAATGTATCAAAGAGCCTTCGGATCAGAAATTTGCGGAAGTGATCGCAAAAGAAAACCGCGTAGATGTGTATGATGATAAAATCAGCGCCTATCTGACGAAATTAAACAGTGGGGATCTTTCTTATACGGACAGTCTGCGGGTGACTTCACTTTTACACTGTCTGACGGATTTTGAGAGAATTTCCGATCATGCGGTAAATGTGGTAGAATGTGTACAGCAGATGCAGAAAGAGGATGCAAAGTTTTCTAAGAAGGCGGAGGATGAGATGAACATTTACTCCAAAGCCGTGAGGGATATCTTGGAGAGAACGACCGGAGCGTTTATCAATACCGATATTCCACTTGCGCGTTCCGTGGAACCGTTAGAGGAAGTCATTGACGGTCTGAACAAAACGGTAAAAAAACATCATATGAAGCGTCTGCGCAAGGGAAAATGCACGATCGGACTTGGACTGGTACTCTCGGATCTTGCCATGAACTACGAGCGTGTTGCTGATCACTGCTCCAATATCGCAGTATATATGATGCAGTTGAATGATACCGGTCTGGAGGAACACAGTTTTACAGAGCAGATGGATGAAAAAGAGAGTGCAGAATTTACAAAACTGGAAAATGAATTTGAACAAAAATATGAGATAGATTAAATCCGGGAAGAAATTCGCAGCACAATTATTGTGTTGCGAATTTTTTGTGAATCAGGGAAAGACTTATAGAAAAAACAAAGCAGGCTGTATTATAATCTATTTATAGAGCGAACAGTGGGAGGAAATGATTATGGCAACAATCTATATTGTAGAAGATGATGTAAATATCCGCGAGATCGAGCGCTATGCGCTAAAAAACAGCGGATATCAGGTAGAAGAATTTGAGTGCGGTGCAGATCTTTTTAAAAGGTTAGAGAGCAAAGTTCCGGCCCTGATTTTATTAGATATCATGCTTCCGAATGAGGATGGACTTGATATTCTGACCAAAATCCGTGCAGATAAAAACACAGCAAAAGTGCCGATTATTATGGTGACGGCAAAAACATCCGAGCTTGACAAAGTAAAAGGGTTAGACCTCGGAGCGGACGATTACATTTCCAAGCCGTTTGGTGTGATGGAACTGATCTCCCGTGTCAAAGCGTTATTGCGCAGAACGATGAATACGCAGGAAGAATCACAGATTGCCTACGGAAATATTCTGGTGGATAACGATAAACACGCCGTTTACGTGGATGGAAACCTGTGTGAGCTCACCTACAAAGAATTTGAACTTTTCAAATACCTTGTCATCAACAAGGGAATCGTGCTGTCGAGGGATAAGATCATGAACCAGGTGTGGGGCTTTGACTATGAGGGTGAGAGCCGGACAGTCGATATGCACATCAAGACGCTGAGACAGAAACTTGGAGAGGCGGGAAGCCATATCAAGACAGTGCGCAATGTCGGTTACATGGTGGAGTGACGTCCGTTAAGGAGCAGGGAAAAGGCAGGACAGACGTAAGACGGTGATGGGATGAAAAAGAAAATCAACAGCAAATTTATGCTGATCTCAGCGATTGCAATTATTGTCATGGCAATCTGTGCCATGGTGCTTTTTTATGATATATTGAAAAAACAGATTTTTGACGATCTGAAGGCAAACGCCCATGTGATCTCCATGATGAACCCGGAGGATCTGCCGGATGAGATCAACTATAATCTGAATAAAGATGGGCTGCGTATCACGCTGATCAATGAGGATGGAACCGTCATCTATGACAGCATGGAAGACGAGTCGAAGATGGAAAATCACAGGGAACGACCGGAGATCGCTTCTGCATTGGCAGCCGGAGAGGGGCGTGCTATGCGGAAATCGACTACGTCCGCAAAACATACTTTTTATTATGCAATGAGAACAGATGACGGAAAAGTTCTGCGTATTGGAAAAGACAGTAACAGCATCTACAGTCTGATCATCAAGATGGTATATCTCACGTTGTCTGTGGGATTCTGCGTATTTGTACTGTGCACAGTCCTTGCACACAGGCTTACCAGGCGTCTTGTGGCACCAATCGAAAAGATGGCGGACAATATTGTACTGCTGGAAGAAAATGATGTTTATGACGAGATGAAGCCATTTGTTGCGACTATCAAGCAGCAGCATGTGGATATTTTAAAACATTCCCAGATGCGTCAGGAATTTACTGCAAATGTTTCACACGAATTAAAGACACCGCTCACTGCGATTTCCGGTTATGCAGAACTCATTGCAAGTGGAATGACAAGCGGGGAGGACACCATTCATTTTGCCACGGAAATCCATAAGAGCGCAGAACGTCTGCAATATCTGATCAATGATATCATCAAGCTTTCCGAGTTAGACAGCGACGACACAAAGATCGAGTTTGAGACGTTAGACCTCCATGAGATGGCGTTAAACTGTCAGGCAATGATGGAGATCCCGGCGGAAAAGAACGAGGTGACGGTGGAAGTACAGGGAGAAGCCACCTCGGTTCGGGGAAATCGAAATCTAATAGATGAATTAATCTATAATCTTTGCAGTAACGCAGTGCGTTACAACAAAAAAGGCGGAAAAGTCACGATTATTACACGCACGGAGGACGGACATCCGACTCTGATCGTCAAAGACACTGGTATCGGTATTCCGAAGGAGGCACAGGAACGTGTCTTTGAACGTTTTTACCGTGTTGATAAAAGCCGTTCGAAATCGACCGGAGGCACAGGTCTTGGACTTGCCATTGTCAAACACATTGTGGCACAGCATGAGGCGCAGATCTCACTGGAAAGTGAGGAGGGTGCCGGTACGGAGATTAAGGTGACGTTTTTAAAATAATTAGAAAAGATGAGCTTCTGATTTTATATCGGAGGCTTATTTTATATAAAAACGTGAAAAAATATGTGATTTAGCTGTGAAAAACGTGATAAAAACATATAAAAAGATCAAAAAAACGTGAAAATTAAAATTCAAAGAAAAAACTATAGCAGTCTTTTCCATTTTTGTGTTATTATAGAAAGACAGTCATAACGACAGTACCAATGAAAATGAAAGGACAGAGTAAGTAATTATATGTTTTCCGTATCAGACATTAAAGAGACAGTGTATCCGGCGGCGTACCGGAGGGGAAAAGAGTTGTATGAAACGGCGGGGGTTTTTGATTTTTCCTATGAGTTGTATTTAGTGGATGAGCTGCCGGTGGCTGATGTCAGGGCAAAAGTTCGCGGAATCAATCAGGAGTATTATGAAGTGACAGCCACTATCGACGAGGAGTTCGGAGACGTAACGAACTGCAACTGCGGATGTGAGGCTTTTTATAATTATGAGGGAATGTGCAAGCATTGTGTGGCAATGCTTTTGAATTATGTAAACAAGAGGACTCCGATGGAGATTCTCAGGTTAAAACGGGGACAGGGCACAGAGACACCGGAAGCAGGGGAACGTCCGGTGGGAAAGATGGAGACGGCAGCACCGCTGAAAAATCTGCTGAGCCAGTATTCCATGCGTGCAACATCCAAATATATGTTACCGGAAACCATTTACGGAAAAGTGGAGTTAGAACCTTACTTTGAGATGGATTACGGCTATGCAAGACTGGAATTTAAGATCGGAATGGAGACAAAGTATGTGTTAAAAAACATTTCTGCGTTTTTACATTCTGTTCAGGTCAATGAGAAAGTGCATTACGGCAAAAAACTTGATTTTTATCATCACATGGAAGCTTTTTCGGAGGATGCAAAGCGCCTGATCCGGTTTATGCAGCAGCAGGATGATGATAAAAAGCGCCAGAGCAAGTTCCATGCTTATTATGCCTACACCGGCGGCTATGAGCGTACCATGGAGCTTGATGGTGTGGGGATCGACCGGTTTTTGGAAGCGGTGAAAGGAACTCCTTTTCATGCAACGATCGGTTATGATATGAATGAAAGCTACATCTATAATGGAACAAAACGCAAACCAAAACTGACGCTGAAAGGTGGAAGTGCGGGAGCGTTTCTCTGCATGGAAGATCTGCCGATAATCGAGGGCGACAAGTATTATTACTTTTATGAGGATGGGGAGATTTTCCTCGGAGAGCCATTGTTGAAAGGAAAAGTATCAGACTTCTTCCAGTTTTTACACCGCCAGGTAGGGGGAGACTGCTATATTGCAGCAGAAGAGCTCGCAATGTTCTGCAGAGATCTTCTGCCGATGGTGCGGGAGAGCTTCGATGTGATCCCGGAAGGATTTGACGAGGCGCTTTACGTTCCGCCGAAGCCGGAATTCGAGTTATATCTGGACCGCCAGGCAATGGATGTTGTCGGAGCGAAGCTGGTCGCAGTATATGGAGATAATAAATACAACGTGCTTGCCAAAGTAGAACCGGGCGAGGTACGTGATCTGTCAGAAGAGCTGCGCATCAAGAGCCTTGTGGAGCCATATTTCAATGAATATGACCATTCAAAGACATTTTTTGTCATTGCAAAAGACGAAGATCTGCTTTATCAGCTCGTGGCGGGCGGATTGCAGCGGTTAAGCCATTTTATGGCAATTTATACGTCGGATAAGTTCCGCAATATGAAAGTGGTCAATGCGCCGAGCGTATCCGTGGGTGTCTCCTTAAAGAGTGACCTTCTGGAATTAAAGGTACACTCCGATGAGATGTCCTCCGAGGAGCTGGCATATCTGCTTTCCAAGTACGACAGAAAGAAAAAGTATATCCGTCTGAAAAACGGGGATTTCTTAGATATCAAAGAGGATGGGATCAGTGCGCTTGCAGAAGTCAGTGAGGACTTACAGCTTACCGAGGCAAGCCTGAAAAAAGGAACGGTCGTGATCCCAAAATACCGCGCTATGTATCTGGATGCAGCACTGAAAAATAACCAGCTTCTGTCCATCGAGAAAAACAGGGAATTCAAAGGCATGGTGCGGAACATGAAAACCATCGAGGACAGCGATTATGAAGTGGTGGATTCCCTGAAAAATGTTATGAGAAACTATCAGAAAAATGGTTTCCTCTGGCTGAAAACGCTGCGGGAGAACGGTTTTGGCGGAATCCTTGCGGACGATATGGGACTTGGAAAAACGCTTCAGGTAATAAGCCTTCTTTTGGCAGAGCGTCAGGATTATGATGCCGGGGAAAAGGAGCGCCGCAGATCACTTATTGTATGTCCGGCATCTTTAGTTTATAACTGGCAGAAAGAGATTGAGCGTTTTGCACCGGAACTTGAGACTGTGACGATCACAGGAAGTGCACCGGAACGGAAAGATATCATCCGTCACACCACGGACGGGCAGATCCTCATCACATCCTATGATCTGTTAAAACGTGATGTGGAGTATTACAAAAACATTGTGTTTGCAGTTCAGGTCATTGATGAAGCTCAATATATTAAAAATGCCGGAACGCAGGCGGCAAAAGGCGTCAAGAAGATCACGGCAGCCTTTAAGCTGGCGCTGACCGGTACACCGATCGAGAACCGCTTAAGCGAGCTTTGGAGTATCTTTGATTACCTGATGCCGGGATTTTTGTATACATATCAGAAGTTCCGTGAGGAGATCGAGACACCGATCGTTGTGAACAAAGATGAGAACAAGATGGAACGTTTACAGCGCATGATCCGTCCGTTTATCCTGCGCCGGTTAAAAGGTGATGTACTAAAAGATCTTCCGGAAAAACTTGAAGAGAATGTTTATGCGAAGATGGAGGGCGAACAGCTGGCTCTTTATGATGCGCATGTGCAGCAGATGAAGCAGATGTTAGACGGCAAGAGCGAGGCGGAATTTAAGTCCAATAAGATCCAGATTCTTGCAGAACTTACAAAACTGCGTCAGCTCTGCTGTGATCCGGCACTTTTATTCGAAGATTACAAGGGCGAATCCGCAAAAGTCCAGATGTGTATGGATCTGATCGGGAACGCAGTGCACGGTGGACACAAGGTGCTGTTATTCTCCCAGTTCACGACCATGTTAGACCGTCTGGCGGAACAGCTGAAAAAGCTGGGCATTGATTACTATATGCTCACCGGCTCCGTCAATAAGGAAAAACGTATGCAGATGGTAGACAGCTTCAACAAAGATGATGTCCCGGTGTTCTGTATCTCCTTAAAGGCAGGCGGAACCGGATTGAACCTCACCGCAGCGGACATCGTCATCCACTACGATCCATGGTGGAACGTTGCCGTGCAGAATCAGGCAACCGACCGTGCACACCGTATCGGGCAGAAGAATGTCGTGACGGTTTACAAACTCGTCTCCCAGGGTACGATCGAGGAGAAGATCATTGATATCCAGGAGAAAAAGAAAAAGCTTGCCGAGCAGGTGCTGGAGGGCGAGGGAATGGATTCTGTAGTATTCACAAAAGAGGAGATCATGGAACTTCTCGGCTAGAGGATAGCGGAAAAAAGTCATTGAATTGCAATTATTATAAAAGTAATTCAATGGCTTTTTTGTATCAAAGTCTGATAATTATTAAGTTTCATTAGAAATTACTCGACTGTTTCTGTTTGGTGTGTTAGTATATAAAAAATTAGTGGATTTACTATAAAAAGTAATGTGTGAAGCTTGATTATACCTGTGAGAAGGTCGAATATATACAAACATTTCATTAAAATGGGGAAAAGAAAAATGAGAAAAAGACATACTTTAAAGAACGAGCTGACAGTATTTATGTTGCTCGCATCAGTAGTTACATTAATGCTGGTTGCCATAGCAGTTTGTTATGTCTTTTTCTCATTTTTTTTCAAAAATACGCAGGAAGATATAGAATATGTGCTTAATAATACTACTCAACAATATCAATCTCATATGCAGTTTATAGAAGATGGGGCAATTTCTATAAGGCATAACAGTTTATTGGGGGATTTTTTTCAAACAGATTCGTGTGATGCAGATATTGCAAAAGAACAATTAATGTATAGTATGGAGTTGTTTGCAGACAGAAATCAAGTAAATCAGCAGCTGCCATTTGTTACGAGTGTTTATTTATTCAATAACTGGGATCAGTGTATCAAGGAATATTACTATGCAATTACGTTAGCTTCTGAGAAGCAACAGGAAAAATCTTATACAAATATGCAACAATGGTTCAAGAAAGATAGAAATCAATATGCATGTGTAACGGATAGTGATAATCTTAATATTCTTTTTCGCATATATGATGATGATATGAAAGAAAAGGGCATTGGTATAGCCCAAATTAGTCTTGAAGCAATAGAGGGAATATTTGAAGATATAGAAGGTTATCAGGATTATTCATGGAGTATATTGTCGCACAATAATTTAATGTTAGTGTCAGGGGGAGATGCAACACAAAATGATCTATTGAAAGAAAAAGTTGTATCTTGGAGTGGAAATAAGAATGTGGAAGGAAGGAAAGTAATTGTCAGTGCTGATGCGAGTGGTTTTGGATTAAGAACGATTATCGCAGTGGGACAGAATAATATTCTGGCAATCTTACGTCCGACACTAATTATCTTTTTAGTGGGATTGGTAATTGTATTAATATTGACTTTTTTGGTATCTTATGGAATCAGTTATCGTTTTACAAAACCTGCAGCTAGAATGATCGCCAATATTCGAGCATTTGGAAGAAAGGAATTGAACGTAAGAATGGAGGATTCTTCTATACAGGAATTCCATGATATCGGACAGGTGTTCAATGAAATGGCAGATAGAATCGAATACCTGATTACGGAAGTATATGAAAAACAGTTATTGGCAACGCAATCACAGGTGAAATATTTACAGTCTCAGCTTAATCCTCATTTTCAGTTTAATATTCTTGCAATGCTCAGTTTAAAGGCAAAAATGGCTGGGAATGAGGAGTTATATGAAAGTTTGAATGCTTTTTCCAAACTAATGCAGGGAAAGATTTTCCGTGAAAAAGAAATAAGAATAAAAGTGAGAGAAGAACTGGAAATTGTTCAATTCTATTTGTTTTTGCAAAAGGAACGCTATCAAGATAAATTAACTTATGAAATCAATATAGAAGACGAGCAAATAAAAGAGAATCTGATTCCAAGACTTTTGATTGAACCGCTTGTGGAGAATGCTGTGTCGCATGGTTTGGAACCCAAAAAGGAAAGTGGAATCATAAGGGTATGCATGTATGAGGAGAATTTCATTGAAGAGAATGATGAAATAAAAAAACAAAAGAAAACTTCCAAAATACTTCATATTATTGTTGAGGATAATGGTGTTGGTATTGATTATGAAAAAATGAATGAGAAACCGACAGAAGAAGTTCAACAGCCGGAGAAGATAGATCACACTCATACAGGATTTGAAAATACTCGGAAAATGTTACAAATTTTGTATGGTGATAATTATAAATTTAACATTTGGAGTGAGAAAGGAAAAGGAACAAAAATTGAAATAATTCTTCCGGCAGAAAGAGGGGAAATACCATGTGGAAAGTAGTAGCGGCGGATGATGAAGGATATATAAGGGAAGCATTAAAAAAGTTGATAAATTGGGAGAAAATGAATTGCGATTTGGTGTCAGTTCTTGAGGACGGACAAGAGCTTATCCAATGTATAGAGAATGAATCTCCAGATATAGTGATCACAGATATTCAGATGCCGGGGGTAAACGGTTTAGAAGTGTGTAAATATTTATATGAAACTAGACCGGAAACACAGGTGATAATATTAACAGCATATTCAGATTTTGATTATGCCAAATTTGCGATCAAGTATAATGCATGTGAGTACGTTTTGAAGATATCCATTATGGATGAACTTCCAGAAGCATTAGAAAAAGCAACGGGAAAATTAACTCAATTAAAGAAAGAAATTGAGAAAGAGGAGAGTGCTGTATCAGAACAAAGAACGCTCCTTCAGCAGATCGATCAGTATGTAGAACAAAATTTTAAAAATAAAATATCGTTGGATGAGATTGCAGATGAATTACATGTAAATAGGAGTTATTTAAGTAGATTTTATAAAAATAAAACAGGAATAAATCTGTTTGATACAATATTGAATCTTCGAATAGAAGCGGCAAAGGAATATCTTTTAAATACAGATATGAAAACTTATGAAATTTCGGAAGCGATTGGAGTTGACGATGCAGGATATTTTTCGAAGATGTTTAAAAAAATTACTGGGGTTTCACCTAAAGAATTTAGGAAGCAGGGGAAAGATGAAAAAAACTACTAAGTGGCTAATGACCCTGATGCTAATTTTAGGAGTTGGTTGTATTTTAGAAGGGTGCGGAAAAGAGAGCAATCACAGTGTTACTATCACGTTGATCCATGCCTGGGGAGGCACAGAAGAAGACCATGTTGCAATGAGAGAGATTTATGAAGAATTTCAGGAAGAAAACCCAGATATTAATTTACAGATGATTTCTATGCCAACAAGAGAAGACATGATGAGAAAAGTAGAAGATATGATAATGGTCGGTAATATACCAGATATTGTATCTTTTAGTGGAACAGGTGAAAATAATACCTATGATTTTATGATTGAAAATAATATGGCACTAGATATCTATCCATATATGCAACAAGATCAAGAATTTGCTGATAGTATTTCAGAAGTAAATAAAGAATACTGGAGTACAGAAAATGGAGAGTTGTACTCTGTGGCAGATGCACGAATGTTAAGCGGAGGATATTGGTATAATGAAGATATTTTAAAGGCAGCAGGAATTGAGAAAGTACCAAAAAGTTGGGATGAATTTCAAACAATGTGTGATCAGATTAGTGAGTGGGCGTTAAATGAAAAAAATGAAGTAAAAGCACTCCAACCAACGGCAGAAGGATATTTATACTGTATGGATCACATGTTAGCTGGAAGTGAGGATTCTCGATTTGAAGGACATAATCTTATATTTCAGGATGAAATTTTCAATAATGCAATAAATCGGATGAAACGAATGTATAATTCGGCTATTTCTGAAAACGCTGAATATAGTTATCGAGATGAGACTCATCTTTTTAATGAAGGAAAACTGGCAATTTATATTAATGGAGTATGGGGAGCACCGATGATTTCAAAGCAAATTGATGCTAAATATGCACTCTTACCAACAGACGGGGGAGAGGCAATGTCATGTATTTCTTCTGGTTTAGGGTACGTTTTAGGTAATAGTGGGAATGAAGAAAAAGAAAAAGCAGCAGTTAAATTTTTAAAGTACATGCTTAGCAAGAAGGTTCAGACGAAAATTCTTGAAAAGACAGAGCAAATTCCGGCAAATCCAGATATATCTTTGGAATCTTATAAGGAGAGTAAAGGCAGATTGTATCAGGCGGCTACACTTGTTCTTGAGACAGACGAAAAAATAGAGGTTCCGAATAATATTTGGTCAGCCGAACAAAAGGATTATTTTATAAAAACCATTTTTGATGTACTAACAGGAACTCTATCTATACAGGAATTTGAAGAAGGTTTAGAAAATAAATAAAAATAGAATATGTGCATGTTGACTCGGAAATAGAGGCGACATGCACTTTTTTTGTACAAAAATACGAAAAAATTGACAAAAGGTAAATATTTTACGTATTTGATTTGGCAATATGTAAATATTATACGGTTTATAGTCAACCGTATATATTCAAAATGAATAAAAATAAATGTAGAATACACTTAACAAATACAACCGATATAAAAGGAGGAAAAAATGAAAAAAAAATTAGTTAGTGTATTGTTAGTAGCAGCAATGGGAGCATCTGTTTTAGCTGGATGTGGTAGCAGCTCGGTAAAAGAAGATGGAGGAGAGAAGAAGAGCGAATCTAGTGGTAACAATGTTCTGGAGTTCTATCATGGATATTATCAGGATGAAAGTGAGTGGGCTGCGGCGCAGGTAATGAGAGATATTTATGACGAATTTGCGCAGGAACATGCAGATGGAGATGTAACTTTTAAACCGATTGCTGTTGAAAACAGAGATGATATTGTAAGTGCGCAGGTTGCGGGTGGTTCTTTCCCGGATATGGTAGATGTTGGTGGCGGTGGAGTACCGCAGGCAGCAATCTCACAGGATCTTGTTTATGACTTGAAACCATATATCGATGAAAATAATTTGCAGGATGCAGTAGGACTTAATTACACACAGCATGATCAGGATGGACATATTTATGCAGTGCATGATCAGATTGAAAGCCGTGGTCTTTGGTATAATTCAAGTATTTTTGAAAAAGCAGGTACTTCTACAGATGCATTTACAGATTGGAATACATTTGGAGATGCAATGACGAAGATTGCAGATCTGGGAGATGACGCTTATGGCTACATAGCGGGACAGGGTTCTAGCTATATTGTAAATGCAATTATGGCGTCTACAGATGCAGGAAAGAAAATGGTTGAATCTGAATTGACAGAAGAAACAATAAATTCAGATGAATTTGCTAATGCATTCAAAACAGCAGCAAAATTAGATCAGGCAAATGGATCTCAGCATACAACAGATGATAATGGAAATTTAATGGCTGAATTTAACACAAATGGAAAAGTTGGAGTACTTTTTAATGGTGTATGGAATGCAAGTGGAATTGATGCATCACTGGTTGATTCTATTGAACCAGCGTTATTCCCAGGCAATGTTGCGATTGCATCAGCAGGTGGTGGTCTTGCAGTAGCAAACAATATGAGCGAAGAGAAGACAGAACTTGCACTTGAGTTTATTAAATATATGACTAGTAAGGAAGTACAGGAAAAGATTTTTACTGAAGTTCAAGCAAATCCATGTAATACAACAGTTGATCTTAATGCACTTGCAGAAACAAGTGGGGATGCTGCAACAATAAAACTTGCGGAGGCGTGCTCACAGGTCAACTCAGCGGATACAGTTGTAATTAATATGAATTATACTTGGGGATCAGATGTTAATAAAGCAATTATTAATGCGTTGATGGAGTGTGCAGTTGAAGGAACAGACATTGATGCAAGATTCGAATCGCTTCAGAAAGAATTACTTGCATTGATTGGTTAATTAAAATTGATTTAGATGTTGATATGAGGGAGGGGAGAGAATATCCCTTCCCCTTTTTATCGGAGGGACCGAGTTGAAAGATAATATTTGTAAGAAGAAAAAAAATAAATTAGGAATAAAGCGTACAGGTTTTATTATTGCTTTTTTGACACCAACAATTATAGCGTTTTGTATTTTTTATCTGTATCCAATAATTACAGTATTCGTTACGTCTTTTTGTAAGTGGGATTATAGTAATATCACGTCTCCAGAATTCTTTGGATTTCAAGATTTATGGAATAATTATGAGTACATTTTTAAAAAATATCCATTTTTCTGGGAAGCACTTAAGAACTCTACTACATGGGCAATTCTTGGTGCAGTTGTTCAGATTCCAGTTGCTACATTAATAGCTCTGGCTTTGTCAAGAAAAATAAAGGGAATTAAGTTTGTACGGAACGTTTATATTATTCCTAATATGATCTCTACAGCAGCAATGGGAGTGATATTTTTACAGTTATATAATCCATCTTATGGAATTATCAATCCGATAATCAGATTGTTTAATAAGAATTTTACAGATAATATCCTTTTATTAAAAGGACCGGCATTTATAGCTATGACATGTGCTTATATTTTTTTTACTGGAACTACAACATTAATGATACTTGGAAATATTATGGCAGTTCCGGAAGAAGTAAGAGAGGCAGCAATGTTAGATGGAGCTAGCGGATTAAAGCAGGATTGGTTTATTACGATTCCAATGATAAAAGGAACATTAAAAACTGTGTCTATTCTTGCAGCAACGGCTGGTTTCCTTCTTTATAATGAGGTATATTTCCTGACAAAAGGAGCAGCAGGAACATATAGTATCAGTTATGTGATTCGCGAATTAGCAATTACAAGCCCACGAACTCAATTCGGACGTGCAAATGCTGTTGCTTTGATACAGATTTTAGCAGGACTGGTTATTATTCTGATAATTAATTTTGTATATAGTGTTTCATTAAAAAAAGAGAAACATTAGGAAGGGAGAAGCGTTATGAAAAAATCTCTACATAGAAAAACTGTAAATAATTTGCCAACAGGAACCAAAATTGTAACATATATATGTTTGGCGTGGGCACTAATTGTCTCCTTGGTTCCGCTGATTTGGCTTGTGTTATCGAGCTTAAAGAAAGATCCGATGGCGAGACCTGGGTTTCAGTTGCCGGAGTCGATTTGTTTAGATGGATATATTTCTACTTTTAAAGATCTTCATGTATTTCGTTATTTTGGAAATAGTTTAATTGTTGCAGGAATATCGGTATTAATTAGTGTGGTTATGATTTCTATGTCTGCTTATGTAGTTGCAAGAATGGAGTTTAAAGGGAAAAAACTGGTAAATATCCTTTTATATTCAACAATGTTTATACCAGCGACTGCTTTGACTTACCCTGTATATAATTTAATCAATAACTTACATTTGTATGATACAAGAGCCGCATTAATTCTTATTTATTCTTGTAGTGGAATCGCAGTTAGTTTTTTTGTTATAAAAAATTATTATGATAATATTCCAAGAGAATTAGAGGAGGCTGCAAGAATTGATGGGTGTGGCTATGTACAGACATGGGTAAAAGTTATTTTCCCGATTGCACGTCCGGGAATTATGACAGCAGCAGTTTTGGCTTTTTTAAATAACTGGAATGAATATTATTGGGCTTCACTTGTATTAATCACGCGAGAAAAATTGACAGTCCCGGCATTACTTTCAACATTTACAACGGCATTTAATACGAATTATAACGGATTGTTTTCTGCGATGGTTGTCATAATTCTTCCACCAGTAATATTGTATTGTGTTTTCAGTAAGTTCTTTATTGAAGCATTATCAGGTGGTGCAGTGAAAGGATAATAGTAGAAGAATCGTAGAAAAAGGGAGATTAACAATATGAATCGGGAAATAAAAGAACGAACAAAATGGTTTATGGATGCGAGATTTGGAATGTTTATACATTGGGGATTATATTCAATTCCTGCTTGTGGCGAATGGGTTATGTCTCAAAAAGAAATGACAATAGAGGAATATAGGAAATATTTCGAACAATTTGATCCGGTGGATTATGATCCAAAAACATGGGTTCGATTAGCAAAAGAAGCGGGAATGAAATATGTAGTTTTAACGGCGAAACATCACGATGGTTTCTGTTTATTTGATTCAAAATTAACGGACTATAAAGCGACAAATACAAAGGCAGGACGAGATTTGGTAAGAGAATTCGTAGATGCATGTAGAGAAGAAGGATTAAAGGTAGGACTCTATTTTTCAATTATTGACTGGCATCATCCAGATTTTCCAAAGTATGGAGACCGCCAGCATCCAATGAGAAACAATGTAGCCTATAAAGATGAAAAAATTGATTTTGATCGATATTTAGATTACATGCATGGTCAGGTAAAAGAACTGGTGACAAATTATGGGAAATTGGATTTGCTTTGGTTTGACTTCTCTTATGATGATATGACAGGAGAAAAATGGAAAGCAACAGACTTAATTAAAATGGTACGTCATTATCAGCCAGATGTGATTATTGATAACCGTTTGGAAGGCGCAGGAGATAACCATGGAAGCATTGCAACAGAACATCCTTTAATTTATAGTGGAGACTTCGCAAGTCCTGAACAGATTATTCCTCCGAAAGGAGTTTGTGATGTTAATGGTGAGCCTATTCCATGGGAATTATGTGCAACAATGAACAATCATTGGGGATATTGCAATTTTGATCATCAATATAAAACACCTGAGATGCTGGTAAGAAAGTTGGTAGAGTGTGTCAGCAAGGGTGGAAATATGATTTTGAATGTAGGACCTGATGCAAAGGGGAACATTCCACAAGAAAGTGTTGAAATTTTAAGAGAAGTTGGAAACTGGATGAGTAAAAATAAAGAGAGTATCTATGGTTGTGGAATATCAAATTTTGAAAAACCAGATTGGGGAAGGTATACACAAAAAGATAATGTGATTTATGCACATGTTTATGAAACTCCTTTGGGAGCTCTTCCACTTTATGGCATTAGTCCTGAACAGCTGGCTGAAATTACATATTTAGCGGATGGAAGTGAGGTAAAGAGAGGTGAAGCATGGAATACAGCTCTTTATACGGATGTTGCATTCGTATCATTCGGAGAAGATCCTGTGTTTACATATCCATTGCCAGATGAAAGGGACACTGTATTAAAAATTCAACTTAGGAATTGAGAAAGGAAGAAAAACGATGAAACAGATAACCAGTATTTTAATCGGGGCAGGATTGAGAGGTGGTTATGTATACTCGCAGTATGCACTGGATCACCCAGATGAATTTAAAGTGATAGCTGTAGCAGAACCGGATCAGGAACGCAGGGAACTTTTTGCGGCAAAGCATAATATTCCAAAGGAACTACAATATGAATCCTATGAAGAATTATTACAACAGGACAAAATGGCAGATTGTGCTATGATCTGTACACAGGACAAAATGCACTATGAACCAGTTACTATGGCGATGCAAAAAGGGTATCATGTTCTTTGTGAAAAGCCGATGTCACCAGACAAAGAAGAAATTATAAAAATGGGAGCAATGGCAAAGAAATATGATCGAATATTATCTGTATGTCATGTTCTTAGATATTCTCCGTTTTTCTCTAAAATAAAAGAAATTCTGGAAGAGGGAAGAATTGGAAGGATGATGTCGATTCAGCATATCGAGGAAGTTGGATATTGGCACCATGCGCACAGTTTTGTAAGAGGAAATTGGAGAAACAAAGAAGAATCCAGTCCGATGATATTGCAGAAATGCTGTCATGATATGGATATTATGTTATGGTTGGCGGATAGTAAATGCAAAAAAATCAGTTCCTTTGGAGAACTTACATATTTTACGGAAGAAAATGCTCCGACAGGTGCGCCGGAATATTGTATGGACGGATGTGAACACAGAGATCAGTGCCCATTCTATGCACCGCGTTTTTATCTGGAACATCCAAAAGCTGTGGAAGATGGTCTTGTATATGCAGTAACTGATCAGGCAGATTCTGTGCATGTTCTGGAAGCGTTAAAGAAAGGTCCGTATGGAAGGTGTGTATTTCATTCGGATAATACAGTTGTAGATCATCAGACAGTGGACATAGAATTTGAAAATCAAGTTACAGCTTCATTTTTAATGACAGCATTTACAAATCAGTGCGCAAGAAGAATTCGAATTATGGGCACTAAAGGTGAATTAAAAGGTGATATGGAGTCAGGAACAATAGAAATCATAGATTTTGTAAGTGGAACAAATGATTTGATTCAACTTCATACGCCTTCAAAGGGACATAGCGGAAGTGATATGAGCATGATGCGAGAGTTTGTTCGTATGGTTGGAGAAGGAAAAACGGGAAAAACGGATGCATCAGTTTCTGTGGCGAGTCATCTGATGGCGCTTGCAGCTGAAGAAGCAAGAATTAGTAGATCAGTTATTGATTTTGAAGAATATAGTACTTATGAGATGAAATAAAACTGAAAAGATATAGAATAAACAGAAAAAGTGTACGACAGGTAAAATGCTAATAATAAGGAAAAATGTATATGAGAAATATTGTGTTTCACGACAAGACAAAGACATTTCATTTATATAATGAAAAAATAAGTTACATTATGTGCGTGTTGGAAAACGGACACATGGGGCAGATTTATTTTGGAAAGAAAATTCATGATAAGGAAGATTTTTCTTATCTGGTAGAGAAAATAGAACGTCCGATGACTTCATATATATATGAATGGGACAAAAGTTTTTCACTGGAGCATATTCGGCAGGAATATCCGGTATATGGAACAACAGATTATCGTCATCCTGCAATCGAATTATTACAGAAGAATGGAAGCAGAATTTCAGAATTTAAATATACCGGCTATGAGATTACAATGGGAAAGCCGAAGCTTCAGGGACTTCCTGCCATTTATGCAGAATCTGAGGAAGAAGCGGTGACACTCAGGATTTATTTGAGAGATTCTCTTACAGGAATTATACTGGAGCTGCTTTATACTATCTTTTCTGAATATGGAGCGATTGCAAGAAGTGTTTGCATAAAAAATGCAGGAAAAATGCCGTTACATTTACTTACAGCAATGAGTCTGAATCTGGATCTTCCGGATAAAGATTATATTTGGATGCAATTATCTGGTGCATGGGCTAGAGAGCGGCATGTGAAGGTGAGGGCTCTGGAACAGGGGATTACAGCGATTGATAGTATGCGTGGGCATTCTTCGCATGAACAAAATCCGTTTATGGTTCTTAAAAGAAAAAACACAGATGAAGTTATGGGAGAAGCAATCGGATTTAGTTTTATTTATAGTGGGAATTTTAGAATTCAAGCAGAAGTGGATACACATGATATAACACGAATTACAGTAGGAATTAATCCAGATGGATTTGATTGGGAACTGGAACCCGGAGAAAGTTTTCAGACACCAGAAGCGGTGATGGTTTATTCAGATAACGGACTTAATGAGATGAGCCAGACATTTCATAAGTTATATGCAAAACGTCTTGCACGGGGATATTGGCGTGATCGTAGCAGACCAATATTGAATAATAATTGGGAAGCAACATATTTTGATTTTACAGAAGATCGTTTGGTAAAAATTGCAAAGAAAGCAAAGGAATGTGGTATTGAATTATTTGTGCTTGATGATGGATGGTTTGGAAATCGTAGAAGCGACCGTGCAGGGTTAGGGGATTGGATAGTAAACAAAAAGTTACTTCCAAATGGAATTGAAGGTTTGGCAGAGCGTATAGAAGAACTTGGCATGCAATTTGGTTTATGGATAGAACCGGAGATGATAAATAAGGATTCGAATTTGTATCGTCAACATCCAGATTGGATTTTACAAACCCCGGGAAGAACGGATTCACATGGGCGTTATCAATATGTACTAGATTTTTCAAGAAGAGAGATTGTTGATTATATTTATACAATGATTGCCAAGATTCTTTCAGAAGCAAAAATTTCGTATATAAAATGGGATATGAATAGGAGTATTACAGAATGTTATAGCATTGCCTATCCTGCGGAACGACAAGGCGAAATTTTCCATCGATATATACTGGGAGTGTATGACTTATATGAAAGACTGACATCAGAATTCCCCAAAGTTCTATTTGAGTCCTGTGCGAGTGGCGGTGGACGCTTTGATCCTGGAATGCTTTATTATGCACCGCAAGGATGGACCAGTGATGATTCTGATGCGATTGAAAGGTTGAAAATTCAATATGGAACCTCGATGTGTTATCCGATTAGCAGTATGGGAAGTCATGTTTCTGTAATACCGAATCATCAAGTTTTTCGAAATACACCATTGCATACAAGAGCAAATGTAGCTTATTTTGGTACATTTGGTTATGAGTTGGATTTGAATAAATTATCTGATTCTGAAATTGAAGAGGTAAAGGCACAAATCTTATTTATGAAAAAGTATCGTCAAATGCTACAATTTGGAACATTTTATAGATTGAAAAGTCCCTTTGAGGGAAATGAAACTATTTGGATGGTAGTTAATGAAGAAAAAACAACAGCACTAGTAGGATATTATCGTGTATTAAATGGCGTGAACATGCCATACAGCAGAATAAAATTGCAGGGACTTGATCCAGATAAACTTTATAAGAACGTGTTAGCAAATACAGAGAGCTATGGGGACGAGTTGATGAATTTAGGACTTATTACAACAGATGTGACAGCTGGTCAGGTTTCAGGAGATGCAAAGCCATGTACGGATTTTGAGTCAAGAATCTATATATTGCAAGAAAAAAGTTAATTGCAGCAAACAAAGCAAGAATTATTAAAAATATAATTAATAATTACGAAGGTAATAATGGGCGATGCTGTTATTGTAAATAAGGTAGATAAGGATAATTGATAAAAATTCGCAAAATACATTGACAAACACATTTGAATGCTATATATTTGTACAACAGCAGTTGGAAAATATAGTTTTTCCATACAAAAGAATAAATTCCGTGAGGGAGTAGTTCGCGTGAAGACGTGGTTTGTCAACAAACCCGGTTTTATAACCTGGCAAATCTTAAAGAATGAGACTCATGTATGCCTGTTCCGGTAATACTATACCGGCAGGTATACGTGGAGTCTCTTTTTATTTGTCTTTTTATGCGGCTGGGAAAAGGAGAAAAAATATGGCATTCGTGATCGAGTTGTTATTGATCGGAGTCGGTTTATCCATGGACGCATTTGCGGTAGCCGTCTGTAAGGGCCTTGCCATGCGTAAGGTAAACAAGAAACAGGCAGTTGTGATCGGATTATTTTTCGGAGGATTTCAGGCACTAATGCCATTCATCGGATGGGCGCTCGGAACACAGTTTGAAAGTTACATTACCAGTATTGACCATTGGATCGCATTCATCTTACTGGCATTCATCGGTGGCAAAATGGTGGTCGAAGGATACAGACTGGAAGAAGATGAAACAGTGAAGGAACTGGATCCACCTCTTGATATGAAGGAAATGTTCCTGCTTGCAATCGCAACTAGTATAGATGCGCTTGCAGTTGGCATCACGTTTGCGTTTTTGAATTATCCGATCGTGGAGTGTATCACGATCATTGGTCTGACAACCTTCGTGCTATCCATTGCCGGTGTTGTTGTCGGGAATATGTTCGGAAGCAGATACCAGAAAAAGGCAGAAATCGCCGGAGGTATTATCTTAATCCTCATCGGTTTGAAAATTTTGTTCGAGCATCTGGGAATTCTTGTATTATAACAGACACTTATAATAGATAATTGCGAAACTCTTAGAAGACGTGAATTAAATTACGGAAAGTTGACAAGAGCAAAAGAAAACACTGGGGAACCG
>OGFF01000609.1_pt1 | contig 48155 bp, 40 predicted proteins | sample 1570751 | NCBI WGS metagenome assembly OGFF01 (sample SAMEA2581951, study PRJEB24529) | metagenome | biome: Human gut stool | place: China | collected 2011 | reverse complement strand
TCCAGTCCCCGCTGTTGCAGTTGCCGCTGTTGCAGTTGCCGCTGTTCCAGTTGCCGCTGTTGCAGTCGCCGCTGTTGCGGTTGCCGCTGTTCCAGTTGCCGCTGTTCCAGTTGCCGCTGTTGCAGTCGCCGCTGTTCCAGTTGCCGCTGTTGCGGTTGCCGCTGTTCCAGTTGCCGCTGTTGCAGTCGCCGCTGTTGCAGTCGCCGCTGTTGCAACGTCCAGTGCAAGCCTTTCCCGTGTTCACAATCTCAAGGACTTCAGCCCAAGGGATTTCCCGCACGATTTCCAGCTTGTTCGTTGCACACTTATCCTCGCCCTCTGCAACCGTACCGTGGGCGATCACTTCAGCAACGTGGTTGTTCGGGTCAAAATCATAGTAACGGAAGCAGTCAGCAGCATTTTTGCAGAAGTGCATACCCACATTGCAGACGGACGGGTTTACATCCTCTTCAAACGTGCCGGGGCAGGTGTACTGCTTGCCCTTACACGTCCAATCAGGATTGAAAACCTTATAGCCTTTAATCATCGTCTTAGACCTCTTTCTTTTGTTTTTGATATGCTCAAGCCTTGCGGCTTCTTTCTTGTGATAACGGACTTCCAAGCGTCCGTAATACTTGCCGTTCATGCCGATACCTCAACGGCGGGAATCTGAATCCCGGTGCATTCGGTGAACTTAACAGAGGAAATGAAGTAACTCCAATGTTCCAGCTTCACGGCGTAACCCCACGGGAAAACCCCGTCCTGTAAGCCCCGGCGAACAAACCGGGGGGATTTCTTCATAAGTTTCGCCACAAGTTCAACGGGAAGATTGACAGTTGAATTGTATTGAACAGTTGCAACCGGGTCATACTCTTCAAAGTAGTTATCCTGTACGCCCAGAGAACGGGCAATCTCTTTCCGGCGTTCCTTAGACGGCTCATTTTTGCCGGAAACGTACTGACTGATAGAAGAACGCCCGATCCCGGTTAAGTCCGAAACCTTAGCTTGTGTAAGATCAAGTTCTCCCATCAATCCTTTCAGCTTGCTTGCAAATGACATTTTTAGATCACTCCCATTCCACGCCGATATAATCAAGAATCCGACCCCAGCCGTATTTCTCACCGTTTTCATCGGTACATACGTTCTTCATCCAAAATTCCCACTCGCGGGGATTGTTTTCACGAAGAACATCAAAACGGTGCGGGCGGCTCTCAATGTGAATACCAAAGCCGCACATGGTACAGCCCGTGCGCTGTGCTTTGGTGGTGTACAAGTGCCCGTTCTCGTCCATCGCGATTTCGCCATATTCGGCGGGAACGGGTACGTTCAGATCAAGGGCAAGGTGCAAAATATCTTGTCGGCTGAAAATTGCAAACGGTGCGGAACGGGTGGTAGTCTTACCGTAGTAATTGCACCCGTTCAGCTTGAGGGCTTTTTCACGTCTGCCACCCTCGCTTGCCATAAGTCCCATGTACGGAACGCTGTTGTGTTCTTTCGCCCAGTCAGAACAAGGCTTCTCTTTGAGGTAGTAACAGCACCTATCAGACACTTTGAACGGTGCGGCCTTATATCCCAGTGCCGCACCCTCTGGATCAGCACCGCCGAACAGTTCAAGCCACTTTTGCGGTAACTTCATGCGGGTACTTTTGCGAAAACCGCCATACTCGCCCGTTTCGCCTGTGATAATAGCGTGTCGAACTGTGGCGTTTTTTTTTGGGTGGGATTCTGCAAGAGGGCGATCTTTCCGGCCTTTTCTTTGGAAATAACAGGCCATCCGCATTCCTGCAAAATTTGAACCTTGCTTTTCAGCGGCTTCAAAAAGACGAACGCCGGGGCTTCCCCGTCACCCATCCAGTCTTTGTATTCTGCGCTCATTTCTTGCGCAATCCGCTTGTGAACTTCTTGTACGCCGCGCCCCTCAAGGGAAGAACAGGAAATACAGGTCACGGGCAACCCGATACTTTCAAGGAAGTAATGCAGGGTGATGGAATCCAGACCACCAACGGAAAGATGAACATTCTTCCCATGCTCCCGCGCCCAGCTGTAAAAGGCTTCCGCCATCTCTTGCGCGTGGGCTACTTTCCTCTTGTAATCCCACTTCTGCATAGCGTTGAACCTCTCCACGTTTGCAAGCGAGTTGTTCTCACGCATAATATCTTGAACAGTTTTCAAATCACTTCATCCTTTCGTTTGTATCTATTTAAGATACACTTGCGGTGAAAAAAATAGCAATCACCTTTTCATCCGTCAAGTTGTACCTTGCGCGAATCTTAGAAATTTCCCTTTGGGTGAACTCTGCCCCGTTGGTTTCGTTCATCTTAGAGGAAAGGGACTGCGGGGAGATACCCAACGCATTTGCAAGCGTAGAATTGGTGTCATCGTGAAGAATCATTTCGCTTCTAAGTAACTTTTTATTCATACAATCAATCCTTTCTTTCAAAATTATGTACGGCACTTATGCAGGGGATTCACATTGTTACCCCTTACCAGTTTTGTATACTGTTGCCGGACAGATTCAATTTTCAAGGTGCTACCCACTCTGTATTTACACGGGCTTGTGACCGTCCACGGCTACATTAGGCAGGGGGATTATTCCCCCGAATGCTTAAGTTTGGTTTCTTGATAGAGTTTATCGGTGTGGCCTACCATCGTTCGGTAATACTCAAGATCAATCTCACCGACTTTCCAGAGGGCGAACAGAATGCCCTTTACCCGGTGATATTTCGCCTTGACGGTATCAGCATCATAGGCGTTCTTGTGGCAATGCCATACATAATTGCGAAACTCGTTCAAAACAAGCGTTCTTGCGTTTACTTTCTTCATGTTATTCATCCTCTTCAAATGCGCACCCACAATCACCGCAAATCACGTTGACTTCCTTTGTTGCCCGGATAATCAAGCCGCACATCGGACAAACATATTTTCGGCTAGACTGTTTGGCTTTTGACAGACCGGGAATTTTCGGCAAGTGCTTTCTGTGAAGTTCAAACTTCTTGTCCTGCAAGCTGTCCACGAAAGCCCTTGCTTCCGCATCCAGCGTGGTTATCGTCCATCCATATTTAGGGTCTTTGCCAACGTCCAAACCGTGCTGTTCAGCCGCTTCCTTGAACTTCTTGTTGTGATATGTACCGTTCCGGCTTGTATCCTGTACGCCGATCTGAAGATTGTACAGATGAACCATTTCGTGAAGCAGAGTTTCCGCAACCTGTTCAAAGGGTCTTGCAAGATGTTCAGCACAGATGTTGATTTCATAGAAACCCTCATTCTGCATCGCGTCCAAATCCGCTTTGCTCATTTGGGAAATATCCGTTGTCTTGTTGTCCGGGTCAAGGTTGCTCCATGCTTTCCACGAAGTACACCACCCATACGCGCCCTTTGTCGTGTCCGGGCTTACTGTGATAACCGGGGTTTGAAGTTCGCTGTTGTAAAACTTCTGATTGAAACTTGAAAATAAACTTTCAAGTTTCTCAATGACAGGCTTTAGGCTCGTTGCGCTCATTCTCGCTTCATCCTTTCATGTATCTTGTGAGGATACATTGAGTATAACACGCTCTTTGTATCTTGTCAATAGAATATGAGTGTTTTTTAGATACAAATTCAAAAATAATTGATTAAATTGTAAAAATGTGTTACAATCAAGATACAGTCAGGGGGTGAATTAAAAATGACAATGGGCGAATACATAAAGCAACTTAGAACATCTCACGGATTTTCCCAAGAAGAATTAGGAAAGATGGTAGGTGTCAACCGGGCGGCTGTGAATAAGTGGGAGTGCGGAAGAGTGGAAAACATCAAGCGATCCACTATTGAACAGCTCGCAAAAATTTTGGGCGTATCTCCCGCCGATCTAATGTGTTGGAATGATGATTCCAACACATCCTCCAAGCAGTCCGCTATATATGATGATGTGAAAGAAGTATTTGGTGATCCAGCTTGTGAAATGCTGAAAAAGTTCTCAAGGCTTGACAGCGTAGATCAAGGAAAACTCATTGAACGTACCGATATGTTGCTTGAAAATGAAAAGTATTCTGTCAAAGAATCGTGCGGATAGAGGACAACTTGTTCTTTGTCAAGTTCTAGTTACACTTGTTATACGCCGTACATTTTTAAGATTTCAAAGCGTACAGCAAAAATTTATTTAGGAATCGTTAATTATTTTATATTGTAACGTTTGTTACATTGTGGTTTGCGTTCTATATATTAGGCTTATTGGTGTTGCATCATTATACGGTAACGCAACATATAAGAAATAATATATAATAGTAAAGATAGCCTGTGTAACTGTTATTCGTAACGACAAAAACGCAAAGAAAGGACGGCATATCAATGAAAAACATGGTTACAAGCGGCGATTATGCAGGAAGCCTTGTTGTTGGCGGCGGTATCGCTAATACTGCAATTTCGTTAGGGCTTATTAAAAAATTACCACTAAACAGCACCACGGTTGAAAGCTATGAGGTTTTGGGCGGAACTGCTGGAGCGATAATGAAAGGCGGGTATCAAGTGAAAATTATCTTCAAAGATGGAAAGAAAAGCCTTTTGGATATTGACGAATCCAAATATAAAGCTATTATTCAGGCTTGCTTCTAAAAACAAAAAATCCCCTGCTAGTGCGGTAACACCAGCAGGGGAAACGACCAAAAATCAAGGATGAAGTGATTTCGGCGGTCATATTGATTATACCGCCGAACTGTGCAAAATGCAAGAACAGGCGGTGATTTCTGTGAAAAATCCGAATCGGTACGGGTCAGTTACTAGGCTTTCCGGGAACAGGCGGAAACCGTGGGTTGTCCGTGAGGGTAAATCTGGACAGCAGAAACCCATAGGCTACACGGCCACGCGGGAAGATGGTCTAATCTTGCTTGCAAAGTTCAACGCTACCCCGTGGGACATTGAAGCGGACAAGATCACACTGGATGAACTTTATAAGCTATGGCTTGATAAGCGGGCTTGCAAATTGGGTGAAGCTAACCGGGCATCCCTCAAATCAGCCTATAACCATTGCGCCAAATTGGGCGGGCTGAAATACAATCAAATCAAGTCTTACCAGATGCAAGATTGTATAGACGGGTGCGGTAAGGGATACTCAACCCAAGGCGCAATAAAGAACCTGTGGGGGCATCTTGACCGCTTTGCAATGGAACTTGACATAATCCAAAAGCAGTGTTCCGATCTACTCACGTCCGCACCCATCCCAGAAACCACAAAGCAGATTTTCACAGATGATGAAGTGCAACGGCTTTGGGACAACCAAACCTTAGAGTGGGCGGATTCTGTGCTGTTCTTTCTGTATACGGGTTTCCGTATCTCTGAAATGATCGGGCTGAAAACGGCAAATATCGACCTCAACGCCGGAACGATGATCGGGGGCGTGAAAACGGCGGCGGGTAAAAACCGCCTTGTTCCCATTCATTCAAAGATTCAAACCATTGTTCAACGCCGTTTTGAACAGTCGAAAAGCGGGTATCTCTTTGAGTACAACGGAAAGAAGCTGAACGAAAGCCAATACCGGGATGTTTGGAATGAACTAATGAACACGCTGAATATGGATCACACCCCGCATGAGTGCCGCCACACGTTCCGTTCTCGCCTTGATTCTGCCGGGGCGAACAAGGTTTGTATAGATCGTCTTATGGGGCATAAATCAAAGGGAACGGGTGAGCGCGTATACACCCATAAGAACATTGAAGAACTGCGCTTGAACATTGAACTAATAACAAATTAGTAACAGAAAAGGCGGGAAACGCCGTTAATACGACATTTCCCGCCAGTTTTGCTTTTATTGTATCACATTTTTCTGCAATGTTCATCTCAATTCATCGCTATTTTCTTTTTTAGCTGGAAAAAGTTGTTTACCAATGGCTGACAATGTGTTAGAGCCATAAACTTTCTCATTTGGAGACGCTAAGTCTGCATCCATCGGATGCAGTTCAAGGGTTTGGGTGTTCCCAACAAGTATTTTGCAGAGCAAAAATGGTCTTTGTATATACGAAGACACTGCTTGCTGGTACTATGAAGCATCTCAACTTGCCCTCCAATTTTGAAAATTATTTTGCAAGCCAGACCGTCCGTTTTCAAGTTTAACTTGAAGCGGACGGTTATTTTTCTGCACAAAAATTTTCGCATTTGCAACCGCCGCAAGCAGGGTAATCCGGTACCACCTCGCAATTTTTGAATCTGATTTTACAAATCCGACTTCAAAAACGATTGTTGGGCTTCGCCAAAACCCGATATTCAGCACATAAACTGTGCCGACTGCGTATCTTAACAGACGCTGAATAAGCAAATTTCTTGTAGAAAAAATCGTTTCCGAAAAATCGTCGTTGATTCATTCAATATTGCATCAAGCCGGAACTATTACTTCCGGTTTTGAAGGTAAAAAGCGGAAGTAATAGTTCCTAAAAAATCGAGTGATTTTATGGTATGCTCTATCCAGAACATTTTCTAAGAAGCGGAAGCATCCCTTCCGGTTTTTCCTTGGGATCCTCCTAAAATCCACTGAAAACCGGAAGGAATGCTTCCTAAAAATTTCTGCTTCATTGTGATATGCTTTCTACAAGCCTTCATCGAACCTTGAGAACCAAATGACCGTCTGCATGGGATACCCGGCCATGACCCTGAGAAGAAGAGCCGGAAAACGCCGCCGAGAGGGGGCAGGAAAGCCATGCAGAGAGAACGGCACCCAAAATTTGAAATCACGTTGATACGAAAAACCGGAACCAACAGTTCCGATTTCGCCTTGAAATTCACTTCGTATTTTTTAAAAACTGGAACTACCAGTTCCTAAAAATAAAATTGGCTATGTGATACACTAAGCCCACAGAAGCACATTCTTCATTGCTTTTTCGCAAGTTCCGAAAAAGAATGTCCGATTTTTAGTAGACATTCAAATCAACTTTCGTAAAAACCGGACGTAATGTGCCCTAAAAAATCTCCCATGAATGTGTTAACCTAGTTTCAAATCTATCATTGGACCTTGAGAACCGCATGACCGTCTGCATGAGATACTCAGTGATGACCTCGCAAGAGCGAGCCGGAAAACGCTGCTGGAAGGGGGCAGGAAATCCATGCAGAGAGAACGGCTAAAGTACCAATAGATTTTTGAAAGGAGATTTTGCCTATGAAGAAAAACAAGTTTGAATTTATCATCGACTCCGAATTTCAATCTCAGATTCCTGCATTGACCGATGAAGAATTTCAGCAACTGAAAGAAAACATCCTTTCAGAGGGTGAAGTCCTGTCTCCCCTGATTGTCTGGGGCAACATTCTTGTTGATGGCCACAATCGCTATAAGATTCTCCAGCAGCACCCAGAAATCCCTTATACCACCCGCTCGATTTCCTGCACCTGCGAAACCCGTGAAGATGTTCTGGCATGGATCTGCAAACATCAGCTGGGTCGTCGGAATCTGACACCTGAACAGAAAAAGTTTCTGATTGGAAAGCAGTATCACTCTGAAAAATCCGCTCGTGGGGGAAACCATGGCAATCAGTACACGCAGGTGGCAAACTGTCAAATTGACAATTTGCCATCGGTAGAAAACACGACCGAACGAATCGCCAAAGAAAATAATGTAAGTCCCTCTTTTGTAATTCGTGCCGAGCAGTTCTGTGGCGCGGGATTTGTCCATTTTGATGTTGCCTGCCGCGTCTGTCCGCACCACCACATTGTCCATGCACCAGCGCAGCACCGGATGCCCGCCATGCGCCAGCCCCCTGCCCAGCACCAGCCGCATCAGCTGTTTGGTCGGTTCGCTCATGCTGGCAAAGCCCTGACCGACCATGGTAAAGCCAAGGTCGGTCAGGTGGGATACCATCATGGAGGAATTCCAGCGGTCATACGCCACTTCCCGGATATCGTATTTTTCCGACAGGTCGCTCATGAACTGGATGATGGCATCATAGTCCACCACATTGCCTTCCGTGGTCAGGATCAGATTTTGCCGCGCCCAGAGGTCGTAATTCACATGGTCACGCCGCACACGAAGGTCCATGGTCTCATCCGGGACCCAGAAATACGGCAGCACCTGATATGACTCTCCTTCCTCCTGCGGCGGGAACACCAGCACCAGCGAGGTCAGGTCTGTGGTACTGGACAGATCCAGCCCGGCATAGCAGGGGCGGCCTTCCAGCAGGCGGGCATCCACCGGCTGTGCGCAGGCATCCCACTTTTCCATCGGCATCCAGCGCACGGTCTGCTTTGTCCACTGGCACAGGCGCAGCTGTCGGAACACGTTTTCCTCTGCCGGGTTCTGCTTTGCAGAATTACACGCTGCTTCCAGCTTTTCTATTTCAATGGTCACACCCAACGATGGATTGGCTTTCTTCCAGACTTCCGGGTCTGTCCAGTCGGCATCCATGGGTGCGCCGTAGATGACCGGATAAAAGGTCGGGTCGTACTGGCGGCCATCCAGAATATCCTGCGCCTTCTGGTGTTGCTGGTAGCACACGGAATGGATATCGTTGCCCGCCGTGGTAATGATGAACATCAACGGCTGCTTCCGGGCATCTCCGGAGCCTTTTGTCAGAACATTGAACAGCTTATCGTTCGGCTGATTGTGCAGCTCATCAAAACAAAGGCAGTGGATGGAAAATCCGTGTTTGGTTTTTGCATCCGCCGAAAGCACCTGATAAAAACTGTTCGTTGGTTTGTAAATAATCCGCTTCTGGGACTCCATGATCTTGCATCGGGAAGCCAGTGCCGGACATAACTGCACCATATCTTTCGCCACCATAAAGATGATGCTGGCTTCCTGCCGGTCTGCGGCAGCACTGAATACTTCGGCGCGCTGCTCACCATCTCCGCAGGTCATGAGCAATGCCACGGCAGCCGCCAGTTCTGTTTTGCCCTGCTTTTTCGGACACTCGATATATGCCGTATTGAACTGCCGATAACCATTCGGCTTGATCACACCGAACAGGTCCCGGATGATCTGTTTCTGCCAGCCCAGCAATTTGAACGGCTTATTATAGAAGTCACCCTTGGTATGGCTCAGGCATTCGATAAAACTGACAGCATAATCTGCCTTCTGTTTATCGTAATGCGATGTCGGTGCCATCAGGGGTGTCGGGTTATAATCCTGCAAAATCCATCATCCTCCTGTACTATTTTCTCCATCTCGTGCTCTCAGCAGACGCTCCATCAGGTCATCCTGCGGCGTTCCTTCAAACGTGGTGGAACAGTTTTCTCGGACGATCTGATAGATTTGATACCACAGCTGGTTGGTCTGCTTCATATACGCAAGAGCCTGCGTCACAAAAGGGGATGCTGTGGCATTTCCTTGCGCCGTTTTGCTGATAAAGCCATACTGGGAGTTGATGCCCTCTAGCTGCACCCAGCGGGCTGCGCTCATGGCATACTGTTCCAGCAGCATCGGGTTGATGAGGGTTGCGCAGCCACGCTCTTTGAGCCAGTCCCAGGTTTCCTGATAGACCTCTGCTGCATACAGCTCTCCCATTCGCTGTTCTGCCTTAAAATAATCCTTGATTTTCGGCATTTCCAGGGCATCGACTTCCGGGGCTTTCAGGACTGTTGCCTTCTGCCCTGCCTCGATGCGCTCGGTCAGCGGTTTCTTCTTCCGTCCTGCGCCCGGACGCGCGCCGCCACGGTTCGCTCCGTTTTTGTCCGGCATCTTCTCACCCCCATTTCCGGTTTGATTTCTTTGATTTTGTTTGATTTTTTCGGCAGAGAAATCAAACAATTTGTGCTTTTCAATCTCCTGTTTTGCACATATCCACGTTGCTTTTCAGGATTTCTCTGAAAACTTGCCCATTGTTTGAAATCCAATTTTTGTGTGCGTGACTGGCCCACCGTTTTTCTATCGCAGCACCGTAGATATTTGACATCCCCCTTGGGTATTTTCCCGTCCTTGATTCTTTTGATTTCTCACACTTTTTCAAAGAAAATCAAACGGAAATCAAAAAATCAAAGCAATAATCAAACATCTTTTTTCGCTGCATCACACCGCATCCGGTCGTGCAAAGCCGTATGATGGGATGCGCACAGGCTGCACAGGTTTTCCGGGACATTCGTCCCACCTTCTGCCAACGGTACTCGGTGATGCACTAGCGTTGCCTGAACGTACCTGCCTTCCGCCATGCACATCTCACACAACGGCTGCCGTGCCAGCTGCGCAGCGCGTGCCCTGCGCCATGCAGCAGTATGGTATCGTTCCTTGTGCGCAGGACTGCGGAAGAACCAGTTGTACTCCCGGTCTGCTTCCTTCCGATGCACCTCACAGAACTGTCCATCTGTCAAATTCGGGCAGTCGGGATGCCTGCACGGTTTCAAGGGTTTTCGCGGCATACTTTTCACCTCCATACCCCTTTCCGGGCAATAGAAAAGCCCTCGCAGGTTTCACCCTGCAAAGGCTTCGTTCATCTTGTTATTTTCGGGCGTTTATAGAACATTCTCTTTTCCATTTGTCCAGTATAATGATACCATACCGAAATCCAGCATTCAAGCATTTCATGCGTAACATCGTGGAATATTCCGGAGCATCCGCTCTCATCTTTATATCACGCCGGGATTTCCTCTTTCGGCAGCACTGCCAGCTCATATCCCCGGTTCAGCAGGCGATTGACATGCTGTTTGGAATAGTTCATCTCGCCGGCAATATCTGCCACACTCTTATCTTCCAGATAGTACAGCTTCAGCGCCCTGCGCACCTTCATATCCGGCACCGTTTCTATCACATTTTCTGCCCGCGCGATCAGGGCGGCAAGACGCTCCCTTTCTGCGATCAGCTGCCGTTCCTTTTGGTCTTTGCATTCTACAAAAGCCACGAATCCTGCCCGGTTCTTAATGCCACCGCTGGATTTCACGCCAAACGTAGGTCCACCGAGGTTAGCCATGGCTCCTTCCAGATACGCTACATCCTGCTCCAGATACAGGATGCGCTCTTTCTGCGTCTTAATCTGCATCAAAAAATCTTTTGCATTCATCATCGTCATTTTTCTCCCTGTCAATTTCGGCATTCACTATTTTCCACTCTTTCCGTCAGGGGTATGCCCGTTAGGGCAGTTGGGAAGATTAGGGTATTTTCCTATTCTTGCTCTTATTTTAATAGTGTAGTAATACTACTACTTTACTACTACAAATCTGCGCATATAGAATTCAACCTAACCTACCCTATATTTTATCCCTGCTTTCAGCATACTGATGCCTGCAACACCTCGTCAGATAGAACCGGGCCATCATCTTCCACGCTCATTGCCTCTTTCGGCAGCAGATACACATTTCTGCCTCCTGATGCTTTGACCCGAATGTGTTCGTCCTTTTCAGCAAGCTTCATCAGCACTTTTCCGATTTGTGATGCAGAAAGCGGTTTCAAACAAAGATCATCCCGAACACTTGTCGCCGTTGTCCATCTCCATCTGCTCGCCGGACTATCCCATGCCAGCTTGTCCAAAATCTCCGTTTCGCCCTGCATCGGCTTATTGTAGCGTTCATTATCGGACTGCAATTTCTCGCGTTCTTCCGGTGTCAGGCGGAATCCCTGCGGATTCAGAAGATACAGTTTCGTATAAACCTGCGCCCACATTTGCTGAAACCACTTTTCCGGCAATTTTCTCAGCCGGTCACAGTCGATTTTAGTCGGTTCGATGATCCACCAGCGGCGGCTTCCGGTTTCATCGATCAGAAACTGCATCGGATTGACCGTTGCGCAAAAACTTGTATGACGCGGTTTGGTCGTTGCCACACGAGCATACGGCTGACAGTAAGTATCACTTCGTGCCGTCATCATTGCCTTCAATGCAGGCTGGTCCCGTTTAAGCGTTCCATCCAGCTCACCCAGTTCTGCAATCCAGACACTAGTTGCTTGAATGACACTGTCCTTTTTGTCCGGATCAATGCTCACACCCTCTGCAAACCATTCTGCTCTCATCGCAATTTTGGAGCAGAAAAGTGTTTTACCCGCACCCTGCGGACCTCGAATAACCAGAACACCATCTGCACCGTAAGGATCGTTCTCATCGTTCAATGCCATGGCAACACACTGATGCAGCCATTTCGTCAGGTACAGTACATACGTCTTATTTTCTGAAATTCCGAGAATTTGTGACAGTTCCGTAAGACGGTCTTTTCCATCGTATTTTGTATTCTTCAGCATTTCCTCGACCGGGTTGTATCGGTTTTCATCCTCGATCAGCACAAGGCAATCGTCCAGCGTCTGCCGTGAGCAGGACATTCCCCATTCCGTCATCTTGTCCATAATTTTTACCGGCAGAACATTTGCGGCATTTGTCTTGGAGTGTTGCGGCGGCATCCCGTTGATCTCTGCTTTGCCGGTAATCAGATTCAGACGAATTCCGATATTCATCTTTTTCAAAATATGCTTGATCGTATCGCTGGTAACACCGCCGCTTTCGTCAAAATCGTCCCATGCATATTCATCCGGGTTCTGGTAATTGGCATCTTTTTCGATAACGCGATGGTAAAACGATTTTGCGCTGTCCCAGATCGTATTCAGTTCCAGATCATCCAGCGGCTCTTCACAGTGGTCGGCAGCTTCTTCAAAAAGTTTTTCTGCTTGTTCGGTGTCACCGTACCGCTTCAGCACCTTCGCCGCATATTGGGACAGTGTACCGTTCCGCTGCCCAATGGGGATTACCTCCGGCAGTGTATTCAGCCTTGCCATAAATACGTTCAACGGTGTGTTGCCTTCATAAAATTCGACTTTGGGATCATCTACGCCGAACAGAAAGCGCGCCGCATCCAATGCCGCCGGGTCAAAAGCAGGAAAGTATTCCTGAACTTTCTTTTTCAGCTTTGCAAGATATTTTTCGCTCGCAGTTTCGTTGATAATGAAATACACATGAAATCGCGGACGTGCAGCTTTTCCATCCTTTTCCTTCATGTTATTTCTGGAATATACCACATAGAACGGTACATCCGGAAACGCTGCCTGTACATCTTTCGGCGTTTTCCATTCCTCTGCTGGGATATCTGTCTCCAGCGGATTCGGGTTTGTGTTATCGCAGTCCACCGGAAGGCAGTTGGCTTTTCGGAAACTCTTCTTGCTGCGATAGCCCTTGATGATATTTCCACGGGTGTTTTTGCCATCTGCATATTCTCCGCAGACATGATCGAACTGCGCAACCTTCTTCAGTTCTTCAACCGACTGGATCTCGAATCTGAACGGATAGCTGGTGTTTTTCTTGTTGCCTCGCTCATTGCTGTACTGCAAGGTGATTGTCGAAATTCCCATATAAATCCTCCTCCATTTTCTCTCCTGCTTGTTTAACTGCGGCCACCATTTTCTCCCGGTCCGTTCCTGCCCCATATTTCAGCGGCGTTTTCCTTCGTATCTCACCGGGATGGCTCATTTTGTTTTCAAAGTCCTCTGTTCCCAGAGGTTCAGATTATCTCCTTCGCTCTCTTCCGGGAACATCTCCATTCTACTACAACGCCTTCCAAGCCTGTGAACTCCTGGAGTTCACCCCCTTTTCAAAAATAAAAGTCTTCATAAAGCACACCGATTTCGAGTAAAAAACAACCTGTTTTCTCATTTTTTCACAAAACCATCACATTCAAGGCAAAAAAAGAAGCACACAAGCCATTTAACGGCTCATGTGCTCTCACTTTATTATGCTTTTTTCTCAGGCGATTGTCCGGCTGCCCAGCGGCGGAACCCCAAGAGCGATCAGGATGCTGTTTCGTTCATCCAGCAGCATTCCTTCACCGCAGACGATAATGTACTTGTATGCCCAGTGTTCCCTTGTGTTGAGCAGGATATGTCCTGCACTCTGGAGGAGTTCTGTTGTTTCCATAATATCCAGATTCAGCCCTGCACAGATGGCAACCACCGTGCGCACCTCCGGATTGTTAAACTTGCCATCCAGAATCTTCCTCAATTTTACGCGACGCACTCCGGTATCTGCCTCAAAATCTGTTCCTGTCATATTCTTTACATATGGAGCCAACAGTTCACAGAATGTCTTTTCCGGCGGTGCCAGATCATCTACGCACTCTTCTTTTACAAACTGCTCAAAGCCCGCCCGATGCTGCTTTAGTTCTTCTTCTGTAAAAGCTTGTTCGCAGTCCGCCTCCAGTTCACTGTACTGATACCGCTGCATCAGCGAATCTTCTACTTTTCCCTTACGCCGCACAGTCTTAAATTCTATCGTGCATTCTTCCAGATGTGCAGCCGCATACTGGGTCAGTCTTGTCGCTGTTCCGTCTTTTTCAATGTATTTCGGTTCGTTTTTTACAATATAGCCATCCACATACCGATACGCACCGGACACCAGCAACCGTTGCAGATTTCTATCTGTGGAAAAGACATCGAAAAGAGAAAGGCGGTCGATTCTGCGCATATCCTGCTGCGGTGCCGCATTGTCCATAAGTCCCAGCTCTTTCAGCCGGATGCGCATCGTCTGTTTGGACACCGCAAAGAAAATCGCAAGGTCTGCCACAACCATTTCATCTGCTGTACCGTACTTTTGCAAGACTTCCCCGTATTTTATCTGCACTGCCTTCCGGGGCATCAGGATGCGCGCCGCCACCGCATTTGCCTGAATCTCTGCCAGTTCCTCCGGGCTGTGCCTGCCGCTGCCGTTTACATAGCACCGCTGCACTGCCGGGATATGCTGCGTCTGCATCCGCACCAGCATATATGCCCGGTGCGCATACCAGTGGTAAACCTCGTGAGCCAGCGTAAAGTTGTAGTTGCCCATGTTCCTTGTCATGAACACATCGGGATCCAGTAGAACGGTGCCCGCTGCACAGTGAAGCTTCTCCGACTCATCCTCTGCAATAACATCGACATCCGATTCTGCAAAGATCGTTTCCCCGAAAACGCTAAGATCATCCGACAGGGATTTGTCTGTTATCAGGGTGAGTCCCATCTTATCTTCTGCAATTTTGTGGACGGAAACCGATTGTGGACATTCTACCGCTTCCCTGAAATACTGCATAAGGAATCGCACTGCTTCCTGCTCCAGAGCTTCCTGATGTGCGGCATCGTTGATACCGGAGAAGTCGGGCAGCAGATATTGGTTTGCGCTAACACCCTGAAAAGTTGGCGATGGAAGCAGTGGTCGCTCTACCATTTCTTTCTGGACTGTCGGGCTGACCTGCAAAACTTCCAAGCTGTGCCCGCCGGGTGTCAGGATCAGCTTGCACGATACCCACAGGCGGGCAGCATCTTCTGTTGCGAAAATGCCTGTTGCACCACCAGTGTGCAGTATAAATTCACCGAAGAAAGCCGATGAGAAATAAACCGTGTTTTCGTCAATTTCAATATGCACAGTGCGTTCCAGGCAGAGAGAACGCAGCTCTGCGCAGGCAAGCTTTTCCTGTGGGATAGCACTAAAACGCAGCTCGCTTACACGAAGCAGTGCAATGTCTGTAATTGCATCCGCTATCTCATCCATGCAGCTGTTCCATATGTAGGCGTTAAATGCGCCGCATGGTGGTGTTCCCTGCTTTTCGTACATTCTGTTGGCACCTGCCCTTCCCTTATATTGGCCCGTTCACATCTTTCATTATGATACGATTATTTTTTGAGCCGTGTATAGTACTTTCCCAGACTTTTATCGCAAACATCCACGATATACAACCAATCTTCCTTCGTGAGCTTATGGAAAATAATAGGATTAACTTCAATGGTCTCAACATCCTTGCAGCGCATCAGAAAACGCATATCCTCAAACCGTTTAAACGGATTGGAAAGAACATTTTTCTCCACATCTTTCCGGGTGTATCCGCCCTTCTGATAGATGCTGTTCGGCTTTTCTGCTATCATCCCATGCGCTTTACGATCTTCATAGAAGTCGATAAAATAATCCACAACATCCGGCAGAGCTACCCGACCGTTGCTGTCCATATACTCATAGATTGCCTTGAGCAGCACCGGCTTATAAGAAAAGCTCATGTCCATTGTTTCGATGAACTTCATAAACTTGTCTGCCATGTTCTGCGGTGTGATCAAATCCCAGCCGTACTGTTTAGCAATATTTCGGATGCTTTCCTCTCGGAAATAGTGGAACATCCGCTTATCCCCAAACGGAATGGAAAGATCAGGCTTGATTTTTCCGTCCTTGATGTAGCGTTCGACCGTTTCAGACTGAACATCGACCATGCGGACAAATTCAATCTGCGAAATCATATCCTTGACGCTGTTCTGCCAGTTGAACAGGTCAATGATTTCATAGTCGTCCACGTCAATGGGAACATCCAGCCATGCTTCGGGCTTCTCGCCTTTGAAAAGCATATCCTGATCCAATTTCCGCTTATTTTCCGGTGCCAGCACATAGGCCATCGGCTGATATTTTGCAATGTCCAGCACACGATGCAGGCTATACGGCATATTGAACATATTGGCGTTGTCTACGAAGTCGATGACAAGCAAGTCATCCTTGCCTGGACAACGGCGCGTACCACGACCAAGCTGCTGCATATAGATGGTTTTGGACATTGTAGGACGCGCCATGAACAGAACCGTGGTGTGCGGACTATCCCAGCCTTCATTCAGCAAATCGCAGGCACACAATACGTCCGTTGACCCGGTTTCGTAATCCTTCAGGATTTTCTCCCGAATCTCCACACGGTCACGCCCGGAAACGGCTTCTGCCTTTACTCCATTGTCACGCAACAACTTTGCGATTTCCGCTGCATGGTCTACACTGGTGCAGAAGATCACCGTCTTTTTTCCGTTTACATATTTCAGATGTTTTCAAATCCATCTTGTGAGCCACATTCTGGAACAGTTCCAGCATATCCTCGCCATCGCTGCGTTCCGGAGTCGCTGTCAGACCAAGGATGAACTTCGGGTGGAAATATGTAAAGATTTTCTGATAGGTATTCGCTGCCGCATGGTGGCACTCATCAACAATCAGGTAGTCAAACGCTGTGGGCGAGAACTTTTCCAAATTCTTGGAAATGCTCTGGACGGTTGCAAAAATAACGGCCTGCGAGACATCTTTCTGTCCACCGGTATACTCGCCAAGTGTCGCCTCCGGCCACACCCTCGCAAATGTGTTCTTCGCCTGAGATGCCAGTTTCAGCGCATTTACCAAAAACAGCGTGCGTCCGCCCACGGCTTTCGCATCCGTAGCTGCGGTGATAGTCTTTCCTACGCCTGTCGCATGGTACAACAGTGCGATGGTTTTTCCATTCTCCCGCATCTTCTTCAGGTTCTCAATGGCTTCCTGCTGATAATCCCGGAGTTCGATTGTCTGACCCATCTGAACCGGAAGGTCTGCTTCAAATGCCTTGAACATCGGACTGCTGCCCAGAAATGTAATCAGCTCATCCTTGACCTTTTCCGGCTGCTTTTCCAGCTGACTGTAAATCCAACGATAAACCTTCCAGTTATCATAAACCAGACTGTTCTGCTTCAGAAGGTCGTCTGCATACTTGTTTTCAGAAACCTTGCTGGGGTTGTGGTAAGTCTCTCCATCGATCTCGATTGCAATTTTGGATTCAGGCGATTCCAATGCAAAGTCGATGTACCGATGCCGACCATAGATATCAACACACGGATACTGAACCTGCAAATTTTCTGTTTTTTCCGGACCGAACGCTTCACAGAACAGCTGAACAAACAATTCTTCCGCTCGGCTATTGACACTGGTTGCTTTTGATGGTTCCATGGTGACCTCCCGATAAGACGGTGCTTGTTCTATAGGTACAAGTTATTTTCCTGTTTTGCCCGATATCACGCCAATCTAAATTTAATCGTCCATACCCGCGCTATACATCGGTCCTCCGCACTTTTCGTACCTTCTGATGGCACCCACCCTTCCCTTTTGTAAAAAGTATACCATGTCACAAGGCAAGCTTCAACAAAATCCTGTTCAATTCTTATAGCAGAATTGATGTTTGTGCTAGTCTGTGATAAAATATTAGTAATTACACTTTCATGGAGAAAATTGAAATGAAACCCTTGAAGTTGGCAATGGCGCAATGTTCCATGCAGGAAGAAATGAATCAAAATCTCGCAAAGTCGCTTGATTTCTGTAGCAAAGCAGCTGGCTGTGATCTGCTGTTTTTTCCAGAGATCCAGCTTTCGCCCTTCTTCCCGCAGTACGAAAACCGGGATGCTGGGTCGTACTGTCTAACCGAAGATTCTGCAGCTGTGCAGGCTCTTGCGCAAAAGGCAGCGGAGTATCACTATTATTTTTCACCCAATGTCTATCTGGAACAGAATGGAAAACGTTGCGATACATCTCTCTGGATCAGCCCGAAAGGAGAAATTCTGGACAAAGCCAAGATGGTACACATTGCACAGGCACCGCAATTCTACGAGCAGGATTACTACACTCCTTCGGATGACGGCTTCAAAGTATTCGACACACCGTTCGGCAAAATCGGTATCGTGATCTGCCACGACCGTCATTTGCCGGAAAGTATCCGTACCTGCGCCCTGAAAGGCGCGGACTTGGTCATCATCCCGACGGCCAACACCAAAGCCGAAAACATGGAACTGTTCGAGTGGGAAATTCGGGTACAAGCAATGCAGAATCAGGTCTTTGTCGCCATGTGCAACCGGGTGGGCACCGAAGATGCAATGGAATTTTCCGGGGAGTCTCTGGTCGTCCATCCCAGCGGCGAGGTATTGCTGAAGGCCGATGACCGTGAGCAATTATTAACCTGTGAGCTTGACTTATCGGAAGTGTGGGAATGGCGCAGCCGGGTGCCGTATCTCAAAACGCGGCGACCGGAATGGTATCAGTGAATTCCATGTGTGAATTGTATAGGAACAGGAGATGCGCTATATGCCAGTGGTACAAGATTCATTCTTTATACCAGACGACCTTGCAGTTGGTTTAGCTACCGGCTTGTATAAAAGATTTGGCAGTGTGATTCGCTACGCAAGTGGTCCAAACAAAGGACAAATCGTAAAGCATTTGAAACCTATCAGTTTAAATACTGCAAGCGAAATGCGAGGGGCTAAAACGATTCGCTTTGTTAAGCAGCACAAAAAGGGTATCATCTTTGCTGCAATTGGTGTAGTGGCTACAAGTGCTGGTGTCTGGGCATATAACACCGTCAAAAATTATGAGCCAAAAGAGGTTATCGAGTTTAGGACTGCGCTTCAAGTTTATACAGATGCCATCCGTAGCGGAAATATGAACATCGATATAATCAACAGGCTGATGACAGCGTCAAAAAATCTTAAAAATTGCAAGGACTATAAAAAAGTCATTGTCCTGCTGAACGCAGAAGAGCTAGAGGTTCTTGTAGGGTATATCTATGCCTATACCGTCAAACTTGCAAAAGATAACGGTGCTGAACCTCCTGAAGAAGAGCCAAATACATTCAAGATAAATTCTCCTGATTCCATCATCAATCTCCAGAATTACCTTAACACTCAGGAGACAATTTTTGAAGAAACAGCTTGATACTATCAATAATAAAATTTTGAAAAGACTACATTTCACCCGGAGGAATCACACGATGGCAAAAAAGAAGGCCGAAGAAAAAGCTCTGAATCTGGATCGGATTTTGTTCAACTGCCGGGACTATCTGCGCGCGGCGCGAAATTCCGGCTCGTTCTTTGAAAAACGCGATATGATGCTTACCCTTGTGTTTCTGCGCTTTATCGGCGAGAAATACGAAGATGGCATTGCAAACCTGCGCAACAAGCTGAAAGCACAGGGGCTTGACCCGGACGATGAAGATATCAAGGCGGCGTTCTTTGATGACCCCACCTTTGACGACGGAACGTACAGTCTGCCGCCGGAAGCACAGTGGAATACCATCATCAACACGCCGAGTGCCAACCTGAATGTTGCGCTGGACACCGCACTGCACAGCCTTGCCGCCGGATCGGAACAGCTGAAAGGCTGCTTTGTCGAGGGTACCTTTACCACCCGCAACCTTGCGCCCAACGACATCAAAAAGATTGTCGATGAGGTCAACAAGATCAGCCACAAGCAGTTCGGTGAGGAAAAAGACCTGATCGGTCGTGTTTACGAATACTTCCTCAAGGAGTTTGCGGTCAACGCCACAAAGGAAGAGGGCGAATTCTACACGCCGCACGATGCTGTGCAGCTGATTGCCGCCATGATCGAACCTTTTGACGGCACACTTTATGACCCCTGTTGCGGCTCTGGCGGTATGTTCGTCCAGAGTGCCGCACTGGTGAAATCGAAGCAGGGCGATATCAACCGCATCAACGTGTACGGGCAGGAGAAAGAAGCCGCCACCTACCGCCTTGCCAAAATGAACCTTGCCCTGCGCGGCATCAGCCACAACCTTGGCGAAACTTACGATTCCAGCTTTACCCATGATCTGCACAAAGGTCTGCACTTCGACTACATCATGGCGAACCCGCCCTTCAACCTGAAAGGCTGGTACAACAGCAACCTGAAGGACGACCCCCGCTGGGCTGATTATTCCACGCCGCCGGAGAGCAACGCCAACTATGCGTGGATTCTGCACATCCTCTCCCACCTGAAGCCTGCCAACGGTGTGGCCGGGTTCCTGCTGGCCAACGGCGCACTGAATGATGGCGACACGCTGGACATCCGTAAAAAGCTGATCCAGAACGATAAAGTGGAAGCCATCATCGTTCTGCCGCGCGAACTTTTCATCACCACGGATATCAGTGTGACCCTGTGGATTCTCAACCAGAACAAAAAGGGCGGCAATTATCACGGCAGAGCCTTGCGCAACCGGGAACACGAGATTCTGTTCATGGATCTGCGCCAGTGGACGGAAAACCCGGTCAAGGGCGAGGGCAAAAAGAAAGTTCTACTGGATACCGACCAGATCGACCGTGCGGCAGGCATCTACCACACTTGGCAGAACGAAGGCACCGATGGCGCATCCTATGCCGTGCCGGAGCTGTACCGCAGTGTGGGCATGGACGAAATTGAGCAGAACGGCTGGGCACTGACTCCCAGCAAGTACATTGAGTTCATCGACCATGATTTGGGCATCGACTACGAAGCAGAGATGGCGCGGATTCAGAAAGAGATGCAGAACATCATGAAGCAGGAAAAGGATTCCCAGCGGATGCTGGAGGAAGCATTCAGGGGGATTGGTTATGGGATTGAATAAAATCCGGCTTGGCGATTATATAGAACGCTCAACGGCAAACAACAAAAATCTCGTATATGGAACGGATTTAATTGTAGGCGTTACAAATGAGGGTATTTTTACTGCTCCAAAAGGAAATCCGATTGGAGTTGATTTGAGACCCTATAAAATCGTAAATCACGGTGCATTCGTTTATAACCCCACTCGATTGGATTTGGGTTCTATTGCGTATCGTGAAGATGGGCTTTGCATCGTATCTCACCTCTATATTGTTTTTTATCTGAACGAAGCCGGAAAAAAGATTATTGACCCGCAGTATTTGTTTATCTACTTCCGTCGTAAGGAATTTTGCAGAGAAGTTACTTTCCGTAACTTTGGCAGTCAGCGACCAGAATTCAGTTTTTCTGATATGTGCGATATTGTGGTTCCGCTTCCTCCGTATGATATCCAGCAAAAATACGTTGCAATCTATAATGCCATGCTTGCCAACCAGAAAAGTTACGAGCGTGGACTTGAGGATTTGAAGCTGGTTTGTGATGCCTATATAGAGAAAGTTCGAGAAAATGCCCCTCTCCAAAAATTGGGGAATTATATTACTCTCTGCGAGAATGTCAATTTTGATCTCACCTATGGAATCTCTGATGTGCGAGGGGTCAACAACCAGAAAGAACTGATGCCGACGAAAACCTCCTTAACTGGGAGAGACTTGAGCAAATTCCAGATTGTGTTTCCAGGCGATTTTGTTTTTAATCATCGTACTTCTCGGAATGGCTCTAAATTCAGCATTGCCTATAATGATGGGGAAAATCCTGTCATTTGTACAGAAGATTATGTAGTATTCAGAATCAAGCCCGAATACTCTCATAAACTTTTGGCACGTTGGCTATACATGCACTTCAATCGACCGGAGTTTGACAGATATGTGATTACAAATTCCTGGGGAAGCTCTACGGAGTTTTTTAATTTAGAAGATGTGAATGATGTTAAAATTCCTGTTCCTGATGTCGCAATCCAGCAGGACATTGTGGATATTTTCAAAGCCTATAACACCCGCAAAGGCATTGCCGAAACGTTAAAGAATCAAATCCAGAACATTTGCCCGATTTTGATCAAAGGTTCCATCGAGGAAGCACAGAAAACAGACGAGGCATAAATTATGGCGAAGTTGAAGGACTATCAGGGCCGCTACTGCGAATCGGATTACGAGAACGCCTTTCTTGCTCTGCTGGAAAAGGCTGGCTGGACTTATGCTGCCGGGAACACCATCTCGCGCAAGTCCCGGCATGACGTTCTTATCGCAGAGGACTTTATGGAGTTTCTGCGCAGTTCCAGCCCGCAGCTGACCGAGGAAGAGCGGACACGCATCTTTGATACCGTGCACCTTGCCGGTGGCGAAAGCGACTTTGCAACACTGCACAAGGTGTACAACTGGATGGTCTACGGCATCCAGTTTGTGCCGCAGAGCGGTCTGCCCTGCATGGTGCCCCTCATCAACTTCGACGACCCGGCGAAAAACATCTTCCGGGCGGTGAACCAGTTTACCATCGAGTACACCAACAACGGCCAGAAAGAGAACCGCCGCCCCGATGTGCTGTTGTTCGTAAACGGGATGCCGCTGTGCGTCATTGAACTGAAAAATCCGGCAGATGCCAACGCCACCATTCACGACGCATGGGAGCAGATCACGATTCGCTACTGGCGGGACATTCCGCATCTGCTGCATTATTGCCCGCTTGCCTGCATCTCCGATGGGGTCAAGACCCGGCTGGGCACCGTCCGCACTCCCTACGAGCATTTTTATGCGTGGCGGCGCGTGAATGATAGCGACCAGATTTCCACCCTGCCTTTTGCCGAGACTGAAACGCTCATCAACGGCGTGTACAGTCCGGCACGGTTCCTTGAAATCTTCCGGGATTACATCTATTTTCAGGACAGTATCTACGACAGCAGCGAAGTGGAGATTGTCTGCCGCTATCCGCAGTTCTTCGCCGCACGGAAGCTGAAGCAGAGCATCGTGCAGTCTGTTGTCAGTGGCACCGGCAAAGGCGGCACCTATTTTGGTGCAACCGGCTGCGGCAAAACCTACACCATGGCATTCTTGGCGCGTCAGCTTGCCCTGCGCTGCGCCGACACCCCGGAGATCGGCTCGCCCACCATCGTGATGATTGTGGACCGTGATGACCTGCAAAAGCAGAGTGCCAAGCTGTTCACCAAAAGTCAGGAATTTCTGAATCTGGGGCAGGTGTCTGTTGTCAAAGACCGCAAGCAGCTCCGGAACGAACTAAGCAAGCGGCAGAGCGGCGGGTTCTACATCTGTACCATTCAAAAATTCTGCGACCGCAAGGAGGATAAAATCGGCCTTATCAACCCCCGGCGGAATATTGTCTGCTTCTCGGACGAAGCGCACCGGACACAGCTGGAACACTCCAAAAAGATTCAGTTCAGCAAGGATTCCGATGAAAACATGAAAGCACTGGTGTCGAAGCCCTATGCCAAGGTGCTGCGGGAAGCCTTTCCGCAGGCCACCTTTGTGGGTTTTACCGGCACCCCAATCATGGAAACCTACCAGACTTTCGGCAACGAAATCGACCGCTATACCATGGATCAGGCAGTTGCCGATGGCCTGACCGTGCCCATCAAGTATCATCCCCGCATTGCAAAAGTCCTGCTGGACAAGAAAAAGGTCAAGGAAATCGAAGCCTACTATAAACGCTGCGCCGAAGATGGTGCGACCAAAGAGGACATCGAAGCCAGCAAGGAAGCCATGAGTTCCATGGAAATCATTCTGGGCGAGCCTTCACGTCTGGAACGTCTGGCAGTGGATATCCACGACCACTATGTTTCCTCCTGCGAAAAAGACCCCGACCGAGTGCAGAAAGCCATGGTCGTGTGTTCCAGCCGCCCGATCGCCTTTGCGCTACTGGAAAAGTTCCGGGCAAAATACCCGGAATGGTTTGTGGAAAAGAAAGTGCCGGACGGCGTTTCGCTCCCCAAAGAGGAGCTTGCCAAGCGGAAACCGATGCCCTTTATGGCGATGGTGGCCAGCGTGGGCAGCAACGACAAGCCGGATATGTACAACTACCTCGGCGGTGTCAAGAACGACAAACGTTCGGAAACGCTGGACGCGGCATTCAAGGATGAGCAGTCCAATTTCCGCATCGTCATCGTTGTCGATATGTGGATCACGGGATTTGATGTGCCGTGCCTTACCTATATGTACAACGACAAGCCGCTGCAAAAACATATGCTCATCCAGACCATCAGCCGCGTCAACCGGAAGTATCCGGGCAAGGAGTATGGCCTGATCGTGGACTACATCGGCATCCGCGAAAATATGCGCGAAGCCATGAAGATTTACGGCGGCAACACTTCCGTTGCCCCGACCAAGGACGATGTGGAGCAGGCAACCAATGCGTTCCGGGATGAACTGGGCGTTCTGAAGCAGCTGTTCACCGGTTACGACCTTACTCCGTTCCTGATCGAAAAGACTGACCCGGTGGAGCGTTACCGCGCTCTCACCAGCGCAGCCGAACATGTTTTTGCTTCGACCGAGGAACTGAATATCGAAAGCCGGAACGGAACACAGAAAGTTTCGTTCAAGACTTATTTTCTCAAGACGGTAAAGCGGATGCGTGTGGCCTATGACATCTGTCAGCCCTCCGGCGAACTGCATGAGGACGAATCTGCCCTTGCGCAGTGCTTTATGGCGATTGCAGGCTTTGTCCGCAAGATGAGCGGCACCAGCGATGTGGACACCGATACCATGAATCGCAATGTTGCCCGGATGGTGGAAGAAGCCCTGAAGTATAATCAGGTGGAAAGCATCCTTGATAACGGCGAGGAAGAAGATATTTTCAGCCCAGAATACTTTGAAAAGCTCTCCGATGTTAAAATGCCCGCCACCAAGCTGGAAATCCTCGTCAAGATGATGAAAAAGCAGATACGGGAATACAGTGCCGTGAACCAGCTGGCCGCAATGACCTATGAGCAGATGTTGGAAGCGACCATCCGGGAGTATCACGAGCGGCGCAAGCATCTTGCCGCCGAAGAAGCCGGTGAAGCACAGGAACAGGCATCCGATGAAATCATCAAAGCCGCCTATAACCATGCACTGGAAGTGCTGCGCCAGATGAAGGAAAGCCGGGAGAGTTTCCGCAAAATCGGCCTGACCTTTGAGGAAAAGGCGTTCTATGATATCCTGCTTGCCCTGCGCGACCAGTATAATTTCGAGTACGGCATCGACCAGAATGTGGACGGTGTAGTTATCAACGATAAGTGCAAAATGTTGGCGAAAAAGGTCAAAGAAATCATCGACACTAAATCTTCTTTTGCCGACTGGCTGAACAACCAGAATGTTCGTAACCAGCTGAAGCTGGAAATCAAGATATGTCTTGCCAAAAACGGCTATCCACCAAAGTATAGCCCGGAAGTTTTCCGCAAGGTAATGGAGCAGGTGGAGAATTTTGAGGAAAACGCCTGATTTATTGTGGCAATAATGTAACGAAAACACCATTGCAAGTAAACAATATACAACTCTATACACTGTGTTCTAGAGTCAACTTGTGCTTCACCGTTTTATTTAGTAATTGCTTTTATTTTATGAGGTTATTTTATGTGGAATGATATAGAAACCACTAACGACTATCTGCATTTTTCAGTTGTTTCTAGTACGGTTGCGGATTTAATCAATGAATCAGGCGACAATCCTATATCTATTGGAGTTTCAGGCAACTGGGGTTCAGGTAAATCTTCGATGGTAAAAATGATTGGAGAAGATTTAAAGAAGAAAAACAGTGCTGAAGAAAATACATTTATTTTTTTGGAATTTAATGCATGGCTCTATCAAGGGTATGATGATGCAAAAACCGCATTGCTTCAATCTGTAGCTAAAAAATTATCCGAAGAAATGAAGAAAAAACACATTCCAGATAAAGACAAAACTTTATGGAAACGTTTTCAGAAATTCACTAAGAGAATCAATTGGTTGCAAGTTTCTAAAATCGGACTACCGCTTTTAGCCGGACTAATTCCAGGGGCAGCACCAGTCGGAGTTGTAGCATCTTTAATATCCTCTGTCAAAAACAGTGTTGACACCCCTGATGATAAAGAAAAAAATTCTGAAGCAGTTGGAACAGCATTAAATGAACTCTTGTCAAATTTTGATGATATATTAAAGGATGATGAAGCAAAGTCAACGACTCAGCAAATTGAAGAGCTACGCAAAGACTTTGAAGAGATTCTTGAAAAGTTGAATATTCGACTTGTTGTCCTAGTAGATGATCTCGATAGATGTTTACCCGAAACTGCAATCTCAACACTGGAAGCGATGCGCTTACTCTTGTTCGTAAAGAGAACCGCATTTATTATTGCAGCTGATGAACAAATGATTCGCAATGGTGTTCGTGCACATTTTGGGAATGTAGATTTGTCGGACGATCTTGTTACCAGTTATTTCGATAAACTAATACAAGTTCCAATTACTGTACCGCGTTTGGGAATTCCAGAAGTTAAAGTGTATACATTCCTCTTATTTTTGGAACTAGAAGTTCGAAGAGGTCATGTAAAACCCGATTCGCAGAAAAAGGTTCAAACGAATCTTGAGGAAGAGTTATCGAAAGCATGGCAGCAAAACTTATCTTTAGCTGAGGTTAAATCACTCTTAGACGATACAGAGCAAGCTACAATGGCTGAGTATATTTCAATTTCTGAGCAGCTCGCGGGGATTCTTGTTTCATCGAATCGCATAAAAGGCAATCCAAGACTAATCAAGCGATTTCTCAATGCTTTGGAGATCCGGAAAAAAGTAGCCCAATTAAATGGAATAGCTGTAGATTCTGGAATACTGATTAAGATGCTCCTGTTTGAGAGGTGTGCTTCTGGCAGTGCATTTGAGTACTTGACAGAAATCGTATCGAAATCAAAGGATGGAAAGCCCGAAAAAATAAAACAACTTGAAGAAGATTTAAAAGCCGGGAAGGAATTCAAAGCTCCAGATACAAGATGGAAAGATGACTTTATTAAAGAATGGTTGTTACTGGAGCCAAAATTAAGCGAATACGACTTGAGACCTTTATTGTACCTTAGCCGTGATAAATCGATAATATTTGCTGCATATGATAAACTGTCGGAAAATGGAGAAGAGGTTTTCAAGTCACTGCAAAGCATAAAAGATGTGCAAATTTATACGGAAATGGTAACTGGATTACAAACGCTGTCACAAGATGAAGCAAAGACGCTCATGAATAGAGTTTTTCGGCTTGGACGCAGCGACCAGTGGTCCAGTCCATCTCTAGGAAAAGCATTGCATCTCATCTATGCACATCCGAATCTGGCAGGCGATTTCGTAACCGAGTTACACTCCCTGCCTGCAACTGCGAGAAAAGCATCCATGGCGAATGCTCTTAAGGAATACGCTTGGGCGAGTGAATTGCTTCAGCAGTGGAAAGAAGACCAGGACACGCCTAAGACAACTAAAAATATACTAAAGTAACGGTGGTGAATGTATGGGAACATCAGCATCAAGCAATGGTCCAAAATCTGGAGTTTCTTTGGATCCTCCATGGCTAGATGATATCGAAGCAAATAAGGACTCCTCTGAACATCCAGATTCGGATAAAGAAGAAATTTCTAATAATATACAGCCGGATAACGTTCAACAACTTCAGTTTCTTGCTCCAAGAGCCCGTTTTTCAGGTGCAAGACGTAATCTACGCGACTATGTGCGTTCCGGTTCGACAGATTCTTTGCGTCAAAGTCTTGGACATTACTCACGAACTGGAATGGGTGGTGCGGCAGCTGTTTCTAGGCGCATGAGAGTTTCGGCGCGGGTAGGTGCAAATCTTTTTGATACATTTCGTTCACTTCGTGACGACTCAGAATTTGCTCTTGGAAAGACACTATCCGCATTAAAATCACAAGGTGCTGATGCGCACCAAATTATTAGTGCTATTGTAAATCATGCTTGTCCACAGGGTGGAAGTCTGGATGAATTATCTTCAAAAAATTCAGCAACTGCAGCATTAAGTGAATACTTGGAAAAATATCCAGACACAGACGTATTCCATCTTTCCGACGATCAAATGTGGGCTCTAACCGGCACATATCTTGGAAATGAAATTTTTTCTCGTATTCAAATGGATGTAGGGCAAGCATTCGAAAATTCAGCCATTCCACTTCCTGATAGAATCAAGAGGCTCAATGAAATGAAGGATTTTATACAGGTTGAGGTGTCAAATCAATTAAATAAGATAAGAAATACGGCATCTCAAGTAGTAAATACACAAAAGTTGCTTCAGGAAACAATTAAAACCACATTCGAAATATATGAGGTTGCAGTATGAGCAAAGTGATATGCTATACAAAAGCGGGTCTACCCAATATATATAACGAGAGCACCTACTATTTCGAGTTATTCTCAACTCCCTCACAGAAAGCTCCGAACATTGGTCATGTTGGCAATCACTTTCTTAATGAATTACGAAAATCAGGTATTAGTCTCTCCCCAGCTGTTTTTGATTTTACTATCCTTGCAATGTCCATCGTTGCTGCGGATAGAGCAATACTTCGACGCAACAGCCCAGATGGTTGGACGAGACAAATTGAACTTGAAGTCCCATTATATGATATATGTGGATGGACTAAGGTCAAGGAAAAGCTAGAGTATATGCTTCGTTTTTTAAGTGGAGATTTTTGGAAATTAACTTTTGTTCCATTGCAGGAGTCCATAGATTTTCGAGAATCACATAATCAGCTGGAAAATGATTGTGTATGCCTTTTGTCTGGTGGAATGGATAGTTTAGTAGGAGGCATCGATCTTTGTACAACTGGACGAAAGCCGCTATTTGTTGCACAAACAGTACGTGGCGATGCGGCGCACCAAAGAGAATATGCCAATGCATTAGGAGAAGATAATCTTTGTCAGTGGAGTTGTTATATAAAAAAGATTGGAGCTTCAGAAAATTCCACTCGTGCACGATCTATCATCTTCTTTGCCTTCGCGCTTTTAGCTTCTTGCAGAGTTTCTGCAAATGAAAAAGGTCGGAAAGAAATATATGTCCCAGAAAATGGGTTTATTAGTCTTAATATTCCACTTGACCCACTTCGCAATGGAAGCTTAAGCACAAAGACCACACACCCCCTGTACATGAAAGCCCTTCAGGAAATATGGGATGAGATGGGGTTCCGAGTAGACTTAATTCTTCCTTATCAGTATAGGACCAAAGGAGAGGTTCTCCTTAACTGCCAAAATCAAGAATTAATGAAATCTCTAATCATGGGTACAACTAGTTGTGGAAAATATAACCGTCATGGATACAGACATTGTGGAGTGTGCATTCCCTGTCTTGTCCGACGCGCTTCATTTATGAAAGCGCAGATGATTGACAATACTGATAAAGGCTATTGCGTAGACAATCTAGAATTTTCATCTTCGCGAGATTTAGCCGCAGCTGCGTTGGCCGTATCTCAATATGAAGCAATTGGTATTGAGAGTTTAATTCGTGGAGAATTAAACTTTGCAAACAAAAACGAAAGAGCCAAGTATGTAGGAGTATTTGAGCGTGGTCTTTGCGAAATTCGTGATTTGCTCAAGGAAAACAATGTATTATGATTGATTACCATTGCCATTTAGACTTGTATCCAAATCCACTAAATGTTTTTGAAGATGTGAAAGCCAAACACACAGATGTTTTAGCTGTGACCACTAGCCCAAGAGCATATTTGAAAACATCACAGTATTTTTCTAACACCCCAAATGTGCGCATAGCATTAGGCTTTCATCCTGAGCTTGTTTCAAAACGCATGACTGAATGGGAATTATTCTTAAGCACTATTAAATCCACAAAATATATCGGAGAAATTGGAATTGATGGTTCATACCACTGCAAGGGTTCTCTTGATACTCAAACTATATTCTTTCATACAGCTTTGCTCGAATGTGAAAAAAACAAAGGACGTATTATCAGCATCCATTCTAGAGGTGCCACTCGCCCTGTTCTCTCATCAATCGAACGAACAATAAATCTGAATAGACCTGTATTGCACTGGTTTACGGGGACGGAAAAAGACATTGCATGGGCAATTGATCTCGGATGTTGGTTTAGTGTTAATCCACGAATGTTTACAACTAAGCAGGGACTAAACAACATGCAGAAGATTCCTTTGACGAGAATGCTACCAGAAACAGATGGTCCATTTGTAACATATCGAAACAAACCATATTATCCATGGGATGATACAGTATGTCAGTATATTGCAAAAGCCAATAATATCCCCATATCCCTCATCTTGGAAATCTTCAACGACAACCTTAAAAATTTAGAAACTTTCACATGATTTATAACATTATGTTATTTTTCCTCAATGGTATGAAAGAGGCTTAATTTACGTTCTCAATTTATGATTATAAGATTCATTGCGCGGTTGATTTGCGCATCAAGATTTACCGAAATTAGTCAAATACACCCAACACTGTTCAGCAGATCATGCACGGCGATACGAGTGCCGGCAAAGTGCCGGAAAGGTGCCGACAAAGTGCCGTTAAAATGCCGGATAAGTGCCGACAACCGACCAAAAGCAGCAAATTTACAATTACATTCTTGGGAATCATTCCACTGCTCCCCCTATTGAACAGCGGCATACGCACAGCTTTCTAATCAAGATGGCAGATCGGCAGCTGAATTATAATCCCACTTGCCATTATGTCGGCGTACCGATATAATAGTGTTAGAATGATTCTGGATGATCTAATGAGTAAAAAGGGCATGTCGCGCTATCGTCTGGCTGTCACCGCTGGCATACCCCATGCAACTCTCAATGATTTATGTAGCGGCAAAACAAAATTAGAACGTTGCTCTGCGGAAACCATGCATAAGCTCTCCAAGGCACTTGGTGTGTCCATGGAGCAACTTACGGAAAGTGGCATCCGTGAGACCCAACGTGAGCGTTCGTATGAATATGGTCTCCCAGATTATCTCCAGCACGATCTCGACACATATAAAGAAGGACTGAAGTCTCGCTCTCCCCTGCTGGACTGCTACTGGGGTGAGCTGTACGGCAGTATCAATATGGCTGAGATCAGTGATGGACTAATTACACCTGAACACGCAGATTATCTGCGGCAGAAATTTTTATGGAACTCACCTGTTGTATTAAAGAGTTCTAAAACGGAGGGATGAACTGATGCATTTACAAAACCTTACTTTAAAAAACTTTCGTTGTTTTGAAAGTATCGACGTTGCTTTTCATCCGCAGTTGACTGTTATTGTCGGCGTAAATGGTGCCGGAAAGACCACTATTCTGGAAGGTGCTGCAATTGCTCTCAGTACACTATTCACTGCTTTAGATGGTCCCAAAGGCATTGGTATCGAAAAAGAACAGGCACATTTGAAAGCTTATACAGTTGGCAGTACGAACGATGTTCAACCACAGTTTCCGGTTGAAATTTCTGCAAAATCCTATGTTGATGGCGTTGATGTTGCATGGAGTAGAAAGCTTAACACCTCTAAAGGTCAGACAACCATTAAAGATGCCTCTGCACTTACTAATATCGCTAAAGAATATCAGACTCGTCTTCGCAAGGGTGACACCTCTCTGATTCTCCCCGTTCTCGCCTATTATGGTACTGGTCGTCTGTGGGATTATCACCGTGAAAAGCAAACCGATATTTTTGGCACAAATACTCGTACCAACGGCTATATCGATAGCCTCGATGGAACAGCCAACATCAAATTGATGTTAAGCTGGTTTGCAAAAATGACGGTTCAAAAATATCAAAATCAGGAGTCTGGTCTTGGTGCAGTTCCTGAATTAGAAGCCGTCTATTCTGCTATGGAAAAATGCTACAATCTTATTACTGGTTCTAACGATTCAAAAGTTCAGTACAATATCAGCACAAATGAACTTGATGTTTCTTATACTGACAAGCACAAACAAAGAATGCGTATTTCCATCAACCAATTAAGCGATGGCTATAAAAGTACGATTAGTCTTGTTGCTGACATTGCATACCGTATGGCAGTATTAAATCCTCAACTTTTGGGCGATGTAATCAATCAGACAGATGGAATCGTTCTCATTGATGAAGTAGATCTGCATCTGCATCCCGCATGGCAACAGCAAATTCTCCATGATTTGACAACCATTTTCCCGAAAGTTCAATTTATTGTTACCACACATGCCCCTGCTGTAGTCGGAACCGTCAGTCAGGAAAATTTGTTGATGCTTGAAGATCTTAAAATACACGATCCCACTGGCCAAGTATTTGGAAAAGATGCAAACAGTATACTTGAGGGAATCATGAAAGCGCCCGAACGTCCAAAAAATGTTAAGACGCTATTTCGCGGATTTTACGACGCACTTAAAAACAACAACATTGAGGTCGCATCTGCAACATTAACACAGCTTGAGAATCTCATTGGAAACGATGATTCTGAATTAGCTTCCTGCAGGGTCAAATTAAAGCTAACGCAATTTCGAGGTTAAAAGTCAACATGATTGTAATCAAAAAAGGAGCTGTTCCTCAAATCCTGTTGGATAAGCAAAAAATTGCAACAGAACGAAATCTTTCATCTTACGATGCCTATAAGCTCTTAAATCATTCGGAAAAAGAGCAGATTCTCAAATCTCTCATGATTGAACAAGGGCATATTTGTGCATATTGTATGCGTAAAATCCCAGATGAACGGGAACTGCCACCTGATATCGACAAGGTTACTATTGAGCATTGGCTTCCTCGTAGACCCGCCGACAATACGGAGCGAGGCCAAGGACTTGACTACAACAATATGTTTGCCGTCTGTTCTGGTAATCGTGGAAGACGGAATACTCGTAAAACTAGTGATTATACCTGTGATGCTAAAAGATCTAAAAATCACCCTCAGCTAACGCTAAATCCATGTGAGCCTGAAACTATTGCAAAAATCAAGTATAAAGAAGATGGAGAAATTTACTCAGAAGATAAAAAAATCAACTACGATCTCAATATCTGCCTTAATTTGAATTGTACATCCAGTGGAGTAGACTTGCCAAAGACAAGAAAAGCCGTTTTGGATGCTCTGCAAAGCTGCATTCCAACTGAAAGCATCACGGATGCCGTTTCCTATTGCCAGTCAATCCTCAAGCTGTACCAATCTGAAGCAGACCCTAAAACGCCGTATGTAGGTATTTTGTTATGGTGGCTTCAAGATTTTATCGACCACGCTGGTAATAATGATTGATTCTTTGCCTTGTTCCCCAGAACGAGTCACCTTTCTCCTGCTCCTCTGCCCCATACGTAAATCCACATTGCTTTGTTTCCGAGAACGAAGCCCAAAAATGTACGATTATGGCATCATTTCGCAGGTATCGAGCCATTGCGAATGTGTCATTGCACTTTCCAAGGGTGAGATCGACTCCTGAAAGGGATGCACTGAAATACTTTAAGATGATTTAAACCCAAAGCACAGCTCGTTGGAGCATTATGTTCTCTGCGAGCCGGTGGTTTTCCCTCGCTCAAGCTACTCAATAACAAAAAACGGTCGGAGTTACTCGTCAGGCAACTCCGACCGTTTTGTTTCTCTTCTTATTCCTCTTCGTCCCTGGCCCAGTGATAGGCGCAGCGGACAGCCTTATTCCAGCCCTTGATGCGCTTGGTGCGTTCCTCTTCCGAGATGGCCGGGCGGAACACGCGGTCCACCGACCAGTTGCGGGTGATGTCCTCGGCGGACTGCCAGTAGCCTACGGCGAGGCCGGCCAGATAGGCCGCGCCCAGCGCCGTCGTTTCCACGCAGCGGGGGCGCTTGACTTCGAGGTCACTGATGTCGGCCATGGTCTGCATGAGGTAGTTGTTGGCCGACGCGCCGCCGTCCACCCGGAGAGACTTCATGACGATGCCGGAGTCTGCCGCCATGGCGCGGAGGACGTCGTTGACCTGATAGCAGATGCTGTCCAGCGTGGCGCGGATGATATGGTACTTGTTGCAGCCCCGGGTGAGGCCCACGATGGTGCCGCGGGCGTACTGGTCCCAGTGGGGCGCGCCGAGGCCGGTGAAGGCCGGCACGACGTAACAGCCGTTGGTGTCCTTGACCTTCTGGGCCATATACTCGGAGTCGCGGGCCTCTTCCAGTAGGCGCAGCTCATCGCGGAGCCACTGGATGGCCGCACCGGCCACGAAAATAGAGCCTTCCAGCGCATAATTCACCTTGCCGTCGGGGCCGCAGGCGATGGTGGTGACAAGGCCATTCTGAGAAGTGACCGGCGTCTCACCGGTGTTCATGAGCAAAAAGCCGCCGGTGCCGAAGGTGTTTTTCGCCTCGCCCGAGGCAAAGCAGGTCTGGCCGAAGAGGGCCGCCTGCTGGTCGCCTGCCGCACCGGCAATTTTTATCTCGCCGCCGAAGTGCATCGGGTCAGCGTACTCATAAAAACCGCTGGACGGCACCGGCTTCGGGAGCATACATTTCGGGATGTTCAGCTCCTGCAGGATCTCGTCGTCCCACTCCAGCGTGTGAATGTTGAACATCATGGTGCGGCTGGCGTTGGTATAGTCGGTGACGTGCAGTTTTCCGCAGGTCAGCTTCCAGATGAGCCAGGTCTCCACGGTACCGAAGAGCAGTTCTCCCCGCTCGGCCCTTTCGCGGGCGCCGGGGATATGATCCAGTATCCACTTGAGCTTAGTGGCCGAGAAATAGGCGTCGATGATGAGGCCGGTCTTCTGCCGGAATTTCTCCGTCAGGCCCCGGGCTTTCAGCTCGTCGCAGTATTCGCTGGTGCGGCGGCACTGCCAGACGATGGCGTGGCAGATGGGCTCTCCGGTCTCCTTGTCCCAGACGATGGTGGTCTCCCGCTGGTTGGTGATGCCGATGGCGGCGATGTCCTCGGCCCGGGCACCGACTTTGTTCATGGCCGAGAGGGCCACGCCCAGCTGGGTGGCCCAGATCTCATTGGCGTCATGCTCCACCCAGCCGGGTCTCGGGTAATACTGGGCAAATTCCTTTTGCGCGACGCTGCAGATCTCACCCGCTTTGTTGAACAGGATACAGCGGTTCGAGGTGGTTCCGGCGTCCAGCGCCATGATGTACGACATAGGCTCTTTTCTCCTTTTCCTGCTCTGGTTTTATAGTGTCAGAACGCCAGCGCGGGGCTCACTTCATTCCGCCGCTGGGTCTGGACGATACAGTCCTTATCCGGTACGACGCCCGCCGCACCGAGGGTGGAAAAGACGGTCTGCAGCGCCAGCATAGGGGTGTTGTTCTCCTGCGAGAGGTGACAGAGGGCAAACTTCTTGCAGCCCTCCTGGATGAGTTCCAGCAGCTTTGCCGCGCACTCGTCGTTGGAGAGGTGGCCCCGGACCGACTCGATGCGGGCGCGCAGATAGTAGGGGTACGGCCCGCTGCGGAGCATATGCAGGTCGTAGTTGCTCTCGAGGGCCACAAGGTCGCAGCCGGAGAGGGCTTCATGTACAGCAGGAGTCAGCACACCGAGGTCGGTGGCGATGGTCATGGTCTTCTCGTCGGGGGTGTGGATGCGGTAGCCCACACAGGGGACGTCGTGGCTGGTGGGAAAAGCTTTGACCCTGAAGACACCGATGTCCTCTTCCCTGCCCGGCGTCAGGGCTGTCATGTCGCAAGTGGCCGGGACAACGCCGTTTGCGTCCAGAAATTCCAGTGTTTCCTCTGCGCCGTACACTGGCAGCGGATATTTTTTCAGGAAGGTGGAAAGGCCCTTCACATGGTCGCTATGCTCATGGGTGACAAGAATGCCGTCGCAGTCGGAGATGTTCAGCTCCAGCTCCTTGAGGGCTGCGCCGGTGGTGCGGACGCCTTTGCCCATATCCACGATGAGATACCGCTCCCCACAGCGCACGACGCTGCTGTTACCGGAGGAACCGGAATAAAGAGAGATAAATTCAGACATGATAAACCTCAACAAATAAAACCCCTCCGTCTGCTGCGCAGTCATAAAAACGCAGGGACCTGACGGACTGCCAATGCCTCCCCTCGACAGGTGAGGCGGCACGCCGCAGGCGTGACGGAGAGGTTTTTCTAATTACAGAGCCTGTTCCAGTGCAGCGGGCATCCGCTCCACCTTCTTGATGTCAGCACCGAGGCCGCGCAGCTTCTCCACGATGTTCTCGTAGCCGCGCTCGATATGGCCGATCTCCTCGATCTCGCTGGTGCCGTCGGCCATCAGGGCTGCAACGACCATCGCTGCACCGGCGCGCAGGTCGGAAGCGCGGAGCGGAGCGGGAGAAAGCTTTTCCACGCCCTCGAACACGGCCACCTGACCGTCCACCTGAACATTCGCGCCCATCTTGCGCAGCTCATCCACATAGCGGAAGCGGTTATCCCACACGCTCTCGGTGACGGTGGAAGTCCCCTTTGCCACGCTGAGCAGAACGCCCATCAGGGGCTGCATATCGGTGGGGAAGCCCGGGTGGGGCATGGTGTTGATCTTGAGGGGCAGGATGTCGCCGGTGCGGCGAACCCGCACAGCATCGTCAAACTCCTCCACCTCAATGCCCGCACGGCGGAGCTTTGCGGTGATAGGCTCGAGGTGCTTGGGGGTGACGTTCTTCACCAGCACATCGCCGCCGGTGGCTGCAGCAGCCACCATGTAGCTGCCGGCCTCGATCTGGTCGGGGATGATGCTGTAGGTGCAGCCGTGCATCTGCTCGACGCCGCGCACCTTGATGACATCGGTGCCTGCGCCGCGCACATCAGCGCCGCACATATTCAGGAAGTTGGCCAGATCGACCACATGGGGCTCCTTGGCACAGTTTTCCAGAATGGTCTGACCCTTGGCCATGACAGCGGAGAGCATACCGTTCATGGTAGCACCCACGCTCACCTTATCAAAGAAGATATGAGCGCCGTTCAGCTCGTCGGCGTGGACGGTGATCATGCCGTAGTCCACACTGTCCTCTGCGCCCAGAGCGCTGAACACCTTCAGGTGCTGGTCGATGGGGCGGGGGCCGAGGTTGCAGCCGCCGGGCATGGCCACCTGTGCCTTGCCGAAGCGGGACAGCAGTGCGCCGAGGAAATAGTAGCTGGCGCGCATCTGGCGGGACAGGTCGTCGGGGACGTTGGTGCCGGTCAGATGGGTGGTGTCGATCTCGTAGGTGTTCTTGTTCAGCATCCGGACCTTAGCGCCCAGCACGCTGAGGATCTTGAGGCTCACCGCCACATCGCTGATGTCCGGCAGGTTCTCGATGACGCAGACGTCCGCTGCCAGAATGGTAGCGGGCAGGATGCCCACAGCCGCATTCTTCGCGCCGGAGATGATGACTTCGCCGTGCAGGGGCTTACCGCCCGTAATAACAAACTTTTCCAATTTTATGATCTCCTTGTCACAGTCCCGCTCCCCGCAGGCCCAAAAGGTCAGTTCAAGGTACGTTGTTCCTTCTCGCTGTACAAAGCTCACAACCAGTTGGCATAATTACAGCTACTTTATTATACACAACTTCCAGCAAAAAGCAAAGCCCCAATGCACGCTCGTCGATTATTTTCTGTTTTGCCCAGTTTCTTTTCTATTATCCTCGGATTTTGTCTCTTATTTTCAGGAAAATTTTACATTTGCCGCTGCTTACCACACACTGTCGTCGCAGCGGGTCTCCTTGATCCAGCCCAGCTGATAGGCCCGGACCAGCTGTTTGAGGTCGTGGACCTTCTCCCGCAGGATCTCGCCCTTGTCGGTCTCCTCCACGAGGATGCGGTGGTTCTCCGTCTCGAGGATGTTCTTCTGGGAGAGGATGTCCAGATTCTCGTTCACAGCCTTTTCGGCGCTCTCGAAGGGCTGGTGGGTGCGCAGGGACATGGTGCGGCTGGAATAGACCAGCGTGTAGCCCGCGATGCCGGTCTTTTCGTGGTAGGCGCGGCAGAAACCGCCGTCGATGACCACGAGGCGTCCGCCGCCCTTGATGGGGCTCTCGCCCTTCTTCTCCTGCACGGGGACATGGCCGTTGACGATGTGGCTGGTGCCGGGCAGGCCGAACTCGGCGAGGATGCGGCGACAGACAGCTTCCTCATTATACCATGTATAATAGGGGTCCTTCACCTCAGTGTGAGTGGAAGCGTCTTCGACATACAGCCGCTCGAAGGTGGTCATGGCGCTGCGGCCATACAGGGGCGACAGCTTGCCGCATCACAGATACCACAGGAAATCCTGTCCGCTCTGGCGGGCAGCGCTGCCCTCGGGGGCGAAGTAGCCCCGGCGGGCGCGCTCGTCACAGTAGTCCATGAGGGCGCGGCCCGAGTAGGCATGGCCCTCGAACCGCTCCACAGCAAAGGTGCCTTTCCTGGTCATCGGCACAGCGCCGTGGTAGAGCAGGTTGCCGTTCTCGATGTGGTAGACACTGCCCTTGGCGTACAGGAACTCGACGTGCTGCTGTAATTTCTCGCTCTGGCGGAAGGACTGCACCAGCTTTTGCAGCACCACCTTCTCGTCGCTGTTCAGCGCGGTGGGGTCGGCGGGGTCTACCGTCGGGAAAGACGTATCCCGCATTGGGTACTCCCTGCCGCTCACCATGACGGTCCCCTTCTCCCAGTTGATGCGGCGCAGGAAGTCGCGGTCCTGCATCTTGAAATCCGGGTTGCGGTCGATGACCTGACACTCGAGCTTGAGCATCAGGATGGTGATGGCCTTATGCATGACGGCGCAGCGATGGAGCATACCGGGGGTGTAGGGGCCGCGGGCGGTGTCGGTGTGAGGCATCCAGATGGTCAAGTCGTCGTCGCCATAGAACTGCTCGGCCATCCGCTGCAGGTGGCGGAGGTTGATGCCGTAGCAGTCCTCCACCATGCCGTGGTTGTGGTAAGAGAGGGTGGTCTTCAGCACAGTGCAGATGCAGATAGGACTGCCGGCCGCCGCGCCCATCCAGACCACGTCGTGGTTACCCCACTGGATGTCCACATCGTGGTGGCGCATCAGCAGGTCAAGGATGACGTCGGGGCGGGGGCCGCGGTCGAACAGGTCGCCCACGATGTGGAGCTTGTCCACGGCCAGCCGCTTGATGAGCTCGCAGAGACGGACGATGAACTTATCGGCGCGGCCATTCTCGATGATGCTGCCGACGATCTGGCCGTAGTAGAGGTCTTTGTCGTGGTCCTCGAAGTGGGCGTGGAGCAGCTCATCCAGAATGTAACCGCAGCTGGACGGCAGGCAGGCCCGGACATGCTCCCGGGTGTGCTTGGAAGAGACGAGGCGGCAGATGTCGATGAGCCGCAGCAGCGTCTCACTGTACCACTGTTCCAGTGCTTCCTCGTCGGCGCAGCGCTCCTTGAGCTGGGGCAGCTTCTCGCTCGGATAATAGATCAGAGTCGCCAGCTCGGCCCGCGTCCCCTCCGGCACGGTATCCCCCAGCACAATGTCTACCTTTTCGCGGATGACGCCGGAAGCGGAGTTCAGGATATGTACGAACGCCTCGTTCTCACCGTGCAGGTCGCTCATGAAGTGCTCGGTGCCTTTGGGCAGCTTGAGCAGTGCCTGTGTGCTGATGATCTCGCTGGCGGCCGCTGCCTGCGAGGGGTAGTCCCGGGCCAGAAGGCTCAGATATTTCAGGTTGTCCCGGATCTCTTCGGTCTCTGTACGCATGGTGTCCTCCAAATCATGTAGTATTCTTGCATGACATGCAATATTCAATCTTAGTATACCACTTACGGGGGCAAAAATGATATAATAGCCTCGGATAATTTAATATGATTCTTTCTCATAGGAGTTGGACAATATGTCTAAAAACATTTCCACAACGCCGCCTGTCTCCTGTACTCTCTGCCCCCGCCGCTGCGGCGCAGACCGTGCCGCCGGGCAGACAGGCTTCTGCGGGGCGGGCGGCACCCTGAAAGCCGCCCGCGCGGCCCTGCACTTCTGGGAAGAGCCCTGCATCAGCGGCACCCGGGGCAGCGGCACCGTGTTTTTCTCGGGCTGCACCCTCAAGTGTTGTTTCTGCCAGAATTACCCCATCAGCGCCGAGGGTCTTGGCAAAGAGATCACGATAGAGCATCTGGCCGAAATTTTCCTCGATCTGCAGAAGCAGGGCGCCCACAACATCAACCTCGTCACCCCCGGCCAGTGGCGGCCCTGGATCATCGCGGCGCTGGACATTGCCCGGGCCGAGGGGCTGCGTCTGCCCATCGTCTGCAACACCGGCGGCTACGAGACGGTGGAGAGCGTGGAGGCGTGGCGCGGCTATATCGACATCTGGCTGGCCGATTTGAAGTACGTCTCCTCTTCCCTCTCCGCCGAGCTTTCCTCTGCGCCGGACTACTTCGCCCAGGCCAGGCCCGCCATCGAGGCCATGATGGCGCAGGCGGGCCATCCGGTGTTCGACAGCGAGGGCATCTTACAGAAGGGCGTCATCCTGCGGCATCTGGCCCTGCCCGGCCACATCGACGACAGCTTTGCCGTCCTCGACCAGATGGCCGCATGGAACGAGGCCGACCCCGGCTGCTTCATCCCCAGTGTCATGAGCCAGTACACCCCCTTTTACAAGGCCGCAGAGCACGGCATCGGGCGGCGCATCACCACCTACGAGTACCGCCGGGTGGTCAATTATGCCATGGATCTGGGGCTGACCGCCGGCTATATGCAGCAGAAGAGCAGCGCCCGGGAGGAGTATACACCCAGCTTTGATTTGACGGGCATTTAACCAGCCGGTAAACCTATCAGAGGCAGGTGGAGGGGAGTTTCCCAAGCAAATGTCCAGAGAAGTGGGGCCCCGGCGCGAAGCGTTGGGGCGAAACCGTGGGTTTCGGGTCCCATTTGCGGGGAAACTACCGGATGGCCTGCCGATACGCTTTCCGTCACAATCCACAAAAATCCCACCAAATTTTCTCTCGCAGTGTTTTTCTTTTCCTTGCAAATCCTCTCCGAAAGCACTATAATGGATACAACGATGTGCGTTATGTGGGGTCTGGCTGCCCTGCTGAGCACCAAACGCCCCGTCTCAAGAATGGTATATGAGAGGCGGCGGCTCAAATGCCCGAGAAGAGCAACAGGAGGACCGTTATGGAACATTTCAACCCCATTCTGGGCTACGAGACGACCGGACCGAAATTCATCACCTGCGGCGAGATCATGCTGCGCCTGACCCCGCCGAACTACGAAAAACTCCGCATGGCCACCAACTTTGAGGCCAGCTACGGCGGCAGCGAGGCCAACATCGCCCTCGCGCTGGCAAACCTCGGCGTGGACAGCACCTTTTTCAGCGTCGTGCCGAACAACAGCCTCGGCAAAAGCGCCGTGCGCTGGCTGCGCTCCAACGACGTCCACTGCACCCCCATGATCCTCACCGAGCCGGATGAGACGCCCTCCAACCGTCTGGGTACATACTACCTCGAGACCGGCTACGGCATCCGCCCCTCCAAGGTCATCTATGACCGCAAGCACAGCGCCATCACCGAGTACGATTTCTCTCAGGTCGATCTGGACGAGCTGCTGGAGGGCTTCGACTGGCTGCACCTGAGCGGCATTACCCCGGCTCTGGCCCCCAACTGCCGCGGCCTCATCATCGATATGCTCAAGGAGGCCAAGAAGAAGGGCCTGACCGTCAGCTTCGACGGCAACTTCCGCTCCACCCTCTGGACCTGGAACGAGGCCCGCGACTTCTGCACCGAGTGCCTGCCCTATGTGGACGTGCTGCTGGGCATCGAGCCCTACCACCTGTGGAAGGACGAGAACGACCACTCCAAGGGCGACTGGAAGGACGGCGTGCCTCTGCAGCCCAGCTATGAGCAGCAGGACGAAATTTTCCAGCACTTCATCGAGCGCTACCCCAGCCTGAAGTGCATCGCCCGCCACGTCCGCTATGCCCACAGCGGCAGCGAAAACAGCCTGAAAGCCTTTATGTGGTATGACGGCCACACCTTCGAGAGCAAGCTGTTCACCTTCAACATCCTCGACCGCGTGGGCGGCGGCGACGCCTTCGCCAGCGGCCTCATCTACGCCATGCTCCACAACTACAAGGCCATGGACATGATAAACTTTGCGGTGGCAAGCAGCGCCATCAAGCACACCATCCACGGCGATGCCAACATCACCGATGATGTCAGCTCCATCCGCAACCTGATGAACATGAACTACGACATCAAGCGGTAACATTCCTTTATACGCAAAGATCCCCTCCGGTACGCGCACACCGGAGGGGATCTTCTTATTATGCTTCAATCTTACAGAAACACATCCAGCATCTTTTCCAGCGGGGTGCGGGTGTCAAGCTCCAACCCGGCTTTCTGTTTCAGCATCAGGATGCGGCGGACGCTCTCGTTGAGGCGTTCCTCGCTGATGGTTCCATTCTGCACAGCCTCCAGTACACCGTCAAAGGCTTCCGGCAGGTCGGGCGGCATCAGCAGAAGATCTGCCCCGGCGTTCAGCGCCGCTACAGCCGCTTCTGCTGCAGAATAGTGGTCCCGAATGGCTTGCATGGACAGCGAATCGGTGCAGATGACCCCAGTAAAGCCCAGCTCCCCCCGCAGACGCTCGGTCAGCATAGTGTAGGAGAGCGACGCAGGCAGGCCGTCCTGCGTTGCATTGGGGGTGGTGATGTGGGCGGTCATTACTACGTCGGCCCCAGCTGCGATTCCAGCCGCAAAAGGCTTCAGCTCCGTCTCCCGCATCTCTGCCCAAGTCTTGGTGCTGCTGGCCGTACCGTAGTGGCTGTCCTCTGCGGTATCTCCGTGGCCCGGGAAATGCTTGAGTGTGCAGAGTATGCCCGCATCGTGAAACCCTTGTACAGCGGAGGCCACCATCTGTGCCGCCACTGCCGGATCCGACGAAAATGCTCGGTTCCCGATCACGGTATTGGCCGGATTGGTGTTCACATCTGCCACTGGAGCAAAGTCAAGATTCAGGCCGTAGGTTTTGAGGTAGCCTCCGATGATCTGCCCCATGGCACGGGCATTGGCTGGGTCCCCTGTTGTACCTACTGCCTGGGCACTCTGGTATTGGGGCAGATCAAAGCCGGAAGCATTGGCCAACCGGGCCACGCTGCCGCCCTCCTCGTCCACGGCGGTCAACAGACCGGTCCCGGATGCTGCCTGAAAATCTGCCAGAAGCTTTTTCAACTGCTCCGGGCTTTTCACATTCTGCCGAAACACCACAATGCCACCCACCGGATACTCTTTCAGCCCCTGCCGTTCTGTCCAGGTCAGCCTTGTGCTATCAGACTGTCCACTGGGGTCCAGTGCCTCGACCCGCACCACGAACAGCTGCCCCACCTTTTCCCGCAGAGACATGGCAGCAAGCCGTTCCTCTACCGGGTCAATCTGGGCTGCTACCGAGGCCGTTCCCGTCAGCAGCAGAGCCGCAGACAACAGCACAGCAGCTGCCCGCCGGATGATTTTTTGCACGAGAGACACCTCCTCTTTCTCTCAGTGTAGCACACCCTGCAAAGGTGCACAAGATGCAAAGATCCCCTCCGATACTCACACACCGGAGGGGATTTTCCATATCAGAAATGCATCAGGAAAGGATCATGCGGTCGTTGGCGAACTCGCCGCCGGATGCGATCTGGAACTTGGCCAGCAGGTCGGAGACATGCAGGTTCTTCTTCTCTTCCCCGGAGACATCATAGATGATGTGGCCCTCGTGCATCATGATCAGGCGGTTGCCGTACCTGATGGCATCCTTCATGTTGTGGGTGATCATCATGGTGGTCAGGTGGTTCTCCTCCACGATCTTGGCCGAGAGGGTCAGCACCTTGAGCGCCGTCTTGGGGTCCAGAGCGGCGGTGTGCTCATCCAGCAGCAGGAGCTTTGGCTTGTTCATGGTAGCCATAAGCAGAGTCAGTGCCTGACGCTGACCGCCGGACAACAGGCCCACGCGGGCGGTCAGGCGGTCCTCCAAGCCCAGGTCCAGGCTCTTGAGCAGTTCACGGTAGCGCTCCCGTTCGGCCCTGGTGATGCCGATCCTCAGGCCGCGCCGCTTGCCGCGCCGGGCGGCCAGGGCAAGGTTCTCCTCGATCTGCATGGTGGCGGCGGTGCCGGTCATGGGGTCCTGGAACACGCGGCCGATGTAGGCGGCGCGCTGGTGCTCCCCCAGTTTGGTCACGTCGGTGCCGTCAATGATGATCTTGCCGCTGTCCACAGGCCACACACCAGCCACAGCGTTCAGCATGGTGGATTTGCCCGCGCCGTTGCCGCCGATGACGGTGACAAAATCCCCGTCGTTCAGGGTCAGGTTCAGGCCGTTCAGAGCCGTTTTGGCGTTCACCGTGCCGGGGTTAAAGGTCTTGCTGACGTTTTTGATCTCAAGCATTCCGGGCGCCTCCCTTCTCTTTCTTCACATGGATACTATTCTTCCAATAGGGAATGGACAGGAACAGGGCCACAATGGCCGCGGTAAAGAGCTTCAAATCGTTGGTATTCAGGCCCAATTGCAGGACGATTTGCAGCACCAGATAGTAGATCACCGCGCCTACGACCACGGAGCAGAGCTTCAGAGCAAAATTCCGGAAGATCTTATCCAGCAGCACCTCGCCGATGATGACGGCGGCCAGACCGATGACGATGGCGCCCCGGCCCATATTCACATCCACCGCACCCTGGTACTGGGCCAGCAGTGCGCCGGACAGGGCCACCAGGCCATTGGAGAGCATCAGTCCCACGGTGACGGCGACCCGGGTGTCAATGCCCTGGGCGCTGGCCATGCGGCGGTTGGCGCCGGTGGCCCGCAGACCGGAGCCATACTCCGTGCCGAAGAACCAATAGAGAATGCCAATGAGCACCGCCAATGTGACGACTGCGGGAATCAGGGGATTGCGCGCAGACAGCTCCTTCACAAACCGCTGGGATACCACCAGATTGTACTTGTCCACGGAAATGGGCTGGTTGGACTTGCTGCCCATGATCCGCAGGTTCACGGAGTACAGGGCCAGCTGGGTCAGAATGCCCGCCAGAATGGCCGGAATGCCGCAGCGGGTGTGCAGCAGGCCCGTAACCATGCCCGCCAGCATGCCCACCAGGAACGCACACAGCAGGGCGATCCAGGGGTTGCAGCCGGAACGCATGAGCATAATGCACACCGCGCCGCCGGTGGCCAGGCTGCCGTCTACGGTCAGGTCCGCCACATCCAGAATGCGATAGGTAATGTACACGCCAATGGCCATAATGCCCCAGAGCATTCCCTGGGCAATGGCGCCGGGCGCGGCATTCAAAAGGGAGGAGAAAAACATAGGCTTGTTACCTCAAATCTTTCTAAATTGCAACACAGGGGCAGGGCGAAAGGGCCCTGTCCCTGTATTCTATTCCATTGTATCAGCCCTCGATGGCCACGTAGTCATCGGGAACGGTGACGCCCAGGGTCTCGCAGTTGGCTGCGTTGTACTTCTTGGTGACCTGGGGTGCGTACTCCACAGGCATTGTGGAAATGTCGGCCTCGCCGGTCAGGATCTTGACGGCCATCTTGCCGGTGGCATAGCCCAGATCATAGTAGCTGATGGACAGGGTCGCCACGCCGCAGCCCTGGCAGATGCCCTCTTCGCCGGCAATGACGGGAACGCCCGCAGGCAGAACCACATTGGCAATGGCCTCGGTGTTGGAGGCGGCGGTGTTATCGGTGGGGATGTAGATCACGTCGCTGGAATCGCAGGCCTTCTGGGTCACAGAGGCAACGTCGTTGGTATCGGTGAAAGCGTACTCCTCACAGGTCAGACCCGCCTGCTCCAGATAGCCCCGGATCATATCCACCTGGTACTTGCTGTTGGACTCAGCGGAGCAGTACAGCAGGCCCACGGTCTTGGCATCGGGGAACAGCTCCCGGAGCATGGCCGCCTGCTGGTCCAGAGGAGCCAGGTCGGAGGTGCCGGAGATATTGCCGCCCACGGTGCCGGTCCAGTTGTCAATTTCCAGGGCGGAGGCGTAGTCCGTCACGGCGGTGCCCAGAACGGGGATATCGGCAGTGGCAGAGGCAGCGGCCTGCAGGGGGGCAGTGGCGTTGGCCAGGATCAGGTCCACCTGGGAGGCCACCAGGCCATTGACGATGGTGGCGCAGTTGACGCTCTCGCCGGAGGCGTTCTGCTCATTGAAGGAGACGGCATCGCCCAGCGCTTCCGTCAGGGCGTCCTTGAAGCCCTGAGTAGCGGCGTCCAGTGCAGGGTGCTGCACCAGCTGGCAGATACCGACGGTATAGGTCTTGCCGGATTCGGTCTCGGCGGAAGCCTCGGAGGCTTCGGTCTCGGCTGCGGCTGTGGTCTCAGCGGCAGCGGCGGTGGTGGCAGCGGGCGCAGTACCCGTGCAGGCCGCCATGGATACCAGCAGCAGGGCTGCCAGCACAAGCGCAAGTGCTTTTTTCATTTTCATTTTCTTCCCTTCGTGCTTTCTCTACGAACTTTTGTGCTCCACCGGTGGAGCACTTCTCGACTACTATACACCCGCTTTTCCAAATTGTCAACGAGAAAAATAAATTATTTTCGAAGAAATCGTATATTTCTCAGGCAAAACCTGAATTATTCCCTTTCAAAATGAATATATGCATTTTCCTATTCATTTTTCGGCTCCGGGGCGGAATTTTTTCATTTTCCCCGCTTCCGGCAAATTCGGCGCTGGAAACGTGGTATGCTGGCGGCAGTACAAACGCATGGAGGGATGGAATATGCGCAGAAAGATCTGTATTCTGGTTTTGGGCTTGCTGCTGTCCGCGCTTCCCCTGGGGGCCGGTGCAGAAAACGCTCTGGTTTTGGAAGGCGGCACAAAGGACCTGCTCTTTGCCGCCGACGGCAGCACACCCATGGACCATCTGTTCGGCAGCTACCTTGCCATCAGCCCCGGGGAAAATCCGGAAGAGACCGTGATCCTCCGCCCCCCGGCGGAAATGCGGCTGGTGCTGCAATGCCTGGACGTAACCCCGGCGCTCTCCGGCATCCGCCTGACCGTTCAGGGGGAGACGCTTCTCTATGACGGTCCCCTTGCCGGTCTGGCAGACCTGGGCCTGTTTTCTCCGGAGGAGACCCAATTGCAGCTGCGCCTGGCGATTCCGGAGGACCTGAGCCTTCAAGGCCGGAGAGACTGGCCAAAGCTGCGCTGGTGCCTGACCGCCCAGAGCCCCCAGTCCCCCAAAACCGGGGACAATATCCGCCTCCCCGCCGCCGTCTTCACCGGCGCGCTGACAGGCCTGCTGCTGGCCCTGCCCTGGGGCCGCAGATTCCGCCGGGTGCAAAAGCCCTAGACGCAGCCCGGAAGGGCTCTACCCGCGATTGCCGCGACAGGGAAAAATGCGCCTGATATCCGGAACAGTCCTTGGATATCAGGCGCATTGTTTTCTGGAAAATTACTCGATGAGGCCGCTTTCTTTCAGCAGCAGCTCAATGTCGGTGCCGCGGGTCTTCTTGACCAGGAGCTTCAGCATCTCCTTCTCGCCGAAGGACAGAGGCGCCTGGGAAATGGGCTTTTTGTCGATGGCGTAGTAGCAGGCACGCAGCAGCTCCCGGACATCGTACTTGCTGCCCCAGACCTCGGGGACGGCCCGGTCTACGTTCAGCAGGGTGTAGACGGATTCCATACCGGTACGCATGGAGTACTCGGTGGTGAAGATGGTGTCTCTGGGGGTCTCGGCGAACTGGCCGATGAAGGCGAAGTTCACAGCGCCGTCGGGCACGACCTTCGGGCGGTCGGATTCCTTCCGGGGCTGGAAGAAGGCGTTGATATAGGGCATGAAGCAGGTGGTGGTGTTGCAGGCGTCGTGAGCCAGGGCGGCGATCCGATCCTCCGGCACGCCGATGTGGTACAGCCATTCCTGACAAACCTCTTCGCCGGTGCAGTCCCGCATGGCCTTCTTGACGTAGTTGCCTTCCTTGTTGGTGTTCAGGGAGTACAGCCACACCAGAACCATGTTCTTGTCCTGAGACCTGAACTGGGGCTGACGGTTGATCGTCCAGGACAGATACCAGTTGTCGGTGCTGTCCTTGACGGTGACGATGCCGCCGGTGGTCACCTTGCCGGAGCGAGGGTCACGCTTGCAGACGTTCATGATATGCTGAATGATCTCCTCGTTGGAGGTGGCCACGGTGGCGCTCATCCAGTTGGTGGCGTCCACGTCGGAGCAGAAGTTCCCCGGGTTGCCGAACTCGCCGTGCTTTGCTTGGGCGGCAATGGCCTTCCACATATCCCAGGATTCGCCCGCGCCGTTCTTTACCTTGGACAGGTCGGGGGCATGGGTCTGGTCGCCGTAGCAGGAGGTATCGGTGCAGCAGCCGTTGGTGATGAACACCAGATCGTCCTCGA
>OGFF01000607.1_pt1 | contig 48243 bp, 37 predicted proteins | sample 1570751 | NCBI WGS metagenome assembly OGFF01 (sample SAMEA2581951, study PRJEB24529) | metagenome | biome: Human gut stool | place: China | collected 2011 | reverse complement strand
AGCGGAAGTCCAGATACAGCCCGCTGCGCACCACGGCCAGCACCTCGCCGCCCATCCGGGCCTGCCACTCTTCGTGAGTCTCAGGCCGGGCTGACTGGAAGGGCTTGCGGGGGTCAAAAAACTTTTCCTTCTCAGAAATCAAAATCATACCTCTTCTTTTGGGGCGCAGCGGCACGCTTTTTGTGCTCTGCGTCGGCCAGCAGGGCTGCAGCTTCGGCATTGTCGGCCTTGGCCGCGAGGGCAGCACCCTCGGCAAAGGCATCCGTATCCATCACATCCAGCGCCAGCAGGACTTTGATGCCCTCGGTGTCCTGCGCCTTGAGCAGACGGGTCAGCACCCGCCCGGTGTTGGTCTTGAGGAAGTCCCGGTATGCATCCCGGGCGGCATCGCTCAGCTGCCACGGCCAGCGCAGGCGGTCGAAGCAGAGCATCGCCATCACGGAAGCGTCGTCGGCGTCGTGGCCCTGCGGGAAGATGGCGTCGTACTCCGCCGGGAGAAGCTTATTTTCGAGAAAGCACTGCCGGTAGTGGTAGCCCTGCCCCGAAAAGGTGTGGAGCAGGATGTGGGCGGGCGTCTCCTCGATGTCCTCCCAGTAGGCGGGATACCACAGCCCCGCCCGGGGTGCGGCCTCCCCCACCGGCCAGAACAGCGCCCGCACGGCCTCGGTGATGCTGCCCACGAGGGCGAACAGGCCGGTGGCCTGCTCGGGCGTAGCGCGGATGATGAGGTCTTCCAGCGCAAAGCAGTTGAGGAAGACATCGCTGCCCATGGTCAGCTCTCCTGTCCCGGCAGTCAGGCGGCGCAGCCTGCGGCAGTTGTAGAATGTGCAGCTGCCGATAACCCGCAGACTATCCGGCAGGGTGACTTCTTCGAGGAAGTTCCCGCAGATGGGGTGGAGCTCGTCGTCCTGCGCCGGGGCGGCGGGGGCGTCGAAGTCGAAGCTGTACCGCTCTTTGCCGCTCACATCCCGGCCAAAAGCACGGGTCAGACAGAGCTTGCCGTCCTCGGCCCGCTCATAGCGGCAGATCTTTTCCGGCCCGGGCAGACCCCGGGGCTTTTCGGAAAAACAGTAATCTCCCAGTTCGGTGATGGGCCACTGGCCCTCCCCTTCCGGCGCAGGAACAGCCCCAGGCAGCTTTACGCAGGGCTCGCCGCCGTACACCCGCACAAGGCGGGCCGTGCCGCCCGCCAGCGGCAGAATATCCAGTATCATAAGAACCTCGCTCACAAAAAAGCTGCCGCACAGACACGCCGTGCAGCAGCTCCGTTCAAAACTTCATCACTGTGCGGCCTGTGCAAGGCAATCGTTCATTGCCGCAAATACCGCGTCGCTGGTCATGGTGCTGCCGGAGACAGCATCCACTCCGACGGTCGAGCCAGCCGCCAGCAGGGAGGCCGACAGCGTCTCTGCCGCCTTGCCGCCCAGCTCCGGCGTCTCGCCGGAAGCGTCTATCACAACATTCGTCACCTTGCCGCCGGTGATGGTCACGGTAACGCCCACCTCGCTCAGACAGCCCTGCGCACTGGCGGTGTAGGTGCCGTCGGTGTAGGTGTCAGCATTATCGGCAGCAGGCACGGTGCCGGTGCTCGAGATATAAAGGGCCAGCACGATGCCGAGGACGACGTCCAGCACCAGCATGAGGATAATGTTGCGGGTCATGTGTTTTTTCATGGTCTGTGAAGTGCTCCTTTTGCGATGTTTGGGGTCCGCTCGTTACTTTGCGGGCTTGAAGCTGTCGCGCAGGGTCACGACACGATTGTACACGCCGGGGTTCTTCGAGTCGGGAGTGAAGAAACCGGTGCGCACGAACTGGAACTTATCGCCGGGCTTTGCGTCGGCCAGAGCCTCTTCCAGCTTGCAGCCCTTGCGGACGACAACGCTGTCGGGATTCAGATAATCCTTGTAGTCGCTGCCCTCGGGGATGGCATTCATGTTCGCCTCGGTGAAGAGCTTGTCGTACAGGCGTACCTCGGCATCCACGGCGTGGGCGGCGCTCACCCAGTGGATGGTACCCTTGACCTTGCGGCCATCGGCAGGGTTGCCGTTGCCGGTCTCGAGGTCGGCAGTGCAGTGGATGGCAGCGATGCTGCCGTCGGGGTTCTTCTCGACGCTCTCGCACTTGACGATATAGCCGCCCATCAGACGGACTTCGCCGCCGACGGTCAGGCGCTTGAACTTCGGAGGCGGCACCTCGGCGAAGTCCTCGTTCTCGATCCACAGCTCCTTGGTGAAGGCGACCTTGCGGGTAGTGGTGTCGTTGGCTTCACGGTTGGGGTTGTTGGCGATGTCGAAATACTCGGTCTTGTCGGCGGGGTAGTTGTCCACCACCAGCTTGACGGGGTCCAGCACGGCGATGCGGCGCTGTGCAGTCAGGTCCAGCTCGCTGCGGATGCAGGCTTCCAGCTGGCGCATATCAATGAGGTTGTCGGACTTGGAGATGCCGGCCTCGCGCACGAAGGTGAAGATAGAAGAAGCGGTGTAGCCGCGGCGGCGCAGGCCGCACAGGGTGGGCATGCGGGGGTCATCCCAGCCGTCCACGATGCCCATCTCCACCAGTTCACGCAGATAGCGCTTGCTCATGACGGTGTTGGTCATGTTCAGGCGGGCAAACTCGCGCTGCTTGGGGAACTCGGTGCCAAAAATGTTCTCGATGACCCAGTTGTACAGGGGGCGGTGGTTCTCGAACTCGAGGCTGCACATGCTGTGGGTGATGCCCTCGATGGCGTCCTGGATGGGGTGGGCAAAGTCGTACATCGGGTAGATGCACCACTTATTGCCCTGACGGTGATGCTCGGCGTACTTGATACGGTAGATGGCCGGGTCACGCATATTCATGTTGGGGCTGGCGAGGTCGATTTTAGCGCGGAGGGTCTTTTCGCCCTCCTTGAACTCGCCTGCACGCATCCGGCGGAAGAGGTCGAGGTTCTCTTCCGGGGTGCGGTCGCGCCACGGAGAGGGACGGGAGGGCTTGCCTGCGTCGCTGCCGCGGTACTCGCGCATCTCGTCGCGGGTCAGGTCATCGACATATGCCTTGCCCTCGAGGATGAGCTTTTCGGCATACTCATAGCACTTGTCGAAGTAGTCGCTGCCGTAGAAGATGCCGCCGTTGGGGTCGGCACCCAGCCAGTGCAGGTCCTCGATGATGCTGTTGACATACTCCTCCCCTTCACGGGCGGGGTTGGTGTCGTCGAGGCGGAGGTTGAACTTGCCGCCGTACTGGTTTGCGATGGACCAGTTGATATAGATCGCCTTGGCGCTGCCGATGTGCAGGTAGCCATTGGGCTCCGGCGGGAAGCGGGTATGGATCTCGCTGATTTTGCCTTCGGCGAGGTCGGCGTCAATGATCTCAGTCAAAAAGTTTTTATCTGCCATAGTGGCGTTCCCCCTGTCAGGGCATAGCAAGCCCGGAATTACACTTTTGATACCCCTTATAATACACTATTTCCCTCTTTCCTTCAAGGTGGAAAGCCGAAGTTCCACCTGTTTTCGGCGTCGTTTTGCGAAAAAGCTTTCCCTGTCTCCCGCTTTTTGCAAAAAAGGCGAAATTCATGCTTGACATTCCGCACAGAATCTTATATAATAATCAAGCATTCAGCGAATGCGACAGATAGATAGGGGTATAGCTCAGTTGGTAGAGCAGCGGTCTCCAAAACCGCGTGCCGTGAGTTCGAGACTTACTACCCCTGCCACAAACCTCCGGAGCAGCCGTTCCGGAGGTTTTGTTTTTGCGCAGACATACTCCCCCAGTCATCGCTGCGCGATGCCAGCCCCCTCTGGGATGGGGCCTTTGTGCCCCTGCAAAGAGGCTGCCCATATCCTTGTCGAGCTCAATGTCTTCGTCGAGCACGAGCTCGTCCTGATTCTCGGCGTTCTCTTCAAGGATCTCGTTGTTCTCATTGTTATCCAAAGCTTTCATCCTCCTTCTCCAAAGCTATAAAAACGAATTTACTGATTCGTCAGGGTGGAGAACATATTCTTTTTCTTCTTTTTCTTTTTGGGCTTGTACTTCGGCGGATTTTCGAGCCTCATTCTCGCGCTCTTGGACTTCGCGAGATACTTGTTGACCTGGACAACGGGAGAGATCATGTCCGCGCTCATGTAATCAACGCAGTTTGCGAGCAGATCCTGATCGTTGTTGAGCTCGCCGAGGACGGTGACGGCTATGATGCTCTGAATCTCGTTCGTGCCGTCGTCATAAATCTCGTTGAGGAGATTGAAGAGCTTTCTCATCTTCTGCGGGTCGTTCTCTTTTATGACCTTGATAACCACGGGAGCGGCGTGATTCTTGAAGAAATCCTCGGGCAGGAACTCGCCGTAGGTCTCAATATTCTTTCTGTATTCGTCGCGCAGCTCGGGATAGATAACGCTCAGACGGTTTGCGAAGGTGTTCGCGTCATAGCACGCCTCGCCGCTCTTTGCCGCAGCTTTCGATACGGGGGTGGGGAGCTTCACTTTTTTCTTATCGGCTGTGCCGTTCTTGCCGAAGCTCTCTTCGATAAGCTCGGCATACTCGTCCGAGATAAACTTGATGTCCTTGTCGTCGGCGGTCTCAACATCGAGCAGAGAGTGAGCGATCTTCGCGAAATCCGTCTCGTTCGCACCCTCTTTCTGCGCCCAGAGCAGGGCTATTTTGTTGTCGTAGTGCTCGATACGCAGAGCCTTGTTGTCGCCGGAAAAATCCATAACGGCGCGTCCGCTCGTGACGGAGACGGGGATACCGTCGGAGATATCTGCGGGAGTGGTGATTCTGAAGCCGCACTTCGTGAGGGTCGGCTCGAGGTTCTTGTAGATGTCGTTCATCGCTATACGGATATCGATCATAACTGTTCTCCTTAAAAAATACTCTGCACAGAGTATATATTATATATACTAATATAATATATCATAATGTCGGCGCGTTTGCAATGCTCTAACGGAAAAATACTGCGCCTGTTTTCAAATAAAACGGGTTGACGAAAGGCGTATAACTGTGGTATTATAAAAAATCAAAAGAACGAGGTTTTTCATAGCCTCAGAGCAAGAAAGAAAAGGACTTTTCCGATGGAAAAAAAGGTGTTTATAAACATTGAGGACAGCCACTCCGGGCATGACGACAGCTACTCGTCGCAGACGAGCACGCAGGGCGTTCTGCGCCTGCTCGAAAACGGCTACGAGCTCTCATATGAGGAGCCTGCCGCCGAGATGGAGGGCTGCGTGACCACCCTGCTCATAGAGGACGGCGGACTCGTCACAATGACGAGAAACGGTGCATATACTACACAGATGGTCATGGAGCGCGGCAGGCGCCATGTCTGCCACTACGCGACACCGTTCGGCGATATGCTCCTCGGCATATTCGCCAAAAAGGTCGAGTCGTCCGTGACGGAGGAGGGCGGCGAGCTGCTGCTCAACTACACTATCGATGTCAACGCGGATCTCGCCGCGTCGAACGAGCTGAAGATAACGGTCAGCGGACAGTAAAAATAACGGTTTGCCCGCAGAAACTGCGGTTACAACGAAAGGATGGATAAATTTTATGTCAGTGCTTGTAAAACAGGTCGAGGATAAGCTCTGCGAGCTTGTCAGGGACGCCGCGAAAAAGGCGATGGCGGCAGGTGAACTGCCCGAAGCCGAGCTCACGGATTTCAAGGTCGAAATCCCGGCGGACAGAAAGAACGGCGACTACTCCACAAACGCCGCAATGGCGTGGGCGAGAGCTTTCAGACGCGCGCCCGCTATGATAGCCGCGGCTATAACAAAGAACATTGACCTCGAGGGCACCGCGTTTTCATCCTGCGAGGCGGCAGGTCCCGGATTCATAAACTTCCGTCTCGCCGACCGCTTCTATTCGGAGATTCTCATGGATATCCGCAAAAAGGGCAGCGACTACGGCCGCTCCGACTTCGGCAAGGGCGAAAAGGTAAATATTGAGTTCGTCTCCGCCAATCCGACGGGTCCGATGCACATGGGCAACGCCCGCGGCGGCGCTCTTGGCGACTGCCTCGCGGCGGTCATGGACTTTGCGGGCTACAATGTCAGCCGCGAATTCTATATCAACGACGCCGGCAATCAGATCGATAAATTCGCCCTCTCGCTCGATATCCGCTATCAGCAGATATACAAAGGCGCCGACGCGCCCGAGCTGCCCGAGGACAGCTACCACGGAGAGGACATAGCCGTGCGCGCCAGGGAATTTGCCGATATCTACGGCGACAAATATATCTCCGAGAGTGAGGAAGTCCGCCGCAAGGCGCTCGTCGATTTCGCGCTGCCGAAGAACATCGACTCGATGCACGAGATACTTTCAAAATACAGAATAGAATACGACACATGGTTCAAGGAGAGCACCCTGCACAACGGCACGGAGCTCCGCGATACAATAGAACTGCTCAAAGAAAAGGGACTCACCTACGAGCTTGACGGTGCGCTGTGGTACAAGAACATCGAGGTTCAGACAAAGCGCCTGCTCGCCCAGGGCAAAACGCAGGAGGAGATCGACAAGCTCGGTCTCAAGGACGATGTTCTTATCCGCCAGAACGGCAACCCGACCTATTTCGCGGCGGATATCGCATATCACCGCAACAAGCTCGCCGTCAGAAAGTTTGACAGGGCGATAGATGTCTGGGGTGCAGACCACCACGGCCATGTTGCGAGAATGAAGGGCGCACTCGACGCGATAGGTCTTGACGGCGACAGGCTCGACATAATCCTCATGCAGCTCGTGCGCCTGACGAGAAACGGCGAAGTCGTGCGCATGTCCAAGCGTACCGGCAAGGCGATAACCCTTGTCGACCTGCTCGAAGAGATACCGATAGACGCGGTGCGTTTCTTCTTCAATCTCCGCGAGCCCGCAACGCAGATGGAGTTCGACCTCGATCTCGCCGTCGCCGAGAATTCGCAGAACCCGGTTTACTATTGTCAGTACGCCCACGCGAGAATTTGCAGCATCCTGAGGAAGCTCGGGGAGCAGGGCTGTGACATCCCCGAGTGCACGCCCGAGCAGCTCGACCTGCTCACCGCACCCGAGGAGCGCGAGATAATCAGGCACTTAGCGTCGCTCACCGACGAGATTGCCCTCTCCGCCAAAAACTATGATCCCGCGCGCATCACGCGCTACTGCATCGACCTCGCGACCCTCTTCCACAAGTTCTACAACGCCTGCCGCGTCAACTGCGACGACAAGAACTTGAGTGCGGCGAGAATATATCTGTGCCTGTGCGTCAAGGAAGTTCTCAAGAACATCCTGACCCTGCTCAAGATAAGCGTACCGGAGAGAATGTAAAAAAACAGAATCACAAAAATCATTCCGCAGGGGCCCGGCGTTCCTGCGGAATATTAAAATGCGGAGTTTTTCCTGCATACAAGCGGCAGAAGGCTGTAATCGAGCAGAGTGTTTCAGCAAAATAAAAGTTTGCTCGCCCGCCGTCGGTGATGACATGGCTTTCCATGGCCGCGCCGCAGTGTTTGAAAACTCCTTTAGATAGGCGGACAGCCGCAATGGCTGTCCCTACGAAGTGCGCGTCAATAAATTTGTGCAAACTTCGCAGGCAGATAATATCCGCCCATATCGCATACTTTTTCGTTATTCACTTTTACTTATTACTTTGAGCGTTAGCGAAATAACGGCTTACGCCGAGCCGGCTCCCCTTGCAGGGGCGCCTAATAGACTCATCCGCAAATCACAATTTATCAATCCATTCAATCATATCATACGGCTTCAACATATGCAAGAAAAGTCCCGGCAGGTATTACTGTCGGGACTGAAACTTTTTATGAATACTTAGCTTTTTGGGAGCGACGATTTCTATATCTCATTCAGCGTCTTTGCTATCCCGTCCGCTATCGCCTCGGCGTAGGATTCGAGGTTGTCGTCGAACAGGCGGTTGTCGCCGTCGTCGGTTATGAAGCCGATCTCGGCGAGGCAGCTTGGCATATTCGTACGGCTGTTGACGAAATAGTTCTCTCCGTCCTCGCGCGCAAAGCCGGATTTCACGCCCCTGTTTTCGGATATCCCGGCGGTGGCGAGCGCGTCACAGATGTTCTGCGCGAGCGCGGTGTCCTTGGGCGGCGAGTCCGAATGAATCCATATTTCAACGCCGTGCGCGTTTTCCGCGCTGTTGCGGTGGAGGGCGACAAAGAGCTTCGCCCGACGGATATTCGCTTTCCTGCACCGCCCGGCGAGGGAGATAAAAGTATCGTCGTCGCGCGTCATGCAGACCTTGACTCCGCGCGCTTTCAGCTCTTTTTCGACCGCCAGCGCGAGCTCGAGATTGTCGTCCTTTTCGAGCCTGCCCTCGTATTGAGCGCCGGAGTCGTCTCCGCCGTGACCGGGGTCGAGGCAGACATCAACACGCATGCTGTCCATAACTATTCCTGCCGTCAGAGCCGCCGCAGCGGCAATGACAAGGCAGATGATAAGAATTCTTTTTGCCGTTCGTTTTTTCATATGTCAGCAGTCAACCACCTCTGAGCCGAAAGGCATGAATGCGAGCTTTGCGAATTTGAAATACTGGAGTCCGAGTGGGATGCCGATAATCGTGCAGCAGCAGACAATGCCCATCGCGGCGCAGTAGACTGCGTTCTCCCAGCCGAGCAGGATTATCCATAAAATATTGGCAATGAAGCTCGGCGCGCCGCCGCCGAATCTTATATCCTTGCCGAACGGGGCCGCAGACAGACGCGCGAATTTGAAGCACTGCTTGCCGAGCGGTATGCCCACGACCGTGACGCAGCATATGAGACCGCTCATCAGCCACATCAGCGCCGCAAGAAATCCGCCGCAGATAAACCAGACAATGTTGCCTATTGTTTTCATCTTTTATATATTCCTTTCCGCGGAGATATATCCCCACATTCTGATAATAGCAACAAATTGTTGCGGAAAAATGACCCAAAATATAATTTTTTTGCGCCCCTGTTCGTCGGCGCATTTTTTATAGTATAATATATGTGTCAAAAATGTGTTAAAAGGCAGGTGAGAGAATGAACCCGAAAATCAAGGAGCTTCGCAAAAAGGCGATGCAGCTTCCGTTGACCCCCGGCGTCTATCTGATGAAAAACAGCAGCTCGGAGATAATATATGTCGGCAAGGCGAAGGCACTCAAAAACCGAGTCAGCCAGTATTTCGGCTCCGAGCATAATCATACGGTGAAAGTGCGCAAGATGGTCGAAAACGTCGATGATTTCGATGTCATTCTCACCGACAGCGAGTTTGAAGCCCTCGTGCTCGAATGCAGCCTTATAAAGCAGCATTCCCCGAAATATAACATTCTTTTAAAAGACGACAAGGGCTATTCATATATAAAAGTCACGTCCGGCAAGTGGCGCAACATATATGCCGTGCTCCAGCGCGAGGATGACGGCGCGAAGTATATCGGTCCGTATATGAGCTCGTTCGCCGCGCGCAATACCGTTGACGAGGCTAAAAAAATATTCCGCCTGCCGCAGTGCAACAAAGTGTTCCCGCGCGACTTCGGGAAGAGCCGCCCGTGCCTCAATTTCTTTATCGGCCAGTGCAGCGGCGTGTGCAGCGGCAAGGTGCCGTTCTCGCAGTATAACGAAGCAGTCGAGGACGCTCTCGCGTTTATAAAAGAGGGCGGAACCGCCGCGCTCGCGGATCTTCAGAAGCGCATGGAGGACGCGGCGGAAAACCTTGAATTTGAAAAGGCGGCGCGCCTGCGCGACAGAATAGCCGCGATAAAACGTCTCGGCGGCAAGCAGAAAGTTATGTCCGCCGATGTCAGGGAGCAGGATGTCTTTGCCCTCGTCACGGGCGCGGCGTCGTCAGGCAAGGCGTGTCTCTCCGTGCTCCGCTTCGCGGACGGCAGGCTCTATGACAGCGAGAATTTCATAACCGATGTGCCCGAGGATACAGCGGAGACGCTCGCCGAGCTTATCCGCAGCTTCTATATGATAAGAGATTTTGTCCCGCGCCGCGTGTCGGTCGATGGCGAGGTTGCCGACAGCGAGCTGCTCGAACGGTGGCTGAGCGAAAAGAAGGGCAAAAAAGTCATAATATCCCACAGCACCGCGGGCGAGCAGAAGAAGCTTTTCGAGATGTGCCGCTCAAACGCCGCGCAGTATCTGACTCCACTGACAGGCACCGCCGGCAGAAAGACTGCCGCGCTCGACGAGCTTGCGGGTATGCTTGGACTGCCCGCTGCGCCGGAATTCATCGAATCATATGATATCTCGCACACCGCCGGAAGCGACAATGTCGCGGGCATGATAGTTTTCCGAAACGGCGAGCCCTACAGACGCGGCTACCGTCGATTCATGATAAAAGGCTTCACCGGTCAGGACGATTACGCCTCCATGGCGGAGGTGCTCGACAGAAGATTCACGAGATACGAGGAAGAAAAAGAGGGCGGCGAGGGCTTCGGCCGCCTGCCCGATCTTATTTTGCTCGACGGCGGCAAGGGACAGGTTTCGGCAGTCGAGCCGATACTCAAAAAGCACGGGCTTGAAAACATCCCGCTTTTCGGAATGGTCAAGGACGGCAGCCACCGCACGCGCGCGATAGCGAAATCCGGCGGCGAGATAGCGTTCACTTCAAAACGCCGCGCGTTCACTCTCGTTGCGGAAATGCAGGAGGAAGTTCACCGCTTCGCCGTGACCTATCACAGGCAGAAGCACAAGGCGTCCGCGCTCTCGAGTACATTGACGGATATCCCCGGCGTCGGACCGTCGCGGGCCAAGGCACTCCTGCGGCATTTCAAGACCGTGACCGCCATAAAAAATGCTAGTGTTGACGAGCTCAAAAATGTGTCGGGTATCTCCGACTCCATGGCGCAGACTATATACGACGCTCTGCATCCGGAATCTTGACACGGGCGCGTATAAATGTAATAATATGTATAACAGTGCGGCAAAACCGCAGATTGAAAAGATAAATGCAGTATAAAGGAACTGATGATATGAGAGTTATAACAGGCACGGCACGCGGCAGAGTTCTCAGAACGCTCGAGGGTGAGGATGTCCGCCCGACTACCGACCGCGTCAAAGAGGCCGTTTTCAGCATAATACAGTTTGAGATAGAGGGCAGGCGCGTGCTCGATCTGTTCGCAGGCTCGGGTCAGCTCGGTATTGAAGCTCTCAGCCGCGGCGCTGCGTCGGCAACATTTGTTGATATGTCGAAGGACTCATTGAGCGCCGTAAAATATAATCTCGAACACACGAAGCTCGGCGACAACGCAAAGGTCGTTCAGACCGACGCGCTCTCGTTTTTGAAGCTGACGAAGGACAAGTTTGATATAGTATTCCTCGATCCACCATATGCGAGCTCACTCGTAGTCGATTCGATGAAGCTGCTCTCCGATGTTGTTGCCGCCGGCGGCTGCGCAATATGCGAGACTCCTGTCGATTCGGAGCTGCCCGAGAGCTTCGGCGAGCTTAAATTCCATCGCAGCTACCGCTACGGAAAGATAAAAATCACCGTTTACCGCAAGGAGGGTGAGGACGAATGAAAATAGCCATATGCCCCGGCAGCTTCGACCCCGTCACCAAGGGTCATCTTGATATAATCAGGCGCACCGCGAGCATGTTTGACAGGGTCATAGTCGTCGTCATGCACAACTATCACAAGCCCAATTCATATTTCAGCGCGATAGAGCGCGTTGGGCTCATAACAAGATGCGTCAAGGATCTCGACAATGTTGTTGTCGATATGCACGACGGACTTCTTGCCGCATATGCCCAGGAAAAGGGAGCTGTAGCGATAGTCAAGGGTCTGCGCGCCGTCTCGGATTTCGACTACGAATTCCAGCAGGCGCTGACAAACAAGAAACTCAATCCGAATATCGAGACCGTTTTCATAACGGCGAATTCGGATTACATGTACCTCTCGTCGAGCGTCGTCAAGCAGGTCTGCGAGTTCGGCGGGGATATCTCGGACTTTGTCCCGCCCGAGGTGCATGATGATATTGTCAAAAGAATAAGAGAGAGGAGCGCTTCAAAATGAACATAGATTCCCTTCTGGAGCAGATAGAGAATATTCTCGACAGCGGCACAAAGATAACACTTTCAAAAAAGACTGCGGTCAACGCCGAGGAGATACGCGAGTGCATCGCGCAGCTGCGCGAGATAATCCCCGAGGAGGTTGATCAGGCAAAGTCGATAACCGCCAACCGAAGCGAGATAATCGAAAAGGCGAAGAGCGACGCGGCGGCATCCGTTGCCCGCGCTCAGGAGAAGGCGCAGACTCTTGTGGAAAAGACCGAGGCGAAGAGCGAGCAGATAATCTCAGCCGCCAACGCCAACGCCCAGAAGACCGTCGACAGCGCGAACAAGCTTGCCGAGGAGACTGTTGCAAAGGCAAATTCAGACGCGGCGGCGATAGTTGAAAAGGCTCAGCAGACGGCAAACAAGCTTCTCGACGAGAACGAGATAACCGCTCAGGCGCGCGCATATGCGTCGCAGCTCAAGGTCAATTCGCAGAACGAGGCAACCGAGCGCGTCAACTCCGCGATAGCTAGAGCGGAAGAGATGCTCTCCAACGCGACCCGACAGGCGGACGATATAGTCAAAAAGGCTAACGCGGAGTCGAATGAGACTCTCGCGAGGGCGAAGAAGTGGTCTGCGGATATCCGCGAGGCCGCGAGCAACTTCGCTGACAGCGTTCTGCGCAGTGCGGACAAGGCTCTTGTCGCGAGCATAAACGAAGTCAGAGATGCAAGACAGAAGATAAGCGACACCTACAAGGGCGAGAAAAATCCTCAGTAAAGGGAAGTGCGTTAAAATGAAAACAGGTCACGCGGACAAGGCGCGCGAGCTTTTCAACGATGGATACAACTGCTCTCAGGCGGTGCTCGGCGCGTTTGCGGAGGATGCGGGACTCGATGTCAAAACCGCGCTCAGGCTCTCCGCGCCGTTCGGCGGCGGAATGGGCAGAATGCGTGAGGTCTGCGGCGGAGTCAGCGGAATGTTCATGGCGATAGGTCTCTTCTTCGGCTATGACGAACCCGACGGCGCGCAGGCAAAGAAAGAACTCTACTCATATGTCCGCGCCCTTGCGGACAAGTTCAAAGAGAGCGAGGGCTCGATAATCTGCCGCGAACTGCTCGCGGGAGTGAAAACTCAGCCCGGCCCCGATCCCGAGCCGAGAAACACCGCAGACTATAAAAAACGCCCGTGCCCCGAGCTCGTCGCATATGCGGCGCAGCTGACTGAAGATTTTCTAAATGAACACGGAAAGCTGAAATAAATAAAAAAGATTTCTATATGACAGCAACCGACCGCAGCAAGCCTGTGCGGTCGGTCTTTTATGTTTGGCTGTCAGTGTGGGTAGACAAATCCCAATTCTACACTCGAAAAACCCACTCCCCATCAAGTAAAAAATCCTACCCATTTCCGGGTAGGATTTCTGCTTTATGTTTTACTCTGCCTCTTCGATGAGTCCGTAGTAGCGCGCGAACCAGTAGGGGTGAGTGTAGTTCGTGCACGCCATGAGGTACATTCCGTGGTCGTCGCCCGTGCCGGGGAACATCGTGAACGCTGTCGGGTCGTCCGACTTCGTGAACAGGCGCTCGGCTTCGCCGGCGATGCCGGAGTCTGCGATGAAACGGTTGCTGTCGCAGCTGTTAATGCGTCTCTCGTGCGCCGGGAGCGGGTGATAGAGCTGCGGGATCATGCCGACCTCTGTCGGGCGCATATCCCAGTCGAGATCGCGCCAGCTGTTGTATAGCGTCCAGAGAATTTGATCCATCGGGTAGTCCGCAAGCTCGTCTATGGAAGTCTCGATGTCGCACTGCTCGCCCGTGCACGCGCCGTAGACGAAGTTGAAGAACGCGTTGTGCTCCGCCTTTTCGTCGTCCCAGTGATGCGTCAGACCCATGGCGAATACGGAACGCAGCTTCGGATCTTCAACATAGCGCATGAGCAGCGATATCATGAGGAAATCGTGGTTGTCGTCAATGTGGAGCAGGTGGCCGTCAAGGATTTTATATTGCATGAGGTTCATGGCGAAGTGCTTGTCCCTGATGAGATATTCAAACGCATCTTCGTATCTCTTATCGCCGGTGATATGATATCCCGCCTTGAGGAAGGTCAGAATCTGAAGCGAGTTCGTGCCTTTTTCGTATATCCACTTGTGGTCGTTGTTGAGCAGATCGGGGTCCCAGTTTGCCCATGTGGTCGGCACGCCGTCGGTGTCAACGAGTCTGAACTTGTTGTCGAGAATATGGTCGAGAATCTTTTTGACAACGGAGGCTATCAGCTTCTTCTCCTCATCGTCCGCGACGAGATCGAAGTAGTTCGAGTATGCGTAGAAATGACCGACCATCTCGTCGGACGAAGTCTCGCCGAGCCACTCGAGCTCGTTGCCGTCCTTGTCGGCGGTGTGGTGCCATTCGTGGCGCACGCCCGTGCCGTAGCCGGCTTCGTCGATGTATCTTATCGAGCGGGCGGTGAAGCCCTCAATGCCCGTTATCTCGGTGAGCTTTATCATCGCGAGCAGCGAGCGGTGAGCCGCGGCGCGAACCTCCGGGTCCTTTGTGCAGGCGTATTCAAAGCACAGCGCGCCGAGATAAAGCCCCGTCCAGAGTCCGTCGTTGTCGCCGGTGCAGACATAGCCTTCATTTTCGGACACAACGCCCTCATGCTCAAGCGCGCGCTCGAGCACAAAGCCGTCCTTGCGGACGTTGTATTTCTCGCTGAATGCGCGAAGTCTCTTTGCCTTCTCTTCGAGCGTCATCATCTCAGTCTTGAAAACGCTGATGCCGCCGGAGGCAGTGGAGACGCAGAAGCTGCCGTCGGGCGAGAGGACGATGCCGGTCGCGTGCATGTCGGGCAGCCAGCGCTTGTAGCCGTAATATGAGAGCTTGCCGTTGTGGAGGATTATGAGACCGCAGGAGGTCGTGAAGTATCTTCTGCCCTCGCTGTCGGTCACCATGCCGGTTATCTCGCCATTGGGCAGACCGGTTATCTTAGAATTGTCGAGCCAGTAGCTGTTGTCGTCGTAGACGCAGACGCCCTTGTCCGTGCCTATCCAGACATCGCCCGCGGGGTCAATGTCGAGGCAGGATATGTTGTTGCTGAGTATTCCGGTCACGCCCTCCATGAGCTCCGACCAGTGCCATCTCTTGCCGACGAGCGCGTGGAGACCGTCGCTCTCGGTTCCGACATAGACTTTGTTGTTGCCGAAAACTGCGATGCAGCTGCCCTTGCCGGGCACGCCGATTTTAAGATCGAATTCTTTAGCTCCCTGCGGGAAGCGGTAGAGAACGGTTTTTGTGAGAACCCATGTGACATTGTCGCAGTCCTGCTTCATCGCGACGGCGTCGGACGAGAATTCGCGGGACGCTATGATTTTTTTGCCGCTGAGCTCGATTATGCTCTTGCCCGTGCCGACGAAGATATGCCCGTCGTTTGCGCAGAAGAGCATGGATATCGGCGCGTTTTCAATTCCGATATCGACCGTGGTTATCTTCTTCCCGTCTATTTTTGAAAGACCTATGTCCGTTCCGACATAGAGGCAGTTGTCCGCGCCGTAGCAGAGCGCGGTTATGTTGTCCGACGCGAGACCGTCGGCGGAGGTGAATACCGTTCTCGTCAGCTGGGGAAACTTCCCGAGTCGGCATACCATGCTGCGTTTTTTCATTTATCTGCTCCTTTTGTAAAAAAATCAAAGCCGCATCGGGCGGCATAAATATCAATAATAATTATATCGAAATCCGTAGTTTTTTCAAGAGCAAATGCAACAATTAGCCTTTTTCTATTGCATTTTTGTGCATTGTGGAGTAAGATATCAGCGTTGGAAAAAACAATATCCGGAAGGTGGAAACAATGTTTACTGATAAGCCCGAGAGCTACAGGGGAGTTTATTCCCTCCTGCTCACACCGTTCAAAGAGGATAAGTCGATAGATTACGATGTCTACGCGCAGTATGTCGAGTGGCAGGTCGAGAGAGGAACCCATCATCTGTTCTCCGTCTGCGGAAGCTCCGAGATGACGACGCTCACTCCCGAGGAGAGAGTCAAGTGCGCGACTATCGCCGCAAAGCACTCCGGCAGCGCAGAGGTCGTCGCCACGGCGAACCTTGAGCCGACATGGCATATGCAGGTCGAAGAGGTCAAGCACATGGAGCAGACCGGCGTTGACGGACTCGTTTTCGTCTCAAAGGGCTATGCCGATAACGACCAGAGACTTGTCGAATATCTCAGCGAGCTCGCGGGATATACTACTCTGCCGATAATTCTCTATGAGTTCCCGGGAATGCAGCCGTGCAATATGTCCGGCAAGGCATACGGCGAGCTGGTCAAGACCGGCAGATTCCACGGAATAAAGGACACCACCTGCACCATGGCGGGAATAAAAGACAAAATCGCCGTTCAGGGCGATTCCGCAGTGCTCCAGGCGAACATCCCGCTGCTGTTTGATGCATATATGGCGGGCGCGCGCGGCGTGTGCGCAACCCCGACCTCCTGCGGCGCAAATCTGTTCCGCAAGATGTATGACGAGTTCTTCGTCAAGAAGGACATAGCCAAGGCGAGAGAGACTTTCAACGAGATAATCCTGCTCGACAACGCTATCGACAGCGGCTTCAACGCGAGCGCAAAGTATCTCGTCAGCCTGCAGGGTATCCCGATGACGACCGTCACCAGAACCGGTTCGAGCGTCAATGAGGCGAGAAGACGCAGCATCGAGGCGTATTACGAATACGCAAAAGAGCACGGCATGCTCAAATAATTAAAATACATAGCGGCACTCTCAATCGGGAGTGCCGTTTTTTAATTTGCAGCGTATAAATATTTTCGGGTTGCGGAATGATTTAAACTATATTATAATTGAATCACACAGAAAATAATTTAAACATCGCCGAAAATATACCCGGCAATTTCTGCGGGAGATGAGAAAATGATAAAACCGAACGCGCTGAAAAAAGACGATAAAATTGCCATCGTCAGCCTGTCGTGGGGCGGGCTCGGCGACGCAGGGCTGATCCACAAATACTATATCGCAAAAGATAGGCTCGAAAAAGACTTCGGCTTGACCGTGGTCACCATGCCAAACGCCCTCAAGGGAACCGATTTTGTGTATAACCATCCGGAGCTGAGAGCGCAGGATTTAATGGAAGCCTTTTGCGACAAGTCAATAAAGGGCATCTTCTGCGCCATCGGCGGAAGCGACTCGATAAGGCTTCTGCCATATATAGACTACGATGTTATACATGACAATCCCAAGATATTCATGGGCTATTCGGACACGACTGTGAGCCATTTCGTGATGAGAAAAGCGGGTATAGTTTCTTATTACGGCCCGTCCGTTATGTGCGAGTTCGGCGAATATGTGAAGATGTTCGACTACACTAAAGAGGCGGTAGAGAACATATTGTTCAAAGACACAGCGGGCTATGAAGTGAAGCCCAGCAAATATTGGTCGGATGATTTTGTGAACTGGGAAGAGAAGAATATAAACCATCTGAAAAAGCTGCGTGAAGATGAGCACGGCTATGAAGTCATAAACGGCTCCGGTATAATTTCCGGCGAACTGATCGGAGGATGCATCGATGTTTTTCCGATAATCACAGGCACGGAGATCTGGCCGGATACTTCCGAGTGGAAAGAAAAAATACTGCTTATTGAAACGAGCGAGGACAAAGCGAAGCCGGATTATATTTTATACTATCTGAGAAATTTGGGAGCTCAGGGCATATTGCAGGAGATAAACGGCATTATCGTCGGCAAGCCGCAGGACGAGGTGTATTATGAAGAGTATAAAAAAGTATACAAAAAGATAGTCAAAGAGTTCAATTGCGAACACTTGGGGATAATCTACAATGTAAACATCGGTCATGCGGCTCCCATGGGGCTGCTCCCCCTCGGAATTGAATATCAAATCGACCTCGATAACAAAAAGATTTGCTTTAAAGAGAGCGGCGTCAATATCTGACTGAACTAAAAAATCCCATCGCAGCAGCTTCGTCCGAAGCGCCGCGGTGGGCGTGATTTTATAAAATAATGCTGCCGTCCTGCAAATAAATATATCACAGATACGGTCTGAGCCCGCAGAGAAGATCCTCTTCTATCCCTATTAGGCGGCGTGCCGTGCTGCGCGAAGCGCCGTCCGCGCCCTTATATTCGTTGAGGTAGCGGGTCAGGCTCTTTATGCCCATGTCGCACCCGTCGGTCATCAGCCCTGCGACCGTCCTGTCCGAGTCGTTCATGCCGAGCTTGACGTTGGTTTTTATCCACGACATGCTCTTCGCCATTATCCCCGGGTCTTTGCCGTCGTCGCCGAGCGATGCCAGCTGTTCTTTTATCGTACCGCCGAGCTGGCTGTGCTCCTCCTTGCTCTTTTCGAGCAGGTTTTTTAGATCCTCGTCCTTTATGTGTCCGCTCACTTCGTCAATGCTGCCGACCGCCATCTTTATTCCGCTGTCGCATTCTCGCAGCAGCTCAAGTGTGTCTTTGCTCATTTTATGCACCCTTTCTGTTCTTTTTCGCTGTATAGTGTGCCCGGAATGCGGCGAATTATTATATATTGTATAAAGAACGAATATAATATATAATGCACAAAAATCGATAAAAAATTATGGAAATTATGGAAATATAAAATAAAGTTTATTCTCTTGACAAACGAATAAACATAAAGTAAACTTGAATCGTAGCATGGCAGAGGATGCTCTGCCGAAAGATGAAAGGAGACAAACTATGAAGAGAATTATTGCTATCCTGCTCGCGCTGATAATGATATTTGCATTTGCGGCATGTAAGGGCAAGGACGACAAGAACGACACAACGGCTGAGAGCTCGCAGGACGCGAACGCAGACGTTCAGGACACCCAGACGGGCGACGCGGAGAGCAACGCGGCAGAGAGCAACGCTGACGACAGCACGGCAGTCGCACCCTCCGAGGGCGGCAGCGAGGCGGCTACTCAGGGTCAGCAGGGCGGTTCTCAGGGCAGCCAGCAGGGCAACAAGCCCGCAGCGGAGATAAAGGCTCCCGTCAACGGCAGCAAGGCTGAGATCGTTGCGTTCTTCAACAAGTACGCTTCTGCTATGAAGAGCTACACCGGCAAGGTCTCTGTCAAGAGAGTCCAGGGCACTACCTCGAAGATCAACAGTATCACCGGCGGTTCGGCTATAGCGAAAATCGCAGAGCCCCTGCTTCCCAACGACTATCCGAAGACCGACAACAAGACTTTCAACGGCGGCAAGGCTTCCGACGGCACAACTCTTGCAAGCTTCCTGCCCGCGGCAAAACGCGCTTCCTATAAAGTCGATCCCGCAGGCGTCAAGTCTGCTTCCTGCGTTAAGCAGGGCAGCGGCTGGAAGGTCAGCATCACTCTCGTTACCGAGAGCGGCGAGGGACTTACATATGTTCCCAAGTACCACGGCTCCTGCTTCGACACTCTCTCGCTGACGAAGGATTCCTTCGGACCGTTTGAGCCTGTCAGCACCAAGGTCAACTATCAGAGCGGCACATTCACTTTCGTGCTCAACGCGAACGGCACTCTTGCGAGCATCAACGTCAGCGAGCCCGCAAACGTTATCTGCAAGCTCAAGAAGGGCGTCTCCATCGACGCCGACTTCACCGGCACATGGCAGCAGCAGTACACTTTCGCTTATTAATAGGAATTTCATAAAGACATGGGTCTGTCGATTCGCTCGGCAGACCTTTTCTGCCTTTAATGTCGGATAATTTTTTCATAAATATATTGACTTTCGCCCGCAAAGGGATATAATTAAGCCACAACCAATGGGGAGTAGCTATGGGTTACCCATCCGCCTGTCACCAACCGCACAGGAGCTGTGCTGGCAGCGGACATTGGCGGCGTTGGCCGTGAATGAAGCAAGACCTTTGGCAGACCGATTCTGCCGAAGGTCTTTTTTGCGGGATACGAGGTGAATTATGAGAAAGCTGTTAAAAAGAATGTCGCCTACAAGAATAATTGCGCTCGGTTTTGCAGCCGCGATATTTATAGGCTCGGGTCTGCTGATGCTGCCGTGCAGCGTGCAAAACGGCGTAGACTTAAAATACATAGACGCGCTTTACACTTCGGCGAGCGCCGTCTGCGTGACGGGACTCGTGACCGTCGATATAGGGGACACGTTCACCGCGTTCGGTCAGTTCGTTGTTGCGGCACTGATACAGATAGGCGGACTCGGAGTCGCGTCAATGGGCGCGGGAGTTATCTTAGCGGTCGGAAAGAGGATAAATCTGAAAGGTCGGCGTGTTTTACGCGATGCGATGAATCTCGACTCAGGCAAGGGAATAGTAAAATTTGTAAAAAGCGTGTTTTTGACTACGGCGGCATTTGAGCTTGTCGGTGCGGCACTGAGCTTCATTGTTTTCGTGCGCGATTACCCGCCGCTCAAAGCTCTCGGAATAAGCCTTTTTCACTCCGTCGCCGCGTTCAACAACTCCGGCTTCGACATCCTCGGAAACTTCCAAAGCCTCTCCGCCTACAAAGAGGATGTGTTCTTAAATCTCGTGACCTGCCTTTTGATATTCTTCGGCGGAATCGGCTTTCTTGTTATCCGCGAGATTGTTGAAAAGCGATTTCGCTGGCGCAGATTTTCCATGCACACAAAAGTAGTGCTCACGATGAGCGTCGCGCTGACGGTCGGCGGCGCGGTGATTTTCAGAATTACCGAGGATATGCCGTGGATAGGAGCCCTGTTCAACAGCGTTACTGCGAGGACGGCGGGCTTCTCGACATATTCGCTCGGCGAATTTTCAAACGCGGGACTGCTCGCTATGATCTTTTTAATGTTCGTCGGCGCGTCGCCAGGCTCCACCGGCGGCGGAATAAAGACGAGCACGCTGTTTGCGCTGATACAGGGCATAAAGACCGCCGCGACAAACACCTCGGGAAAGGCTTTTCACTATTCTGTGCCGCACGGTGTGTTCCGCAAAGCGTCGGTCATAGCGGTCATGGGTATAAGTGTGATAGCAGTGGGAACGTTTATGCTCTGCGCCTTTGAGCCGGATATAGCAATAAGGGATGCCTTGTTCGAGATGACGAGCGCGTTCGGCACGGTGGGACTCACTACCGGGATAACCACGGGACTCTGCACCGCGAGCAAGCTTACATCAATAGTCATGATGTATATCGGCCGCTTGGGGCCGCTTACAATAGCGACTCTCTGGTACTTCACAAACGGAGATCGAATAAAATATCCCGACGGAAACATAGCCATAGGCTGAGAACGGAGGACAAAGATGTTTAAAAAATCAAAAAGCGACAGCAAATCTTACGGAATAATCGGACTCGGGCGCTTCGGCTCTGCTCTGGCTGTGGAGCTTGCGAAATCGGGCGCGGAGCCGCTCGTAATCGACGGAAATGAGGAAAAGGTGCGCGAGATGCGCGAATACACGGAGAACGCCTTTGTCGTCAGCAGCTTTGACAAAAAGACTCTCTCGGAGACCGGAATACAAAACTGCGACGTCGTGGTGGTCTGCATCGGAGAAAAGATGGACACTTCGATTCTGACTACTCTCAACGTTGTCTCTCTCGGCGTGCCGACGGTTATATCAAAGGCCGCGAGCGCCGAGCAGGGCGAGATACTCAAGAAGCTCGGCGCAGAAGTAGTCTACCCCGAGAGGGATATGGCAGTCAGACTCGCCCACAAACTGGAAACTCCCAATATGCTGGACTTTGTTCAGCTGAGCCGAAAGCTGAATCTCCTTAAGCTTGAAGTTCCGCGTAAGATCGTCGGAATGACGATAATGTCCGCCGATATGCGGGGAAGGTTCGGAGTAAACATAATCGCTATAGAAAACAACGGAAATTTGACAGACAATGTGCATCCAGATTATATGTTCCGTGAGGGCGATATTCTCTATGCTGTCGGCAGCGAAAAAAGCATGACGCGCCTGTCCGATTGGATGGATGAGACAAGATAAAACTACGGGCACCGTTTTCACGGTGCCCGTCTTTTATGCGGTTTTGTGTGTCGGCCGGATTTTGAGCTTATCGCGAACATCTTTTTACGATTCTGTCTGCTGTTTTGTATTCTTCTTTGGTGTGAATAAAAAGAAGCATATTCACGCTGCCCGCACACTCTCCCCGTCAGGAATATGCCGTCGAGCGGCTAAGTCAAGGCACTCGGATCGACTTCATTGCCTCGGCAAAGTGAAATTTGTTCACTGCTTTTTTGTAACAAAAAATCGATTCTTCATTTCTTCCTGTCATTTCGGATCATCGCATACCACACCTCGTCACAGATTCCGAGGTTGTTCTTTCCGGCAGCTCTAAGAATACCTTCCCGTTTCATTCCGGCTTTTTCCATAACGCGTCCTGATTTTGGATTGTTTGCATCATGACAGGCGGCAATACGATTTAGTCCGACAACATCAAAAAGATAATCCATCACGGCATTTAATGCTTCAGGCATCAATCCCTGCCCCCAGTACGCCCGGCTCATACAATAAGCCATGTCAGCAGCCTTTGTATTCTCATTAAGCTTTACAACAGAAATATTACCAATAGCCTTTCCTGTTTCCTTATACTCCATAACCCAATTAAAGTATCCGCCATCTTCATATCTGGGTATCCAATCGGCAAGAAGGCTCTTTGTCACTTCAACGCTCGAATGCGTCGGCCATGTCAGGAATCTCGCGACTTCGGGATCAGATGCCCAATTTGCATACATATCCTCTGCATCCTCTAATCTGAATCTTCGAAGTATCAATCTATCGGTTTCTATTCTTTGCGTTCCTGCTTTATTCATATTTTCTCCCCTTTAAACTCCTACTTGTCTTTATAATGCCTTTCTCATATACCGCGGCTCGTATTCGGCATACCCGTGCTTCGGATAGAATGAATAGGACTCAAACCACTGCTCCGGCGGATCGCCGAGATGCACCCGCGCTGCCGTAATGCCGTTGCCGCGCATTCCCGCCTCAATAGTTTCAAGCAGAGCCGAACCGATGCCCTTGCGCTTTTCCGATGCCTTTATATACAGCCGATGAATAAACGCTTCATTCGTTCCTTCGATCCTCGAATACCCGCCGCAGCCGATCACCCTGTCGTTATCATCCGCCGCGATCCAGAACATATCCCCACGGTCAAAGTAATTCTTTTTGATATCGAGCAGGTCTTCGTTGATACTCGGTATTCTTCCGAGCGCATCCTTGGCCTGCAAAACCATGAAAATCATATCGTCCCTGTATCTGTCTTCGTATAATTTGATTTCCATGCTATCATTTTTCCTCCTTCATATAGGTAAGCCGGATATCTCTCCAACGCTTCTCACGAAGTCGCCGAAAATTCATATCGCTCGAGACAGCAAGCATACCGTCTCCACATGCGCTGTCCTCGGGAACAGATCGACGGGTGTCGCTTCTTCGACTTCATATCCAAGCTCCTTGAACACGGCGCAGTCGCGTGCGAGCGTGGCCGGGTCGCAGGAGACATACACTATCCTGTCGGGAGCCATTTTTGCGGCGGCTCTTATCGTCTGCTCCGAGCAGCCCTTGCGCGGCGGGTCGAGGACTATTACCTCCGGGCGCTTGCCCTCGCCGAGAAGCTTTTCGGCGGCTTCGCCTGCGTCCGCGCAGATAAACCGCGCGTTTTCTATGCCGTTTGCGGCGGCGTTCTTCTTTGCGTCCTCTATCGCCGGCGCGACGGTTTCTATGCCTATTAGTTCCTCCGCCTTGTCTGCCATCGAAAGCCCTATCGTGCCCGCGCCGCAGTAGAGGTCGAGCAGTAGCTTTATTTTTTTGTCTCCGGCGTATTCGGCGGCTTTTTTGTATAGCTTTTCCGCCTGCGTGCGGTTGACCTGATAGAACGACAGCGGCGATATGCGGACTTTTACTCCGCAGAGTATGTCCGTTATGCAGCCGTCGCCGAGGAGCGGGATGCACTTTTCGCCGAGCACTGCGTTCGTGTCGTCGGGGTTTATGTTTACAAGAATGCTTTTTATAGCTTTTTCATCTTTGAGTGATCCGATGAGCTTGTCGGTGTGCGGCAGGTTTTCCTGTGCGCTTACAAGGCAGAGCATTATCTCGCCCGTCGCGAATGCCTTTCGCAGATATATGTGCCTGACAGCCCCGCTTCTGCTTGTTTCGTCGTAGACGGAAATATTATATTTTTCTATCCAGTCCGCGACCGTGCCGAGTATTTTTTCGAACTCCGGCGGCGCGAGGCGGCACGCGCGGCAGTCAACTATCCTGTGCGAGCGGCGGGAGTAGAAGCCGATTTTCAGTTCACCGTTTTCGCGTCCCGCCGGGTACTGCGCCTTGTTGCGGTAGCCGTCCGGCGAGTCTGCGCCGATTATCGGCTTTAATTCAACATCAAGTCCGCCGATGCGCGAAAACGCGTCGCTCACGGCATCGGATTTGAGCTTTAATTCCGCGCCATAGCTCATGTGGCGGAACGAACAGCCGCCGCAGCCGGGATATGCCGGGCAGTCGTTGTCGGTTCTGTCCGGCGACGGCTTGATTATTTTCGTGCACTTGCCGACGGCGTAGCTCTTCTTCGCCTTGATTATGTGCGCTTCTATTATATCTCCGGGCGCGGTCGCGGGGACGAACACGGAGAGCCCGTTGTATCTGCCGACTCCGCTGCCCGTCAGCGAGACCGAATCTATATGAAGTTCAATGTCGTCATTTTTGTTGAGAAGCAAAATATCACCCCGAAAAATCTTTATTAAAGTATATCAAACGGCGGTCGATTTTGCAATACGGGAGAAAATCCATTGACAGCGGGCGGGCAAAAATATATACTTGACTTGGATAAAATTTCTCCCGAAAGGAACTGATAAAATGATAAGAGTTACCGTCTGGAACGAGGGCGTCCATGAGGTCGAATCGCCCGAGATAGCGGCAGTTTATCCCCACGGAATCCACGGTCAGATAAAGAGCTTCCTCGACACGCAGGAGGATATCGAGGTGCGCACCGCGACCCTCAACGACCCCGACTGCGGTCTGCCGCCCGAAGTGCTCGAAAACACCGATGTGCTCATCTGGTGGGGACACAAGGCGCACGACGAAGTGCCCGACGAGCTTGTTGAGCGCGTTCACGACAGAGTTCTGCGCGGCATGGGCTTCATAGCGCTGCACTCCGCGCATTTTTCAAAGCCCTTCAAGCGCCTTATGGGTACCTCCTGCGCCCTGCATTGGCGCGACGGCGATTTTGAGCGCCTCTGGACAGTCAATCCCGCGCACCCGATAGCAAAGGGTATCGGCGAATACGTTGAGATCCCCGTCGAAGAGATGTACGGCGAGAGCTTTGATATCCCTGAACCCGACGAGCTTGTTTTTATGGGCTGGTTCTCCGGCGGAGACGTGTTCCGCTCCGGCTGCTGCTGGAGAAGAGGGCGCGGAAAAGTATTCTATTTCCAGCCCGGTCATGAGGGCAACCCCACCTACTACATCCCGCAGGTTCAGCAGATACTGACAAATGCCGTTCGCTGGGCGGCTCCGCAGGAGATAATAGACGAGATAGTCTGCCCCCACGCCGAGATCTCGCCCGAGCAGGCGAGAAGAGAACGCGGCGAATAAGTAAAATATTATTTATTGCGAAAAATATTGACTTCCCAAACAGAAACAGTATATAATAACCTTATGAAAAAAGAAGCTAGGCTGTGCGCTAAGCGTGCAGCATCTATTTGGGGAGAAGACAAGCGACCGTCTGATATCTGTCAGCCGGCCGCTTCCCTTTTTGTTGACTGAAAAAAGAAAAACGGTTATAATTGAGAAAACACCCGCGGCAGGGAGGCTTCGTATGAAAAAGATAATGCTCGTTTTCGGCACAAGACCCGAGGCAATAAAAATGTGTCCGCTCGTCAAAGAGCTCAAGACCCGCAAGGGACTCGAAACGGTCGTCTGCGTCACCGGCCAGCACCGCCAGATGCTCGACAGCGTGCTCAGGACATTCGATGTTGAGCCGGACTACGACCTGAGCATAATGAAAGATAAGCAGACCCTCTTCGATGTCACGGCCAGCATCCTCGAAAAGATAAAGCCCGTGCTCGAAAAAGAGAGACCGGACGCGGTTCTCGTCCACGGCGATACTACAACTACTTTCGCCTCCGCGCTTGCGTGCTATTATCTCGGAATAAAAGTCGGCCATGTCGAGGCGGGCCTGCGCACATATGATATACATTCCCCGTTTCCGGAGGAGTTCAACCGCCAGGCGGTCGGCATAGTTTCCGAATATAACTTCGCCCCGACTGAGACGGCGCGCGAAAATCTGCTCAGAGAGGGCAAAAAGAAAGAGACCGTGTTCGTCACGGGCAACACCGCGATAGACGCGCTGAGAACCACCGTGCGTGCGGACTATTCAAACAAATGGCTCGACTGGGCTGCCGACGGCAGGCTGATAATGATAACCGCACACAGGCGCGAGAACCTCGGCGAGCCGATGCACCACATGTTCCGCGCGATAAGGCGCATCGTCGAGGAGCATCCGGACATCAGGGCGATATATCCCATTCATATGAACCCCGTCGTGCGCGAGGCGGCGGACGCGGAACTCGGCGGATGCGAGCATATAAAAATAATCGAGCCGCTTGATGTTGTCGATTTCCACAATTTCCTGGCGCACAGCTATATGATCCTCACCGACAGCGGCGGAATCCAGGAGGAGGCGCCGAGCCTCGGCAAGCCGGTTCTGGTCATGCGCGACACGACCGAGAGACCCGAGGGCATCGCTGCAGGCACGCTCAAGCTTGTCGGCACGGACGAGCAGACAATATACGATAATTTCAAGATTCTGCTTGAAAACAAGGCGGAATATGAAAAAATGAGCCACGCCGCGAACCCTTACGGCGACGGACACGCCTGCGAGAGAATAGCGGACATTCTCGAATACGGGCACACGGACAGATAAATATAAAAAAAGACAGCTGATTTCGGTCAGCTGTCTTTCTGTTTATTCGCGGTGTTCATGAGCATGAGCACTTTTTCGAGCAGGTCGAGCATCTTATCCTGCGGCATGATGCGCACCGCTATGTGCGGCTTGCCTGCGGCGCTGACTGTCACCCTGCCGGGGAAGCCCGCGGCTATGGCGGAGATCTCCTGCATGTCGAGGTCGTCGATATAGAGCAACAGCTTGTCGCCTTTGCGCCCGATCTCATAGATGTTGTGCTGAGCGGAATACGCCCGGAGCAGTGAAGTCCTTATCAGTCCGAGCACGGGAGCGGGCGGCTCGCCGAAGCGGTCGATGAGCTCATCCGTGACATCGTCCGCATCTGCGCGCGAGGTTATGTCCGCAATGCGGCGGTAGATGCCGAGCCTCTGCGGCACGCTCTCGATATATGTCGGCGGGATGTGCGCGTCTATCGGCAGGTCGACGAGGCATTCCTTCTTCGGCTTCTTTGTCTGGTCTCCGCGCTCCTCGCTTATCGCCTGTTCGAGCATCTGGAGATACATCTCGTAGCCGACAGCTTCCATGTGACCGTGCTGCTGTGCGCCGAGCACATTGCCCGCGCCGCGCAGTTCGAGGTCGCGCATGGCTATCTTGAAGCCCGAGCCGAACTCCGTGAACTCTCTTATCGCGTCGAGCCTGCTCGTGGCTATCTCCGTCAGCTCCCTGCCGGGTCTGAATGTGAGATACGCGCTCGCTCTGCGCGACGAGCGTCCGACGCGCCCGCGTATCTGATGAAGCTGGGCGAGACCCATGCGGTCGGCGTCCTCAATTATAAGGGTGTTGACATTCGGAACATCAACGCCCGTTTCGATTATAGTCGTGCATACCAATATATCTATCTCGCCCTCGAGCAGCTTGCGCCAGACTTCGCTCAGTTCGTCTTCGCTCATCTTGCCGTGGGCTATGCCGACTACGGCGTCGGGCAGCATATCTTTTATCGCCGCCGCCGTGTGCTCGATGCTCTCAACGCGGTTGTGCAGATAATATACCTGTCCGCCGCGCCTGAGTTCCGCGTTCATCGCCTGCGCGAGCATCTCGGGATTGTGCTCGACAACATAGGTCTGCACCGGCGAGCGGTCGTGCGGCGCCTCCTCGAGAATCGACATATCGCGTATGCCGGAGAGCGCCATGTTTAGCGTCCTCGGTATGGGCGTCGCGGTCAGGGTGAGAACATCGACCTTCGGATAAAGCTCCTTGAGCTTCTCCTTTTGAGCCACGCCGAAGCGCTGCTCCTCGTCTATTATTATCAGCCCGAGGTCACGGAACTGAACATCCTTTGAAATGAGCCTGTGCGTGCCGACTACTATATCTACACTGCCGCGGCGCAGACCGTTCAGAGTATCCTCTATCTCCTTTTTCGAGCAGAAGCGCGAGAGCATACGCGCCTCCACGGGGAAGCCCTCTATCCTCTTTAGTACCGTCTGATAGTGCTGGTAGGCGAGAATAGTCGTAGGCACGAGTATGGCACACTGCTTGCCGTCCGCAACGCACTTGAACGCGCCGCGAAGCGCAACCTCCGTCTTGCCGAAGCCGACGTCGCCGCAGAGCAGTCTGTCCATGGGGCAGCTTTTCTCCATGTCGCCCTTCATCTCGTCAATACATCTGAGCTGATCCGAGGTCTCGTCGAACTCGAACCTGCGCTCGAAGTCGCTCTGCATATCCGTGTCAGGCGAAAAGGCGTGACCCTCTATCTTGAGTCTGCGCGAATACAGCTCCGTGAGCTCTTTTGCCATATCCTTGACCGCACTGCGCACGCGCGAGCGGGTTTTCTGCCAGTCCTTGCCGCCGAGCTTGTTGAGGCGGACGGGCTTGTCGTCGCCGGACGGACCGATGTATTTCGAGACCTGGTCGAGCTGAGTGACCGGGACATAGAGAATGTCGCCCTTGTCGTAGCGAATTTTGATATAGTCTTTTATCGTGCCGCTCGCTTCGAGCTTGTTTATGCCCTCGAATATGCCGATACCGTGCGCGACATGAACGACATAGTCGCCGCGGTGCAGTTCATCGAGACTGTGGAACGCATTCGAGCTTTTGCGGACATTTCTCTTCGGCTGAGCGACCGCCGCTCTGCCGGAGTGGGTAAATACGGTTATTTTTGCCAGCGGATATTCAAATCCCGCCGAGAGACAGCCGGGCACAACGGTCAGCGTGCCGGGAGCCAGTTCGTTCGGCAGTTCGTCCATGTAGAGCGCGCTGTAGCCGTCGTCTATAAGATCGCCGCGCAGTGCGTCGGCGGCCTTGCGCGTGCCCGCGAAGATAACGCAGGTGCGTTTGTTTCTGTCCGTCAGCGCGTCAAGGTCGTCCTTGAGAACGGAAAACGAGCCGTTCCACGCTGTTATCTGCCTTGCGTTGACGCCGATGAGCTCCTTTACGGGCGTGTCGAATCCGCCGCGCGGCAGATTGTCCATGTATATGGCGCCCATCTGCTCATAGTTGTTCAGCAGGTCTGAGAGATGCAGAGAAAATCTGTCGAGTCCGGGGCAGAGCTCGCCCTCCTCGAACATCGCCTTCATCGCCTCGTGCATGAGTCCGATGGCGGCGTTGAACCGCTCTTTGACGGAAAAGCTTTCGCTCACGCAGAGGATATAGCCCTTCGCGTAGTCGAATATCGAAGCCACATCGTAGAGCAGGGGCATATATTTGTCCGTCGATTGCAGGCGCAGACCGCCCTTTATTCTGTCGATATCCTTGTCAACGCACTCGCGCGCCTTGGCAGCGCCCTTGCCGTGTATCTCCGAGCGAAAACGCTCGAGCAGCTCGACGAATTCGTCCGTGTCGGGCGGGAGAATCTCGTTTGACGGGGTTATTTTTATCTTTTCAATGTTGTCCGTGCGGCGCTGAGTTTCTATATCAAAATACGCCATGCTGTCGATTTCGTCGCCCCACAGCTCGAGTCGGCAGGGATATTCCTCGCCGGGCGTGAAGAAGTCGAGCACTCCGCCGCGCACCGCATACTGACCGACTCCGTCGACCTGCGCCGAGCGGGAGTAGCCGGCACGAAGCAGCGCTTTTACTATATCCTCGAGCGGCATCTCGTCGCCGACGGCGAGTTCAATCGTGCGGTTTCTAAGCTCCTCTGGCGGCAGAGTCAGCTGCGACGCCGCCTCTGCGGAGCAGATTACCGCCTGCGCCTCGCCGCGCAGCATCTTGTCGAGCACGCCGAGCCGCCTGTGCTCATATTCGCGCGACTGGCTCTCCGTCGAGCGGAACGCAAAATCCCTCGCGGGATAGAGCAGGGCGCGGCAGCCGAGCGTTTTCATGTCGAGCGCAAGGCGCGAAGCCTGCGCCTCGTCCGCCGTTATCACGAGCACGGGTCTGCCGCAGTCCGCGTTCAGTGCGGCGGCGAAATGCGCCTTGTGTATATGGGAAAGACCCGTCATGCCTATGGGCAGACGGGTGCTTTTGACGCAGTCGAGCAGTGCGCCGTATTCTTCTATTTTTTTTGCAGATGCAATAAGACCGTTCATAATACCTCTTTTATACCCCTATGATGAAGTATATTTGATTTGCCTAAAATCCAATTATACTATGCGCGGCCGAAAAATTCAATGACAAGAGTGACAAATTCGCAGGCTTTTTTACTGCCCCACTCCCGCCGTTTTGCAGTTTTCGAGATGCTCCTGATAGGTCTTTGCAAAATAGTAGTTGCCGTCGTTGTCGGTGACGAAGAAATAGTAGTCCGTGTCCGCCGGGTTCAGCGCGGCGTTTATCGCCTCGATTCCGGGGTTCGTTATCGGACCTGCCGGGAGCCCCTTGCGGTCATAGGTGTTGTAAAACTCATCGTATTTGTCCGCCTGATCCTCGCTTATATACGGCTTGACGCTGCGCTTTAAATAAAACACCGTCGCGTCGCACTGCAGGCGCGGATAGCTCGATGAATTGAGCCTGTTGTGGAGCACGGAGGAGACATTTGCCATGACCGACGGCACCGACGCCTCCTGCTGGATTATCGAAGCGAGCGTGATTATCTCGTCCATGGACATGCCGATTTCCTGAGCTTTAGCATACATATCGTCTGTGAGCTTCGATTCTGTATTCGCGAGAAAGCGTCCGAGCGCCTTTTCCGCGCCCTCGCCGACATAGAAATCATATGTGTCGGGATAGATATAGCCCTCGAGCAGGAACGGGCGCTCCTGCGGATTGTTTATAGCTTTAACGAATTTGTTGTCCCGTTCGGTGTTGTTGACCGCCGAGATAAACTCGTCCTTTGTGCATACGCCGCCCTCTTCGAGCTTCTGCGCCGCCTGAATGACAGTCGTACCCTCGGGAAAGGTTAGCCTGACCGTCTCCGGCGCGGGAGCGGGCTTGAGACGATCAATCAGCGAGCAGGAGCAAAGGCTCAGCGCGAGAACAAAAATCAGCAAAGCGGCAATATATTTTTTGAAATTTTTCATTTTTTGCACCTCCGTCTTTCGGACAAGATGATTCTATCAGAAATAACGCGCAAATTCAACTTTCTGCTTCACGGAATATCGGCGCGCCCGCGCGGAAAGCTAAAAACGCAAACGCAAAGAAAGGAGAATTTTTTGTGGACAAGCCGAAAAAGCAGAAGAAAAAGATAATCGAAATTCCGCAGTACAACGACCCGATGAACAAAGAGGGAGTTATCCCGACCGATGTTCTCGGCAGTTATTCGGGCACTCCGCTCGACGGCTCGCAGCCCGTGCAGGATGTAGACGACCTGTAAAAATAAAAAAGTTCCCCCAAAAAAAGTTAAAGCCGAATGTGTGCAGCATTCGGCTTTAGCTTTGGGGAAAGAGAAAATAAAAATGAAAAAAGAAGTTGACAATTATTAAAACCAGATAGGTAGTTGTCTCTTCAGTACCTCTTGGGTACACATATAGAATAATTGCGCCGTGTTGCATCAAGTATACATAAATATGAACAAATTGTAAACAATACTTGTTTTTTCAATCGTGTCTGACATTTTTAGGCATTTTTATTGAAAATTCGCGCCGGGGAGTTCGTTTTTTCTGAGGGCGTTCGAGCGGTAATTGCGAGTATTCGGTTGTATTATTTACATTTTCGGTATAAAATAACATTTGGTATATTTTTATATATCCGGCAGTATATGCTGCACAAGCAAACGAAAGGTTTGATACAATGGATTATTCACTGACAAAGAAGGCCGCCGAGGAGCAGATAACCGCAAAGCTCTCGCACTTTTTCGGCGTAACTCCCGAGGAGGCCAACTACGAGCAGTTTTACAAGGCTATCGCGATGATAACCCGCGATATGCTCAGACAGGGCAGACACGAGTTCGAGCAGCGCTGCGAAGAGAGCGGCTCGAAGCGCGTGTACTATATGTGCATGGAGTTCCTCATGGGACGCTCGCTCAAGAACACGCTCTATAACCTCAATCTCATCCCCGTCATGGAGGCGGCGCTCAAGGATTTCGGCATAAAGCTCGACAAGCTCTATGACTGCGAGCCGGACGCGGGTCTCGGCAACGGCGGTCTTGGCCGTCTCGCGGCGTGCTATCTCGACGCTTTGGCAACCGACGGCTATCTCGGCATGGGCTACTCCATTCTCTACGAATACGGTATCTTCAAGCAGAAGCTCGTTGACGGCTGGCAGACCGAGATGCCCGATTTCTGGCTCCCCGGCGGCGAGGTATGGCTCGTTGCGCGCGAGGAGAAGAGCGTTGACGTCAGCTTCGAGGGCAATGTCGTTGACCGCTGGGAGGACGGCTATCACAGCGTCGATATAGAGAACGCGAAGAAGGTTCACGCCGTTCCCTACGATATGATGGTCGCCGGCAAGGACGGCAAGGGCGTCAGCTTCCTGCGTCTCTGGAGCGCGAAGAGCTCGGAAATAGACATGAACTCCTTCAATCAGGGCGATTACCTGCGCGCCATGGAGCAAAACGCCATGGCAGAGGTCATAAGCAAGGTGCTCTATCCTGCGGACAATCATCCCGAGGGTAAGAGCCTGCGTCTGCGCCAGCAGTATTTCCTCGTCTCCGCATCCGTTCAGGATATCATCAACCGCCACCTGCGCAAGTACGGCTCGCTCGACAATCTCTGCGACAAGATGGCTATCCATATCAACGACACCCACCCGACTCTCGCTATCCCCGAGCTTATGCGCCTGCTGCTCGACGAGTGCGGCTACAGCTGGGACGATGCATGGGATGTTGTGACGAAAGTTTTCGCCTACACGAACCATACCGTCATGAGCGAGGCTCTCGAATGTTGGAGCGAGGATCTCTTCCGTCGCCTGCTTCCGAGAATATATCAGATAGTCAAGGAGATAGACAACCGCTTCCGCAGCAGCGTCTGGGAGCAGACCCACGACGCTAATAAGGTCGAGAGAATGGCTGTTATCTCAAACGGAGTCGTGCGCATGGCTAACCTCTGCGTCGCCTGCTGCCACAGCGTCAACGGCGTCTCCGCTCTTCACAGCGAGATACTCAAGGACAGCGTGTTCCATGATTTCTATACCCTCACGCCCGACAAGTTCTGCAACGTCACAAACGGCATCGCCCACCGCCGCTGGCTCTGCCAGGCAAACCCGCGCCTGACCTCGATGCTCAGCGACCTTATCGGCGGCGAGTTCGTATATAACGCCGAGTGCCTCTCGGAGCTTGCAAAATATAAAGATAACCCCGCCGTGCTCGCGGAGATAGAGAAGATAAAGACCGCGAACAAAGCGGACTTCGCAAAGCGCGTCAAGGCGAAGACCGGCATCGAGCTCGACCCGAACTCCATCTTTGACGTTCAGGTCAAGCGCCTGCACGAGTATAAGCGCCAGCACCTCAATGCGCTCAACATCCTCGCGAAATATCTCGCGATAAAGGCGAATCCCTCGGGCGATTTCACGCCCCACACCTATATCTTCGGCGCAAAAGCGGCGAGCGGCTACTTCATGGCGAAGAAGATAATCAGTTTCATCTGCGCCCTCGCGGACCTCATCAACAACGACCCCGATGTCAAGGGCAGGCTCAAGGTCGTCTACATGGAGGACTACAACGTCTCCATGGCTGAATATATGATGCCCGCCGCCGATGTCAGCGAGCAGATATCCCTCGCCGGAACCGAGGCGAGCGGCACGGGCAACATGAAGCTGATGATGAACGGCGCGATAACCCTCGGCACGCTCGACGGCGCGAATGTTGAGATTCACGATGCGGTCGGCGACGAGAATATTGTTATCTTCGGCATGACCACCCCCGAGGTCAACGACCTTCGGAGCAGAGGCTATGTGCCGATGAATTTCTACAACAACAATGCTGAGCTTCGCAATGTTATCGATTTCATAAACCGCGGCTTCTGCGGCAAGCAGTTCCCGGAAATCAGCGGAACCATCGTCTATCACGATCCCTACATGGTTCTTGCGGACTTCGCGGACTACCGTCAGGCGCAGAACAGAATCGACGAGCTCTGGGCGGACAGAAAGCGCTGGAACTCGATGTCACTGATGAACACCGCTTGCTCCGGCAGATTTGCCGCCGACAGAGCGGTAAACGAGTACGCAAAGAACATCTGGCACACCGTCCCCGCAAAATAAGGACTGCCCCACTCGGCGCAGACCAAAGAGCAAAAAGAAAACCGCAGCTCACGCTTTCGGGCGTAGGTTGCGGCTTTTTGCTTGCCTGATTTTGCTCTTTTAAGCGTTTTTTGCCCGCTCGCAGTATACTTATACAGCTTCGGGGCAAGAAAACGCTTTCCGCATCCGATTGCGGCAGCCCGGAAAGAGGATAGCCACACCCGGTGCAGACCAAAGAGCAAAAAGAGCCGCAACTTATGCTTTTAGCGTAGGTTGCGGCTTTTATCATAGTTTGCGGTTTGGCATTTCACTGGGTGATTTATAGGACTCATCTTGCAAAAAAACAGCCCGCGAGGATATCCCCGCAGGCTGATTATTTATATTTACGCTTTGTGGTAGAGCTTCTTGACCTGGTAGTGCGGCTCGCAGGTCAGGTTGATACCGAGCTTGCGGTAGACATCCGCGTCGACCTGGGAGAGAATGACGGAGGAATGTGCCTCGCAGCCGCGCAGGAGTGAGAGTGCGTCGAACGCTTTCTTTGCGGGCTCGCTCTGTATCGCGCTCATGGTCAGCGCGATGAGAACTTCGTCCGTGTGCAGGCGCGGGTTGTTGTTGCCGAGGATATTCGTCTTGAGCGACTGTATCGGCTCGATAACGCCGGGATCGATGAGCAGCTGCTCCTTGGGCTGATTGCTGAGTAGTTTTACTGCGTTGAGCAGCGCCGCCGAGCTCGCGCCGAGCAGAGAAGAAGTCTTTCCGGTTATCAGTCTGCCGTCGGGCAGCTCGATTGCGACCACGGGAGCGCCCGTCTCTTTTGCTCTGTCGAGCGCGGGACGCACGCAGCGGCGATATTCTTCAGTGACTCCCGCCTGATTCATCAGGCTCTCTATCTTCGTCAGCTCCGCGTCGCCGGTCAGACCCTTTTTGTGGTCGCACAGCGCGCTGAAGTAGCGGCGGATTATCTCGTTCAAAGAGGCGTCGCGGGTCGCGGCGTCGTCGGAGATGCAGTAGCCCGCCATGTTGACGCCCATGTCCGTGGGCGATTTATAGGGGCTCTTGCCCTCGATTTTCTCAAATATAGCGTTGAGCACGGGAAAGACTTCGACATCTCTGTTGTAGTTGACGGTGGTCTTGCCGTATGCTTCGAGGTGGTAGGGGTCGATAACGTTGACGTCGTTGAGGTCGGCGGTTGCCGCCTCATATGCGAGGTTAACGGGGTGCTTCAGGGGCAGGTTCCATATGGGGAACGTCTCGAACTTTGCGTATCCCGCCTTGATGCCGCGCAGGTTGTCGTGATAGAGCTGGGAGAGGCAGGTTGCCATCTTCCCGCTTCCGGGGCCGGGTGCGGTTATAACGACGAGCGGGCGCTCGGTCTCGATATATTCATTCTTGCCGAAGCCCTCTTCGCTGACGATGTGCGGGATATTATAAGGATAGCCCTCGATGGGATAGTGGATAAAGACGCGCACGCCGAGATTTTCAAGCCTGTTCTTGAATGCAAGCGCGGCGGGCTGACCCTTATACTGCGCGATAACGACGCTGCCGACGAAAAGACCGATCGCGCGGAACGCGTCGATGAGACGCAGCACATCGCTGTCGTAGGTTATGCCGAGGTCGCGGCGGATCTTGTTATTTTGGATATCGCTCGCGTTGATGACAATGACTATCTCAACATCCGAGCCGATATTTTTGAGCATCTGCAGCTTGCTGTCGGGCTTGAAGCCGGGCAGGACGCGCGAGGCATGGTAGTCGTCGAAGAGCTTGCCGCCGAACTCAAGATAGAGCTTGCCGCCGAATTCCTTGATGCGTTTGCTTATCTGCTCGGACTGTTTCTGGATATAAAGGTCGTTATCGAATCCCACTTTGAACATTGTAAAACCTCACAGTATATTTTTTGCGCTTGACGCGCTTTGTCGCCGCAAAATGCGCCGCCCCTCGACGCGAATTTATCAAAATCAATTAATTATACAACTTCCGCGCCGCCATTGCAACTGTTTTGAGGCATTACCCATATGCCCGCAAAATAAAAAGCAGCCGCAGTTTTTGCGGCTGTCGAGGTGTGCGGTTGTTGTGGGATAAAAAGGAATATAATTTATCTTTCGTTTGCATCTCTGACCCGAAAGATATACATTATATAATATATAATATATGCTATTCAAATCTTGTAAAAGTCTTTGTACCAGCGGGCGAAGTTGCGAAGCCCGGTTCTGAGATCTGTCGAGGGCTTGTAGCCGTAGTCGCGCTCGAGCGGAGTCGTGTCTGCATAGGTCACGGGGACATCGCCGGGCTGCATAGGGACAAGCTGCTTGTGCGCCTCAAAGTCGTAATCATTCGACAGAACGCCTGCGGCGATAAGCTCCTGCTGGAGAATGTCGACGAAGTCGAGCAGATTTTCAGGGCTCTGGTTGCCTATATTGTAGACCGCATACGGCGGAACGGGCAGACCGTCTTCGCCGTTTTTGCGCTCCGGCGCGCCCTGCATGACGCGCACAACGCCCTCGACTATATCGTCGATATATGTGAAGTCGCGCTTGCAGTTGCCGTAGTTAAAAATGCGTATCGTCTCGCCGCGAAGAAGCTTGTCGGTGAAACCGAAATATGCCATGTCCGGGCGACCTGCGGGTCCGTAGACCGTGAAGAAGCGAAGTCCCGTCGAGGGGATGTTATAGAGCTTCGAATAGGCGTGAGCCATCAGCTCATTGGATTTTTTTGTCGCGGCGTAAAGGCTGACGGGATTGTCAACTTTGTCGTCGGTGCTGTAGGGCACTTTTTTGTTGCTGCCGTAGACCGACGAACTCGAAGCATATACAAGGTGTTCGACAGGTGTCGCGCCGTCGTCGTATGAGTGGCGGCAGGCTTCGAGGATATTATAAAAGCCGATTATATTCGATTCGATATAGGCGTCGGGATTCGTTATTGAATAGCGCACCCCCGCCTGCGCCGCGAGGTTGACAACTATCTGCGGCGAGTATTCGCGGAACACTTCACTAACTTTGTCCTTGTCCGCGAGGTTAGCTTTAATAAAAATAAAATTTTCGTGTTTTTGAAGCTTTTCGAGCCGCGATTCTTTCAGGCGGATATCATAGTAGTCGTTGACGCTGTCGAAGCCGATGACGCGGATATCTTCAAAGTCCGACAGCACACGCTCCGAGAGAAAAGAGCCGATGAATCCCGCCGCGCCCGTCACGAGCACGGTCTTGCCGCTTAAATCAATTTTTGTCTTGACTGATTTTTCCTGCATATCCGCTTATCCTTTCAGAAAGGGGCTGTCGCATTTTCAGCGCAGCCCCCTACTACCCTGTAACACCTAAAAGTTTTCATCCTTGTTCAACACAATCATACTTGCAACCGGATGTAAAGTTTTAGATGTTACAGGGTAGTTTTATTTCTTGAATTTTTCCAGTATTACGCTGAAAGCCACTATCGCGGCCTGAACCACAACTGCCGTCAGGGGCGACACAAACGCAAACGCCTTGAGTGCGACGCAGAGTATCGCACCCGCCGCCACGACCGCCTGCACTATAAGAGCGAACACTGCCCAGCGCGAAGCGAAGTTCGCGAGCCTGCCGCACGCCGCTATGCTCTTGAAATAAGAGCGGGCGGAGCCGTCGTGCATGACCTTTGCGGGGGCTGAATCAACAACGCTGTCGCGGTATGCGCTGAATATGCGCGCGCCGTGGGAGAGCGTCATTTTGATATCTTTCTGCGCTATGCCGAAGCGGGCGGCGATGAGCTCGTCGGTCACATTCGGGTCGTCTGTGCGAACGACAAGGCTAAAGCCGTTGTCCGCCATCTCATTTATCGAATCCTTGAGCGATGCGTCCTCGGCGTAGTTGAAAACGAACATCGCCGCGACCTGCGAGTCGATCGCTATGTAGAGAATCTTGCGCCCGTTGCGCTTTACCTTGTCCTCCTCGGACTTGAGCGGCACTTCAATATTGTGGTGCGTGAGCAGGTTGCGGTTGCCGAGCAGCACGCGCTGATTATATATTGTGGCTGAAAGACCGAGTCTGTCTTCGTATATCATGTCGCGCACGGGCGGCAGAAGCTCGGTCGAGCCGCCGATAATACGGTTGAAGACATCTGTGAGCGGACCGCCGGATTTGAGCACTATAGCGACTGCGTAGAGCAGAACATCGTCTATGCGCACGGTGTGGAAGTCCTTCATTCCGTGCATCTCGCACGCCGCGCGGTCGAAGAGATCGGCGCTGTCAACGGAGGCGGCGACCGCCTCGGAACATTCGAGAGCCGCGTCGTAGCCCGCTATCATGCCGCCCTCTGAGTTGAGCTTCCTGTTCTCAAGATAGAGCGGGATCATCAGTGCGAGTTCTATAGCGCAGGGTGAAGTCAGGCAGAATGCGCCGGTGAGCACGCCGAACGCCTGGAAGATATCTTTTGTTATTATGCCCGATATAACTGCGAGCAGCACGGAGACGGCTGAAGAAATTATCAGACTGCGCTTTATGCAGCTGTCCGCAGGGGAGTTGGCTTCGGAATTTTTGATGAAGTCGGCGGGGAACTCGACCCTGCCGGAATATAAAATGTCGGGGTTGCCCATCTTGAGCGCGCGTCCGACTTCAAATGCGTCTTTCTCGCTCTCGATAGCCCTTATGCCGTAGAGCCCGGATTTGCGCTTTGCGGTGCAGAAGAGGAAATTCTGCATCACGCGCGCCGTGCCGCGGCTGCTGTTTTCGGCGGTCATAAGCAGGGCGAATATCGCCGCCGCGCAGTAGAACATGCCCGAAGCGCCCTCGGGCGATTTGTTGAAGAACGAGAGTATCGTCTGGACGAGGGCGAGTATGAATGTCAGCCCGCCGACTGCGCCGCCGGTCACGCGGCCGTTTGCAAGCGCCTTTACGCCGGATAAAATATTCGGGAACGCGAGATAGAACGACGCGAGCAGAAGCACTATATTAGCCGCCGCGAGTCCCGCGCCTCCGCGGTCGAATGCGGGCGCGTCTATCGCCGCCCACTCGAGAATTTTCGGTATGAGCAGCAGAAGCAGCGACACGCCTTCGAGCACGCACAGACCGATAACCGAGGTCTTGAACTGCGATGCGGCGTTCTTGAGGCTGTTATAGACTCTGCCGCGCTGTTCGGGTTTCTCGTATTCGAGGGGAGCTTTCTCGGAGTGCTTTTTCTTTTTCTCGTGCTGCTCCTCCGGCTCGTCCTCTTTCTCTTCGGGCAGATTTTCGTCCTCCTGCGGCTCATCGTCGCCGAGTCCGCCGAGCAGAACGAACTTTTTCTTCTTCTCTGCCCTCTTTTTGTCGAGCTCGCTGCGAAGCTCGTCTTCGTCTATTTTTTCAGTCTCCGGCTCTTCGCCGAAGCCGCTGAGCATCAGCTGCTCCTCCTCCGGCTGATTGCCGGCGGCGGGATTAGTGAAAGGCTGATCCTCTATCGACGCGGGCTTATCGTCCCCCGAGCCGACAAATTCTTCGGCGGGAATGACCTGCGGCAGGGGCTCGAGCCCCGATGTTTCGGAGAGCGGACCGCGCTTTAAGATAACTCCGGGTTTCTCTATCGTCTCGGCGCTCTGGGGCTCTTTTGCCGAACCGATTGCAGCCATGAGCTTTGTCTTATATTCATCGTCCGGCTTGTTTTTTGCCGGCTCGGAGAGGGATTTCATCGGACCGAACACAACTGTGTCGCCGAACAGACCGGGTATGGCGCGGCTCTCACGCTCGGAGTCCTCCTCCGGCGTTTCACTCGGCTCGCCGAAATATCTCGACGCGGGCGCGCCGAAAAGCTCCTCTACCGTCGGCTTTTTCTCGGCTTCATCCTCGTCCTTTGGCTCTTCTTCCTCGCCGTGGAGCGTCAGAATGTTATTATCTTTGTCAGATTCATCGGTTTCGTCCGATTCATCCGATTCATCTGTATCAACTTCGTTGTCAGATTTGTGAATATCATCATCTTCGCCGTCGGCTTTCACAACGGACAGCTCAAGCTTTGAATCGGAGTATATATCCTCGCTTTCATCGGCGGCAGCTTCTTCGATCGGAGCTTCTCCGACTTCCGGCTCGGCTTCATCGGCAGATTCCTGTGCCGCTTCGGCTTTTTCCGGCTCTGCAGGAGCTTCTGCCGCCGCTTCTCTTTCGGGTTCTATAGAAAAAGTTTCGTCCACAGGCTCTTCGGGCGTATTCAACTCTGAGGAAGATATTTCGCTTGCGGATTCTTCTGCCTCCTCGACTTCGTCAGATTCTTTGCCAGTCTGCTCCGCATCGTCGGATTCGGCGGATTCTTCAATTTCTGGTTCTGTGGCAGCCTCAGCCGCGACCGACGGAATCTCGGGTTCCGGCTCGGCGGCAATCTCCGCCTCGGGCTCTTCGGCTCCCTGCTGATTGTATATGGGTTCAGACTCCGACGGCGTATCATCGTCAGAGTATCTGCCTTCATAGTATTGGATGCTTGACAGAAGCTCGGTGTCGTCCTCGTCGGCAGGTGCCGTGGAATCGGTATCCGTACTCGCCAACAAATCATCTATGTCGCTCAGCGACCAGATCCTGTCCGGCTCGCCGCGGCTGTTTTCAAGCTCCGCCACCTCGCGGAGAACTCTGTCAAGTGAAATCTTGCTCCGCTTATCGGAAGATCTGTTTTCCACTCATCTCACCCCAATTGTATATACTGAATCGGATAAAAGTCAGTTTCTGTGTTTCGCCGCTTCGAACATGAGGATTCCCGCCGCGACGGAGGCGTTTAGAGAATTTATTTTGCCGCGCATCGGCAATGAGGCGATAAAATCGCATTTTTCGCGCACGAGGCGGCCTATGCCCTTGCCCTCAGAGCCGATGACGAGGGCGATGCTGCCGCTGTAGTCGAGGGCGGTGTAATCCGTGCCGTCTATGTCCGCGCCGAATATCCAGACACCGCGCGATTTGAGTTCGTCGATGGCGGCGGGGAGATTCGCGACTTTTACTACAGGGACATATTCAATAGCGCCCGCCGAGGTCTTTGCGACTGTGTAGTTGAGGGTCACGGAGTTGCGCTTGGGGATAATTACCCCGTGAACTCCGGCTGCTTCCGCGCTTCTGAGGATAGCGCCGAGATTGTGCGGGTCTTCAAGCGAGTCGCACACGACTATGAACGGACTTTCGTTTCTGCTCTCGGCGAGGGCGAAAATATCGTCCATCTCGGCGTATTCGTGAGCCGCGGCAAATGCCGCAACGCCCTGATGCGCCGCGCCGTCGCAGAGTCGGTCGAGCCTGCGCTGATCGGCAAATTTGACGGGAATCTTGCGCTCGCGGCAGATGTCTATTATTCTGCCTGCCTGTCCGCCACGCTGACCCTGTGCAACGGTCACGCTGTCTATCGTTCTGCCGCTTTCGAGAGCCTGAAGCACTGCGTTGCGCCCGACTATGAGCCCCTCTTTATGATCCATTGAATATACCTCTCAGCCAAAAAGTCTCTATATAAGCATTATTATATCATATACTGTTATAAAACGACAATAGAAATGCTAAAAATTTACGCGGAATATTTTTCCTTTCTGCGTATTGCAATTGAGTTCACAATAAGAATTATGAAGGCGAGGATGAGTGTACCCGTCAGCGCGCCGAGGGTGTCGACTCCGACATCGAAAATGCGGCATGCTCGTCCGGGGACAAAATACTGGTGTATCTCGTCGCTGACTGAATAAATGGCGCTGCAAATGACTGAGACAACAGGCGAAAAACGCCTGCGGCTGAGGAAAAGCGCGCAGCCGATAAGAAATCCGAGCGCCGCATATTCAAAGAAATGCGCGAACTTGCGCACGATGAAGCTGTTCAGAAGTGGGCCGAAGAGTTTCATCAAAATACCGCGCACACTGTCACTCATATTTTGCGACTGGTTGCCGTCTTTGCTCGAAAGCCAAAATATGCATCCGGCGCACGCCGCCGCCAATAACCAGAAAAAGACGGCGAGCACAATGCGCACCGTCCGATTTTCGGGGAGTATATATCTGAGTTTATTTTCCTTTTTCATCTTGTCAGTCCTTCGCCGTTACGAAAACAAAATCGACCGCCGAGCTCTCCGGGTCAACGCTCAAGCCGTTGACGCCCTTCGCCGTTGCAAAATAGCTCGGGGTTATGAACATCGGGAGCACAGCGCCGAGCGAGAGCAGTCTGCCCTCCGCGCTGCGGCAAGCCTTGACGAGCCCTGCGCCGCTCAGCGCCTTGAGGTTCTTGACGGACGCGTCAAACTGCGCGTCGCTGAGGCGTACTATGTTGTTCGTCCCCTGCGAGGTGAGCGTAGAAAGGAAACCTGCGGCGTCGGTTATGCCCGCGGACATGGAGGTCAGGGCTATCTGATAGTCGCCGTCCTGCACGCGCGAGGAAAGAGCCGCGCTGTCGAGTGCGGTGACAGTGAAATTGACGCTCAGACCGAATACTTTTTGCCAGCCCTGTATCATGCGGCGCATGGCGTTTTCGTGCTCGGGCAGGCAGATTATCTCAAGGCTCAGTTTGCCCGTGAGATCTTTCTGCGCCTGAGTCCAGTATCCGGCGGATCTGTTCATGTCGTAGCCGAGAATGCTGACGGGCTCGCTGCCAAGATCCGCTCCCTCGCCGACAGAGCAGGCGGGCGGGATTACAGAATAAGTTTTCTGCATATCCTCGCTCTCGAGCGTCAGCGAGTTGTAGTCAACCGCCGTGCAGAGCGCGCGGCGCAGCGACACGTTGGAGAGCGACACGTCGGAGCAGTTAAAACACAGAGCCCAAACAGTGTCGTAGCTCTTGGTGACGGAGAGATCGGACGAATCGGGCGCAGTCGTGCCGAGCTGGGCGGCACAGTAAGTTCCGTCGAGCAGGGAATTGAGCCTTTGCTTGCTGTCGCCGTCGATTACGAGCGACACGCTCGCGGGCTTCGCCGGGAAAGGTCCGGTGTAGTCGTCGTTGTTTTTTATAGTCAGTGCGGAGTCGTGCAGCCAATATGAGAGATAGAACGGACCGTTGCACAGGAGCGTCGAATAGTCGAGCCCGTAGCGCCCTTTGGTCGCGTTGAAGAAAGTCTCGTTGCAGGGCATGCAAATTGCCTTTGTCAGCAGATCGAGAAAAGCCGATTCGTCCGTTGCGCTTTCGAGCGTTATGCGCAGCTCAAAGTCGCCGACCGCCTGCACGCCGAGCTTGTCGGAGGACATCTTGCCGTTTATTATGCTCTTTGCGTTCTTTATGACGCCGAGGCTCAGCGCTTCGGGCGCACCCGTTGCGGGGGACACCGCGCGCCTGAGCGCGAAAACGAAATCAGCCGCTGTGACGCGGGAGTCGAAGGTCTTGTCTATGTTGTCGCCGAGGATCGGCTTGAATGCCTTTTTCATTATGACCCAGCGCGCGTCCTCGCGGAGCTTAAATGTATAGGTGAGAGTGGACGCATCATAGCTCCAGCTCTTTGCCGCGGCGGGGGAATACTTGCCCTCCGCGTCCTTGCGGACAAGCCCCTCGAAGCAGTTGAGCACAACGGTCTTTGCCTCCGCGCCCTGCGCTATCTGCGGGTCGAGACAATCCGGCTGGGCTGCTATCGGATAGCTCAGCGCCGCGCCCGAGCCGTCCTTGCCGCAGGCGGCGGCTGTGAATATCAGCGCGAGCGAAAGAAATATTGAAGCTATTCTCGTGATTTTTTTCATGCTTTTCCTCCGTATATTAAAAACCGCGGCGTATTTATACAAATTCTGCGGGCGGTCTGAGGCATAATTTTTTTGGGGCGCGCAGCCCCTTTCAGATACATTATATAGTAGCATAAAACCACTCCCATTATCAACCGTTAATTGCAAAGATTATCCGGCAAATATAATATTGTTCAAAAAATTTTTATTGTTAAAAATATATCTGTATAAATGTTGCAATTTTTTTAAAAATCTGTTACAATTCTTTATCATATCTTACAGATTTTGGAGATTGGAATTATGGACGCTGTTTTATATATCGCGGCGGCCCTTTCGGCTGTCTGCGCCGTGCTGCTTGTGATCATTATAATGAAGCTCAACCGCCCCTCCGCGCAGGACGGGCAGATAAAGGAGCTTGAGCATAAAGTCAGCTCGCTCGAGGGTCAGCTGCGCGATGAGTTCGAGCGCAGCCGCAGAGAAAGTGCCGGCAATCAGAAGGACATGCGCTCCGAACTTACCGAATCGCTCGATAAGATGAACGAGCGCCTTGCACTCATGACCGAGGCGAATTTCAAGCATCAGCAGCAGCTGACGGACATGTTCTCGAAGTCGCTCGACACTATCCGCCGCAATAACATAGAACAAAACGACAGACAGTCGAGAATTATTGCAGAGTCGATAGAAAAAATGCAGCAGAGCAACGAGAAAAAGCTCGATGAGATGCGCGCAACCGTCGACGAGAAGCTCTCCTCGACCCTCACTACCAGACTCGACAGCTCGTTCAAGACAGTTTCCGAGCAGCTCGAAAATGTCTACAAATCGCTCGGCGAGATGAAAGAGCTCTCGACCGGTGTTACAACAAATGTCACGAATCTCAACCGCGTGCTGACGAATGTCAAGGCACGCGGCACCTGGGCGGAAGTCCAGCTCGAGGGCATACTCGACCAGACGATACCCAATATGTACGAAAAAAACTTTGCCACCCGCCCGGGCAGCTCCGAGCGCGTCGAGTTTGCTATACGCATCCCTGCCGGCGACGGCGGCGCGGACGCTTATCTTCCCGTTGACTCGAAGTTTCCGATGGAGGACTATGTGCGCCTCTGCTCCGCCGCGGACAGCGCGGACGCCGAAGAAGTCGCCAAGGCGCGCAAGGCTCTTGAAGACAGAGTCCTGAGCGAAGCAAAGCTCGTCACAAAATACATAAACGTTCCGGCGACGACCCCGTTTGCGATAATGTATCTCGCGACCGAGGGACTCTATGCCGAAATCGCGTCTTCGCGCACGGGAATAGCCGAGCGCATCCAGCGCGAATATAACATCATGATAGCGGGACCGACCACGATAACGGCGCTTCTCAACTCCCTCTCCATGGGCTTCAGAGCCGTGGCGATAAACGAGAAGGCGAACGAAGTCCGCCGCCTGCTCTCAGTCGCCAAGGCGCAGTATGAGAAGTTCGGCGATGTGCTCGACAAGGCGAAGAAAAAGATAGACGAGGCGGGGCGCACCCTTGTCGCCGCGCAGGACAGAAACCGTATCATGGCGGGCAAGCTCAAGGGAATCGAGAGCATGGACGCCGCGGAGGCGGACGCATATCTCGGCATAGCCGAGCAGACGGACGGCTCGGAGGATTAAGCATTTTCGTTTTTGTTTAATATAAAACCAGAAAAAAGGAGGAAACGAAATGAAAAACAAAGGAAGACTGGCAAGACGCATCATTGCAGTTATAGTCTGCATGACCCTCGTCCTTGCCGCCCTCCCGACCGGAGTTTTCAGTGCCTTTGCGCAGACCGAGAAGGGCAAGCTCAAAGTCACATCCATCTCCGACATTCACTATTTTGCTGATTCCGAAAAAGGAACCGGGGACACAAAGAACGGATTCAGCGAAGCCTACAACGAATGGAACGACAAAGGTTCCCGTCAGCACAACGAGGTTGACGCGCTCCTGACAGCGGCTCTCGACAAGGCCGCTGAGGAGAAGAGCGACTATGTGTTCCTGCCCGGCGACCTGACCCTCAACGGCGAGCTTGCAGGCCACAAGGCTCTTGCCGCAAAGCTCGAAGCCTTTGAAAAGGAGAGCGGAATACAGGTCATCGTTGTAAACGGCAACCACGATGTCAACAACTATAACGGCGTTACATTCAAAAACGGCGTCAAAGAGTCCGGCGAAGTCACCTCTCCCGAGGCGTTCCGCGAGATCTATAAGAATCTCGGACGCGACCTTGTGACGGACGAAAAAGAAGATGTCTTCACCCCCTCCACAGGTCAGGCGGGTCAGCTCTCCTACGCTATAAGCCTCAAGGGCGGCTACAGACTCATCGTCATGGATACCAACAAGTATTCGTCCGATGTCACCGCCAAGGGCGACGATGTTCAGGAGACTGCGGGCAGCATCACCCCCGAGCTCATGCAGTGGGTGCTCAAGCAGTGCGAAAAGGCGAAGAAGAACGGCGAGACTATCATCGGCATGGGTCACCACAACTTCGCGCCGCACATGACCATCGAGCCTGAGCTGTTCTTTGCTTTCGTGCTCGACGATTGGATGGAGTGCGCCGAGACCCTTGCGGACGCAGGCATGCATTTCACCTTCAGCGGACATCTCCATACCCCCGATATCGCCTCCCATGTCAGCGACAACGGCGAGACTCTCTATGATATCGAGACCACATCTCTTTCGGGCTTCCCGAACAAGTTCAGAACCGTCACCTTTGACAACACTCAGGACGGCAAGATAATCTGTGATGCGAAGTCCCACGACATTGACGAGGACGGACCCATTGTCGTAAACTTCCCCAACGGCACATCGAAGACCTATGCCCAGCCCTATAAGGACAGCTTCTCGTTCTTCAAGACCTATGGCCCCGGCGATCTCCACAACTTCGCCATGACCATGATCGACAATGCCCTTTCCGGCATCTTCGAGGACATTCAGGAGGCCGGCGGACTCTATGCATATCTCGAGGCTTCGGGAATCGACCTTGAGAAGATAATCATCGACGCGCTCGGCACGAACGGCTTCGAGGTCGGCAGCGTTGAGATATTTACGGTCAGCAGCAACATTATGAGCTTCATCAAGGATCTGTGCGCGCAGGTCGACGAGGCTTATATCAATAACCCCGACCATGTTATGGAGGTCATTGACGGCGTAGTCACAAAGGCTCTCAACTATCAGGTCTCTGACTATAAATGCACAAAGTTCTATGAGGCTATGGGCATGGAGAGCAAGAACGAGAAGGGCACCTTTGAGGATGCCGCTTACACCGTTCTTTACACTCTTTACAACGCCAACGAGGATATCAGCGACGACAAGTTCATGAACGATGTTCTCGACTACTTTGAGAACAGAGACGGCGCCAAGGAGTTTTTGAACTTCCTTATCGACACCCTGCTTGACGACGTTATCGAGGGTGAGATCCTCTCCACCCTCAAGTTCAACCCCGGCAAGCTCTTCCCCGCCGGCTCTGTCACCAGCCCCATAGGCGTTGTGACAGATATCATCATGCAGATTATCTTCCGCGGCAACCCGAGCTATGAGAACGTTATCTACAGTGTGCTCAACCTCCTGCCCGAGAAGTACAGCAGTCTGCGCAATATACTCAACACCGTCGTTATGGATGAGTATATGACCCAGAGCCAGTATGACAGCATCGGCTACACTGTCGGCAGAATGCTTCGCAGCCTCGTTGAGGATACGAATCCTGCCGAGAAGTCCGACCTCGATGTGACTCTCGTCTATGACGGTCCCGTCGAGCCCGAGGTCACGCAGGACAATATGCGCCTGCCCTCGAATATAGGCACAACTTTCACCGGCGACGCATCGACCGAGAGAAGCATCAACTGGTATACAAAGTACAGCCTCAAAAATTCCGACATTCAGATAGCAGAGTATTCGGAGAACCCGACCTTCACCGATAAGCTTCCCAAGGGAGTCAAGGTCAGCACGGCCTCCGAGCTCGTCAAGAGGGAGTATCCCGGCGTCGATCTCGGCATTATCGGCTTCATCTCCTACGGCATCAATGTCAACCGCCACACCGCGACCATAACCGGTCTCAAGCCCGGCACGAAGTATTGCTACAGAGTCGGCGATGCAAAGTACGGCTGGTGGAGCGGTACGGGTATAATCGAGACTGCGGACAATTCCGATTCCTTCACCTTCTTCCATGTCAGCGACGAGCAGTCGCAGAACGCTGTTCAGTACGGCACATGGGGCAAGGTAGTCGATACCGCGCTCAAGATGTTCCCCGAGGGCAAGTTCTTTGCCAGCGCGGGCGACCAGGTAGATTATACCAAGCACTTCAAGCAGTGGCAGTGGTTCTTCAATGCCTCTGAGAATATCAAGAGCACCGCTATCATGCCCGCAGCGGGCAACCACGAGAAGAGCGGATATA